>Ga0070739_10007404_pt1 | contig 11656 bp, 9 predicted proteins | sample Coa_R1_7_FD_66445 | JGI IMG/M metagenome (GOLD analysis project Ga0070739, IMG submission 66445) | Surface soil microbial communities from Centralia Pennsylvania, which are recovering from an underground coalmine fire - Coalmine... | ecosystem: Environmental > Terrestrial > Soil > Unclassified ... | reverse complement strand
TTTTCGCCTTCGCCGATCACGACGACGCCGGCGAGCGCGGCGTCGCTGAGCGCCGTCCGCATCGCTTCGACCGCGGCGCCGTCGACGGCGTTCTTGTCGCCGAGGCCGACGAGCCGTCCGGCCGCGATCGCGGCCGCCTCCGTCCCCCGAACGAAGGCGTATTCGAGCGCATGCGTGTTCATGTCCGGCCTATTTCCGGCTGCCCGCTTGCTGAAAACCTTCCGAGCGTGCCGCGCAACGGGCGCGAACGGTGGGACCAAAGGACATCCGGTCGCGGGACCATCGTCGCGGGGCCGGTTCGACGGGGCGGGTAATCGATCGACAAAGCACCGATCTGTACAGGGGTGTACGTCTTCATGCGATTACCCGTCCTCGCCGGCAGCGTTCTGCTCGCCGTCTCGCTGGCCGCGTGCGGAGGCGGCGCCATGCGATCCGCCGTGCCGTCCCGCACGCCGTCGCTCGCATCGACGATCCGCCACGTGCGCAGCACGAACACGAACCTCGAGTCCGGCATGCTGTGGGCGGCCGCGGGTGCGGGCGGTTCCGCCGTCGGCGTCCCGCTCTCCGGCAACGGCTTCGCCGTCGCGCGCCCGGTGGCGAAGAACGCCGCGCTTCCGTACGCGGTCGCACAGAGCCTGACCGTCGCCCAGGACGGCACGTTCTACTTCTTGCTCCAGTCGAATCGGACGTTCGCGCTGCAGATCTTCGCGCCGAACGCGAGCACGACGGCCGGCCCCGAACAGACGATCCGGTGCACCTGCGGCTTCGCCGATCAAGTCGCGCTCGTGGCGGACGGGATCGACGTGTTGTTCAACGCCGCCGGGCAGGGCAGCGGCGCGTCGCGGATCTTCACGTATCCGTATGCGGGAGGCAACACTCCCGCGGTGAAGCGGGACCTCATCCTTCCGGACGACGTCGTCGACTTCGCTTCGGACGGCGACGACCGGCTGTACGCCGCGGAGAAGACGGGGACGATCTTGGTCTACGCCGCCGGGGCGAACGGCGGTGCCAAGCCGATTCGTACGATTCGCACGCCGTCCTCCGGTGTGCAGAGCGTGGCCGTCGCAGGCGACGGGACGGTCTACGCGCTGGTGTATGCCGTTCCGCAGATGCTGGTCTATGCGTTCGCGCCGGGCAACGACGGCCCGGCGGCGTCGCGCACGATCGAGACGCAGGCGAGCGCGTCGGTGTTTTCGGCCCTGACCGTCGATTCGGCGGGAGATCTCTACGTCTCCGAGGGAACCGGCGCCGTCCAGATCTACGCGCCGAACGCCGGCGGAGCCGCGACGCCGTTGCGCAGCGCCGCCGTCGGATTCGTCGGGCCGGTCGCGATCGGTCCGATGCCGCGGCCCGCGGCGACGCCGGCTCCCCCGAAAGCACCGGCACAAGAGCTCTTCGTCGGCAACGCCGCGTACGCGCTCGGCGCCACCGGCAACGCCGCGCCGGCGCGTATGCTCTCGCTTCCCCAGACCGGCGGCATCGTCGGGAACGCGGCGCAGCCCGACGGGACGTATTCGGTCTACGACGAGGCGACCTCGCAGAAACCGATGACGTACAGCTCGTCGGTGTTTACGTACGGACCGCACGCGACGGTCGCGACGCAGCCGACGCAGATCACGGGATTCGATTTCCCGGCCGGGATGGGGACCGACGGTCACGGAAACGTCGACGTCGCGAGCGCGTTGTTTCCGGGCACGACGACGCCGATGACCGTGTCGACGTACGCCACCAACGGTTCCACGACGCCGCTGCGAACGTTCGCGACCGCCTACGGAACGTTCCTCACGGACGCGACGGGGCGCGAGTACGTCGTTACCGCCGGCGCGGTCAGGGTCTACGCTCCGCTCGCCACCGGAACGCCGAGTCCGGCCCGCTCCTTCAACATGGTCTTCCCCGCGCCGCCGAACGGCGGAAGCGTGACGACGTACGGAGCGTTCGCGGCGGCGCCCGACGGGACGTTCTATGCCGTCATCAACGGTTACGGCGATCCCACGGAATGGCACGTCGCGGCATTCGCCGCGGACGCTTCGGGGATCGCCGGCCCGGCCCGAATCATCGACGGTCCCCCGCTCTCGGGCATCGACGGGGCGGGGCTGGCGACCGATGCGGCGGGCGACCTGCTGGTCGAGTTCCGGCCGACGTCGCTTGCAACCGAATGGACCGTCGCAACATACGCGCCGACGGCTTCGGGGAGCGCGACGCCGTGGCGGACGCTGGAGGTCCCGATCGACCTGCCGATGACGGTCGGCGGCTGACCCGCGGACCGTGCGAGACGAAGGAGGCCGCGGACATGTCCGCGGCCTCCTTCATGCGTCAGACTCTGGCGCCGCGCCCGGTCAGCAGGTTGTAGATCAGCAAGATGACCGCGATGACGATCAGGATGTGGATCAGCCCGCCGCCGACGTGGACCAAGAAGCCGATCAGCCAGAAGATGAACAGGATGACGATGATCGCCCAGATGAGCCCGGCCATTCCGTTACCGCCTTTCCTCTGCGAGTGCGCTGGGTGCCAGCTTCCCCGGCGAGTGAGCGGTCCACACCTAGCCGGCGGTAGCGAACCGCCCGTCCGTGCGCATGCTCACAGCCGATAGCGCAGCCGCAGCTCGACCGTGCGTGCCAGCGGGAAGCTCTGCGGGACGTACCCGGACGTCCCGTACGTCCAGGGGACGGCCTGCGTGACGCCGTCGTTCGTCGGCACGCCGTTGCCGAGGACGTAGCCGCCGCCGGACCCCCCGCCGCACGGTGCGGTGACCCCGCCGGCGAGCAGCTGCGCGTACGCGCATTGGTAGTAGGGATTGCCGCCCTTGTAGCCCGGGGGCCCGATGAGGTACGGGTTTACCTGATACGCCGTCGGCGTCGAGGTTCCGAACAGGTTCGCGACGTCGAGGACGACGGTGAGCCGCGGGGTGACGTCGCCTTCGAGATGCAGGTTGACGAGCGTCTGCGGCGGGGTGCGGAGCGTGTTCGGGTCGTTGCCCTCCGGCGTGCCGAGGTTCGCGATGTACGGGTTCGTCGCGGCATCGTACGGCAGCGAGGGGTTCTGCAGGAAGTAGTAGTTCGCGCCCGGGTTGACGTAGTTGTCGTTCGGCACCTGGACCGGCTTGCCGCCGGCGGGGTCGAAGATCCACACCGCCTTCCCGTTGCCGTACGGATAGCCGCTCTCGTACGAGAGCGACGGCGTGACGCGCAGCCGGCGGTGCAGCGCGGCGAACTCGTACGCGAGGGTCGCCGTGAACGGCGGCTCGTAGCCGACCGGGAACAGGTGGCCGGCGGCGATCGCCGGCGCGTTGAGCCCGTTGTACGCGAACTGCGAGGCGCTCGAGGAGAAGGCGCGCTCGAGGTTCGCTTCGAGCGAGAACCCGCCGTTCTTCAGCCAGAGCTCGAACCCGCTCGCGCGCAGCTGCCCGACGTTGGTCGGCACGCCGAGCCCGTTCGGCTCGAGATTGGACGCGATCGCCGAGCGGAAGTTGAAGGGCAGCACGTCGATGACGTTCTGCTCGAGCTTGCGGTAGTACGTCAGACGGAACTGGGTGCGCCCGGCGCCTTCCACCGAGTACGTCATGTCGTTGCCGACTTCGGGCGCGAGCGGGACGAACGGCGCGGGCACACCGTTCGGATCGACGTTCGCCGAGTCCGTGCGGTCGACTTCGAGCGGCGCCGGCGCGACCGTGTTGCGATCGTAGTTCACGCGCACCGCGTAGCGGTCGCCCAGACGATACGTGAGCCCGGCGTGCGGGTCGAGCGCGCCGACGTCGTACGCGAACCCGTCGCTCGGCTTGAAGTGCGCGTGCATCGCCCGCGCGGCGCCCATGATCTGCAGCCGGCTGCCGGCGTTCCACGTGTCGGCCGCGTAGAACAGCGTCGAGTCGATCGTGGGCCGCGACGTGATGACCTCGTCCGCGGTCGGGACGATCTGGTCGAGAAACGACGTCGAGATGCGGTACTCGCCGCCGAATCGCACGTGGTGCGCGCCCAGGATCCCGTCGCCGTCGTAGTTGATCCCGGTCTGCCGCCCGCCTTGCGATTCCGAGAGCGAGATCGACCCGTCCGGAAAGCCGTTCTCGTCCCAGAACGGTCCGCCGGCCTCCGACGAGTACTGCGACTGGTAGAGCTGCACGCGCGACAAGATGCTCGCGCCCGTGTGCAGCCACGCGGCCTTGAGGATGTCGTAGCGTCCGCGCACGCCGGACGCGAACGTCGCCGGCGCGCTCTGGTTCGCGATCCCCGGGTACGGAACGACGTTTCCGTTCGCGTCCCGCCCGTCGAAGCCGCCGACCGTCTCGCCCGGAAAGGGCGAGCCGTACTGGTCGTACGCCGCCTGCCCGACCAGCGCGAGCACCGAAAGGTCGTCCTTCGCGCCGGCGCGATAGTGGACGTTGCTTTCGAGCGAATACTGACCGCGCGTCTGCAGCGCGAGCCCGAACGTCCCCGCCTCGCTCGGATAGAACGTCGTTCCGTCGCCGTAGCGGAACGTCTCGTTTCCCGCCGTGGCGGCGAGCGCGTAGCGCCACCGCAGGTCGGGCGAAGCGCCGAGCATCTGCAGGTCGAGAACGTGATAGCCGGTGCCGAGCCCGTTGCCGAGCTCCACCGTCGTGCGCGGCGGGTAGACGCCGACCGCCGGAATCTCGTTGATGACGCCGCCGAGCGCGTTGTCGCTCTCGCCCTGATAACCCGCCTGCGTCACGGTCGTCGACGCGATCCCGGTGGTCGGCAGCTGTGCGCCGATCACGTTGCCGCCGGGTTCGGCGATCAGGCCCTGCGGAATGGGAACCGAGTCGTAGTCGAACACGGCGTCGCTGATCTTCCCGCCGCGCAGGATCGCGTTCGCGAACGGGTCGAGCTCGACGCCGGGGACGTTCGCGATCGCGCCCTGCACCGTCCCCGCCGTGTAGTTCGCGAGCCCGCTGCTCGACGTCGTCGGCGCGTGCGCCTGCGCGGCGCTGCCGGACACGGTGAACGTGTCGGCCGGCGCCGCGACGCTGAACGCGCTCGTCACGGCGCGCACGCGTCCGATCGTGCGCAGCGTCGCCGCCAGGCGAAAGCTGACGGTCGTCGTCTGCCCCGGCAGCACGGCGTTCTCCGCGCGCACCGCGCGCTCGTACCCGGCATGCTCCACCGAGATCGCGTAGCTGTCGGGAGCGACGCCGAGCAGAGCGAAACGGCCGCGCGCGTCGGTCGTCGTTTCGTAGCGGCCCGAGGCGGATGCCGCGCAGACGCGGGCGCCCGCGACGGGCGCGCCGGCGTCGTCGGTCACCGTGCCCGCGATGATCCCGGTCGTCGCCTCCGCGGCGCGCGCCGGGTCGGGGCCGGCAAGCATGAGGGCGGCGAGCAGCACGGCTGCGAATGCGGCCAAGCCGCGACGGAGACGCCGCATGAAAGCGCTCGTTCGCGGCGGCGCCGAGCGCCGCCCGCGAGAACCCTATCGCGCCGGCGGCGGGGTCGGAGGCACGGCGGGCGCCGCGGTGGCCGGCGATGCGGTCGGCGTTGCGGCGGTCGGCGTTGCGGCGGCCGGTGTGGCGGCGGGGCCGGGGTTCGGGGGCGGCGTCTCGCCCGGCGCGGGCGGACGGCACGTCCCCATCGCCGCCTGGTCGCCGATCAGAACGGAGATCCGCGTCCCCTTGAGGATCGCCGCGTCGCGGCCGTGGTGCAGCGCGTCGTAGCCGCCGGCGGCGTAGCCGACGAAGGGGATCAAGCCCAGCGCCCACGGTGCGTTCCCCGAGGCGCCCGTCGCGACCGAGCTGTCGTCGTTGTGGCGGTCGATGATCACGGGGATGTGCCGGCCGTCGGCGAGGGCGAGAAAGCGCGTCTCGAGCGCGAGGTAGCCGGGCGTGCTGTTCTTGTTCGCGTGCGTCGCGTTGGCGATCACGCCGTAGCCGAGCTGACCGGCCTGGAGCGGCGTGCCGTCGGGCGCGGTCGCGTTCTCGGCGAGCCGGAACTCCCACACGTCGCCGGGGTGGGCTTTCGCCGAGTCGATGTCGTCGAGGACCGCGACGAGCGCGTGCACGCAGGGCGGCCGCGTGTCGGCTTGCGCGAGGGCGAGCCGCGGCGCCGCCGCGGCGAGCAGAGCGAACGCGCCGAGCACGCCGGCGACTCGCGTGGCATATCGCATCCCGGCGGCGGTTCGCCGCCGCCTGCCGGTTCCCGGGCCGAGCGGTCGCTTCGCTCGCACGGCGGCGGCGATCGCGACGGTTCGGCCACGTTGCCGCTAACGCGTTACGCGCCTCGGGGGCCGGGAACGATGAGGCGACGAGTGTTGCCAAGGAGGGCATCGGCGGTTGACCATCGGGCCGATCCGACGACCGGAGCGGCGTCGGACCAAACCCATCACGAACGGCGGGGAGCTCAACGAGCTCGCGATGGCGTTCGGGATCCTCGCCGTCGTCGCCGCGGTGATGATGGCGCTCTGATCGGGGTGCGCCCGCGCACGCCGGCGATTCAGCGGACGCGGCGCCGCGCGGTGACGACCCCGGTGTTGAGTCCTCCGAGCGCGAGACCGCCGTCGAAGCGGGCGCTCTCGACCTTGAGGCAGCGATCGACGACGACGTCCAGACCCGCCTCGTCGGCCAGGCGGATCGCTTCGTCATTGATCACGCCGTACTGAAACCAGATCGCTTTCGCGCCGGCCGCGATCGCCTCGCGCGCGACCTGCGGTGCATCGTCGGGCCGGCGGAACACGTCGACGATGTCCGGCGCGCCGCGCTCGGCGGCGTACGCGGCGAGCGACGGATAGGCGCGCACGCCGTCGATCGCGGCGATCGCCGGGTTGATCGGCGTGACGTCGAGCTTCCCGCGCGTGCGCAGAAACGAGAACACGAAGTAGCTCGGGCGCGTCGGGTTCGCCGACGCGCCGACCATCGCGACGGTGCGGGAGCGGTCGAGCAGGGCGCGGCGCTCGGCGGCGGTCTCGAGGATCACGCGCGCACCTCCGCGGCGCGTGCGGCGGCCGCCAAGCCGCGCTCGAGATCCCACAGCAGGTCGTCGACGTCTTCGAGCCCGACCGAAAGCCTCACCATCTCCGGCCCGACGCCGGCGGCGACGAGCTGCTCGTCGCTGAGCTGCTGGTGCGTCGTCGAAGCCGGATGGATGACGAGGCTCTTCGCGTCGCCGACGTTCGCGAGATGGCTCCAGAGCTCGAGCGCCTCGATGAACGCGCGCCCGGCCTCGCGGCCGCCGCGCAAGCCGAACGTGAACACCGAGCCCGCGCCGAGCGGCAGATATTTCGCCGCGCGCTCGCGCTCGGGGCTGTCGGGCAGATCGGCGTAGGCGACCCACGCGACTTCTTCGCGGCCGCGCAGGAACGCCGCGACCGCGCGCGCGTTCGCGACGTGCTGCGGCATCCGCAGCGCCAGCGTCTCGAGGCCCTGCACCATCAGCCACGCGTTCATCGGCGAGATCGCCGCGCCGACGTCGCGCAGCACCTCGGCGCGCGCCCGCGTGAGGAACGCGTACTCGCCGAACGTCTCGACGAAGTTGAGGCCGTGATAGCCCGGGCTCGGCGTGCTGAGCAGCACGTGCTTTCCGGCGCTCCACGGGAAGCGTCCCGACTCGACGAGCGCGCCCCCCAGCACGGTCCCGTGGCCGCCGATGAACTTCGTCGCCGAGTGCACCACGACGTCGGCGCCGAACTCGATCGGCCGGCAGAGGAACGGCGTCGCGAACGTGTTGTCGACGACGAGCGGGACGCCGGCGCCGTGCGCGATCGCGGCGAGCGCCTCGAGATCGGCGACGTTGCCGCTCGGGTTTCCGATCGTCTCGACGAAGACCGCGCGCGTGTTCTCGCGCAGCGCGCCGCGCACGCCCTCGGGATCGCCGGCCGGAACGAACGTCGTCTCGATCCCCATCCGCTTCAGCGTCACCGAGAACTGCGTGACCGTCCCGCCGTAGAGGTTCGCCGAGGCGACGAGATGGTCGCCGGCCTGCGCGAGACTCAGGACCGCGACGAGCTGCGCGGCGAGCCCGCTCGCCGTCGCGACGGCGCCGAGACCGCCTTCGAGGCTGGCGAGCTTTTCTTCGAATGCCGCGACCGTCGGGTTGCCGATGCGCGTGTAGATGTTGCCGTACGTGCGCAGCGCGAAGAGCTCGGCCGCGTGCTCCGTCGAGTCGAACACGAAGCTCGTCGTGAGGTGCAGCGGGAGCGCGCGCGCGCCGGTGCTCTCGTCGGGCGGCGTCCCCGCGTGCAGCGCCCGCGTCCGGAACCCGAAGGCCTTCTCGCTCATTGCGCTCGGCTTCGGTACCGCGTCGGACCACCCCGCCCGGTCGCGAACCGTGCGCGATGCGAGAGAACGAGCCGCGACGATCCCCGCCGGGAGACCGGCCGCGCTGGCCGCCGGTGTCGCGGAGTGCCCCAGGGCTTCAAGCCGATTCGGCGGCGAGCGCGCGGAGCCGGGCGCGTGCGTCGTCCGCATAGGACGGATGGAACGCCGGGTTGAGCTGGAGCGCCGCGGTGAAACGCCGGCGCGCCTCGCGATTCGCACCGCTGCGCTGCGCGATCACGCCGGCATGGTACAGCAGGAGCGCGTTCTCGGTGCCGTACCGCAGCGCGCGCCGGCTCCGAACGCGCGCCTCCTCCCAGCGTCCGCTCATCGCCGCGGCCCAGGCGAGCGTGTCTTCGGTGAACACGTCGTCGCGCACGGCGAGCTCGCGCTTCGCGATCGCGTACGCGTCGTCGACGCGCTCGCGATGCTCGTCGTAGTAGATCGCGAGGAGCCGGTCGGAGATGTGCTGCGCGTTGCCGATCCGCTCGATCGTTCGGATGAGGTCGTCGGTGCGCGCCGCGGCCGCCCCGTCGCCGAGCGCGCGCTGCGCGTCGACCTCGTAGCCGAGCGTCTCGGGATACGGCACGATCGCGGCCGCCGCGCTCGCCGCGCCGAGGCACGTTCGCCAGTCGTGCAGCGCGCACGAGAAGCGCGCGAGCAGCCGGTTCGCGTCCGCGTCGTTCGGAAAGACCGCGAGCGCGACGCGCTCGTCCGCCGTCGCTTCGTCGACGGCGCCCGCCTCGAACGCGAGCTCGCCGGAACGCACGGAGAACCAGGCGCGGCTCTGTGCAGGCTCGTCGAGCTGCGCGTTCGCGTACGCCGTCACGCGCGCGAAGCGCTCGCGCGCGCGGGCGAGATGCCCGGTCAGCTCGTCGTAGCGCGTCCTGAGCGTGTCGAGCGGAATCGACCCGGCGCCTGTCCCGAACGCCTTCGCATCACGCCGAAGGGCGGTGAGGATCGCGCCGGCCGCCTCGTAGCGACCGAGCTCGAGATCGAGCGACGCCTCGCGGATCAGCGTCCCCGGGTCGCCCGGCGCGTCGCGTTCGGCGTCGCGCGTGACCCGCAGCGCTTCCTTGAAGCGGTGCAGCGTGAGAAGCGCCGCGCCGAGGTCGGTCTCGCCCGCGAGGTTACCGCGCGGCTGGGCGCGCAGCGAACGCCGCGCTTCGGCGAGCGCGCGCAGCGCGTCCCCGGCGTCGCCGCGCTCGCGATAGCGCTGAAGGTATTGCGCCGAGAGCATCCCCGGGCTCAACATGTCGCCGCGCAGGTTCTTCGCCTGCGCGCGCTCCCAGAACGCGATGATCGCGTCGCGGCGCACATAGTCGGCGGCGACCGGCGCCGGCGTCGGAAGCGTCGCCGCGCGCGCGACGTCCGCTCGTCGGCCGACGTACGAGGGCCACCGGGCGATCGCGGCGAGCGCGATCGCCGCGATCAGCCAGGGGACGAACGCGATCCGCCGGCGCATCGCCTCAGTGCGGCGACGACAGGTAGGGGAAGATCGCCGTCGCGCGCTGCGACGGGTCGATGGCGACGTTGTCCGTCGTGAGGCAGTCGTTCTCTTCGTTGTCTTCGGGCTGCACGTGGAGCGCCGAGAGCGTCTTGCCGAACATCGCCCCGAGGGAGATGTCGACGACGTCGTCGGCGATGCCGCGGCCCCCGAACTTGCCGCCCGTGGCGCCGCCGGTCTCGAGGCCGAGGTAGGACGCGGCGTCGGCCGTGTCGCCGAGATCGGCCGACATCTCGTCCGGGTAGAGCACGCTCGCGAGTGCGGCGCCGTAGTCCGAGTGCACGCTCGCACTCGGCGGACGGACGGTGTCTTCGGTCGCCTTGATCTCGCTCTGCAGCGGATCGCCGGGCGATCCGACGTACGGCTCGACCGCGTTCGTCGTCTTGTGGTCGTTGAAGTTCTCGAACACCTCCTTCACCGCGGGACGGCCCCAGCGCTCGATCTGCACGTACGAGGTGGTCGACGCCGGCGGGTTCGTCGGCAGCGGCGTCGCCAGGCCCGACGGTTTGCCGGTGTTGAGTAGCGGCGGCGAGACCGCGCTGCTGTTGCACGCCGCGAGCGCGAGCGCAACGGCGGAAAGCGCGAGAGGAGCGAGGATGCGGACGTTCATAGTCGTCTCCTTACGCCCCGGTCGACGAGTTGGCGGTCGCCCACACGTGGATCACGGAGCTCGAATAACCGTTGGTGAGCATCGTGCGCGGAACTTCGACCACGAACGAGAGGACGTTGAAGCCGCCCAGCGCCAGGAGCGTGTTGGACGCGGGGTTCGCGCTGCACGCGTAGTTGCCGAGGGGGGACGAGGCGTTCGACCCGTTCGACGTCGTCCCGGAGGCGAAGCCGTTGAACGTCGGCTGGGTGGCGCGGCTCGCCGTCTTGTCGTACGCGGGCGCGTACTGCGCCGGGATCCCGACGTTGTCGCCGTTGTAGAGCGGCCCGTGCGTCTCGGGGCCGGGGTCCGTCTGCGAGCTGTGCGTCGCGTAGTTTCGGTCGCCGAGGAACGTGAAGAAGGCGAACAGATCGAAGAAGAACGGGTCGGCGCGCGGACCGGCGAAGACGCGCACGCCGCCGGCGAGCTGCGTCGCGGTGTTGAAGTTGAACGTCGCCGTGGCGGGGACGAACGTGTTCGTCGTCGCGACCTGGTTCGGGCGCGCCGGGCCGTACATGGTGATCGTCTGGCTCGTTCCCGTCCCGTTCACGCCGAACTGGATCACCTGGTCCTCGGCGCCCGCCGTCGTCCCGTGCGAGATCTTGAACTGCCACATCACGGTGGGATCGAAGGCGTAGTTCGCCGACATTCCGGCCGGGATCAGCGGCGAGACGTTCATCGCCATGACGACGTTCGCGCTGTTGGCCGGCGAGGGGAAGACGTACACGTCGGTGATGTCGGCCGACGTGTTCGACCGGTGCGCGAGGTTGTACGTATCCTGGTGATCGGAACCGATCGCCGGATGTACGGTGTAGAGGAAGACGGCTGCGCCCGAGGCGGCGAGCGCCGCGGTCCAGCCGAAGATCCGCCCGTGTTTCATGGCTAGTGTGTCCCTTCTCAGGAGACGGTGTCGAGTGGGATCGGGGCGACGACGGCGAGGGGCCGTCGCGTGCGAACGAAGACGTAGACGAAGACGGTGACGAGGGCGCCGACGAGCACCATGCTGACGGCGAGGTCGCTCAACGGAGGGCGCCAGCCCACGAGCTGCGCCGCCTCGTAGGCGGCGACCGCGAAAGCGAGCGCGGTGACCGAGACGATCCAAACGCGCATCAGTCCCGGAAGCTGGTGCGAACGGTACGAGACGATGCGGTGCACGAGCAGCGAATCGAGGGTGTCGGTCGCGATCATCCCGGCGGAGAACGTCGCCCCGACGAGGAGCGCGCCGCCGGCGCCGGCGTTCGCGCCGAACGCG
>Ga0070739_10007403_pt1 | contig 11657 bp, 10 predicted proteins | sample Coa_R1_7_FD_66445 | JGI IMG/M metagenome (GOLD analysis project Ga0070739, IMG submission 66445) | Surface soil microbial communities from Centralia Pennsylvania, which are recovering from an underground coalmine fire - Coalmine... | ecosystem: Environmental > Terrestrial > Soil > Unclassified ... | reverse complement strand
GCGCTGGACGCCTCCGACGTCATCGACGAGATCACCTCGGCCGGCGCTGATACCGGTTCTAAGGCGGTCGCCGTTCCCGGCGACATCAGTCAGCGCGCCACCGCCGACGAGCTCGTCACCTGCGCCGACGGGCTGGGCGGCTTGAGCATTGTGGTCAACAATGCCGGGATCACCCGGGACAGGATGCTGTTCAACATGTCCGACGAGGAGTGGGACGCCGTCATCGCCGTGCATCTGCGCGGCCACTTCCTGCTCACCCGCAATGCAGCTACGTACTGGCGGTCCAAGGCGAAGGAATCCGGTGGCTCGGTCTACGGCCGGATCATCAACACCTCGTCGGAGGCCGGGCTGGTCGGCCCGGTAGGACAGGCCAACTATGCGGCGGCGAAGGCGGGCATTACTGCGCTGACACTGTCGGCGGCGCGGGCGTTGGGCCGCTACGGGGTATGCGCTAACGTGATCTGCCCGCGGGCCCGGACCGCGATGACGGCTGACGTGTTCGGCGAGGCACCCGAGAGCGGCGAGATCGATCCGCTTTCGCCCGAGCATGTGGTCACCCTGGTCCGCTTCCTGGCCTCCCCGGCTGCCGAAGCGGTCAACGGCCAGCTTTTCATTGTCTACGGCCCGCGCGTGACGCTGGTGGCAGCGCCCACCGTGGAGGGTCAGTTCTCGTCCGAAGCGCCGGCCTGGGACCCCGACAAGCTCAGTGCGACGCTGCACGACTACTTTGCTGAGCGCGACCCTGAGCGCAACTTTGCGGCGACCGGCCTGATGGAGTCCTGATCCCGGAACCGAGATAAACTTATCGTTCTTAGCGGGCTAGAACACGTTACTGAATGACCTGGGTCACAACGCCTCTGACCTCGACAAAGTACTCACATCTGTCTAATTTCGGCGATCTTTGACACCCGAACCTGTTCTAGTTACTATGATCCGGCTCACGCGGAGCAGCGTCCGGTTGTAGGGCTGTAGAGCGGAGCGCGAAGGGGGACGTGGAGGCTACGCCCCACGTTGCAGAGACCTCACCCGAGAAGGGAACCCAGGTTGATCGAACAGCTCGCGGTTCCAGCCCGGGCCGTGGGCGGATTCGTCGAAATGTCGCTGGAAACCTTCCGCGCGACGTTCCGCCGGCCCTTTCAGTTCCGGGAGTTTCTCGATGAAACGTGGATGATCGCCAGCGTGTCGCTGGTCCCGACGCTGCTGGTCGCCATCCCGTTCACCGTTTTGGTGGCATTCACCCTCAACATCCTGCTGCGCGAACTCGGCGCGGCCGACCTTTCCGGGGCCGGCACCGCGTTCGGCACCATCACCCAGCTGGGTCCTGTCGTCACTGTGCTGGTAGTGGCGGGCGCCGGCGCCACGGCCATCTGCGCCGATCTCGGCGCCCGCACCATTCGCGAGGAAATCGACGCCATGCGGGTACTGGGCATCGACCCGATTCAGCGCCTGGTGGTGCCCCGGGTGCTCGCGTCCACATTCGTCGCGCTGTTGCTCAACGGGCTGGTCTCAGCGATCGGCATCAGCGGCGGCTACGTGTTTTCAGTGCTGTTGCAGGGTGTCAACCCGGGCGCCTTCGTCAACGGGTTGACGGTGCTGACTCACCTCGGCGAGCTGGTGCTCTCGGAAGTCAAGGCGCTGTTGTTCGGGGTCGTCGCCGGGCTGGTTGGCTGCTATCGCGGGCTGACGGTCAAGGGGGGTCCCAAGGGCGTGGGTAATGCCGTCAACGAGACAGTGGTCTACGCGTTCATCTGCTTGTTCGTGATCAACGTCGTTATGACCGCGATCGGCGTCCGAGTGCTGGCGCGATGAAACGATGAACCGCGCCGCGACGATGCAGAGCGCAGTGATGAGGAGGAGCGGCGCACATGAGCCGCGCCGGCGACGATGCAGAGCGCAGTGATGAGGAGGAGCGGCGCACATGAGCTATGACGCCACGCTGCGCTTCCGCCGCTTCTTTTCTCGGTTCGCCGGACCGGTCGACAACTTCGGCGAGCAGGCGCTGTTCTACGGCGAAACCGTGCGCTATGTCCCCAACGCCGTCACTCGCTACCGCAAGGAGACGATGCGGCTGGTCGCGGAAATGACGCTGGGTACTGGCGCTCTGCTGCTCATCGGCGGAACGGTCGGGGTGGCCGCGTTCATGACCCTGGCCTCCGGCGGTGTCATCGCGGTTCAGGGCTACGCGTCGCTGGGCAACATCGGCATTGAGGCGCTGACCGGGTTTCTCTCGGCGTTCCTCAACGTTCGCATCGTCGCGCCGGTGATCGCCGGTATCGCGCTGGCGGCCACCATCGGCGCCGGCGCCACCGCACAGCTCGGCGCGATGCGGGTGGCCGAGGAAATCGACGCACTCGAAACCATTGCCGTGCACTCGGTCTCCTACCTGGTGTCCACTCGGTTGGTCGCCGGGTTGGTCACGGTCGTCCCGCTGTATTCGCTGGCGGTGCTGGCTTCGTTTTTCGCGGCACGATTCATCACGATCTTCATCAACGGCCAGTCGTCAGGCCTGTACGACCACTACTTCAACACGTTTCTCAATCCGACGGATCTGCTGTGGTCATTTCTGCAGGCCATCGTGATGTCGATTGCGGTGATGTTGGTGCACACGTACTACGGCTACAACGCATCCGGTGGCCCGGTCGGCGTCGGCCTGGCGGTCGGCCAGGCCGTGCGTACGTCGCTGATCGTAGTGGTGGTCATTACCTTGTTCATCTCGCTGGCGGTCTACGGCGCGTCGGGTAACTTCAACCTCTCCGGATAACGGGACGGGTGACACAGGTGGGGAGACGCACTCAGATCAGGCTGGCAGCGGCGGTACTCGCCGCAGCCTTGGCGGGCTTTGTGCTGCTGACCTATCTGTCTTACACTGCGGCGTTTTCGCCGACCGACGCGGTTTTCGTGACTGCGCCGCGCGCCGGGCTGGTCATGGAGCGCGACAGCAAGGTCAAGTACCGCGGGATCCAGATCGGCAAGGTCAAAAACATCGCCTACTCCGGTGATCAAGCGCAGCTGACGCTGGCCATCAACAGCAACGACTTGCACTACCTTCCGGCCAACGCGACGGTGCACATCGCCAGCAACACGATATTCGGCGCCAAGTCGGTCGAATTCATTCCACCGGCATCGCCGTCACGCATATCGCTGCGTCCGGGCGCGCACATGCAAGCTTCGGCGGTTGCGGTGGAAGTCAACACGTTGTTCCAGTCGCTGATCGACGTGTTACACAAGATCGATCCGGTCGAATTGAACGGGACACTCAGCGCGCTGGCCGAAGGTCTTCGGGGTCACGGAAACGACGTCGGCGATCTGCTGTCCGGCCTGAACAAGCTGACGGCTCAACTCAACCCGAAGCTTCCCGCACTGCAGCAGGACTTTGGCAAGACCGCCGCCGTGGCCAACATCTATGCTGACGCCGCCCCCGACCTGACCACCGTGATCGACAACGTGCCGACGATCAGCAAGACGATCGTCGACCAGCAAGGTGACCTCAACGACACCTTGTTAGCGACAATCGGCGTGTCCAACAACCTCTATGAGACGCTCGCGCCTGCCGAGCAGAACCTCATCGACGCGATCAAGCGGCTGCGGGCCCCGATCAAGGTGGCCGCTGACTACTCACCCGAATTCGGTTGCCTTTTCAAGGGCATCGACCGCGGCATCAAGGAGTTCGCGCCACTGATCGGCGTCCAGAAGGCGGGCCTGTTCACTTCATCGAGTTTCGTCTTAGGTGCGCCGTCGTACACCTATCCGGAGAGCCTGCCGATCGTCAACGCCTCGGGCGGCCCGAACTGCCGTGGCTTACCCGATATTCCGACCAAGCAGCACGGCGGCTCCTGGTACCGGGCCCCGTTCCTGGTCACCGACAACGCGTACATTCCGTATGAGCCATTCACCGAAATGCAAGTGGACGCACCGTCGACGCTGCAGTTCCTGTTCCACGGCGCATTCGCAGAACGAGACGACTTCTAATGGCGCGCTACGAGTCTCACCGAAGGATGATGGTGAAGGTCAGCATCTTCACCGTCGCGATGCTGCTCGTTGCCGTCGGCCTTGTAGTGATCTTCGGTGAATTTCGGTTCGGTCCGGAGAACACCTACTACGCCACGTTCACCGACGCGACTCGGCTGAAACCCGGTCAGAAAGTTCGCATCGCCGGGGTACCGGTCGGGTCGGTGAAAGACGTCAAACTCAATCCGAACAACAGCGTCAACGTCACCTTCGGCCTGGACAAGCGCTACACGCTGTATTCGTCGACGCGCGCGATGATCCGGTATGAAAATCTTGTCGGCGACCGCTACCTCGAAATCACCTCGGGCCCCGGCGATCTGCGCAAGTTGCCGCCCGGTGGGACCATCGATCAGCAGCACACCCAACCGGCGCTGGACCTCGACGCGCTGGTGGGCGGGCTCCGGCCGGTCCTCAAAGGCCTGGACGCCGGCAAGATCAACACGATCACCAGTTACGTCATCGAGCTGCTGCAGGGCCAGGGCGGGGCGTTGTCGAACCTGCTCGCCGATACGAATGCCTTCACCTCGTCGCTGAGCGCGCGCGACCAGCTCATCGGCGACGTCATCAACAACCTCAACACGGTGCTCACCACGGTCGACCAGAAAGGTACCCAGTTCTCGGCGAGCATCGACCAGCTGCAGCAACTGATCACCGGTCTGGCCCAAGGCCGCGACTCGATAGCAGGCGCGATCCCCCCGCTGGCGTCCGCCGAGCGCGATCTGACTTCACTGCTGAAGAACTCCCGGCCGGCCTTCAAGGGCGTCATCCAAAACACCCGCGCAATCGCCACTGAGCTCGACGCGCGCAAGGCCGAGGTGAACAACGACATCGAACAGCTCGGCGAAGACTATCTGCGCCTCGCCGCACTCGGCGCCTACGGCGCCTACTTCAACATCTACTTCTGCTCGGTGACGCTCAAATTCAACGGGCCGGTAGGCGGCGACATATTGATCCCCATGGGGGGCCAACCCGATCCGAGCAAGGGGAGGTGCGCCTTTGTCAAGTGATGGTCGTGACCCGCTGCGCACCGGCATCTTCGGTGTGGTGCTTGTGGTGTGCATCGTGCTGGTCTCGTTCGGCTACAGCCAATTGCCGTTCTGGCCACAGGGCAAGCCCTACGACGCGTACTTCAGCGACGCCGGGGGCATCGTGCCCGGCAACGACGTCTACGTCTCCGGCATCAAAGTCGGCCGCGTGCAGGCGGTCGCGCTTGCCGGAGACACCGCGAAAGTGTCGTTCACCGTTGACCGCCACATCGTCGTCGGCGACCAGTCGCTGGCATCGATCCGCACCGACACCATCCTGGGTGAGCGGTCGCTCGCCGTGACCCCGGCCGGCGGCCGAAGCGCGACAACGATCCCGCTGAGCCGGACCACGACGCCGTACGCCCTCGGCACCGCGCTCGAGGATCTGGGCGGCAACGCCAACAACTTGGACAAGGGCCAGTTCGAGAAGTCGTTGCAGGTTCTCACCGATGCGTTGCGCGACGCCACCCCGCAGCTGCGCGGCGCCCTAGACGGTGTGACGTCGCTGTCACGCACCCTCAACCGCCGCGACGAGGCGCTCGACGGACTGCTGGCGCACGCCAGGTCAGTGACATCCGTTCTGGCCAAACGCGCCGAGCAGGTCAACAAGCTGATCCTCGACGGCAATCAGCTGTTCGCCGCGCTGGACGCGCGCCGTGCCGCACTGGCTCAGCTGATTTCAGGAATCGACGAACTCGCCCAACAGATCTCCGGTTTCGTGGCCGACAACCGCCGCGAATTCGGGCCGTCGCTGGGCAAACTCAACCAGGTGCTGGACGACCTTAATGAACGCCGCGCATACATCAGCGAGGCGCTCAAACGGTTGCCGCCGTATGCGACCACGCTGGGCGAGGTGGTTGGCTCCGGTCCCGGCTTCAACGTCAACGTCTACAGCGTGCTGCCAGCGCCGTTGATGGCGTTCATGTTCGACTTCGTCTTCCAGCCCAACAAGATGCCGGACAGCTTCGCCGATTATCTGCGCGGGATGATCCAAGAGCGCTGGATCATTAGGCCGAAGTCACCATGACGGTCTTCTCGGTCGCGCCACGACGCAGGCGGGGGCTGCAGGTACTGGTGGCCGCCGCCCTGGTTCTGATATTGCTTGCGGGCCTCTACCTGATCTGGCCGACCCGTGCCAGCCACAAGCTCGTCGGCTACTTCAGCTCCGCGGTCGGGCTTTATCCCGGCGATCAAGTCCGCATCCTCGGCGTGCCGGTCGGTCGGATCGACACGATCGAGCCACGGCCCTCCGACGTCAAAGTCGTGATGTCCGTACCGGCCGAGTTGAAGGTGCCGCAAAACGCCCGGGCGGTCATCATGGCGCCAAACTTGGTGGCAGCGCGGTTTATTCAGCTCACCCCCGCATATACCGGAGGTCCCGCGCTGCCCGACGGCGCCAGCATCGGACTGGACCGCACCGCGGTCCCGGTGGAGTGGGACGAGGTGAAAGACGCGCTGACCCAGCTGGCTGGCCAGCTGAGTCCGGCGGCCGGGCAGATGCAGGGATCGCTGGGCAAGCTGATCAACCAGGCCGCAGACACCCTCGACGGCAACGGCGACTCCTTCCACGAAGCGTTGCGCGAGCTGTCGCAAGCCGCTGGGCGACTTGGTGACTCGCGCACCGACATCTTCGGCACCGTGAAAAACTTGCAGGTGCTCGTCGACGCGCTGTCGAAGAGCAACGAACAGATCGTCGAGTTCTCCGGTCATGTGGCGTCGGTGTCGCAGGTGCTGGCGGACAGCTCCCGCAACTTGGACACCACGCTGGGCACACTCAACCAGGCGTTGACCGATATCAGAGGATTTCTGCACGAGAACAACTCGACGCTGGTGGGGACGGTCAACAAGCTCAACGACTTGACCAAGGTGTTAAGTGATCAGAGCGACGACATCGAGCAGGTGTTGCACGTGGCGGGTCCCGGGATCGCCAACTTCTACAACATCTACGACCCGGCGCAGGGCACATTGAACGGGCTGCTGTCGATACCGGAATTCAGCAACCCGGTGCAATTCATCTGTGGCGGCTCCTTCGACACTGCCGCCGGGAAAGTCGCGCCCGACTACTACCGCCGTGCCGAACTCTGCCGTGAGCGGCTGGGACCGGTGCTGCGGCGGCTGACGGCGAACTATCCGCCCGTCATGTTTCACCCGATCAACTCGATCACCGCGTACAAGGGTCAGGTCATCTACGACACCCCAGCCACCGAAGCCAAGGCGCAGACCCCTATTCCGGAGCTGACCTGGATTCCCGCGCCCGGTGTGCATCCGCCAAAACCCGGGGATCTGCAAGACCTGCTGGTGCCGCCCGCCCCGGGTGCCAAGCCCGGGCCAGGAGCACCGTCGCCGGCGTCGACACCCAACGGGCCCGCACCCGGTCCGGCACCCGCCGCCGCGCCGCTGCCTGCCGAGCAGGGGGCTGGTCGATGAACCGAAATTGGCTGCGCGGCAGCGCATTGGTAACAGGCAGTGTAGTGCTCGCCGGCTGTCAGTTCACTGGGCTGAACTCAATCTCGTTGCCGGGCACGGCGGGCCACGGTGCAGGTTCCTACAAGATCACTGTCGAGCTTGCAGATGTGGCGACGTTGCCCCAGAATTCGCCGGTCATGGTCGACGACGTCACCGTCGGCAGTGTGTCGGGAATCCAGGCGGCCGAGCGAGCTGACGGCAGCTTCTACGCCGCTGTGCAGTTGGCACTGGACAAAAACGTGGTGCTGCCCGCCAACTCGACAGCCAAGGTGGCCCAGACGTCGCTGCTGGGTTCCCAGCACATTGACCTGGCTCGTCCGCAGAACAAGCCGCCGGTCGGCAGGCTGGTCAACGGCTCGCGTATTCAGGAGTCCAACACCAGCCGCTATCCCACCACCGAGGAGGTGCTCTCGGCGCTGGGCGTGGTGGTGAACAAAGGGAATCTTGGTGCGCTGCAGGAGGTTACCGACGAGACATACCAGGCGGTGGTAGGCCGGCAGGGCCAGTTCACCGACTTGGTTCCCAGGCTCGCGGAGTTGACGGCGGGCCTCAACCGCCAGGTAAACGACATCATCGCGGCCGTCGAAGGGCTGGACCGCTTCTCGGCCATCCTGGCCCGTAGTAAGGACAGTCTCGGCCGTGCGCTGGACACCTTGCCTGATGCGCTGCGGGTGCTCAACAAAAACCGTGACCACATCGTCGAAGCGTTCGCCGCGCTCAAGCGTGTCGCAACCGTTGCCTCTCATGTGCTTTCCGAAATCAAGGGAGATTTCGCCGAGGATATGAAGGGCCTGTATTCGGTGACCAAGGCTGTCGCCGACAACCGCAAGGACTTCGTGACCTCGCTGCAGTTGTTACTCACGTTCCCATTCCCCAACTTCGGTATCAAGCAGGCCGTCCGCGGCGATTACCTCAATGTGTTCACGACATTCGACCTGACCTTGCGCCGGATCGGGGAGACGTTCTTCACCACAGCGTATTTCGATCCGAACATGACTCACATGAGTGAGGTGCTCAACCCGCCGGACTTCTTGACCGGTGAAATGGCCAACCTGTCCGGCCAGGCCGCCGACCCGTTCAAGATTCCCGTCGCGCAGCCTGCGGCACAGCAGGGGGCGCGCTGATGCGGGACCGCCTCACCCGAATTCAGCTCGCTGTCTTCGCGCTCGTCACCGCTATCACGGTCAGTCTGATCGCGGTGTTCTATCTGCGGTTGCCGGCCACAATCGGCCTGGGCACCTACGGCGTAACCGCCGATTTCGAAGCCGGCGGGGGTCTGTACAAGAACGCCAACGTCACGTACCGCGGTGTCGCGGTCGGCCGGGTCGAGTCGGTGGGGCTCAATCCCAGTGGCGTCGACGCCAAGATGCGGCTCAATAGCGGAACACCGGTACCGTCGAACGTCATCGCCAGCGTCAAGAGTGTATCTGCCATCGGCGAGCAGTACGTGGACTTGGTGCCGCCCGACAAGCCCTCAGCGACCAAGCTGCACAACGGGTCTCGCATCGCGCGCAGCAATACCCGGCTCAGTGAGGACGTTGCAACGCTGCTGCGCAAATCCGAGACGCTGGTCAACAGCGTGGCCAACACCCGGCTGCGTGAGCTGCTGCACGAAACGTTCACGGCGTTCAACGGATCTGGTCCCGAACTGGCCCGGCTGATCGAATCGTCGCGACTGCTGGTCGACGCGGCCAACGCCAACTACCCGCAGACCTCCCAATTGATCGATCAAGTAGGCCCGTTGTTGCAGGCCCAGATTCGCTCGGGAAACAACATCCGGTCGCTGGCCGACGGGCTGGCTCGGTTCACGTCGGAGGTTCGCCACGCCGATCCGCAGGTTCGCAAACTGCTGGCGGTTGTCCCCGGTGCAGCCGACGAAACCAGCACCGCTTTCTCCGGTATCCGGCCGTCGTTTCCGATGCTCGCGGCGAGCCTGGCCAACCTGGGCCGGGTCGGCGTCATCTACCACAAGACGCTCGAACAGTTGCTGGTGGTGTTGCCGGCGCTGTTCGCCGCGATTACCACTGCTGCGGGCGGCGAGCCCCAAGACGAGGGCGCCAAACTCGACTTCAAAGTCGACCTGGGTGACCCGCCGCCGTGCAACACCGGTTTCATCCCGCCGCCGTTGGTTCGGACGCCCGCCGACGAGACGTTGCGCGAGCTGCCGACGGACATGTACTGCAAGGTGGCCCAGAACGACCCCACCACGGTGCGCGGCGCGCGCAACTACCCCTGCCAGGAGTTTCCGGGCAAGCGGGCGCCGACCGTGCAGCTGTGTCGGGACCCGCGGGGCTATGTGCCGATCGGTACCAATCCGTGGCGCGGACCGCCGATCCCGTACGGCACGCCGATGACCAACGGGCTAAACGCCTTGCCGCCCAACAAGTTCCCGTACATCCCGCCGGGCGCCGACCCGGACCCGGGTACCCCTATCGTGGGGCCGCCGCCGCCCGGTGTGGTGCCGGGACCGGGTCCGGCACCCAATCAACCGTTCCCGGTGCCGCCGCCACCCAACACCGGCGGGACCGACGGTCGACAGGCGTGGATACCGCCGGCGCCCTACCCACCGCAGCCCCCGCAGCTGCCTTACCCGAAGTGGCTTCCGCCGCCGCCACCGCCGGAAGGGATCAATCCGCCGCCGGAAGGGCCAGGCCCCGAGAAGCCGTGGGGCCCGCCGCCGGGTCCGGTGCCGCAGGCCAGCGGTGCTGCCTACACCACCTATGACCAGCACACCGGGGCGTTCACCGATCCGGCAGGCGGCACCGGTATCTTCGCGCCTGGAATGAGCGGTGCATCGAGTGCGGAGAATTGGGTGGATCTCATGCGCGATCCGAGGCAGTTGTAGTGACAGCTGAACAGCAGGCGGCGCGTGTTCGGCGTCGGGCATCCCGCGCCGCCGGGCCGGCGAAAGCCGAGTCCACCGCTGCCACCACGGTTCGGGTGGAGGCGCCGGCCGAGCCGCCGAAGCGGCGCAGCGCACCGGTCGCCCCACCGCCACGCCGGCCGGCGCACCGCCGCCTGGTGGGCTGGATCAGCCTGGGGGTCGGCCTTTTTGCGATCGCGGTGCTAGCGACCGGCCTGACCGTGCTCGTGGTCCAGCAGCGGCACGCCGACGCGCAACAAGCCCGCGCCCAGCGCTTCGTCGACACCGCCACCCAGACGGTGGTCAACATGTTCAGCTACACCCCAGACACCATCGACCAGAGCGTCCACCGATTCGTCGATGGCACCAGTGGACCGCTGCGAGGCATGCTCGACTCCAACAACAACGTCGAAAACCTCAAGGCCCTGTTCCGCGACACCAAAGCCAGCTCAGAGGCGGTCATCAACGGCGCTGCGCTGGAAAGCGTCGACAACGTCACCGACAACGCCTCTGTGCTGGTGTCGGTGCGGGTCACCGTCACCGACATCGACGGCGTCAACAAACCCTCCGTGCCTTACCGCATGCGGGTCATCGTGCACGAGGACGACAATGGCCGGATGACCGGCTATGACCTGAAGTATCCGGAGGGCGGCAATTGATGCGGTGGTTGCGGATCACCGCTGCCGGCTTGCTCAGTGCCGTGTTCATCGCACTGGCCGCGGTCAGCGGCTGGTTTTACTGGGATCGGGTGCAGACTCGCGGCGAGCAGTCGGCACGGGCGGCGCTGCCCTCGCTGGCCGCCCGGCAGATACCCTCGGTGTTCGGCTACGACTATCAGACGGTCGAACGCAGCCTGGGCGACGCGTATCCGCTGCTGACGCCGGACTACCGGCAGGCGTTCAAGAAAAGCGCCGACCAGCAGATCATCCCCGAGGCGCGTAAGCGCGAAGTCGTCGTGCAAGCCAGCGTCGTCGGCGTGGGAGTGATGGCCGCAAAAAGGGATTCGGCCACGGTCATGGTCTACATGAACCGCACGGTGACCGACAAATCACGGCAACCGATCTACGACGGCAGCCGATTGCGTGTCGACTACAAACGGATCGACGGCAAGTGGCTGATCAACTACATCACGCCAATCTAGCCGGCTCTCAGTAGCACATCGCAATGTTGTTGCAGTACAACGGATAACGCTCGACGGGTGGGTCCAGCGGCGCGACGAACTGTAGACTGAACGGCGTCTTGGTCATCGCCGGCTGCAGGCCACAGACGTCACCGTGCAGCGACGTATGCGTGCC
>Ga0070739_10007402_pt1 | contig 11657 bp, 7 predicted proteins | sample Coa_R1_7_FD_66445 | JGI IMG/M metagenome (GOLD analysis project Ga0070739, IMG submission 66445) | Surface soil microbial communities from Centralia Pennsylvania, which are recovering from an underground coalmine fire - Coalmine... | ecosystem: Environmental > Terrestrial > Soil > Unclassified ... | reverse complement strand
TGTCGCCGCGACGAGGACCGGACGCTCGGCGGCGGTGAAGCTCCGCAGCGCCGCGTCGAACGCGTCGAGCGCGGCCTCGACGTCGCCCGTCGCCACGGCGACGCGACCGGTGGCGAGCGTGGCGAAGCCGGCGACGACCGGCGCGTCCACCGCTTCGGTCATCGCGCGGAGGAGGCGCGCGGCGCCGCGCGCGGCGTCGACGTCGCCGCGCGCCAGCTCGGCCTCGACGAGCGCGGCCAGGAGGGGTGCGCCGCGGAGGACGTCGCCGACGAGCCGCGTCACGGCGCGGCGCAGGACCGCGGCCGCGAGCGCGGGCTCGCCCCGCGCCAGGTGCAGCGACGCGACCGGTGCGGCGGCGGCGAGGTCGTCCTCGATCGGCGCGAGGAGCTCGGCGGCCTCGTCGACGCGGCCCTGGTACAGGCGCAGCTCCGCGAGGCGCGTCGTCGCCTCGACGCGGTGACCGCGACTCGCGGAGGCGGTCGGGCCGAGCGACGCCAGCAGTGCCTCCTCGGCCTCGGTCCACCGCCCGACCGCGCACAGCACGCCACCGAGCGCGAGATGGCAGTGCGTGCTCAGCACGCGGGGACGGCCGCCGCGGGGCTGCAGCACGAGCGACTGCACCATCCGGATCCACTCGGTCGCCCGTTCCGCGTCACCCGCCCGCTCACACGACGACAGCAGTGCGCAGAACGCGGTGCCGACGACGAACAGGTCGGTGACCTCGCCCGTCGACAGCACAGCGAGCGCCTCGTCGAGGCGGTCGAAGCCCTCGCGGACCCGCCCCTGCGACACGAGCGCGAGCCCACCGTCGGCGAGCGCGCGCACCTCCAACGCCACATCGCGGTATTCGGTCGCGAGCTCGAGCGCGCGCGTCGCGCTCCGCTCCAGATCCACGACGTCCGGCCGGTCGCACGCGATCAGCGCGAGCTCCCAGTACCCCCATTCGACGCACGGGCCCGCCTGCTCGAGCAGCCGGCGCGCGCGTTCGAGCCAGCCGCTGCCCGTCGCGCGGTTCCCGAGCGAGCCCGAGTGCAGCTCCGCGAGCCCCATCGCGACGCGCGCCGCGTTGCGCAGATCGCCGGCGTCGCGGTAGCCGCGGAACGCGTGCTCCCACTCGACGCGGGCGTCGTCGAGATGGTCGTTCGCGTAGGAGAGCGCGCCCAGCAGGCGGTGTGCGTCGGGAACGTCGGCGGCGGCGACGCACTCGCGCAGGAGCTCGATCGCGCCGGGCACGTCGCCACGCGCCGCGGCGTCCACCGCCGACTGGAGAAGCTCCGCCGCGTCGCTCACGCCGAGGATCGTAGGAGGCGGCCGGGCGGTCGAGACACCGTGGCGGCGGAGTCGCGCCCGCCCCGGATCCGGCGCCGACACCTGCGATGATGGGGCCGTGCTGTACGACGACGGTCGGATCGCGTGCGACGACGACGCGATCACGATCCGCTGGTACTACCTCTGGGGCGCGAAGCGCATCCCGTACCGCTCGATCAGGTCCGTCACCGCGCGCACGATGACGGGTGTGCGCGGCCGGTGGCGCATCTGGGGCTCCGGCGATCTCGTGCACTGGTACAACCTCGATGGGAACCGGCCGAACAAGCAGGTCGCGCTCGAGCTCGACGTGGGTCGACGGGTGAAGCCGACGATCACACCTGACGAGCCGGAGACCGTCCGCGCCATCCTCGACGCGCACCTCGCGTAGCGCGGGTCACGGCGGGCCGGTCGGGTCCGGACTCAAGTCCCGGTTCGGGCGGTCGATACCAAGCCGGACACACCGATCCGGCGTGCGCGCCCAGAGCGGCGCCGAGCGTGCCGCTGCTCGACGAAGGCGGGAAGCATGACCTCGCGCGCGATGCGGAGGACGAGCGTGCTCGTGTCGTCGGTGGTCGCGGCGGCGACGCTGACGTCGTGCACCTCGTCGTCGAGATCGACGGCGCGCGCCCAATCGGCGCCGCGAGCCGCGAACCCGACCGTGGTCGTCGTCGGTGTCGTCGACGCGGGGGATCCCGTCGCCGGCGCGGCCGTCACGCTCCGAGCGGCGAACGGCGCGCCGATCGCGACCGCGCCGAGTGACACGCTCGCGTCCGGCGCGTTCGCGGTCGAGGCGACCGACCTCCCGCGCGACTTCCGCGTGATCGCGACGGGCGGAACGGTCGACGGGCGCCCGCTCGCCAGCCCGCTCGCAGCCGACGTGCAGGGCTACGACGCGGACCACGGCCTCGTGGCCGTCGACACCGCGACCAACCTCATCGCCGCGTATCGCGACGCGCATCCCGGGACCGATCGTGGCGCCGCGTGGACGAAGGTCGCGGCGACGCTCGGCGTTCCCGCGGGGCTCGACCCGTCGACCGACTTCCGGGTCCCGGACACGATGCTCGACGCGCGCGGTGGCCTCCATGCAGCCCCGACCGCGTCGCCGAACGGCTTCGAGATCGACATCGCGAAGTGGGCGTTCGAGAGCCTCCGCGACGGCGCCAACAGCTACGAGTGCCGGACGAACCCGACCTCCGACAAGTGCAAGTACGCGGGCTTCGGCGACCTCCTGCGCATGGTCGGCACCGAGGCGCAGAAGATGCACCAGGAGGTCATGGACAAGCTCAACCAGATCTCGTCGCAGATCGCCGACCTCAAGACGAGCCTGCTGGCCGCGATCAACCAGAGCGCGTACGAGAACCTCGTGAACTTCATGAACCCCAGCGCGATCGAGCAGGCCATGCTCGACTTCGCGCTCGTCGGACGCACGTGCGCGGGGCAGCCGGCGCCCTACCCCGTGAACAGCTTCTGCGACGTCGAGCTCGGTGACAACAGCGCGCGGTATCCGGGCAAGCTGCGCGACCAGATCCGCGACCTCATCAACAGCGGCAAGGTGATCGCCCTGCCGAAGCAGATCTCGGGTGACGCGGCGTCGCAGACGACAGGCGTGCTCGACGCGTCGCGGCTGCCGACCGTGTTCTCGAGCGCGGTGTCGAAGCGTCACAGCTTCTTCAACCAGGCCGACTCGGGCCAGCTGCTCGGCGCGGTGCGGTACTTCACCGACCTCGAGGTGTCGATGATCACGCTCGCCGCGAACTACTGGCGGTGGGAGAGCCGCGACGCGACGTCCGTGACGAAGCAGATCGACGCGTACGACGACGCGGTGCAGGGCGCGAGGCGGCCGGACGGGACCCGTACCGGCGGGCAGCTCGCGCGGTTCGCACCGTTGCCGAAGCTCGCGTTCGACTACCGGACCGGTCTGCTGTGGGCGACGTCCGTCGCGTGCTCGTCGCCCAGCACGACCGGCCCGAAGAGCTGCGCGGGTACGTTCGACGGATCGAGGGTCGACCCGACGCAGGACCTGCCCGGGCTCCCGTACGACAACGGCCCGAGCTATCCGGACGACTTCACGTCGAGGGGATGGGCGGTGACGAGCGGTCGCGACGGCGGCTGGCGTGTGCCGACCGAGGCCGACCTGCGACAGCTCCTCGCCGGTCAGACGGGCGCGCCCGGTCCGTGGTTGCGGAACGAGGCCGGGATCACGTTCGACGCGCGCGGCGAGTACGACCTGTGGAGCGCGAACGTCTCGTGTGCATCGCCCCGGCGCGAGACCGACTGGGAGGGCGTGTTCATCGAGTGGGACTGCCTGCAGTGGCAGCGCCGCTACCTCGACGTGGACCGGAACCAGTGGCTCAACAGCACCTCGAACGGATGCAGCGGCGGCCCGTGCGCGGGCTGGTTCCTGTTCGAGCGCCCGACGAGCGCCGACGAGCTCATCACGTGGGGGATCGTCAAGACGACGTGACGGTCGTCCCCCGACGATCGCCCGGTCTGTGTCGTGGCCGCCGCGCAGTGCGGCGGCCACGACGCTCGTGCGTCTCGTGACGCGAGCGGCAACGGGCTCACGACGCGTCGTGTCGCTACGCTTCCGCCGTGGTCGACGAGCGCGTGCTCGCGGCACTCCCGGCGTACGAGATCACGAGCGAGCTGGGTCGCGGCGCGTACGGCGTCGTTCTCGCCGGCCGTCATCGTCAGCTCGGCAGGCTCGTCGCGATCAAGCAGTTGCCGCGCGCGTTCGGCGCCGATCCGGCAGTGCGCGCGCGCTTCATCGCCGAAGCGCGCGTGCTCGCGACGTTGGACCACCCGCACATCGTCGCGATCTACGACTTCGTCGACTACGACGGCCTCTGCCTCCTGGTGATGGAGCGCCTCACCGGAGGAACGGTGTGGAGCCGCTTCCATGCAGGCGGGTTCACACCCGATGTCTCGTGCGCCATCCTGCTCGCGGTCTGCGCCGGACTGCACCACGCGCACCAGCACGGCGTGCTGCATCGCGACATCAAGCCCGAGAACCTGATGTTCTCGGGTGAAGGCACGCTGAAGGTGACCGACCTCGGCATCGCGAAGGTGGTGGGCGGCTCGTCGACGCTCGCGACTCGCGCGGGCGAGGTCCTCGGGACGCCCGCGTACATCGCTCCCGAGCAGGCGCGTGGTGCCGATCTCACGCCCGCGACCGACGTGTACCAGGCGGGGACGCTGCTCTACGAGCTCCTCGCGGGCCGGCTGCCGTTCCCGGCGGACAGCGACCCGGCGACCATCCTCTACCGGCACGTCCACGAGGTCCCGCCGCCGCTGCTCGAGGCCGCGCACCATGTGCCGGCCGAGCTCGCCGCGGTGACGGATCGTGCGATCTCGACGCTGCCCGCGGATCGGTACCAGAGCGCCGAGGAGCTCGGTGTCGCGATCGCGAGCTGCGCGGCACGGACGTGGGGTCGCGGATGGCTCGCGCGCACGAACGTCCCCGTGTCGGCGAGCGGGCCGGTGCTCGCTGCCGCGCTCGGCGAGATCCAACCGGTGCCGAAGGTCACCGTGCCGACCGCGGTCGAGACCGGACCCGCGCGCGGCGAGCCGCGCGAGCCCGTTCCCGGCGACTACGTCCCGGTGCAGCTCGCACACCCCGAGCTGCGCGACCACGCCACCGGTGGGGACGACGCGCCGGCCGGCACACCCGAGCCGGTCAGCGTCGACGAGCACGTCGAGGAACCGGCGGTCGCGGACGTGCCAGTCCCGGCGGATGTCTCGGACGCGACCCGCGAGCGCACCAGCGACGCACCGTCGGTCGCCGACGCGCGCGCGCCGGAACGCGCCGCGGACCGCGACCGGGCGCACGATCAGCCCGACAGCACGCGCGCTCGACGACCGCGGCAGCGAGCCCTCGTGGCCGCGATCGCGGCTGCGATCGTCGTCTTGGCCGGAGTCGCCGCGATCGCCTGGACGCTGACCCGCGGGGGCGGCAGCCATCCCGAGCGCGCGGCGCGCTCGACGCCGGCCGCGCCCGTCAACGCCGCCCCGACCGCCTGGCGCGCCTTGCCAGACGCGCCGACCGCGCGTCAGCAGGTGGCGTCGACCGTGTACCAGGGCCGCCTGTGGGTGCTGGGCGGTCTCACGAACGGCGCCGCCACCACGAAGGTCGAGGCGTTCGACCCGGCGATCGAGAACTGGACGGCGGGGCCCGACCTCCCGTTGCCGCTGCACCACGAGATCGCGGTCGACTACCACGGCGAGATCGTCGTGATGGGCGGCTGGGTGCCAGACGGCCCGACCCTGGACGCGACGACCTCCGACCGCGTGTTCGCGTTGCGCGGTGGGAGTTGGGTCGAGCTGCCCCACATGAACCACGCGCGCGCGGCAGGCGCCGCGGCGGTCGTCGACGATCGGATCGTCGTCACCGGCGGCCAGGCGAACCACCTCCTCGTACCGCAGACCGAGGTGTTCGACGGGACGCGCTGGACGGACGTCGCGCCGATGCCCACCCCGCGCGACCATCTCGCCGCGGCGTCCGACGGCCGGTACCTGTACGCAGTCGGCGGGCGCGCGCTGTCGGCCGACAAGAACTTCGCGGCGCTCGAGCGCTACGACCCGTCGACGAACCAGTGGACGGAGCTCCCGCCGATGCCGACCGCGCGCGGCGGCCTCGGCGCGGCGGTCGTCGGGAACCGGCTCGTGACGCTCGGCGGCGAGGCCCCGACGTCCGTGTACGGCACCGTCGAGGTGTTCGACCTCACGACCGGCACGTGGTCGAAGCTCACGCCGATGCGCACACCACGCCACGGTCTCGCGGTGCTGTCGGTCGGCACGACGTTGTACGCGTTCGACGGCGCGGGCGCACCGGGTCACGTCGACTCGCTCGCGACCGCCGAGTCCGTCGATCTGCGCGCGTTCCCGAACGCGTCGCCGTGGCGCGCGCTGCCTGACGCTCCGATCGCGCGGCAACAGGTCGCGTCGACGACGCTCCAGGGGACGCTGTGGATCTTCGGCGGTCTCGTCGGCGACGGCACGACGTCCACCGCGGAGGCGCTGGGATACGACCCGACCATCTCGACATGGGAGGCCGGGCCCGACCTCCCGCTGGCGCTGAACCACGCGACGGCGGTCGTCGACCGCGGCGAGATCGTGGTGATCGGCGGCTGGGTGCCGTCGGGATCGAGCACGGACGCGATCGTGTCGGACCGCGTGTTCGCGTTGCGGGGCGGGAGTTGGGTCGAGCTGCCGCACCTGAACCACGCGCGCGCGGCCGGAGCCGCGGCGGTGGTGGGCGATCGCGTCGTCGTCACGGGTGGCCAGGCGAACCACCGGCTCGTCCGCGAGACGGAGGTGTTCGACGGGACGCGCTGGCGCGACGTCGCTCCGATGCCGACGCCGCGCGACCACCTCGCCGCTGCGTCCGACGGTCGGTACGTGTACGCGGTGGGCGGACGGATGCTGTCGTCCGACAAGAACTCCGGCGCGGTGGAGCGCTACGACCCCGCGTCCGACACGTGGACGAAGCTGCCCTCGATGCCGACGCCGCGCGGTGACCTCGGCGCGGTCCTCGTCGGCCACCGGCTCGTCACGCTCGGCGGCGAGAGCCCGACCTCGGTGTACGGCAACGTCGAGGCGCTCGATCTGACGACACGAACGTGGTCCGCGCTCCCCCCGATGAGGACGCCGCGCCACGGCATGGCCGTCCTCGCCGTCGGTGACAACGTCTACGCGATCGGCGGTACGGCGACGCCGGGGCACGTCGCCTCGCTGACCACCGCCGAGGCGTTCACGCTCGGCTGACGGCGCGCCGGGGCGAGCCTCACGGGTCCACGACCTCGCCCGCGATCGGCAGGCGCAGCGCGTGCACGAGGACGGGGTCCCGGAGGCCCTTCACCGTCACCTGCTGGGCGTCCTCGAACGGATAGTGCGCGCCGACGTCGGCGTACAGCGCGTCGTCGACGAGGACGTCGCCGTAACCGTGGCGCGCAGCCAGCGCGGACAGCCGGAACGCGCGGTTGGCCGCATCGCCGACGACGCCCAGCAGCGCACCCGTCATGGAGCTCATCGAGGACTCACCGCGCGCGACCCCCCAGCCCATCCGGATGGGTCCGCCGTCGACCGCGTGCAGCGCGAGCGTCGAGGCGACCGCATCGACCCGCGCGGCCGCCGCGACGACGAAGTCGAGCGCGTGGCGGGGCGCGTCCGGAACCGAGTCTGTCTCCCAGACCGCGAAGAACGCGTCACCGACGTAGTTGCTGAGCGTCCCCTTGTAGCGCGTCAGGAGCGCGCGCAGCTCCACGAGCACCGCGTCGAGGCTCTCCATCACGACGCGGCTCGGCACCGTGTGGCTGATCGTCGAGAACCCGACGATGTCGCCGACCACCGTCACGAGATCGGCGTCGGTCACGTAGCGGATCGTCTGGGTCCCCGCCGGCGCGCCCTGCGGGCGCGACCAGTCCGTGCGGAACTCGAGGTCCATGGAGCCGACCGTCAGGTGGTCGCCGGACGCGAGCGGGACGGGCACCGCGCGCTCGATGCGGACACCGTTGAGGCGCGTGCCGTTCGTGCTCGTGTCGACGACCGACGCCCCGTGGTCACGCCGGACGCGGATCTCCAGATGGTTGCGGGACACGTTGACGTCGTCGACGAGGAGCCGGTGACGTTCCTCGATGCCCGTGCAATCGCGTCCCACGAACAGACGGTCGTAGATCGCGATCTCCTGCGGGTCGTTCGAGCCCACCCGGGCGATGAGGTGCGCGTCCGGCCTCACCTCGTCGGCCATGCCGCGCACTCTAGGGACGCGCGCCCGAGCCTGCCGAGGAGAAGCGCTCGACGGCCGGGTCCGTCGCTCGCGGACGGCGACCACGCGGCCCGATTCCTCGGCCGCCGGTGTCGATGCGGCCACATGCCGTTCGTCGGTTGGGTAGAGCCGACGAACCGACCCGGATCGCGGCACCCACCGACGTGACAAGGGAGGGCTCCCATGAAGGCCGTTCGCATCCGTGAACCGAAGGGCTTCGAGGGCATCGACGGTCTCGTCTACGAGGACGCGCCCGATCCGCGGCCCGCCGTCGCCGACGCGCTCGTCGAGGTGCGCGCCGCGAGCTTCACGCCGACCGAGCTGATGTGGCCGCTGGCGACCGACCGAGCCGGGCACGAGCGGGGCGCGCGCATCCCGGCCCACGAGGGGTCGGGCGTCGTCGTCGCGCTCGGCTACGGGGCGGCCGGCGTGTCCGTCGGGGACGAGGTGTTCGGTCTCATCGACGGGTACCGCGACGGGTGGGCCGCCGACTACGTCGCGATCGAGGTTCGCAGCCTGGCGCCCAAGCCGGCGACCGTCGACTTCGTGCAAGCCGCGGCCATCCCGCAGGCCGGCCTGACGTCGTGGCAGGCGCTGTTCGACCACGGCCACCTCGAACGCGGGCAGACCGTCGTCGTGCACGGTGCTGCGGGTGGGGTGGGGTCGACGGGCGTGGAGCTCGCCCACTGGGCCGGCGCGCACGTCATCGGGACCGGCCGGGCCAACGCGCGCGACCGCGTGCTGGAGCTCGGTGCGGACGAGTTCGTCGACGTCGACCGTGAAGGCTGGGAGACCAGCGTCGGCCAGGTGGACCTGGTCTACGACGCGATCGGGGGCGACGTGCTCGCCGGGTCACCGGCGATCGTCAAGCCTGGTGGCGCGCTCGTCTCCGTGATGGCGCCGCCCGAGACCGACCGAACCGACATCCGGACCGTCCACTTCGTGCGGGACGCGAACGGCACGCAACTGCGCGAGATCGCCCGTCTCGTCGACGAGGGGACGCTGCACGCGCACGTCGGCGCGGTCTACCGCCTCGCCGACGCGCGCGAAGCGTTCATGGCGAAGTCCACGGAGCACATCCCGGGCAAGGTCGTGCTCACACCCTGACGTCGCGCGGTCGTCGTTCGGTCGTTCGTTCGTGGAGGTGGCGGGAGTCGAACCCGCGTCTTCCGAGCTCTTGCCGGGGCTTCTCCGAGCGCAGCCGATGAGGAGCGTCTCGGGTCACCGCCGTTCACCGGCGCCTGACGGCGACCCCAGCCCGAGTGCGATGTCCCGCCGGGCCCTCGGGCATGTCCCGGCGGTGAGTCGCTCTGCATGACGCCCACGATCCGACCGAGCGACCGGGCCGGAATGGACGCGCTGCCTAGTGATTAAGCAGCGAGTGCGAGGTTGTCCTCGGCATGTATTTGTGGTGCCGGCTCTTTCACGACGATCCGGCGACGTCGGCTCGCTTCACCCGCCTCGATCCTCGGAATCGAAGCCACGCACCCCCTTGTCAAGCGCCCGGTCGTGCGTGTGACCGGAACGTTCAGTCTACAAGCGCCACGGCTCGGGCAATCCCCGCCTGCCGCTTGTGCGTCGTGCGTCGCCGCATGGCGGCGCTCGGCCAGGCACACGTGCGGGGCGGTCACCACAGCGAGAGCTCCTCGACGGCGACGAGCGCGGCCTTGAGACGGACGCGGGCCGCCTCCCGTGCGTCGAGCGGTGGCGCGGGCGCGGCCGTCGTGGCGACGGTCGGACCCGCGGGCAGCGCCGCGACCGCGCCCAGCACCCCGGCGACGTCGCCGTGCGCCGGCCCGCCGTGCGCCGGGTCGCCGTGTGCCGGCTGCGGGCGCTCACGCTCCGCCCTCGCGACCGACTCCGTGTAGACGGCGTGGGCCGACTCCCACAGCTCGTTCAGCGCGTCGAGCCAGTTCCCGAGCGCCTCGCCGTGCAGGCTCTGCAGCGCCAGGCGGGCCTCGGGCACGACGTAGTGCTCCCACAGCAGCATCCCGGGCGGGTCGCCCTCGATCGGTGACGGGTCGTCGTGCACGTCGTCCGGGTAGCCGGCGAGCCGGGCCGACGACCTCGCCTGCGCCTCGATCGCGGCCGCGACCGTCTGCTCGAGGGCACGTTGCCGCGCCTGCGCGCTGAGGCCGCCGTTGCGGTGGCGCACGTCGTCCGACAGCAGACGGGCGACCTCGAGCCAGTCGTCGAGCTCGGCGTCGGCACCGGCCTCGGCCAGCGCGAGCACGTGCTCGGCGACGCTCGGGTACGTCTCGAGGATCACCGCGCGGAACCGGCGCCGTCGCCGCTCCGCGGCGTGGTCATGGGCGCCGGCCGACGGACGCGCGACGGCGACCACGGGTGCGGCCGCCGGCTCGACCTCCATGATCTCGTCCTCGACGATCTCGCCGTCGACGACGTCGTCCTCGGCGGGCTCCCAACCGTCAGCGGGCGCGCCGGGACGGTCGACGGCCTCGGTCAGGCCGCGCAGCCGTCGAAGGGCGCGCTCGCGCCACGGCCGTCTCGCGTGGTCGACCACCCCGTCTCATCGACCGCAATCGCCTTGGCTCCAGCGTTCATGCGTCGTTGGTCGTCGTACAGCAACGACGAGCGACGCATGAACGTCAACGGCTACCCGCGGCCCCGGGCCTTCAGCTCCCGCTCGGCCTCGCGCTTCGCGTCGCGGGCTGCGATCGCCTGGCGCTTGTCGTAGCTGCGCTTGCCCCGTGCGAGCGCGAGCTCGACCTTGGCCCGCCCGTCCTTGAAGTACACGCGCAGGGGGACGAGCGTGACGCCCCGCTCATCCGTCTTGCGCGCGAGCTCGTCGATCTCGCCCCGGTGCAGCAGCAGCTTCCGCTTGCGGACGGGGTCGTGCTCGGCGCGCGAGAACGCGTACGGCGACACGTGCATGCCGTGCAGGAACACCTCGCCGTCCTCGACGCGCGCGTAGGCGTCCTGCAGGTTGGCGCGACCGTCGCGGATCGACTTCACCTCCGCGCCCGCGAGCATGATGCCCGCCTCGTATGTGTCGAGCACGAGGTAGTCGTGTCGCGCGCGCCGGTTGGTGATGACGGTGCGGTCGCCGCGCTCGCGCTTGTCTGCCATGACGACGACCGACGCTACTAGCGGCTACGAGCGCGGCAGCCCCAGCAAACGTGAAGCTTCGGGAGCAGACGCGACCGGGCGTCCGACCTCCGCGCACAGCTTCGCCGCGCGACGGACCGCGTCGACGTTCGGTCCGCCGTCCTGGTCGTCCTCCAGCCCGACGCGCAGGTGGCCGCCCTGCTCCAGCGCGAGCCGGGCGACGGGCGTGTCGAACACGTTGCCGCCGAGCACCGCGACCGCCCACGGTATGTCGCGCGCCCCGAGCATCGAGACGTACATCGCGAGAGCCTCCGCGGTCGGCGGCGCACCCCACAGCGGCAACGCGTCCGGCCCGCCGAGGAACGCGCCACCCGAGAAGTAGAACTTGACCAACGTCCCGGCCGGCAGCGCGCCCGCGTCGTAGTACGCGAGCACGACGCGCAGGAACCCGGGCTCGTAGCACGCGACGCTCGGACCGAGCCGCAGACGCGCGCACACGTCGAGGACGTACCGGATG
>Ga0070739_10007401_pt1 | contig 11657 bp, 9 predicted proteins | sample Coa_R1_7_FD_66445 | JGI IMG/M metagenome (GOLD analysis project Ga0070739, IMG submission 66445) | Surface soil microbial communities from Centralia Pennsylvania, which are recovering from an underground coalmine fire - Coalmine... | ecosystem: Environmental > Terrestrial > Soil > Unclassified ... | reverse complement strand
GTCAAAGGACTCATCCTTGAAGGTGAGGGCAGAGGTATCACCAATGCTCAAGGAAAGCAGGTTGGTGACCCCGACTTGTTCTGCATGCTGCCGCGCCTGCTCGATCATCGCATCAGTAGAGTCGATGGCGTGGACACGGAACCCGCGCTGGGCGAGAGCGATAGCCATAAAACCCGCGCCACAACCGATCTCAAGTACCTGGGAGCCTGGTGCAAGGGCGAGGCTATCGATCCAATCAAGCACTACCCTATAGCGGTCTCGGTGAATCTCAGCATATACGTCATTGGCTGTATAGATATCTTTCCAGTACAATGATTGAGATTGAAAATAGGCATTCACTTGTTCTTGTTGCTGCAGACGCTGACCAACGAACTTATTCACGTTAGAACCCCCAAATGTGCTAGCTGGAATGATTTGGAGTATTCCTGAACGTCGTACACCCGCAAGTGGATGACACGATCGACGAACACCCTACAGCTGCATCTCTACAAGGTGGAAGTTACCTCTAAGACCACGCAAACAGAATAGCAGGGAGTAGTTATGGATAGGTTCGGAAGGGGGTTGTGATCTGGTTGGGAAATGAAGAGTACGTGAGGTTTCTGCAAAATGTAATCGCATAATGAGATACTGTTCAATATCCCAGCATTTTGTCCACAACATTATAGAGGGGCTTGCCAGCTAAATAGCGGCGCAAGTTTTCCTCGAAAATTACCGCAGCTCGTTCGTCATACTGCGGAGTAAGCCCCGCACTATGAGGGCTGATGAAAACATCAGGTAGATGCCACAAAGGATGGTCGGAAGGGAGGGGCTCTTGATGAAATACATCAAGAGCCCCTCCCGCAATTTGTTTCTCCTCCAAAGCACGGAGCAAGGCTGCTTCGTCACAGACCTGCCCACGTGCGATGTTCACCAAAAAGGATGTGGGCTTCATTGCTCGGAATGCGGCCTCGTCGAACATGCCTCGGGTCTTAGCAGTCAATGGTATGGCGATGACCACGACATCGCTCTCACTAAGCATACTATGGAATTGATCTGATGAGTAATAGCGATCTGGTAGGGTCCCCTCAGGGTCGCCAACGCCAGGAAACTGAAAGCCGGTATCTCGGTGATCAGTACCTCGCTGCATAGCAAACACGCGCATTCCGAAGGCCCTGGCTAACTGTGCTATTCGGCGACCAATGCTGCCATAACCTATAATACCGATCGTTTTGCCTCTCACTTCTTCTCCCATAAACAAAGAGAAGCGTTCCGAGTTGGAAGGCCATTGCCCACGTTGCTGCCACTCCAGCGATTGGGGAAACCGATGAAACCAGGCCAGTACGACAGTGAGAACATACTCCGCTATATTAATAGCATGGACGCCACTTGCTGTAGTAAAAACAACCGGAGCCGAAAAGAGGGGATGATCGAGGATAGGATCCGGTCCGGCAGAATATAACTGCACCCAGCGTAATCGAGGAGCCTGCTCTGGTAAGGGCAAGGGGGTAGCGAACGAGGTGTAGAGAATCTCTACTTCTTGCCACAGGTCGTCTGTGATAACTCCAGGAGAACTGGCGGGCCTTTGTTCGATCTGGAGATCTGGTGAAAGACGTTGCAATCGCTCCTGCCAACACGCCTCGAAGCGAGCAGTGATGAGCACCACACGAGGTTGGTGGGAGATACTGCTCATGATGCTGACTTCCTGGCCAGAACAAGATAGGTCATGCCGCCGGAGCGGAATAAGGGTGCGTTCTTATCAGCAAGGCGCTGCAGTCGATGGTGAATCTTAGTGCCAAGTGGCTCCGGAATGAACGAATGGCGCAGGAGTGAGAATGCAAATCCATGCGTCATCCCTCTGACCTTGATCAGCTTGTTACGTGCCAGAGTTTCATCGATAGAGCGGTTATGATGGAAGATCATACTAGGTGGTCGATGACTGAGTCCTGCCTGTTCGAGAGCACGCAAGATGGGCCGCTTGAGAGGTATGAGCGCCGGGCTCACTATTGGGTCAAGAAGGCTAGCCAATCCAATCGGGTTGGCTGTAGTAATGATGACGTATCCACCCGGTTTCGTCACACGGGCCATCTCCTGGATTGCCAGATCCGCTCGTGTGAGCCAGGGAATGACACCGATTGCAATCACGAGATCTAGAGATTCGTCCTCGAAAGCCAGAGAATAGACATCTCCGACATCCAGAGAGAGCAGGTCAGTAGTCCCAGCTTCCGTCGAATGCTGACGCGCTAGCTCGATCATGGCTTCAGCAGAATCGATAGCATGGACGCGCAACTCACGCTGTGCCAATGCAATTGCCATGAAGCCTGCGCCACAGCCAACTTCTAGTACCCGGCTTCCAGGTGCAAGGGCAAGCGTGTCGACCCAATCAAGCACCGCCACATGGCGTCCTCGAATAACCTCCGCCTGCACACCTCTAATGGAGTAAGCATTCTCCCAGTAGGATGACCAGGACTGAAAGTAAGCATTCACCTTTTCTTGCCGTTGAGTATGCGAATCGGCGACATTTTTCACGTTCTATACCTCCTCACGAGCAGCTTGCAATTACCGCTTTCAGCTGATGTTCACAAGAGAACTGTCAATACTAGCTATGGTGGGGCGACCGGCCAGCACCATAGCCAGTTCAAGTTCTGAATGCAATAAGTTCAGTACATGACTCACGCCCTCGGCACCTTTTGCAGCAAGGCCCCAAAGAATTGGTCGTCCAACTAATACAGCCCGCGCTCCCAACGCTAGAGCCTTCAGTACATCGGTACCACGGCGTATCCCTCCATCCAGATAGACCTCACAACGTCCTGCAACCGCTTCGACGACTTCGGGTAATACTTCGACACTAGCCGAAGCACCATCAAGCTGACGACCTCCGTGATTGGAGACAACGATACCATTTACCCCATGCTCAACGGCCAGCAAAGCATCTTCTGCTGTGAGAATGCCTTTGAGAACAATAGGCAGCGAGGTCAGTGACCGCAGCCACGCTAGCGATTCCCAGGTAAGGGGAACAAGTTCCTCGGTAGCATCTTCTTCTGTGAAGTTTGCTTTCACTGGTACGCTAAAACCGCTGCGGATGCTTCGCTCTTTGTGACCCCACCGTGGAGCGTCCACAGTGAGAACGAGTGCACGATACCCAGCGGCTTCAGCACGATGGACTAGTCGCTCCGAACTCTTACGGTTAGAGACGTACAGTTGAAACCAGAGTGGGCCACTTGCTGCTCGTGCTATGTCCTCGAGGCTAAATGTTGAAGATGTACTCACCACCATGAGAGCGCCAGCGTTACCCGCGCCCTGAGCGGTCGCACATTCACCTTCAGGATGAGCAAAGCGATGAAATGCTGTTGGCGCGATCATAATAGGCATGCTGATGGGAGTACTGAGTACGGTAGTACGCAGATCACAGATCTGTACATCCACAAGTACGCGGGGACGAAGCCGAATACGCTCAAATGCGGTACGGTTAGCACAGAGTGTCACCTCATCGTCGCTACCACTTTGATAGTAGTTCCAGGCAGCAGGTTCCACACAGGCTTGAGCAAGAGCCTCATAGTCAAAAACGTTTATTGGTTCCATAAGAAATTCCTTCTAGGAAGAGAGCGAATGAGAAATAATGGGTTGCGTCTTTCGAGAGAAAAGGGCCTCGTATGCCAGTAAAAGATTCTTTTTCGTCTCATCCCAACTTAAAGTCCCTTCAACACGTTTGCGTCCAATTGCTCCCATGTGCAAGCGAAGTTCCTCGTCATCGAGCAACGTCTCAATTTTGTTTGCGAAGTCTTCAACAAGATTTGGCGTGGCATAGAGGGCTGCATCCTGTGCGGAAAAGCGCGTTTCAGCAAGATCGAAGGCAACTATTGGCTTGCCCAATGCCATGTATTCCATACTTTTGATCATCGTGCAATATTCATTGAGCCCGTTCTGCGGATCGGGGACAAGTCCCACATCTGCCACACTAAGATAGCGTACAACGTCGTCAGTCGTCGTCCAGCCAGTAAAATTGACATACTCATCAAGCAGTAGTTCATGAGCGAGCGTATGAAGTGCGGCCACCTGTCCGCCGCCCATTAAGACCAACGATACATCCTGACGACCACGTTTATGAACGAGTTCATGGAGCGCGAGAAGAGTGTACTCCACGCCATCCTGCACATCGATCACTCCTACATAGGCCAGCAAATAGGCACGGCCTCTTTTTAAGTCGGGCTCAGGTGTAACCGACCTCATGTGCTTCAGATTCGGTCCATTGCGGACGACAAATACTTTATCGGGACGACAATGACCACGCTCAACAGCGAACTGTTTCTGTGAGAGGTTGCTTGTGATAACCAGGTGAGCGGTTTGGTAGGAACATCTTTCCAGGAAGAGCAGTAGCTTGTGGAGTGACCTTTTGTAGCCTTTGAACTTCACCTGGAACAATTCGGGTGACAAGTCATGCTGGTCAAAGACGAATTTTTTGCCGAAGCATCGATAAAATAATCCGATCACGAAAAACAGATCGGGAGGGTTAGCTGCATGAATGACCTCAAAGCCATGCCGATACCACACTTTCACACTTAACAAAAAGGTCATAAGTATGGCAGTGCTATACTCCACGAGGTAAGCAAGGTACTTGTGTTCGCTCGTGGGTAGTTGATAGCGATAAATATGAATGCCTTCGATACAAGCATATGACTCTTGATCCTGTAAGATCCCTTTAGGACTGATAATACTGACCTGCAAACCCTGGTCACGTAATGCAGTAGCTTCAGGCCAGACACGTCTATCTGCAGGAACAGAGACATTCTCTACCAGCATCAGTACTTTGTGAACATCTGTCATGAACGCACGCTCTTTCAGCTAGAAGTCCCAGCCGTTGACAACTTTCTCATTGATAAGGTGGGCAATCCTGCCATAAAGAATACTGATCTACTGTAACAATCCGGTTTTTACTGAGGTTGAGATACCGTAATGAAAAGGGCATTCCAGTTCACATTTCCGTCTGTCCACGCTATATTTTTCTTGCTGTATTAGACATGCGTTAGACACCTCCTTTATGGATACCAGGTGTCTAACGCATGTCTTAACAGTTCGGATAAGCTAGTGAGAAGAGTAATCTGTCGGGACTGAGAGGCTGAAAGCACCTCGTTGTAGATGGCCAACTCGTCTGTTACTCCCTTGTAGCAGGGCCGGTATTGCCGCCCATCTGCCCACCAGGCATCAGACCTGTCGAACTAAGAGGTCGGAGTGGATGTGTGGGGGCAGACGGAGCAAAATGGCCTTTTGCAATATAGGTGGCCCAGGAACCGTTAGCAGGGGAGTACTCACCAGCCATCCACACATTATTGGTCGTAAATCCATCATAGGATGTCGCATCGAAGTCGCCCCATAAACGCTCTTTGGTTGGAGCATCTCCCGCTCTCAGAGTCCCACCCCCGTCTTGGAATGTTCCAAGTGGAGAGGGCGCAGCGCGAACGACGTATGAGACCTGTGGATTCACTGAAGCGCCCATCTGGTCAAACACCATGAATAGATCACCCGTTGCATCGGGCATTAATGCCCCATAAGCTGCTGCCATATCTCCCGAATAGGCAAGGTAGCCGCTCTGATAGATTGATGCTGCTATGAGTGTTCCCTGGCTATTCAGTACTGGCTTGACTTGTCCCCAGAAGACACCAGGGACATCTTGGGTGCCATTATTGACACCAGTATCAAGCGCAAAGGAGATCAACCCGTTTTGGTAGATGGGAATGGCACTGATCTCGGTTTGATTTGTGTCAATACACCGTATACATCCAGGTTCGTCGGCTGGGGGGGCCAGACGGTACCACGTCGTGTCCACAAACATGCTGCTGAGTGAAGGGGAAACTGAGGTAGGATTAGCCATAGCCCACACCACCAGTCCATGACAGCCCGCTGAGCATTCATAATTGCCTGGATAGTAGTTGAACGAGTTGATGAACAACCCGGCCGCTGGCACAATCGGAGTTGAGGAGAGCGTCTCGACTGGCTGCACTGTATCTACAGTCTGACCATTGAATTGTAAGTTGAAAAAACCATAGGGAGTGACAGTTGAACCATGCTCCATGAGTGACTTGCTGGCTGCAAAGATCTCCGGATACTGATAGGCGGTTGTCCTATTATTATACATATTCCCCGAGAAGTAGATGGCCTGGGCGTCAAAACCAAACTGTGTGAAATCGGCAGCATTAGAGGTCCCATTAGTCATGTCAAACGAATACACATTCCAATTCCCATTGGGGTTGTTCGACTGGCTCACTGCAATCCAGTAGAGCGATACAAAGGGACATCCGGTACCGATGCCAAAGGCATCTTCAGCCTGATACATCGCAACCCAGAAGCGTCCATCGTTGCTGTCATAAAAAGCACGCACATCTATCGTGTATACTCCATTGGGATCACAGTTACCAGGCAAATCAGGAATGCCAAAGAAAGCCTGCGAGGTCTTAGGCCAGCCAGTTTGTAGATTTCCCGAGGTGTCGTAGACGGCAAAAGAGGTATTGACTCCCTGCAACACCCAATTGGGTGAGGCTGCCAGAGCATCGTCCGGCACCTGGCACCCAGCAGGCGGGCAAATGGCACTCGAGTCCGCCATCCCTTGAAAACTGGTGGTTAGGCTCGACGTTTGAATAGAGGTAGAAGTAGATGGGATAGTCGAAATAGATGAATTACGTACAGTAGTTGCCTTATATTGGGCATACGCTCTACCCGCGTCGACACTGCCCAAGTCAGATGGCTTTCCCGATCGAGGACCTGCTAGTTGTGCTTTCTCCTTTGGAACCTTCATCATATTCACGACATGCTTACTATGCAAGTGCGCAATAGCTGGCGTGGCAGAGGTAGAGAGATGGACTGAGGTAGACCCTTTAGTCCACGCAAAACTTAAACCAGTCATAGTCACAAGAAGCGTTAAGACGAGGAGAAACGAAGTAACAGTACGCATACACATCTTTCGCATTACAATGAGCCTCCTGATTCAGAAACTGTCTTGAAACTGCTCTAGATAAGGCTAACATTGGATTTCCGAAAAAAGTTCTTATCATGGTCCATTAAAATGAAAAAAGGCAACAAACCACCAACTGGATCGTGGTCGATCCTTCTTAATCAGAAGATTATGGATAGTCACCAATCAAATTGACGCGAACCCTCAGTTATTCCACGTCGGTGTCGTTATAGATGATGGCGCGTTTCACCTGTTCGATCAGGTCGGTGACAGGAATGCCACGCGGGCAAGCATCGGAGCAGTTAAAGATGGTCCTACAGCGCCATACGCCATCGCGCTTGCCCAGAATCGCCAGGCGTTCGGCAGCTCCCTGGTCGCGGCTGTCGAAGATGAAGCGATGAGCGTTGACGATTGAGGCTGGACCAACCCAGTCAGGGTTACCCCACACCGAGGGGCAAGAACCTGTACACGCACCGCAGAGAATACACTTGGTTCCCTCATCATAGCGTGCGCGTTGCTCCGGGCTCTGCAAACGCTCCGTACCAGGTTCGTTATCATAGGTGATCAGGTAGGGCTTGATCGACTTATACTTCTCCATGAAGGGGTCCATATCGACCACCAGGTCTTTGATTACAGGATATCCTAGCATTGGCTCGATCGTTACCTTGTCGCCCACATCACGCATGAGTACTTTGCAGGCCAGACGATTGCGCCCATTAATACGCATGGCGTCGGAACCACACACTCCATGAGCGCAAGAGCGGCGGTAAGTCAACGAGCCATCCTTCGTCCACTTTATAATATTCAAGGCATCCAGCAAGCGATCAATGGGATCAACCTCAACGGGATAGTCAGCCCAGTACGGCTTCGGGTCCTGTTCAGGGTTGTAACGCTTAATACGTACAAGTACTTGCATAATCACTCCTGTAGGGGCACACTTTATTGTGCCCTATACTCCTGTAGGGGCACACTTCATTGTGCCCTTATGCTCCTATGTATTGTGCCCTTGTGTGTGTCGGTATCGTTGAGGGCGCATTTTATTGCGCCCCACATCCATGTGTGAGTTGAGGGCGCAATAAAGTGCGCCCCTACATCTACCCTAATATTTTCGTTCCTTGGGCTTGAAGATGGGATCGTTGTTGAGGATGACATCCTTGTAGTCCAGGCGAACGTCATGCGCTTTTGTGCCTTTGTAGGCGAGTGTGTGTTTGAGCCAGTTGACATCGTCACGCTTGGGATAGTCGAGGCGGTAGTGTGCGCCCCGACTCTCGGTACGCGCCAGCGCTCCATGAATCGTGGCCTCGGAGCAGTCGAGGAGGAAGCCAAGCTCAATTGCCTCCACCAGTTCTGTATTGAAGCGTTTGCCCTTGTCTTGCAACTGAACCTGCTTATAGGCATCTTGCAGACCATCTAGTGTGTCGAGAGCATGGTGCAAACTGCGCTCACTACGCTCAACGAACACATTAGCATCCATTTCATTTTGCAGCTCGCTGCGAATGCGAGCTGCTGATTCGCCCCCGGTCGAAGTATAGAGGCGGTCAACCAGTTCGCGGGCAACTGTCTCCGGTTCTGGTGGCAGAGGAGTATGGCTGTTCTCCTTGATAAATTGTGCCATGTGCTTGCCCGCACGTCGCCCAAAGACGATCAGGTCCACCAGCGAGTTCGTGCCGAGGCGGTTGGCTCCATGCACCGAGACACAGGCGACCTCTCCTGCTGCATAGAAACCTGGCAGTGGGGTCCACTGTGGATCAATGACGACGCGGCCTTCGACATCGGTCGGAATCCCACCCATCGCATAGTGGGCTGTGGGCTGGATGGGCACCGGCTCTGTAATCGGCTCAACGCCCAGATAGTTGCGGGCAAAGTCAGTGATATCCGGCAGTTTCTCAGCTATGACCTTGGGACCCAGGTGTCGCACGTCGAGGTAGACATAATCTTTGCCATCGACGCCTCGCCCCTCTTTGACCTCCTGCACAATGCAGCGCGAGACAATATCGCGTGGTGCCAGGTCCTTGAGCGTAGGCATGTAGCGCTCCATGAAGTACTCGTTCTTGCCGTTAAGGAGCTTGCCGCCCTCGCCACGTGCAGCTTCACTGAGCAGCACGCCCACTTTGTAGATGCCGGTGGGATGGAACTGGTACATCTCCATATCTTCCAGAGGGATGCCGCGACGATAGGCAATGGACATACCATCACCAGTACAAGCAAAGGCATTGCTGGTCACTTTCCATGCACGCCCGTAGCCACCTGTGGCAAAAAGGATAGCTTTTGCGTGGAACGTATGAATCTCGCCCGTGCGAATCTCCATGGCGACGACACCGCACGCCTGCCCATCATTGAGCAATAAGTCGAGCACAAGATACTCGTTAAAGAAGCGCACCTGATTCTTGATCGCGTTCTGGTACATCGTTTGCAGAATCATATGGCCGGTACGGTCGGCAGCGTAGCAGGAGCGACGGACGGGGGCCTCACCAAAATTGCGCGTGTGTCCACCGAAGCGGCGCTGGTCGATCCTTCCATCGGCGGTACGATTGAAAGGCAAGCCCCGATGCTCCAACTCATAGACGGCATCAATGGCCTCGCGAGCCAGGATTTCTGCTGCAGGTTGATCGACCAGATAGTCACCGCCCTTCACGGTATCGTACATGTGCCATTTCCAATGATCCTCTTCCTGATTGCCCAGTGCGGCTGCCACACCACCCTGTGCTGCACCAGTATGGGAGCGCGTCGGGTAGACCTTTGTAAGTACCGCAACACTCGCCTGCGGGAGTTGCATTGCCGCCATCAAGCCAGCCCCGCCGGAGCCGACGATAACAACATCAAATTTGTAGTACATAATGTATCCCCGTTCTTAACGACAGCCTGAAACGTGTGTCCCAACAAAAGCCGCGCCGAGATCTCCTGTGTGTTGGAAGGTAATCAGGGTGATTGTTCCCAACATAAAGAAGATAAGCAATACCACTCCAGCAGTGGACAGCAACGTGAGGCGCAAACCACGAGATTGTATATAATCATCGATCACGACACGCAAGCCGTTCATACCATGCGTCAGTGCTAATGTCAGCAGCAACCAGTCGAAGAGACGCCAGAGCGGATTGTCGTAACGTAAAGCCACAAAACGGTACGTTGTGCAGGCAACATCATTCGATGCATGCATAATAATCAGATGGATGATGACGAGAAAGATGAGGACCACGCCAGAGGCGCGGAAGAAGTACCACGAGAACGTCTCAAATCCACCACCTGATGGACGAGGGCCAAATCCGGTCGAAACGCGCATAGAAGTTCTCCTCTACGATGGACTTGATTGTATCCTATCTATTACTTGCGACAGGTAGATGGAAAAACCAGGCAACGGCTGGTGCAAACACCGGCCCAATCACAAAGTAGGCCATGGGAATGAATGCGACAATAGCCAGCACGAGAGCCGCAACAAACATACCTCGCTGATACTTTACACCCTTGCGCCAGAAATCGATCACCATGATACGCACGCCGTTGAACGCGTGAAACAGCACAGCACCGATCAGGGCCAGGGACAACAGGCGTACCACCACGCTATCGAAGAGTAGAATACCGTCGTCGTAGACCACGGGGCCGAAGCCAAGCAGTGAAATATCCACGATATGCACAAACAAGAAGAGCAGAATACCGAGTCCTGTGACGCGATGGAGCAACCAGGACCACATACCCGATTGACCTTTGTACATCTTTCCCTCGATTCTGGAGGCGGGAAGAGGGGACATGAGGCTAGAAGGTAAGGGTGGGACGACGAAAAAGCTGTTTAGCCCTGTTTCAATCCTCATCCAGCCCAACGACTGAACGTAACCTATCGAACGGCACATTGTGATTATGCTCGCATCTCTAGCATCAACGTCCACCGGTGTCAGCCTACTACGTTGTAGCTAACAAAATAGATAGACATTGTGTACCTATTATACTCCACATTTGAAGAGTCGTGCAAATGAGCTGGGCAGCATAAAGGCTGCCCCTACAGGAGCCGTGCAAGCCTGTAGGGGCAGCCTTTATGCTGCCCACCTTTATGCTGCCTAAATCAGGCGGTGAGGTATAATGGTAGAAGGAAATCTATCTGCGTGCAAAGGAGAACATGTGTTATGGACGCCGCTCTCTCGGACGTAATTGTTGTTGATCTCTCGCGTGTCTTCGCCGGTCCATACTGTACGATGATGCTGGGTGACTTGGGGGCCACTGTTATCAAAGTTGAGCAACCAGGTAAGGGTGACGACACACGCCAATTCGGACCACCCTATACTGCTGGTGAAAGCGCCTATTATTTAGGTCTCAATCGCAACAAACATAGCATTCTCATTGATTTCAGCAAGCCAGAAGGGAAGCAGCGTCTGCTCAACCTGATCAAAGATGCGGCTGTACTCGTCGAAAATTTCCGTCCTGGCACATTGGCTCGCCAGGGATTGGGCTATGAAGACCTGCATGCCACCTATCCTGGCCTCATTTACTGCTCGATTAGTGGCTATGGTGAGAATGGCCCCTATCGGTCGCGTCCAGGCTACGACTTCGTGGCCCAGGCCGAGTCCGGTCTGATGTCGGTCACGGGTGAAATCGATGGTGAACCGCAACGCGTTGGCTCTCCTGTCGGCGATCAATCCGCCGGTATGTATGCTTGTATCGCGATCCTCGCCGCTTTGCGCGTGCGTGATCGCACAGGCAAGGGGCAGCACATTGATATCTCGCTGCTGGATTCTGCCGTCTCATT
>Ga0070739_10007396_pt1 | contig 11665 bp, 8 predicted proteins | sample Coa_R1_7_FD_66445 | JGI IMG/M metagenome (GOLD analysis project Ga0070739, IMG submission 66445) | Surface soil microbial communities from Centralia Pennsylvania, which are recovering from an underground coalmine fire - Coalmine... | ecosystem: Environmental > Terrestrial > Soil > Unclassified ... | reverse complement strand
CCGGTGCCGAGGTTCAGGCATACGTATGGCTCGATGCCCATCAGCTCGCAGTAGTCCAGCGCCTCGTGTGTACCGAAGCGGTTGTCCTCCACCGTCGCCCACGCCATCTCGAGCCGTTTGGGCCGTTGGTCGCGTGGTCCGATGCCGTCCATCCAGTCGTAGTTGGAAGAGAAGTTGCCGCCCGGCCAGCGCAGGAGCGTGACGTGCAGATCGCGGACCGCCTGCATCACGTCTTTGCGATAGCCGTGAGAGTCCGAGAGCGGCGAGCCCTCGTCGAAGATGCCGCCCTCGATGCAGCGGCCGAGATGTTCGGCGAAGTTGCCGTAAATCTTTGGATCGATGGGGCCGATGACGCGCTCAGGGTCCACCTTGATGCGCGCGGTCCGGGCAGTGGTTTCGGATCTCAGGATGGCGGGCGCGGCGGCAACAGCTGCGGCGAACGCGCGGCGGGTCAGTTCGGCTTTGGACATGGCGAAGTACGAATGTATGCGTTTGCAGGGCGCTCCGTCAACCCAGTGCCGCGTTATTCCTGGCCGGGCGCCTTTATATCGGATCCAAGGGGCTGGCTTGCAGCCGCAGGAACGGCTGGTTCAGGTCAGGGCTCGCTCGCTGCGCTCAATGATCGTCGGGGGCTCCCAGGTTCGGCCTTTGGCCAGCCGTCGTTCTTCGCGCCAACTGGTCCACAGCAGCAGCGGCCCCAGCAGGCGTGCGGTCACCCACGCCAGGCGGCCGAACTCGGCGTCCAGTTCCAGGCGCAGCGAGCGGACTTTGTCGCTGACCGCGGTGTTCGTCTTCCGCAGGCGGTGCTCCATGGCCCACAGCAGGCCGGAATAAGCCCTGCTGATGGACCGGACCTCCCATTCGAACCGCCGGCGAACGCGCGGATCCGGATGGGCTTTGTAGCGTTTCCATCCGGCGAGCGTGGTCCGGCAGATGCGATACAGGCTCGGCCCGTTTCGTTCGTAATCCCGCGCGAACGCATCGTCAAGCAGAATCTTCGATTCCTCGCGGGAGATCGCCGAATGGCTGAAGTTGAACTTGTACTGGCCGTGTATATCCGCCAGATCGACATCATCGAGAAGCCGGCCCTCCTCCGCCATCTGCCGGTACAGCGGCGTCCCGGGAACGGGCGTGTAGAGCATGAACTGGTGGAAGTCCGTCTCATGCTCGACCGCGTAATCGATCTCCTCGGTGATGTTCGCGGGCGTGTGGTGCTCGAGACCGATAATGCTCGAACCGAGCAGCTTGATGCCGTGCTCACGCAGGCGGCGCGCCAGATCGCGGGTGTCCGTATCCCCGAGCTTGGCGTAGCCGGACTTTGGCGACTCCAGTCCCATCCAAACCCACGAGACGCCCAGGTCGACGAGTTCCTCGGCGGTGTATTTCCGCAGCGCGTTCACCGAAGAGAAGACGTAAAAGGACCAGCTCTTGCCTGCCGCCTTCATCAGATCCAGCAACTCCAGCGCACGCCGGCGCTGCAACAGGAAGTTCTCGTCCATGATGAAGAACGATTGAACGCCCAGGGCCTGTTCGGCCTCGCACATGACACGGAACAGGTCGGCGCCGGATTCGTAGAAGTTCTGTACTCTTCCCTTGCCGCCGAAAAACGCGGAAGTGGTGCAGAAGTTGCAACCCATGGGGCAGCCCACCGAAGGAATGATGGTCGCGGCAGTGGAGCCGGGTGGCTGCGGGATCTTCACGCCCATGGCCCGCAGACCGAATCCGGAAATGATATGAGGATGCCGGATGGGCGCGTCCACGTTCTCGCCCAGAAAGGAGCGCATCCAGCGGATGCCCTCACCTTTGACGATGTAGTCCGCGTCGATCATGTACTCGAGGCCGGGGACTGCCGCCACGTGCCCGCCCACCACGATGGTGGACTCCGGCGACAGCCGCCGCACCATGCGGCACATCTCTCGCACCTTGCCCACGTTGACGATGATGGACGAAATGCCGACAATGTCGTAGCGATGCCGCACGATTTCCCGCTCGAACACCTCGCGGGTGGGAAAATCGAGCACGGTGCAGGGCGCCGAGATATTGGCCTGAATCATCATGATGCCCCAGGAGCGGTGATACATGCGCACGGAGAATGCGCCCTGGGCGCGCGTCACCTGATTGTGGTACAGCTCCATGGGGTTGATGGCGCGGCTGCCGAATTCATCGTCGCGGGCATAAGGGCCGAATACGGAGCTCAACAATACGTTTGCATTCGTACCCTTCGGATGTGCGGCGGGTTGTTTCATTTTTACTGATGCGAGTCAGGAGGGAAGACCAGGCTGGCCGCTTAATTCCAGCATGCGCCGGATCGCCGGGGGCGTCAATTGGCCATTTCCCCCACCTCTCGCCCGCCAGGCGCGCCTCAACCCCAGGCCTGATCGATCAGCCGCTCCAGATACTGCTTCGAGGCTCGGATATCCGCCTGCTGCTGTGCGCCCTCGATCTCGCGCTCGATGGTGATTGGCCCGGAGTAGTTGAGCGCACGAAGATGGCGCATGACCTCAGGGAAATTAACTCGCCCGTGCCCGATCGGCACTTCACTGCCGAGGTGGTGAGGGTTGGTCGGATAGAGACCGTCCTTGGCGTGCAGGCCGCGCACGTACTTGCCGATGACCTCCAGCGCGCCCACGGGTTCCCCCTTGCCGTAGAGGATGAGGTTGGCCGTATCGAGGTTCACACCGACATTGTCGAGATCAACATCCTCGATAGCGCGCAGCAAGGTCACAGGCGTTTCCTGGCCGGTTTCCATGAGGAACTTCTGCCCATTTGTGCGGCAGTACGAGGCAACCTCGTGAATGGCAGTAATCGCCTCGGAATAAAGCGGATCCTTCGGCACTTCGGGAATGAACCCGCAATGCGTATGCACCGCGTGGATGCCGCACGCACGCGCGAGGTCGGACGCGCGCTTCAGGGCGTCAATGCGCGCGACACGGGTGGCGCGCGGGACCAGCCCGATGGTCGCCGGACCCTGGTCAAAGTCCCACACCATCCGCCCCGGCCCGAGCGTCATCACCGCCGTCGCTTCCACCTTATAGCGTTCGAGCGCGTCCTTCAGAGGGCGGGCGAGGTTTAGATCCGGGGCGGGGCCGGCGCCGAACTGGCACGTGGACAGCCCGAATTCGTGAACGCGGGCGATGGCCCGGTCGACGTCTGCCGGCTTTGTGGCCCCGGTCACGACGCCGAGGCGAGGTCGGGCGCCCGGCGCGGCGATGGCGTCCAGAGCGACTCCGGCAACAACAGTCTGCAGGAGAGAACGGCGTAGCAACGGCGATGCCTCCTCACATAGCGTATCTCGCAACAAAAAGCCCCGCACAAAGAACATGCGGGGCATTCCCTCGAGAAGGCAACCACCACCAACGGGTGAATCTCACCCCTGAATTGCTGTTCTGAGTGCAATCGCGTGACCAGCGCTAAGCTGCTGAACAACATCAATCGCCGATGTTTCGCGCTACCGTTTCCCGTATCCGGCGCCGGCGGGTTACGCCAATCCGTAGAAGGTTAGAATGAATCGAGTGTCGTCGATCTCCGGCCAGAGCGCCGTGTTCGCGCCCGCGGCCCGCGCAACGGATGCGCGGAACGCTTTCGCCGGATTCCTCCTCTCCGGACTGCTGCTCTCGTTCGTTGGCGCGATCCTGCCGGCCTGGCGCTATCACATCACCGGCGACTATCGCGGCGCCGGCGCCTGCTTCCTGTTCCTGAACATCGGTCTGCTCGCCGCCGCTCGCACCACTGCGGTTCTGACGCGCCGAACGTCGATTGTCCGGCTGCTTTCGATTGGTGCGTTCACTGCCGCGTCGGCATTCGTACTGTTCGCGCTGACGCTGCCGCCGGCAAGTTCCGTCTGGCGTTATATCGGCTTTCTGGTGCTGGGCGCCGGATCGGGAATGACCAGTACTGCCCTGCTCTACGCGACAACGCCTTTTTACAACCGTGATCGGGCATCCACGCTCAACATTGCCGGGGCCACATTCGGAATCGGCTGCTCCATGGCGGCGCTGCTCATCGCGGGTACGTTCTTTGTCTATACCGTCGCCCAGATTCTGCTGATGTTCGCGGCCATCGCAGCGGGCTTCGGAGTCTTTTTCGGGCGATGGAGACTGCCGGCAGCGCTGCCGCCGCAGGAACAGTCGTGGCGGCGCGTTGTGGCCGATTTCCGCAACCCCGGCGTGGTGCTGTTCACGTTGCTGCTGTTCCTGCAGTTCGGAAATGAATGGGCCATCGCTGGTTGGCTGCCGCTGTTTCTCATCGAACGGCTCGGCGTCAGCCCCGAAACATCGCTCATCATGCTGGCCGTGTACTGGCTCGCGCTGATGAGTGGACGTCTCGCGGTGCAGCCACTGCTGCCACGGATGCGGCATGGACGGCTGCTGTTGTGCTCCATGGCTGGCGCGGTGTTTGGGTGCGTCATTCTCACCTTTACCAACAACCTTTTCGGCGCTACTGTCGCAGTGCTTTGCATCGGCATCGGTTTTGCTCCGGTCTATCCTCTGGTTGCGGAGAAAATCTCGACGCGTTTCCCGCATTACCACCCGGCCGTGTTCAGCGGCCTGCTTTCGTTCGCCTTCACGGGCGGCATGCTCGCGCCGTGGACCATTGGCCTGATGGCGACATCCTGGGGCATTCGCGCCGTCATGGCCGTCCCCCTGCCCGGGACGATTCTGGTTTTCCTGCTGACGCTTCTGATTCTGCTGCACGCGCGGCTGAACGGCAACAATGCCGGATGATACAATCGGGATATTCTGAGGTCGGCCTGAAATGCCTATTTTCGAGTACCGCTGCGACGACTGTGGGACGAAGTTCGAGAAGCTGGTGCGGCGTGGCGGCGAGTCCGTCGCCTGCCCTTCGTGCGGCGAATCGCACGTGAAAACCGAGCTGTCCACCTTCGCCGCTCACGCCGCTGGAGCGAAGAGTTCGCCGAGTCTGCCGCCCTGCCCGGGTGGCATGTGCCGCACTCCCGATCTCTGCGGCCGAAACTGAGCCGACCCATTTCATTTACCCAGGCTGGCGCTGTGCTGCTGTGCATGGCCCTGGCGGCGTGTTCGCGGCCGGACCCTCTCGTCGTCGCCGGCGCGAACAGCACGGAACAGCGCATTCTGGCCGAGATCGTCGCCCGCCAGCTCGAGAGTTCGGACGTGCCGGTCAACCGCGCCAGCCCATATCCCAGCCTCGCTACGGCTCACCAGGCGTTGCTCGTCCGTGCCGCCGACGTTGCCGTCGAATACACCGGCGCCGCCTGGGTCGGCATTCTGCACCGCGATAAACCAAACGAGTTCAGCAGCCTCTCCGGGCTGGTGCGCGCGGCTTATGCCGGGCTCCAGCTCAAGTGGTTCGATACGCTCGGCTTCGATAACCGTTTCGTTCTTGTTGTTCGAAACGCCGACCCTCCGGCGCGCACCATTAGCGACGCCGCGCGCCAGGCGCCCCGGGCCCTCGCGGTTACGCCGGAGTTTCCCATTCGCGCCGACGGAATGCAGACGTTGATGTCCGGCTATCCGGGCCTGCGCTGGGCCAGCGCGGCAAGAACCGAAGATTCGCGCGCGCTCTATTCCGACCTTGCCGGCGGCCGTGTCGGCATGGTGGCCGGCAATGCCGCCGACGCCGCCCTCGACGATCCGTCCTTCTGCGTGCTCGAGGACGATCGGCATATACTGCTCCCCGAAGAGGCGGCCATCGTGGCCCGCTTCGACGCCCTCGCCGCGCATCCGCAGGCAGAGGCCGCCATCGCCGCGCTCTCGGGACGAATCTCGCGCGAGGACATGCGGCGCATGATCCGCAGGGTCGAGACCGGATCCATGAGCGTGCGCGCGGTCGCGGCGGACTTCCTGTCACCCGGCCAGTGATAAAATTCATTTATTCCGGCCAGCTCAGGCCTTTCGTATCTTTTCTCGAGGTTTTCTTTGAGTCGATCCTCCTGTCTCGTCCTGCTTGCGTCTGTTTCGTTCGCTCTCGCTCAACAGCCCGCTCCCAAACCGCCGCCGCGTCCCCGCGCCGACGATATGGTGGCAAAGTTCCTGGGCCTGCTGCCGCCGCCGGATCCTGAGGCAGTGGCGCGCGGCCAGAAAACGTTCGTCGCGACCTGCGGCTTCTGCCATGGAACCAACGCCAGAGGCGGCGCGGGCGGCCCCGACCTCGTACGCTCGGTTCTCGTTCTGCACGACGAGGGCAAAGGCGACAAGATCGGACCCGTCATTCTGAACGGCCGTCCCGACAAGGGCATGCCGAAGTTCAACATGACCGAAGCCCAGATCAAAGACATCGCCGCTTTCCTGCTTTCGCGCAATCAGGCCGCAGCAAATCGAGCTTCGTATCAAATCCAGAACATCGTTACCGGCGATCCGAAAGCAGGACACGCGTACTTCTCGGCGCACTGCGCATCCTGCCACGCTGAAGGCGACCTCGCGCACATCGCTTCGAAATTCGATCCCGTCGCGCTGCAGAACCTGTTCCTGTATCCGAGGCAGCACAGATGGCCAGGTATGCCCGGGCCCCCTCCCGATCCGCGGACGGAAACCACGGCAACGGTGACGCTGCCCTCCGGCGAGTCCGTGTCCGGCATTCTCGTGCACATCGACGATTTCAACGTTTCGCTGAAGGATTCGTCGGGTGAGTATCATTCCTGGACACTGGGCGACGGCAGCGGCGTGACCGTGAAAGTGCACAACCCGCTGGAAGGCCATATCGAGCTGCTGCCGAAATATACGAATGCCGACATGCACAATATCCTCGCTTATCTGGAGACCATGAAATGATCGCGCGCACGGCGCTCTTCTCCGTTGTGCTGGCGTGTGCGCCGGCCTTCACAGCCGACGGCCTGCTTCCCGCGAAGCTGCTGTCGCCGCCCACCGATACCTGGCCCACCTACAACGGCGATTATTCCGGCCGCCGCCACAGCCCGCTGACGCAGATCAACGCCGAAAACGTGAAGAATCTCGGCCTCGCATGGGCTTACCGCATTCAAACCGGCCCAACCGGCGGCGGAATGGAGGCGTTCTTCGCATCGGAGATCAAATCAACGCCACTGGAAGTGGATGGCGTCCTGTACTTCACCGTCCCGGATCATGCATGGGCGATCGACGCGCGCACCGGCCGCCAGCTCTGGCATTACCACTGGAACAGCAAGGGCGGCATTCACATCGGCAATCGCGGCGTGGGCATCTGGGGCAACTGGGTTTTCTTCGAAACGCCGGATGATCACCTTGTTTCGCTCGAAAAGGACACCGGAAAGTTCCGCTGGGCCGTGGAGATCGCCGACCTCGCGCAGGAGTATTTCTCCACACCCGCGCCGCTCGTCATCGGCAACCATATCATCGTCGGCGTAGGCGGCGATTCGCTCGACGTGCCCGGATTTCTTGAAGCTCGCGATCCGGAAACCGGACAAGTGCAGTGGCATTGGAACACGGAGCCGAAGCCTGGGGAGCCGGGATCGGAGACCTGGCCCAACGCCGATTCCATGGCCCATGGCGGCGGTATGACGTGGATTCCCGGCACCTACGACCCCGAGCTCAACCTGATTTACTGGGGCATCGGCAATCCCAACCCCGTGCACGCCGGGCAGGGCCGCAAAGGTGACGACCTCTACACCTGCTCGATCGTGGCGCTCAATCCAGACACCGGCAAACTCGTCTGGGCTTACCAGGTCTCGCCGCATGACACGCACGACTACGACGCCGTGCAGACGCCGGTGCTTTTCGATGGACAAATCGATGGACATCCCCGCAAGCTGCTGGCGCAGGCCAGCCGCAACGGCTACTTCTTCGTGCTCGATCGCACCAACGGCCAGCATATCGTCACCGCTCCATACATTGACCTGACGTGGTCGAAGGGCCTGAACGCGAAGGGGCAGCCGATTCCCAATCCCGCGAAGGAGCCGCAGCCCGATGGCGCCCTGGTCTCGCCGGCATCCGACGGAGCCACAAACTGGCCCCCGCCGAGCTTCGATCCGGACACCGGCCTGTTTTACGTCAACGCGATGCAGTCCTGGAGCGTGTTCTATTTGACCGACACCGGCGAGCACCCGGAAGGCTTCGCAGGGCGCGACAGCGGCGTGTGGTCGCAATCAGCGCTGAAGGCCATCGACTACAAGACCGGCAAGGTTCGCTGGAGCCATCCCTACCCGAATCAGGACAGCGGGTTCACGGGCGTGCTGACCACTGCGGGCAAGCTCTTGTTCACCGGCGATCCGTCCGGCAACCTCATCGCCTTCGATCCGGCGACCGGCGCCATTCTGTGGCACGCCGGCATGACCGCTCCATTGAGCAACGGCCCGATGACATACCAACTCGACGGCCGGCAGTATGTGGTCGTCGGGGCCGGCGACACCCTGTACGCCTTCGCTCTGAATCGTTGACGCTACCGCGCTATGAATGCTGCTTCAGCAGCGTCTTCCAGCGTTCCCACGCTTCGGTTCGCGCTTTCTTGTTGGCATCGTTAGCATCCGGAGCTTCGCCCGCGCGCATGAACCCGTGCCCGGCGCCTTCGTATGTCACGGGATCGTACGCTTTGCCCGCCGCCTTCATTGCCGCCTCGGTGTCGGGGATCGTGGCGTCGATACGCGCGTCGTTGCCGGCGTAGAAGCCGTACACCGGCGCGGCGATCCGCACCATGTCATCCTTCGCCGGCGGCGGACCGTAAAACACGAATGCCGACGCGAGGTCCTTCCGATTGGTCGCGAAGCGGAAGCTCTGGCCGCCTCCCCAGCAGAAACCAGCGACGAACAGCTTGCCGTTCGCTGCCGGTAGCTTCAACCCATAATCCGCCGCGGCGTTCAGATCGGCGGTCACCTGGGCCGGGTCCAGATGGCTGACCGCCTCCATGACCTTGCCCTGCGCGAACGAATCGGTCCGGCCGCCGTTCGGTCCCATACCGGACAGGAGATCGGGCGCGACCGCGATGTAGCCCGCCGAGGCCACCTCGTCCGCGACCTCCTGTGCCCAGTCGCTGAGGCCAAAGATCTCGTGGATCACCAGCACCACCGGAGTCTTGTCCTTCGATTCCGGGTAAACGACGAAGGTCTCCACCGACCGCCCGTCGTGTTTCACAGTGACCCACTCGCGGTGACGCGGCGATTTCTCCAGTTGCTGGCGCGCCCAGTCCTGAGCTGTGGCGAAGGGCACAATCATGGTGAGCAGCAGCGCGATTTTGGTCATTTCACCTTTGTACCAAGCCGGTACACATTCCCTCCTGCATCGTCGTTATACTCGGCATGATGTCAACCCGCTCAGCCGGCGCCCTCCGCCAGGATCTCCTCTACGCCGCGCGCGCCCTGCGGCGCACGCCCGGTTTTACGGTCATCGTGATCGTCTGCCTTGCCCTCGGCACGGGCGCGAACACAGCCATCTTCTCGCTGCTCGATCAGGTCCTGCTCCGGAATCTGCCGGTGCGCGATCCCGAACGGCTGGTGGTCCTGCACCGCGAGACACAGATGCCCGGCCGCGCCATGGCTGACAACATGGAGACCGTCTTCTCCGTGCCTGCGTTCAACGATCTTCGCCAGCGCGTCCGCGTATTCGACAGCATGGTCGCGCGCACCGGCCTGGGCGTTACGCTGACCGGCGCGGAGGCGACGCGCGCTAACGCCGAGCTGGTTTCCGGCAACTTCTTTGATGGATTGGGAGTGCGCCCGCAGCTGGGCCGCGTGCTCGAACCCGCCGATGACCCGCTGCACGCGCCCCGCGCGGTGGCAGTGCTCAGCAACGCCTTCTGGATGCGCCATTTTGGCGGCAGCCCCGCCGCTCTGAATGCGACCCTTCGCCTGAATGGCGTTCCCGTCACCGTGGTCGGGGTGGCGGACAGCAATTTTCAGGGCGTCATGCGCGGCAATGTACCTGATCTTTTCCTGCCGCTGGGACTTCGCGGCCAGCTCGTTCCCGACCAGCGCACGTGGGCTGATGATCGCAGCACGCGCTTCGTGAACATCTTCGCGCGCGTGAAATCCGGCATGACCCGCGAACAGGCGCTCGCCGGCCTGCGCGCCGTATACCAGCCGATGGTCGTTGACGAGCTGGCACAGTTCCACCGCATGAGCGATCGCGAGCGGCAGGAATTACTTCGCGATCAGATCCAGCTCAACCCCGCCGCCGACGGCATCAACATGCTCCGCGGGGAATGGCAGAAGCCGATTCTCGCGCTGGCCGCCATCGCCGGACTGGTGCTGCTCATTGCCTGCGCGAACATTTCCGGTCTGATTCTCGCGCGCGCCGCCAGCCGCGAGAAGGACATCGGCGTGCGCCTCGCGCTCGGGGCCGGGCGCTTCGCCGTCGGACGGCCGTTTCTGCTGGAAAGCATCGGCGTGGCTGTCGCCGGCGCCTGCTGTGGTTTGCTGGTTGCGCAATGGAGCATCGCCGGGCTGCTGCGCCTCATGCCCGGAGCGGGCGAGGGTAATGCGGCGCTGTCCGCCGCAATTGACTGGCGCATGCTGGTCTTCTCCCTCGTGGTCGCTGTCGTTACGGGAGTGCTCGCCGGCCTGGCCCCCGCATTCCAGGCTTCGCGCCAGGACATCGCGGTTTCACTGGGCTCGCAGACCCGCAGCGCGACGTCCTCCCGAACCGCGCTGCGCCGCCTGCTGGTGGCCGGCCAGCTCGCGCTGTGCGTCATTCTTCTGGTCGCCGCGGGCCTGTTCACGCGATCGCTGTATAACATCTCGCGCGTGGACGTCGGCTTTCGTCCCGCCGGAATCACGGTGTTTTCGTTGTCCGCCGCCGACAGCGGCTACGATCTCGCGCGCAGCTTTGAGTTCTACCGCCAGGTGCACGATCGGCTGGCGGCGATACCAGGCGTGCAGTCCGTTGCCTCATCGGGTCTCGGGCCATTCATGGACAGCAGCGCGGGCACGAGTATCTTGATTGACGGCTACACCGAAAAGCCGGGCGAGGACAAAGGCGTGCTCCGCGACTGGCTCAGCCCCGGCTATTTCAGCACGCTTGGGACGCCCATGATCGCCGGCCGCGAGTTCACCGATGCCGATCGGCGGGACGCGCCGCCAGTGGCCATTGTCAACGAGGAGTTCGCGCGCAAATACCTGGGCGGCAATGCGCTGGGGCGCCGCATTCGCTTCAATTCGCGCGACACCTGGATGGAAGTCGTCGGCGTGGTCCGAAACATGAGCTGGATGAATGTCCGCGATAAAGTCAACGCCTTTGCGTACACGCCATGGGCGCAGGAAAAGACCGAGCTCAACCGGCTGAACTGGTTCGTTCGCAGCGCCGCCGGCTACCGCCCCGCCGCGGACATTCGGCGCATCGTGCATCAGCTCGATGCCAACGTTCCCGTCGACGGGCTCCAGGAATACACGGTGAGGGTCGCCGCTGCGTCGTACGTGCAGCGGCTTCTGGCCATCCTCGCCGGCGTGTTCGGCGGACTGGCGACGCTGCTTGCTGCTCTCGGCCTCTATGCGCTGATCGCCTGGAGCTACGCCCAGCGCAAATCGGAGATTGGCATTCGCATCGCGCTCGGCGCCTCGCCGGGTAAGATTGCGCGTATGGTGGCGCGCGAAGTCGGCGCGCTGGCGCTGTTCGGCATCATCCCCGGGCTCGCAATCGCGCTGCTCGCGGGAGCGCTCGTCGCTACCCAGCTGTTTGGCGTCTCCGCGCACGACCCGGTGATCCTCGCCGGCGCATCAATCGCGTTGCTTGTCGTCTCGGCGCTCGCGGCAATGCTGCCGGCCGTT
>Ga0070739_10007391_pt1 | contig 11673 bp, 8 predicted proteins | sample Coa_R1_7_FD_66445 | JGI IMG/M metagenome (GOLD analysis project Ga0070739, IMG submission 66445) | Surface soil microbial communities from Centralia Pennsylvania, which are recovering from an underground coalmine fire - Coalmine... | ecosystem: Environmental > Terrestrial > Soil > Unclassified ... | reverse complement strand
CGCGAAGCAGTCCGGGTTCCATGAGACTGGGCGTGCCGCCGCCGAAGTAGAGAGTTTCGGGAGGCCATTGCCAGGTGTGGCGGTGAATTTCATTCAGGAGATGACGGCTGTAGCGGGCGATGACCTCGGCCGGAGAAACGCCTGAGGCGAAGTTGCAGAAGCTGCATTTTTGGGAGCAGAACGGATAAGAAATGTAAACGCCGGGCACGGAGTTTAGAGTGTGACCTGCTGGCCGATCTGGCGGCCGATGACGGAGCTCATGAGTTCGGTCAGGCTCTGGCCGGTTTCGGGCAGCACGAAGGACTGGCGCTGCTCATCCCAATCGAGTTTGAAGCTGCGCGAGTGAGCGGAAACCCAGATCTGGCGTACGGGCGCATTGGGGCTGACCACGAACTTGCCCTTGGGCTCATCGAATTCGACGGCGAGCGCGCCGGAGTTGAAGTCGGGTTCAAAGCCGAATTCGTCGGAGGCGGAAGAGAGTTTTTTGTAAAGAGATTCCAGGGCAGCATCGGCGCGGTTTTTGAATTCCTGTTCGTCCATGTACTACATTCATTGTCCACGGAGGAGGCGGAGTGAGGCCAAACTTTGGTAACTTTGGCCTGCGGGATCTCATCTCGTAACTGCGGTTCGCGCACCCATGCAGCCTTCGTGTATCCATCAGACGGAAATACCGGGAACGAGCAGGCTGTTTCTGGATTATCTATACCATTTCGATCGGGTAGCACAGTTTTATCAATGGCCATTTTCTGATTTGGGGGCCTTGGCGGATTCGGCGCAGGCGGTTCAGTACCCCGAGGAACGGCGGGCTAAGTTAATTGCGGCGCTGCGGAAGCAGAATGGCGATTCTGCAGCGTTGGCGAGATTAGCGGAAGCGGGTACGGTGGCGGTGGTGACCGGGCAGCAAGTGGGCTTTTTGTCGGGGCCGGAGTTTACCGTATTCAAAGCGCTGACGGCGGTGAAGCTGGCGCAGCATTTGAACGAGAGCGGCGTGCCGGCGGCGCCGGTGTTTTGGGCAGCAAGCGAGGACCATGATTTGGCGGAAGTCGATCATGCGTGGCTTTTCGATCAGGAGGGGCAGCCTGCGAAGGTTTCGCTGGCGAAGGCAGTTTCAAATGGCGGGCCGGTGGGTCAAGTGGAATTCAACGATGTGCCGTTGGCGGAATTGCGCGCGGCACTCGGTGAACTGCCGTTTGCCGAGGACATAATCGAAAAGCTGGGGAAGTGGTACCGGCCGGGCGCGACGTTCGGGTCGGCTTTTGTCGGCTTTTTGCAGGATCTGCTGCGGGATTTCGGGATTCTGTTTGTCGATCCGCTGCAGCCGGAGATTCGCGAGATCGTGTCGCCAATGCTGCGGGATACGGTTGCTCAGGCGCCGGATTTAACGGCGGCGCTGCGGAAGAGAAACGAAGAACTGGTGGCGGCCGGCTATCATGCGCAGGTTGTGGTGGACGAAGATGCTTCGCTGCTGTTTCTGCTGGCGGGGAACAAGCGGACGGCGGTGCGCTGGAAGGACGGCCGTTTTGCGACCAAAGACGGAAGCTATTCCCCGGCGGAGCTGGCGGCGTCAGCGGAGAAACTTTCTCCAAACGCTTTGCTGCGGCCGGTGATACAAGACTACCTGCTGCCGACGGTGGCGTATGTGGCGGGACCGAGCGAAACGGCTTACATGGCGCAGGGCCAGGTGCTGTATGAAAAGCTGCTGGGCCGGATGCCGGTGATTTTTCCGCGCAACAGCTTTACGCTGCTGGATGACCGATGCGCGAAGCTGATGAACCGCTTTGAACTGCGATTGCCGGATCTGCTGCATCATGCGGAGCATGTGAAGAGCCGGATTGCGGCGAAACTGGTTCCGGCGCATGTGTTGGAGTCGATTGCGGCGTTACGGTCGGGGGTGCGGCCGCAATTGGAAAAAGTTCAGAGCGAGTTGAGGCGCTTTGACCCGACGCTCGAAAAAGCGGCGGAAAAGAGTTGCGCGAAGATTACTTACCAGTTGCAGAAGCTGGAAAGCAAAGCCGCGCGAGAAACGCTGCGGCGCGAGCAACGTGCGGCGCAGGATGCGGAGTATCTGATCAATATGGTGTACCCGCACCGGCATCTGCAGGAGCGGTTCTATTCGATTGTGCCGTTTTTGGCGAAGTACGGCTGGGATTTGCCGCAGCGGCTGTTTGAGAGCGTGCAGTTGACGTGCCCGCACCATATGGTGCGAAGTATTTAGCGGGCTTTTGGCACTCTAAAACTTTCTTCAATGGTTTTGTTTCGCTTAGCGCGCTGCTCCGTGGTGGACGGCAGGTGGACCGGAATGGCTAAACTGAAGGCGTATGGAGAAAAAGCTTCAAGCGGTGTACAAAGACGGCGTTCTCCAGCCTTTGGAGCCCGTACCGCTTGAAGAACGCCAGCAGGTCACGCTCACAATCACCGACGCGACTGGAGTCTGCCAGGACGTAAAGGGATACTTTACGCCTGAGGAATGGTCGAAAGCGGAACGTGATGACATCAGCCTGGAGGAAGTCCGGGAGGCGTTGTCTACCATCTCTGGTTCTCTTTCCGACGCCGTGATTGCCCTTCGGCAAGAGCGCTGATTGCCAAACTATTTCCTCGACACCAGTGCGCTTGCGAAGCTCTACCACCAAGAGGGCGGCTCTGAACATATGGACCGCATCCTCGGCCAGCGAGGATCCTGCTCACTGATCTCGCACCTGTCGATTGTAGAGATGGAATCGGTCCTCGCAATCAAAATGAGAACCGGGGAGATTGACGAACCGGCGATGGAAATCGCCCGGCGGCGCTTTGGGGCTGACTTGGCGCAACAGAGGCTCCTGGTCGCGCCACCGATAGTTGAACGTCATTTTCACAGCGCACGAGGGCTCCTGGTCCGATACGGAGTTTCCGACGGACTTCGCACTCTGGACGCCCTGCAGCTCGCTATCGCTCTCGATCTCCGCCAACGCGGACAAATCGGTATACTCGTCGCCGCCGACCAGCGCCTCTGTACGGTCGCCTCGATGGCTGGTTGTGTGTCGCTCAACCCGGAGCAGCCAGGCCCAGTGCTGGCCTGATTGAACCGCTCTTATGCCCTTGTGGTTCAATGCAACTGCCTGCGCCGCCGTATAATGGCGGTGATTGTTGTTCAAGGCGTGTTTTTGTCTGTTGGCCGCGGCGTTTTTAGCGAACGCGCAGACAGCGCCTCCGAACCTGATTGCACGAGCCGAAGCGCTGGCCCGGAGCGGGGATAAGCAGGGCGCGCTCGAGCAGCTTGGCAAAGCAGCGGAAGCGAAACCGCAATCGGCCGATTCGGAAGACAAGATCGGTTTTCTGTACGCGGTACTGGGGCAATCCGCGGAAGCCGCCCAACATTTTCAAAACGCGATTTCACTGAACGCAAAGTATGCGCCGGCGCACTTTCACCTCGGGGTTGCGGAGTGGCTGGCCAATAATCGGCAGAACGGGCTGGCGGAGTTGAAGAAGGCGGCAGAGCTCGATTCGAAATCTGCGGAGTACCAGTACCGATTGGGTTCAGCGTATATGGATTTGGGTGATTTAGGCGCGGCGGTGGAGGCATACGGGCACGCTGTGGAGTTGAAGCCAGCGGACGATGGGATGCGAGACACGTACTCGTGGCTGCTGGTGGAAACGCGCCAGCCGGAAAAGGCGATCAGCGAGGCGCAAAAAGTTCTGGCGCACAATCCGGCGGACACGGCGGCGGAAATGAACATCGGATACGCGCACCTGAAGACCGGGGACTTCGTTTTAGCGGAACAGGCGTATCGCACGGTGATCAAGCAAGACCCGAATCTGGCGGCAGGGCATTACGATTTGGCGATTGCGCTGAAGATGCAGGACAAGCTGGATGCGGCGAAACAAGAGCTTCAAGAAGCGATCCGGCTGGACCCCGAGCTTGCGGAAGCGCACTACACGCTGGGTATTCTGGCGTGGCAACTGGGCGATTTCGCGGAGACGGCGCAGCAGATGCGCGCGGCGATCGGCATCCGGCCCGAGTATGCGGAGGCGCATTACATGCTGGGGATTATGTTGAAGCAGAGCGGCGATTTGGATTCGGCTATTGCGGAATTGAAAGAGGCGATCCGGCTGGACCCGACCACTCCGGGGCCATTCAACACGCTGGGGCAGATTCTGCGCCAAAAGGGCGATCTGGAGGGCAGTAAAGAGGCATTCGCCACGGGCGCGCGGCTGAGCGCGGAAAAAAACGCGCAGCTTGCAAATTCACTGGAGCAGGGGATGCGCGGCGGGATGGCGCCCAAGCCGCTGCCTGGGCGCACAACGCACGAGTGATGTTTTCGCGGCGAGGTTTTGTAAAGTCGCTGTGCGCGGCGGCGCCCGTGTTTTCGCTTGATGCGTTGCTGGCGGGAACCGGATTAGGCGTGCAATTCGTGAATGTGGCGCGGGAAGCCGGCTTGCGCACGAAAACGATCTTCGGCGCGGAAAACAAAAACAAGTATCTGCTGGAGACCACGGGCTGCGGCGCGGCTTTTATCGATTACGACAATGACGGGTGGCTGGATATTTTTCTGGTAAACGGGACGCGGTTTGAGACGACGTTTCCGAAAGGCGCAGAGCCGGTCAGCCGTCTTTATAAAAACAATCGCGACGGGACCTTCACGGATGTGACCGCGAAAGCGGGCGTGGCGCGGACGGGATGGGGGCAGGGCGTTTGCGCGGGCGACTATAACAACGACGGTTTTGAAGACCTGTTCGTGAGCTACTGGGGCGACTGCGCGCTGTGGCATAACAACGGCGACGGCACGTTCACGGATGTTGCGGCAAAGGCCGGAGTGACGACGCGAACAACGACGGGATTGAAGCGCTGGAACACGGGATGCGCGTTTCTCGATTACGATCGGGACGGCCATCTGGATTTATATGTCGCCAATTACATCGATTTCGACCCGAAGACGGCGCCTCTGCCCGAGAGCGGGCCGTGTCTATACGAAGGATTGATTGTGGCGTGCGGGCCGCCGGGATTGCAGGGCGGCAAAGATATTTTGTTCCACAACAATGGAGACGGCACCTTCACGGATGTTTCCGAGAAAGCGGGCATTCATAAGAAGCAGGGCACCTACGGCCTGGGCGTGCTGGTAGCGGATTTCGATAACGATGGCTGGCCCGATATCTATGTGGCGGACGACTCTGCGCCTTCGGCGCTGTTCCGGAATAATCATGACGGGACGTTCAGCGATGTCGCGCTGGAATGGGGCGTGGCGTATGGCGCCGACGGCAAGACACAGGCGGGAATGGGTGTATCGGCGGCGGATGCCTTCGGTAATGGCAATCTTTCCATCATCAAGACGAACTTTGCCGGCGACACATCGAGCTTGTATAAGAACCTGGGAAACGGCAACTTTGAAGACGTGACCTATCAAGCCGGGCTGGGTCGGAACACGCGATTTTTGGGCTGGGGCGCCTGCTTTCTGGATTTCGATAACGACGGCTGGCCGGATATTTTGACTTGCAACGGGCACGTATATCCGGAAGTTCGAGAGAAAGCGAGCGAGTCGGGATACCGGGAGCGAAAGGTGTTGTATCACAACCTGGGGAACGGTAAGTTCGAAGATGTTTCGCAGGACGCCGGGCCGGGAATTTTAGAGGCGGCGCCGGGGCGGGGGTGCGCAATTGGCGATTTCGACAATGACGGGGATCTGGACATTCTGGTCAATTGCGTCAACGATTTTCCGCAGTTGCTACGCTGCGACAGCACGCTGAAGAATAACTGGATCAAAGTGAAGACGGTGGGGACGAAATCGAACCGGTCGGGGATTGGCGCGCGGGTTTACTGTACGCCTGAAGGCGGGCACCGGCAAATGGATGAGGTGCGCAGCGGCGGGAGTTACATTTCGCAGAGTGATCTGCGGGTGCATTTTGGCTTGGGGAAAGCGGCGAAAGCCGACATTGAAGTGCACTGGCCGAGCGGGCAGGTAGACAAGCTGGCGGGATGCGCAGCGAATCAGGTGGTTACGATTCGCGAAGGCAAGGTGTAAACGGAACCGGGCCAGCGATCTCTAGAGCGCGCTTACTGTAATCGGCGGAATCGTATTGTTGAGCGGGACGCCCGCGGGCTGGGCCGGGAAAATCTCGCGCAAGACAATGGGCCTGGATACGCGCTGCATCTTGACGTCGGGAGCGCCGTTCTTGGCGGTCAAAAAGGTATAGAGGACTGTGCAATTCTCTTGCAGATAGAACTTCCAATTCCGGTCTTTGTCACGAAAGCCGAAGACGCAACCCCAGGGATTGACTTGCTGGATCTGGAGCATCTTGGAATATTTGCTTTTTAGCCAGTTCTCGTAAGCGGCCGCGTTAGGGGTGGTATCGTTGAAGCCGGGAGTTTTGATGTAATCGACCTTGCTGATTTCGCTCTGGAACTTACCCTTGGAAGTGTCGGCAAAATTCATGACCACTTCCCTCCAGAAGCCGGCCGCCCGGAAATGATCTTTCCCGCGTTTGGTCTCGCCACCAGCATGATAGATGGTCGGTTGGTCGGGCGTGCCTTGCACGAAGACCGAGCAGCCGTTAATCGCCGCGGTGAGAAAGACGCTGGGGTCCGGTCCGGTCGTGGGGGCTTTTTTTGGAATCGTCAAGGAGATTACGAAGTTATCGGCCCACGGCAGGAAGTAAACAGGAATCCAATCAGACTGCGACTTAGCTGAGTCATAGGAGGCCGCCATAGAAATGGTATTGATGCCTTCCTTCATGGTTGTCGAGCTGCTTTCGCGGGTCAGGTTGACATAAGCGATCAGCTTTTTCATGACTCTGAATTCGATGGTGTGTACTCGGACGAAATCGTCTTTCGGCTTGAAAACAGGCAGTACGGTGGCCAATTTCTTCTGAACACTTCCTGCGAAACCGGATTTGTATTTTCCCGGTTGGCGCACCAGAGTGGTGTCGAGTTGCGTGAGGCCGTTCTCAGGTGCTTCTCCCAAGCTGCCGGAGCCCTCGGCTGCATCTGCCGGATGTAACGAGAATTTCTCAATAAACGCCAGATCTTGATTTTTTAAACGGTCGTTCAGGTCTTTTGACATGGTTTGGAGTGCGACGCGGGAGATGAATCGCGCAAGGCACCAGCGCGGTTTATCATATCACCGCTCTTTTCAGGAAAAAGGCCGGCTGAGATCGCTCTCAGACCGGCCTCAGTTAGCGAATTACCAGCTAATGGTTCCCGAATACTGCAGCAGGCGCATGTTGGCGCCGCCGTAGGCGAGGCTGGTAATCTGTCCGACGCTACCGCTCTGGACGTCGGCGTTAGGATTACCGAGGTTCGTATGGTTAAACACGTTGCGCGAGTCAGTACGGAGCGTGAATTTAAAGCGCTCCGTTATGCTGAACTGTTTCATCAGGCTCACATCCTGATCGATGAAGTGCGGGCCGATGAGCGTGTTAATCGGATAGTTGCCAAACGTGTTCGGGCTGGGGGACATAAACGGACCAGAGGTACAAATCCGTGTGTTATTCACAACCGGGCAGCCGTTGATCCAGTTGTTACGCGTCTGATTGGTCGGATAGACCTGACCGAAACCGATGTTGGGGCGATTGTTCGGCCCAGTGTAAGGTTGCCCCGGGTATGTCTCCAAAGTTGGCATGAACGGCACGCCACTGTAGAACGTAGTGATGCCGCTTATGTTCCAGCCGCCGAGAACGAAATCGATTCCGCGGTTCACGTTGGCACCGAATTTGCGCCCGCGGCCGAACGGAATATCGAAGTTCTGAATGAAGGTCCACTGCTGGTGCGGAATATTCGGGTTATTGCCGTAACCGAGCGGCCGGTTATAAAGGAACGTATACGATTCATTCCCGCCCCAACCATCACCTTTGGCCACCTGGTAAGTGTAATTAGCGGTTAGAGTGTAGCCGCCCCAGGCTCTGATGTTGAAAATGCCCTGGAAGGAATTGTACGAATTGTTCGCGCAATTGCAGTAATCGTCAATAGCTTGAGTCCAGCCGTAGTTATAACGGGGTCCGAGGACACCATTAAACGGAAGCAGCGTGGCGGTATTGCCGCTGAAGTTGGGGACGAAGAGTTCCTGGTTGATATTGAACGACATGTCGGTGCCGAGTGGAGTGTGGCGGCCTTGATTGCCGACATATCCGCCAGAGATGGACATCTTCTTCGAAAGCTGCTGCTGAACCGTGAAGTTGAACAGGTAGAAAGTGGGCATCGTGAAGATTCCCGGGCGGGTCTTCACTTCGGCGTTGTTTGGCGCCACACCGCTCAACGGATAGGTTCCGTTGGGCCCGGGCTGGAAAGCCGCAGGATTGAAGAGCGGAGGACCAACCGACAAGCCGTTACCCGTGGGACCAAGCGTGAAGACATCACAGAAGTTGTTCCCGCAGGCGCTGGTCTGAGTGATTGTCTGGCGGACCAGGACCGGGGGATTCTGCGTGACGTTGTGTCCGAAAGTTGAGCCGAACGTACCAAGGCTGTAAGTCCATCCGTAGCCCGCTCGAATGACGGTCTTGGGCGTAACCTGGTAGGCCAGGCTGACACGCGGCGCAAACTCATGCCAGTTCATGCGCTGGAATCCGTGGCTCGAAACCAGGCCCATGCCGAACACGTACATCAACCCGTCGTTTACATTCAGTTCGGCGCCGTTACCGGGAGCATTCACGGTTTCCGGGAAAACCATTTCCCAGCGCACGCCATAAGTAAACGTCAACTTCGCGGTGGGCCGCCACTCATCCTGCCCATACCAGAACAGCCGCCTTTGGTGCTCCATCGCATTCGTGCTAGAGCTGACGTAGCGTTGGAATTGATATGGATCACCGAGAAGGAACGATGCTATACCCAGACCGCCAGAGACGCTGCCGCCCGGTGCTGCGATATAGCCGGTATTGCTGCCGTTGAAATACACTTCACCGGCGCGGTGATTGTCGCTGGGTACGCGAAGATTAATCGCGTAGCGAATATCGGCGCCGAGTTTAAAGTTGTGGGTTCCATGGATCTTGCTGACGTTATCAACGAACTGATACTGCTGCTCGGTTTGAGTTAACGGGCAGTTACATCCGTTGACTGCCAGATCATATCCGAGCTGATAATTCTGGTTCGGATCGTCGATTTCGAAGTAAGGCAAACCTGATGCATAGGTACTGTTCAGGTTCATGCCGGGAATGCCCGCCGCTGTCGCCGGGGTGGTTCCATAGCCGTTCGGAACATCGAAGACGTGATAGCGCATGTAGCCGAAGCGGAATTCATTTACCAGAGTGGCGCTATGCGTATGGGTCCAACCGCCGGCGATGCTCTGATCACGCGATGAGGATTGGCCCGCGTAGCGCAGCGCGCTGCCAGAGGAGGTCAAGCCGGCAAAAGAAGGGCCGCCGGCAATGAGTCCGAACGCACCGGGCGCGCCTAGCGTGTAATTGGCATAGCTATAGCGGCCGAAGATTGTATTTTTCTCGTTGATGTAGTAATCCCAACGCGTATTCCACTGTTGGCCGTCGTTGGTCACAACGCCGCTTCCGGAGTAGTTGTTGTACGGAACGCCCGCACCACTTTGGGCTGTGTTGGGCAGCGGGAAGTAGCTGTTGATGAGATTGAGCGCCTGTGGGCTAAGGCGGCTGACAGGAATAATGTTGCCGGCAAAAGGTAACCGGCCTGTCCCATCTGGATTGCCGGTCCGCGGGTCAAAGATTTGCGTAGTCTGGTAAGTGGTTCCGTTAACGGTTGGACCGGTACCTCCGACGGGCAACCAGTCGCTCAGATTACCGGTACGATCCTGTGCTGTCGGAACGCCCGTCAGAACAGATCCACCCGTGTGATTGATGGTGATCTGGGTATCGGCGAAATAGAACAGCTTGTCTTTAATAATCTTGCCGCCGAGCGAGCCTCCAAACTGGTTCTGGTGCGTGGTGGGCGTGTAGACTCCCGGAGCTAACGCCACGTTTTGCGAGAAGGGATCGCGGCCGAAATCCTGAAAGCCCGGCGTGTTCAAGTACATGTAATCGAATGCATCGCCATGGAACTGGTTGGTGCCTGATTTGGTGGAATAGAGCATCAACCCGGCACCCGAATAACCGTATTCGGCATCGTAGTCCTGATTGGCCTGCTTGACCTCATTGACCGAATCAAATGTGGGGTTGACGACGATGATGCCGAGGATGGGGTCCTGGTTGATTGTGCCGTCGAGATAGTAACCGGTGCTATCAAACAGTTGCCCGTTCACTTCGGTCTGAATGCTACCTTGCGGGTCTTCGTCGGAGGCGTGCTGCCAGCCAAACTTGACGGTGCCGGGATTCAGCAGCTCGAAGGCTTGCAGATTGCGGCCGATGCTGGGCAGTTGGGAAAGCTCATGCGCGGTGAAGGTTTGGGCGACGTCGGCGCGGTCGGTTTGGAGCATCGGCACAGCCGCAGTCACTTCCACTTCCTGGCTCACGTTGCCGACCTGCAGGCTGGCGTCAAACTTGACGGCCTGATCGACCGTGACCTGGAGTTCATTCGACACAGCTTTCTGGAACCCAGGAGCCTCAATCGAGACCGTGTAGGGATCGGGAATCAGTTGCCCTTTCGTGTATTGTCCCTGATCGTTGGTATACACGACGGACGAAGTGCCCTTGGCTGTATCGGTAATGGTGACTTTGGCGTTGTTAACGGCGGAGCCGGAAGGGTCCGTCACCGTGCCATAGATGCTGCCGAACACTAATTGAGCATTTGCGATGCCTGCACCCGAAAACAACAGGGAAGTTAGGAAACAAGCCGAATAGATAAGGCCCCGTCTTACGTTGACCATGCATTCTCCTTCGAAACGAGCGTACTTGGTTATCGAATTTGAGCGCTTTATAGGACGGCAAACAAAGCGCACATCAACTCACACCTTGGGAGTAGTGTAAACCAAATGCCCTCAATTTGTTCCTGGAAATTTAAGAAAAGTTAAAACAGTGGGGTTGGGGTCTGTTCCAAAAGACGGACGGTGAGGCTTTGGGGAACTAATTTCAGGAACTGTGAAAGCACTTTTTTTGCCAATTCGGGGCGATTGGAACGCCTATATAAATCAGAAAGAGCTTTATAACTGCGGTAATCGTAAGGAGCGAGATCGATAGCGCGGGAAAATGCGCTGATCGCCTGTTCGAGATCGCCGGCGGTTTCGCGAGCGACTCCAAGGTCGAGCCAATATTCCGCGTTAGATGCCTCACAGTGGACGGCTGTTTCAAAGAGAGTGATGGACTGCTTGGCGTGTCCTGTACCTAACAGCATGTAGCCGAGGGCGGCTGAGACTTCAGCATCTTTGCTGTGCGGCTGTTGGGACAAGATCTCATAAGCGCGCTCGAAGCCGGCGCCGGAATTATTTTGTCGCGCAATATGGAACCAGGCCAGTCCGAGGTTTCGTGCGGCAATTTCGGTTGCCGGCGGCTGCCAGACGACGAGAGAGCGGGCACTGTTGTTCTGTGTTGCAGGTTGCGGGTGCTTGAGGATGCGGTGATCGGTGATGGCTGCGTGCGTAATGTCGGAGGCGGGATGTTGGGGCATGTGGCAGGTAACGCAATCGTCCTGTCCAGGTGAGTGAACGGCGGTGAGTTGAGCCTGCGAATGGCAGGTACCGCAGATTTGGCGGATTTGCGCGCGACGATCGGCGACTTTGGGGCCGTGCGGATCATGACAGGCGCCGCACCACAGCTTCCCCTGCGTGTTGCGCGAACAGGCGCTGACGGCCAGTTGCTCGGCATGACTTACAG
>Ga0070739_10007390_pt1 | contig 11675 bp, 8 predicted proteins | sample Coa_R1_7_FD_66445 | JGI IMG/M metagenome (GOLD analysis project Ga0070739, IMG submission 66445) | Surface soil microbial communities from Centralia Pennsylvania, which are recovering from an underground coalmine fire - Coalmine... | ecosystem: Environmental > Terrestrial > Soil > Unclassified ... | reverse complement strand
AAGTCGGTGCAACGGGTGTTGACCGGCTGCCTGCAAACGCTGGACTTTTTTCACGCCTGTGAGCAGTTGGGCAAGGCGGCGGCGGGCGTCTTTGGCGAGGGCACGGCGACGGCGAAGCAAGCCTTCGCGCGTGGTCGCACGTTGCTGTTGGAGCAAGGCTGGTCGGGTGTTTGCGTCTGGGTATCGGAGTTGTTAGCGGTCCAGGCCGAGGAGCAACGGGAACGTCGGCGGCGGATCACGGATCGGACGAGCCGGTATTTTAGCAAGCATCTGGGTCGGCTGAACTACGCCGAGCGGCTGGCTTCGGGGCGTGCCATCGGTAGCGGTTGTGTGGAAGGTCAGGCGAAGACGCTGGAGTTACGTTTGAAGCGGCGGGGCGCCCGCTGGCGGAAGGCGAACGTGGGTCCGATGGCGAGTCTGGTATGCGTGCGACACTCCAGCCAATGGGATGCCTACTGGAAATCGCTCATTCACTGACCCCCAGAGAATTTGGTTACACCCTCGATGGCGCGAAGATTGCTCTCTCCCCCTCTTTGAAGTACAATGGAAGAAAGGTTGTTTCTAATGTCAGGCACAAACTCAGCCCTCTCGTGGACCAGCTAACTCCCCAAGCATTTCATGAAGCCTGTGGAGCGCGAACGCCGCCTCTGATCGATGTCGAACATCGGAAGCGTCGGGAGATCGAGCGTCGGATCCTGCCTTTACCGTTCGCATTAATTGGCCGTGATGAACGTGCTGACCTCCGCCTCGATGACAAGAACGTCAGCCGCCGACACGCGTTCTTGCAAATGGTTGCCGGCCGCTGGTGGTGGATGGATCTCGACAGTCGCACCGGCACGATCAACATCGGCGGAGCTTCTACTGCGCAACATTTGCTCGATAAGCGCGGCATTCGCGTCGGCCCATATACGCTTCGCCCAGGCGGCGAAGAGCCACCCGACGAAGCCATCCCGTCCCACTTGGTCAGTCCTCTGACCCGCGACGCGGACGATCCATTGACGCTGCCACGCTTGTGTCTGGAGTTTTGGAACGACGTAGGACGGTTGCGCACCTGGATAATAGATCGGCCGTTGATGTTGGTCGGCCGTGCTTCTTTTTGCAAGGTACAGCTACAAAGTCCGATGGTTTCGCGGACGCACTGCGCTCTGGTGAACACACCGACCGGATTATGGGTCGTCGATTTGCTGAGCCGCAGGGGCACCTCTGTAAACGACACCGCGGTGCGCTGGACGCGCTTGGAGCCGGAAGATGAACTGAAAATCGGTCCCTTCGCAATCCGCGTACGTTACCTCGCTCCTCCCATGCGCCCAATCGCCGCAATGAGCCAGGTGCAATCTGCAGCAACGGAACGCGCGTTGATACAAAAAGAAAGTGGGGTAGGAGAATTAGTAGAGGCTTCTCTTCGTGTTCAGACTTCTGCGTCGGCAGCGGATTCGCCGTCCCAAGCGATCGTCTCTTCCGTAAGCGGTATGCCGGTGCAGGCAATAGAATCAATGCTCATGCCTTTGGTAGCGCAGTTTTCCTTGATGCAACAGCAGATGTTCGAGCAGTTCCAGCAAACCGTGCTTATGATGGGCCAGATGTTCGGTAATCTGCAACAGGAACAGGTAGCGCTTGTTCGTCAGGAACTGGATCAAATTCAGCGACTGACGCAAGAACTCCAGACATTGCAAAAGGACTATCCGGCGCAAACGCCTTCCGCAGCACCCGAGCCTTCACCTTCTCCGGGCGATGCGGAGGCGAAATCGTCCGTGACGCCGGCAGCCGCCGCAAGTAGCGTTTCCTCCGAGGCGCCGGCTCCGGCCGAAATTCATACCTGGCTTTCGCAGCGTTTGACGGCGATTCATCAAGAGCGCCAAGGCCGCTGGCAGAAGATCCTCGGCGTTCTCACCGGAAAATGACGAACCGACCTTCCAGGCGGGAGCACGCACCAGGATTAGAAAACGGCCCCTAACGAGAAGTTACTGCGTCATCGACCGGGGGGAGCATAGCCGCCGCCCGAACCGCCTATGCTCGTGCCCATGCCACCCATATTTATTCCGCCCATGCCCATCATTCCGCCCATTCCCATACCTCCCATGCCCATCATGCCGCCTACATTCATTCCACCCATGCCCATCATTCCGCCCATTCCCATGCCTCCCATCCCCATCATGCCGCCCATTCCCATGCCTCCCATGCCGCCCATGCTCGTGCCGCCAATCCCCGTGCCCATCATGCCGGCCCCGAGTACTCCCCGCGAGTTGTAATATTGCAGGTAGCTGCCGAAAACAAAGGGGTGTCCGGTCGTCGTAGGCACATTCGCCGCATTTCCCACCCCGGCCACCATTGCGTTCTGCTGCCCTTGCAGCTGGTTTGTTGCATTGAATAACTCAAACTGTGGCTGCACAATGTTGGCCCAGTTGATACCCGGAGAAGCTCCCGTTCGCAAGAGGCCGATGTAGGGACTGACGGGGGGGGCATTTTGCCCCATCATGCCCATCGGAACCTGCGCCTGAGCTGTGGTTGCCAAGGCAGTCAGTGCGATTGCTGTCGCCAGAGTTGACCGAAGACACCTCATTGCTGGCCTCCTTTTATTTGATCGTGTTCCCGCATGGTCCCGCCTCGTTTTTTCCGCTAGGGATGAGTTTACATTACAGCAACCTCAATAGCCAGCGCGGTGCTCATTTAGCTTCGAGAGGCGTTTGTAGGACGGAGATTGAGGGTCCATCCTATAAACGCCACTCGAACACGACAGTTAGCGGAGAACGCCAACTGTACCGACGCCAGGGGCGACGACGCTGCTGGCACCTCTCTGGAACTCGAGCGATACTCCCTCGATGGCTCCAACAGTTGACGTACCCAACAAGGTTAAGCCGAAGGCATTGTTGAAGGTAGTCATGACCGGAGCCCAGATCTGGTTGAGCCGGTTGTTGAGCGCGATGAGCGGATTGGATTGCACGTACAAGCGATCGCCGGGAAACAGTTGATAGTTCGTCGCAGGTGAACCGCCTTTCACGATCGCGGGCCAATTGATCGGGAAGACCTGGAATTTGTAGGGGTCGTGTCCATTGGGACGCGACAACCACATGTGTTTGTTCGAGGACAGGAAAGCAGTTCCATAGACGTAGCTGATGGCATCGAGCACCGTATCACTGCCGGTTATGGGCAAACGATAGACGGTCTGCCCATAGCCCGCTCGGTCCTGAATGACGTAGTACCATTTGGTGTTGTAGCCGTAGACATCGAGAGAGATCTCTGGATCGAGCACGAATTCACTGAGGTGTTGTTCGATGGCTTGCCGCGCTTGGTCGAGGGTCATTCCTGCGACGTAGACGCTGCCGTAGACGCCCATGCTGATGGTTCCATCCTGGCGGACCAAATGTACGCCGGTGATCTGTTGCATGGCGCGCGACTGCCCCAACGAGACCTGCACCGAGAATGCCCCCTTCAGTTTTTGTGCCAGATGCTTTCGGACCTCTTCTTGTGCTTCCTCAATGGTCATGCCCGCGACTTGCACAGTGCCATAACTGAGTCCGAGATTGATCGTGCCGCCCGGTTCAATTGGATACAGTCCGCGGATCTCATTCTCTGTGGGGGTACCGACCACCTGAACAAGCAGTGCATCCAGCGGCTTAACGCGGTAAGGCGGCTTGGGCACAACATTCATCGTTGTGATAAGCAGAATGTCAGACGGCGCCACGACGTAAGGCGGCAGCGTAGTCATTTGCAATTCTCGTGGGATTGGCGCCTCTTGCGGCGGCTTGCATCCTCCGCCACAGCTACAACCGATGCCGGCCGCACAAATCCCCCAGAGGATGCAAGGCAGCAATCCCTGCTTCCAAAACCGTCTTGTGTAATTCATCGGCCCCTCGGCTTGAGTTCACAGCAAAGATCTTGAGCGCCCTTCGCCCGCTTGCGCCGTACCCCTGTCCAGCCGGCGCAGCCTTGCCTTGGGATTTATCGGCATATTCGGCAGTCCCCTTGAGATTTGCTAATTCCGATTTTCCCGTAGACCCTTCCTTTTCGACAGACGTGTCAAGTACCTGTCCCAATTGCCGTCCTCGTTACCCCTCTCGTTGTTCTGGAAGCTCGACGCTTACCACATATGCGATAACCTTCCGGTTGATGGCATTTGTGGAAATACCGGTATCACCCTCAGTTTCTTCACTTCTATCCGAATACTGCGGTTTGAGAAGGCAGCCCCTCTTCACTGTCAACAGCGAAAGACCGATAATACTCGGCACGAGAAGAAAAGAAGCGCCGCGAACGTCTGCACGAGGTTGGCTCTCCTTAACGACGCTCGCTTAGGGTGATGCACCGGAGTTGACCAAGGAAGGACAACTATGATGGCGAGATCTTCGGCAAAATGGCTCGTAATATTGCTGGCTCATCTGTTCGTTCTCTCCGCTGGGAGCAGCGCTCGGGCAGAACACCATTTTTTCTGTCCGAAGACCGTTTTCTACCAGCCCACGCCGCCATGCATCCGGTATAAGTGCATTTGTCCACAACGTATCTGTCCCGGATGTCCACTGCCGAACTTCGGCTACTATCCAACGACCTGGCACCCCTGGCCATTCCCGATCGATTGTTCGCATGGCCCCACGGTTCCGGTGGGAACGAAGGCGCAAGGCAGATCGAGTGCCGCGTCAACGAACTCGGAACAACTGTCGCAGCCGTCGAAGCTGCCGCAGGAACCGACTTTACCGTAAAGCTCATGCGCATGCTCGCTCTTCTCCTTTAGCTGCTGGGTTCGAGTTCTTGCCTCCTTCGCAGTCGATGGCGATTTCGCCACCTGATCGAACGCCTGGGCGAGTCGCTTCAATGCGTCCTGCAACAGGCTCCGCATCGGTTCGTCTAGGTAGCCAGCCGCTGGTCTTGCCAGACACTTGCCTTGCCCGTGGGGCAGCGGCGCCCGGTCCGCGTCCGGGGCGCGACAATCCGCCGCTGGCATCAGCAAGCAGCCCGCGGTGATCTGCCAGGTTAACAGCAGCAATTGGGGAGTTGTTTGTGGCCAGCCGTCTGCATACGATGACAACCATCGCCAATCGGAGAAGCAACCCGCCATCCCGGAGGCCGCCATGCCACCTAAACAAGTCTCATCGTTCCTCACACGCCGTCGTTTCCTGCAACGCTCTGCCGCCGGCGCGGCGCTGTTGGCCGCGCCCGCCGTGCTGTCCGCTCGTGCGCCCAGCGACAAACTGAACATCGTCATCATCGGCTGCGGAGGTCGCGGTGCCGCGAACATGAATGAGATGCTCAAGGAAAACATCGTTGCCCTGTGCGATGTTGATGACCGTAACCTGCTCCGCGCCGCCGAAAAGGCGCCGCACGCCCGGAAGTACCACGATTTCCGCAAGCTCTACGATGAACTCAAGGACGGCGATTTCGATGCCGTCGTCGTCAGCACCACCGAGCATACCCACGCCTTTGCCACCCTGCCGGCGCTTGAGCGCAAGAAACACGTTTATTGCGAAAAGCCACTGACGCACAATCTCCGCGAAGCGCGTCTCATTCGCGAGGCGGCCGAGAGAGCGAACGTGGCCACGCAGATGGGCACACAGATCCACGCCGGAAACAATTATCGCCGCGTCGTCGAGCTGATCCAAAGCGGTGCTATCGGCCCAGTGCATGAAGCGCATGTGTGGGTATCAAGAGCGTGGGGCTGGCAAAGCCAGGAGGAGGCCAAGGCACATCGCGATCTTCTCTGGACCGCCGAACGGCCCAACGTGACGGAGATGCCGCCCAGCGGGTTGGACTGGGACCTGTGGCTGGGACCGGCGCCACGCCGGCCATTCAGCAACGTGTACGTGCCGGGGCCGCGCTGGTATCGCTGGTGGGATTTCGGCGGCGGCACCATGTCCGACCTCGGCGCCCACTGGATCGATCTGCCCTTCTGGGCCTTGAAGCTCGATGCGCCCCACGTCGTCGAGGCCAGTGGTCCGCCGCCGCATCCGGAAATTGCCCCGGCCAGCATGTCGGCCACGTTCCATTTCGGGCCACGCGGCGAAATGCCCGAGGTCAAAATGACTTGGTATCAGGGCGCCCTCAAGCCTGCGCTGTGGAAAGAGGGCAAAATCCCGCAATGGAGCGACGGCGTTCTCTTCCTTGGCTCCAAGGGAATGCTGCTGTCCAACTACGCCAAACATGTGCTGCTGCCGGACAAGGAGTTCGCCGATTTCAAACGTCCGCCCCAGAGCATCGCCGACTCGATCGGGCATCATGCCGAATGGCTGCATGCCTGCAAGACCGGAGCGGCGACGACGTGTCCGTTCCGTTACAGCGGACTGCTGACCGAGTCGAACCATCTGGGCAATATCGCCTATCGCGCCGGCAAGCGTCTGGAGTGGGACGCCGTGTCGATGCGCATTCGCAACGCCCCTGACGTCGAGCATTACCTCGGCCGCGAATATCGCAAGGGCTGGAAGCTCGCCTGAGTTGCCCTTGCGGCTGACCAGCTGACGACAGGGATGGCTCGGAGGAAGGGAGAAACGGTGAATCGCATCGTGCGCGCCATGATTCAGACAGCAGCAATCATGGCCTGTTCTACCGGGCAAGCTCAGACACCGCCGCCGATCCCTACCATCCTGCATTCTGAGCCGGCACCCCAATGGAACGCCAAGTTCGCCAACACGAAAGGGTGGATCGGCGGCGATGCGGTGTACAGCGTTGCGCTCAATCAGCAGCGCGTCTTGTGGTTGTTTGGCGACACCCTTCTGGGCACGGTCCAGGACGGCAAGCGTGCCGGAGCCACGATGGTCAACAACACCATTGCGTTGCAGACCGGCTTGGACAAGGATGCTTCCATCCGTTTCCTCTCCGGCGAGGGCCGAGACGATAAGCCGGCTGCCTTCTTCACGCCAACGGACGGCAAGGGCTGGTTCTGGCCACAGGCCGCTGTTTGTGAGGGGGATCGCTTATTTCTCTTTCTAGCGCAGATGGACAAAGGTGAGCATCCGGGAGTTTTTGGGTTCCGGCAGATCGGCCAATGGCTTGCTGTCATCGAGAACGCTGCGGACGACCCGCAGCAGTGGCGGATGCAGTTCAGACCGGTGCCCTTCGCCCGATTTGATCGCACTCGCCTGCAATCTTGGGGCTCTGCCGTGCTCGCTGAAGACGATTCCATGTATGTCTATGGCTACCAGGAGAAGAGCAAGGAGATCGGCAGCCGCAAGCTGCTGCTGGCACGGGTGCCAGCTGGCAAACTCACCGACTTCACGAAATGGCGGTTCCGCACCTCGGACGGTTGGAGCGAGCGAGCAGAGGAGGCAACGCCGCTGGCTGGTGGTCTGGCCACGGAGTTTTCGGTGCATCGCATGCCAGGGGAGCGAGGATACGTGCTGGTGACTACTGAGAATGGACTGGGTAACCGCATTGTTGGCCGCTTTGCTGGATCTGCAGTAGGCCCGTGGTCGGCTCCCATGTTGCTTTATCGGTGTCCGGAGATGGCCCGGGATAAGGGTGTGTTCTGCTATGCGGCCAAGGCTCATCCCTGGGCTGCCAAAGACGATGAGCTGCTGGTCAGCTACTGCGTCAACGCCTGGGAGTTCGCGCGGCTGTTCCGCGAGGAGAAGCTCTATCGCCCACAGTTCGTAAGCGTGAAACTGGACTTCACGAAGTGAGGCATCCATCTCTCGTTCATGTAGGCGTCGCGTGCCGCTTCGACCATCGACCCTCCGCGGGGAGAATTGCTATCCCGGCAGCTCAGCATGAATACGTCAGCCAGAAGGTGATCGTGGCTTACCGTGCCTTTTCCATGCGTGTGCCGTAGACTTTGACCTTGGTCCAGTCGCCGGTGTCGTCGAACGAGCCGATGCCGACCTGGCCATGCAGAAACGTCTTGTCACGCGCGGTCATCACCGGCGTCTTCATGTCGTCGAAGTACACTTCAGTGCTTCCATCGCGGATACGCCGCAGCACCTTAACGCGATGCCATGCACTGTCCCAGGGAGTACCGTCTGAGGTTTTCGTGGAAATCTTCTGACGCGGAGCGCCGTTGACGATGAAAATCTGGTTGGCGTGGTCGTCGGTCTTCTTACCGAAGTGGACGTAGTAAAAATGGCTGGCGTCCTGGTAGCCGAAGAACAGGCACATATCGCGGTGGTCATAATCGCGGCTGGTACTCCGCACCTGTGCTTCCAGAACCAGGTCGCCGACGACCAGATCCTTGACCAAGGCCAAGTTGAGCGGACTGCGGTGCGGCGGCTTGTAATCGCTCTGCCGGAATTGGCTGTACGCCTTGCCGTTTCCCGTGTCGATCACCTTCCATGCGTTCGCATCGCTGGGTTGCCAGCGGTCTGCGCCCTTACGAAAATCGTCCTCGAACAACAGCTTCGCTTCTGTTGGTGGCTCGCCGGCCAGAGCCAGAGTCGTAAGCGGCAGAATCAGGAGCAGGAAACGGAGTGAGTGCATGATGGTCCTCAGGCTTATCGCTGCGCGACAAGAGGTTGGCAAGCTCAAAGACAACGGGACTACTTGCGGAGCATGAGGTTGAGGAACTTACGCCAAAGCCCCTTGTGTTCGTTGTCCGTCTGCTGAGCAAGCCAAGCTTCGAGATCTTCCCCCGATTGGCTTCCTTCTAGAGGTGCGTGCGCATCTTGCGGAGCGTCGGACGGGATGGGAGCGTCTCCCGTATCCGCCTCAACGGCTGGTGACGCAGCGGATGCGGAACTCTGCTCAACGGTTTTTTTCCCTCCGTCCTCAGGGCCGGCGGTGGCTTCGGACACCTGCTTTCCAACCTGGCCCGAAGTATTGGGGATCGTAGGCTGCCGCTCCTGCCGAGCGGCCGCCGCCGCCCAGGCGGCTTCAACCCCCTGTTGGATAGCGCTCAAGCGGCCCAACTCGCCCGGCTGTCCCCAGCCCCCCTCGGCAGGCAAGTGCAGGCGGCCGGGGTCGGCTAGTTTCCGTGCAGCGAAGAACTCGAAATCCGATACCCACGGCTCGTTCCGGGGAGGCACTTCGGTCCCTGGATAGGACGACTCAACCTGGGAGAGTCGAGCAGCGAGGCGGTCCCGCTCCGCCTGGAGAATGGTGGATTGTCGGCGGAGCTGCTCGTTCTGTTCCTGGAACATCCTGCGTTCCCAGACAATCTGCGCCTCGGCGCCTTCGATCCGCTGCCGCCACTCTTCCCGTTCCGCGGCAGCCCGGGTCTGTGCATTGCGGATCGCAGCCTGAGTTGCCCTGTTGTTCGCCTGGCGTTCCTGTTCGAGCCGAGCCTCTAGCGCTTGCCGCTCCGACTCCCAGCCAGCGCGTGCCTCTGCAACGGCCCTGTGCTGGGCCGCGGCCGCATCGGACAGCGCTCGCTCCAGTTCCGTCACGCGGGCATACGCCTGTTCCACCATTTGCTGGGACGCCTGCTGCTCCGTATGCAATCGGTCGCGTTCCACCTGAGCGGCGTGGAGGTCTGCGGCAAGGCGGTCCAATTGCTCCTGTTCGTACGAATGCGATGCAATGCTGGTCTGAAGGTTCTGTACCTCGTTCTGCCAGCGGTCACGTTCGGCGCATACCGCTTCGAACTCTCGTGCTTTGGCTTCGGCAGCTTCGAGCCGGGCCTGCAAGCCCGCCGCTTCGGCTCCCTGAGTCTCGATCATACGGGCTTGCTCACGGAGCCGTTCACACTCGGCCTGACTGCCAGCCAACTGTTGGCTCAGCGTCTCGGCAACCTTCAGACGCTGCTGAGCCTGGTCCAGCTCCGCCTGGAGGCCGCGTGCCTCCTCATGCGCTCGGACCAGCTCCTCCTGCATCTCGTGCAGCCGCTGCAAGGCTGCTTCATGTTCAGCTTTGTGGGCTGCAAAGTCGGCGCGCACCTGCTGCAAGCTGGCGGACTCCTGATCCAGACGCAGATTCGCCGCACGGACGGCTTCACACTGCTGGCTGTGCTGCTGCTGGGCCGCCTCCAGGCGCTGGCGTAACTGTTCGCGCTCGTTGGCATCGGTGGCGATGCGCGTTTGCAGCGCTTGTGCCTCGCTCCGCCACTGGTCGCGTTCGGCGCAGACGGCTTGCAGCTCCTGTGCGTTGGCTTGAGCGGCTTGCAGTTGGGCTTGCAGTTCGGCTGCCTCGGCGAGCTGGAGCTCAAGCGTCCGGGACTGCTCGCGGAGCCGGTCGCATTCAGCATGAATGGCCTCCAGCTCGGCCACCTTTGATTCGGCGGCTTGCAGCTGCACGCGGAGACGTTCCGTTTCCGCGTCTGCGGCTTGGAGCTGGTCCCACAGGCGATCCGCCGAGGCCGCACGACCTTCTAGCTCCGGAACGCGGGTGCAAAGTTGGTCGTGTTTGACTTGCATATCCGCCAGCTGCTGTCTCAGCGCCTCCACATCCCGTAGGCCCTCTCGGGCCTGGTCCAGTTCCGCCTGGAGGCTGCGCGCTTGATCCTGTGCGCGGGAAAGCTCATCTTGTATCTCTTGAAGCTGCTGCACGGCAACGCTGTAATCGCCGCTGCGGGATGCAAGGTCGGCCCGCGCTGTCTGCAAGGCGGAGGACTCTTGCTCCATACGCGCTTCCGCCGCACGGACGGCCTCACGCTCCTCGACGAGTTGCTGCTGGGCCGCCTCGAGTCGCTGCTGGCTCTCTTCGCGCTCGGACTCGAGCGCGGCGAGCTTGGTCTGCAAGGTCCGGGCCTCTTCCTGCCACTGGTCCCGTTCTGTGCAGACGGCTTCTAGCTGGCCTGCCCTGGCTTGGGCGGCTTCGAGACGGTCCTGCAGGCCCGCCGCCTCGGCGACTTGGATCTCAAGTGCGCGGACCTGATCGCGGAGCCGGACGCATTCGCCGTGGCTGTCCGCTAGTTGCTGCCCGAAGACCTCCGTGTCCGTTAGGCGCTGATGAGCCTGCTCCAGCTCCGCTTGGAGGCGGCGCGCCTCGTCCTGCGATTGGGCTAGCTCATCCTGTGCCTCGTGCAGCCGCTGCAAGGCCACGTCATGCTCGGCGTTGCGGGCCGCGAAGTCGGCCCGAAGATGGTGCAAGGTGGCGGACTCCTCGTCCAGGCGCACACTTAACTCGCGCACGGCATCGCGCTCCGCGGCGAGTTGCTGCTGGGCTGCCTCCAGCCGTTGCCGTAATTCTTCCTGCTCGCTGGCATCCGAGGCGATCCGGGTCTGAAGTGCTTGCGCCTCGTTCCGCCAGTGGTCTCGTTCCGCGCAGACGGCCTCTGACTCTCGTACTCTGGCTTCTGCGGCTTCGAGCCGGGTCTGCAAGCCCTCCGCCTCGGCGACCCGGATCTCAAGCACACGGACCCGCTCAAGGTGCCGAACACATTCGGCACGCACGTCCTCCCTATCGGCAATATGTGACTCGGCTTCTCGCAGCTGCGCCCGGAGTTGTTCCATTTCCTGTTCCGCAGTCCGGAGTTGGGAACGGAGGCGCTCGGCCGAGGCCGCCTGGTCCTCCAGTTCTGGAATGCGGGCACAGAGTTGGTCGTGCTTAGCCTGAGTATCCTCTAGCTGTTGGCTCAGCGTCTCGGCATCCTTCAGGCGCTGCTGGGCTTGGTCCAGCTCCGCCTGGAGGCCGCGTGCCTCCTCATGCGCTCGGACCAGCTCATCGTGCATCTCGTGCAGCCGCTGCAAGGCTGCTTCATGCTCAGCTTTGTGGGCTGCAAAGTCGGCCTGCACCTGCTGCAAGCTGGCGGACTCTTGATCCAGACGCAGATTCGCCGCACGGACGGCTTCACACTGCTGGCTGTGCTGCTGCTGGGCCGCCTCCAG
>Ga0070739_10007389_pt1 | contig 11677 bp, 13 predicted proteins | sample Coa_R1_7_FD_66445 | JGI IMG/M metagenome (GOLD analysis project Ga0070739, IMG submission 66445) | Surface soil microbial communities from Centralia Pennsylvania, which are recovering from an underground coalmine fire - Coalmine... | ecosystem: Environmental > Terrestrial > Soil > Unclassified ... | reverse complement strand
CGCTACCGCGAGGACTACGAGGCGGCCCACGTGCCCATGCTGCCGGTCGTGGCCACCTTCACGAGGACCGCGCGCCAGATCCTGCTCTACACGGTGCTGCTCGTCGGCGTGACCCTGCTCTTCACGGCGGTCGGTCACATGGGCGTGCTCTACACGGCGGTGGCGGCCGTGCTGGGCCTCGCCTTCCTCGCCTACGCGCTGCGCCTGCACCGTGAGCAGACGCCGCGGGCGGCCATGGCACTCTTCAAGTACTCGATCACGTACTTGACGCTGCTGTTCGTCGCCATGGCCGGCGACGTGCTCGTCCGCTTCCACTGACGGCGAGGGAGGAACGGTGGACATCGCCGGATCGAAGGTGCTCGTCACCGGAGCGTCGTCGGGCATCGGCGCGGCGCTCGCCCGCCAGCTGGCGGCGGCCGGCGCCACGGTGGGCGTGGTCGCCCGGCGTGCCGACCGGCTCGAGGAGGTGCTGGCCGACTGCCGTGCCCACACACCGGGGTCGCAGATGTGGGTGGCCGACCTCGCCGATGTGGAGCTGGCCGAGCAGGTGGTGCTCGAGGCGTGGGACACCTTCGGCGGCCTCGACGCCCTCGTGAACAACGCCGGCGTCCCCATGCGCCGGCACACGACCAAGCTCGACTACGAGACGCTCGACTGGGTCATGCGGGTGAACTTCATGGCTCCGGCGCGCATGACGATGGCCGTGCTGCCGATGATGGTCGAGCGCGGCAGCGGCACGGTCGTCAACGTGTCGAGCCTGGCCGGCCGGCTCGGCAACGCCAACGAGGCGGCCTACTCGGCGAGCAAGTTCGCGCTGTGCGGCTGGAGCGAGGCCATCGCCGTCGACCTGTGGGACACCGGCGTGAAGATCCGTCTCGTGAACCCCGGTCCCATCGACACCGAGATCTGGGACCTGCCGGGCAACGACGACCCGCTCTACGACGGGCCCAAGGTGTCACCCGACGAGATGGCCGCCGGCATCGTGGCCGCCATGGAGGGCGACCGCTTCGAGCACTACGTGCCCGACATGAAGGCCATCGTCGAGATGAAGACGTCGGACCCCGACACCTTCTTGCAGGGCATGGCCGACATGGCCCGCTCCGCCCAGCACTGATCCGCCACTGAGCCGCCGGCTGACTCCGGCGGCTCACCCCTCCTGGAGCATCCGCAGCGCGTCGTCGGCCAGGGCGTCGGCGAGCTCCCGCACGAGGGCCAGGCGGACGGCCGGGTCGTCGGTGGCGAGGAGGCGCTGGCGGTCGAGGGGGTTGACCGGCAGGCGCTGGCACAGTCCCCACACCGAGTCGCTCTCGGGCGTCGGCAGCGGACGGGCGCCGAGCTCGGAGTAGAGCGCCTCCATGCGCCGTACGGCACCGGCGGCAGCGGCGAGATCCGCCTCGCCCGCATCGCCGCCACCGTCTTCGCCCCCCAGGATCTCGACGACCGCCTGCGGATAGGGATCGTCGGGCAGCCACTGCTCCACCCGCAGGCGGGCGACGCCCCGTGTCACCAGCGCGTAGCGGCCGTCGGGTGCCCGGGTGGCGCCTTCCACCACCGCCAGCGTGCCCACGTCGCTGCGGACGTCGCCGCCACCCACCTCCGAGCCGCGCTCGATGAGGACGACCCCGAACACGGCGGGGCGTTCGGCCAGGACGACCTCCATCATCGTGCGGTAGCGCTCCTCGAAGACGTGCAGCGGCAGGATCGCCTCGGGGAACAGCACGGTCCCGAGCGGGAACATGGGGAGGCGCCGGACGGTCACGGCCGACCCTCGCCGACGACCGCGACGAGCACGGTCAGTCGCCCCCGCGCCGGTAGCGGTGGGCGGCGCGCAGGGCCTTGTCGACGGCGTCGCTGGGATCGGTCGCCACTTCCACCCCGTCGACGGCGCGGCCGGCCTTCCCGAGCTCCCACGTGCCGATCCCGACCACCGGCACACCGGCCTGCAGCGCCAGGGCGATCTCCGACAGCGTGCCGTACTCGCCGCCGACCGCGATGACGGCGTCGGCGTTGCGCACGACGAGCACGTTGCGCCCCTCACCCATGCCGGTGGCGACGGCCACCTCGACGTACCCGTTCGCGTTGTGGCGGTCGGCGCCGGGCAACAGGCCGATCGACACGCCGCCCCCGTCACGCGCGCCGCGGCTGGCCGCCTCCATGACCCCGCCGAGCCCGCCGCAGACCACCACCGCGCCCGCCTCGGCCAGCGCCCGGCCCACCCGCGCCGCGGTGTCGCATTCGTGGTCCGGCGCATGACCGCCGCCGATGACCGCCACGTGGAGACGCTCCACGACCCGCCCTGTCTCCATGTCGCCTCACTTCCGGTCGCCGCACTCCCGGCCGGTTCACTCCCAGCGGAAGGTGGCCGCCGCCGCCAGGGGTGCCGCCACCGCCCAGACGGCCAGCGCCGCCCAGGACCACCCTGCCACCGATGTGCCCAGGCCCAGTGCCCGGTGTAACCCGTCGGCCAGCGGGGCCGCCGGCAGCACCTTGGACACCGCCTGCAGCCAGCCCGGGAGCTTCGACAACGGGGCGAGCATGCCGCTCACGAGGAGCAGCACCAGCCACAGCCCGTTGGCCGCGGCCAGGTTGACCTCCGCCCGCAGCGTGCCGGCGAGGAGGAGCCCGAGCCCCCCGAAGGCCACGGTGGCGAGGGCCGCCAACGCCAGCGCGGCGCCGGCTCCGGCCGCGGTGGGGCGCCAGCCGAGGCCGTAGGCGACGGGCACGAGCACGGCGGCCTGCACCACTTCGACGGCAGCCACCGCCGCGATCTTGGCTCCGAGCAGCGACGGCCGGCCGAGTGGGGTCGTCCCCAGACGCTTCAGCACGCCGTAGCCGCGCTCGAAACCGGTGGCGATGCTCAGGTTGACGAAGGCCGTGCTCATGACGGCGAGGGCCAGGATGCCGGGGGCGAGGAACGTCACCGCGTCGCCCGAGCCGGTCGGCAGCAGGTGCACCTCGGAGAAGAAGACGAGCAGCACCACCGGGATGGCGATCGTGAGCAGCACCGATTCCCCGCGCCGCACGGTGAGGCCGATCTCCGCCGCGCTCTGGGCCGCCAGACGACGGGCCGCGCTCACGTCGCCGGCCCTTCCCCTGCCTCGACGCCGACGCGCGACGGGTCGTCCTCGGCCGCCACCACGGACAGGTACACGTCCTCGAGCGAGGCGCGTCCGGCCCGCAGGTCCGACAGCGGGTGCCCGGCGCGCTCGAGGAAGGCGGCGACGGCGGCGACGCGTCCGGCCCCGGCCGTGCCCTCGACGACATAGGCGCCCGGCGCCGACTCGCGCACGGAAGCCCGCTCCGCGCCTATCGAGGAGGCCAGAGCGTCGAGGTCGATGCCCGGCGCCGACGTGAAGCGGACGGCCTCCCCACCGCGACCGAGCTCGGCCACCGATCCCCGGGCCACCGCCTTCCCCCGGGCCACGATGACCACCTCGTCGGCCAGGCGCTCGGCCTCCTGGAGCTCGTGGGTGGTGAGGAGCACGCCCACCCCGGCCTGGCGCTGCTCGGCGATGACCTCGCGCACGGCCACGCGACCCTCGGGGTCGACGCCGGCGGTCGGTTCGTCGAGGAACAGCACCTCGGGCCGGCCCACGAGGGCGAGCGCCAGCGACAGCCGCTGCTGCTCGCCGCCCGACAGTCGTCGCCACGGCGTGCGGGACACGGAGCCGAGCCCCAGTCGGTCGAGCAGCGCGCCCGGGTCGGCGGGGTCGTCGTAGTAGCGGGCGAACAGCTGGAGCACCCGACGCGGGCCCATGGTGGGGTACACGCCGCCGCGCTGGAGCATGACCCCCATGCGCGGCACGAGGGCCGCCTTGTCGGCGCCCGGGTCGAGACCGAGGACGCGGACGCCCCCCGACGCGGGGCGCCGGTAGCCCTCGAGGGTCTCGACGGTGGAGGTCTTCCCGGCGCCGTTCGGGCCGAGCAGGGCCACCACCTGCCCCCGTCCCACGGTCAGCGACAGCCCGTCCACCGCGGTGCGCGTCCCGTAGCGAACGACCAGGTCACGGCACTCGGCGACGGTGTCGTGGCCAGGAACGGGCGGCATCCGGGCGAGGCTACCGTTGGGCGCACCATGATCGACATCCGGCTGGTGCGCGAGGACCCCGCGGCGGTGAAGGCGGCCCTCGGGCGCCGCAGCGTGCCGCCGTCCGAGGTGGACGAGCTCCTCGCCGCCGACGAGCGGGCGCGGGCCGCGGTCGGCGCGCGCGACGAGGTGCGCGGCCGCATCAAGGACCTGTCGCGCCAGGTGGGCGAAGCCAAGCGCTCGGGCGACGACGCCCGAGCCGCGGAGCTGGCCGAGCAGAGCCGGGCGCTCGGTGACGAGGAGAAGTCCCTCGACGCCGCGGCCGACGCGGCCCAGGAGGAGGTGCGCACCAAGCTCCTGTGGCTCCCCAACCTGCCGGCGGCCGACGCCCCCGACGGGGCCGGTCCCGAGGACAACCCGGTAGTGCGGCGCTGGCCGGCCGAGCCCCGGGCCTACGGCGACCACCAGCGGGTGCCGCACTGGGACATCGGTGTGGAGCTCGGCATCCTCGACCTCGAGCGCGGGGCCAAGCTGTCGGGCTCGATGTTCCCCCTCTACCGGGGCGCCGGGTCGCGTCTCATCCGCGCCCTCACCGCCTTCGCCCTCGACCGCCACGCCGATGCCTTCGAGGAGATCCGCCCGCCGACCTTCGTGCGCAGCGACACCATGCTCTCGACCGGACACCTGCCCAAGTTCTCCGACGAGGCGTACCACATGGAGCGCGACGACCTGTGGGCCATCCCCACGGCCGAGGTGCCGCTCACGTCCATGCACCGGGGCGACATCCTCGACGAGGCGCAGCTGCCCATGCGTCTCACCGCCGCCACGCCGTGCTTCCGCCGCGAGGCGGGCGCGGCCGGACGCGACACACGCGGCTTGTTGCGGGTGCACGAGTTCGACAAGGTGGAGCTCTTCGCCTACGCCACGGCCGAGCAGTCGCCGGCCGTGCACGACGACATGCTGCGGCGCGTCGACGACATGCTGCAGGCGCTCGAGCTCGAGTACCGGGTGCTCGACCTGTGCGCCGGCGACCTCGGCAACTCCTCGGCCCGCACCTTCGACTTCGAGGTCTACAGCCCCGGGGCGGACCAGTGGCTCGAGGTGTCGTCGGTGAGCTGGTTCGGCGACTACCAGTCGCGCCGGGCCAACATCCGCTACCGCCCCTCAGGCGGGGGCTCGCCGGTGTTCGTGCACACCCTCAACGGCTCGGCTCTCGCCTGGGCCCGGATCTGGGCCGCACTGGTGGAGACCGGCCGCCGGCCCGACGGCTCGGTGCGGCTGCCGGACGCGCTCGCCCCCTACCTCGGCGAGGCGCTCACCATCACGGCTCGCTGAGCTCCTCGGCGCAGACCTTGCACCGCCCCACCACGGCGAAGTGGTGGGGCCGGAGCACGAAGCCGTAGACCTTGCGGAGCGTGCCCGACAGCTCGGCGAACACGTCGTCGGGCACCTCCACGACCGCCTCGCACACCTCGCACACGAGATGCTGATGGGGTGCGTCGGCCAGGTGGTACACGGCCCGGCCGTGCCCGAGATGGGCGTGGTCGACGATCCCCATCTCCTCGAGCGATTCGAGGGCCCGGTAGATGGTGGACAGATGCACCTCCGGCGTGGCCCGCTGCACCGCCTCGGCCAGATCCTGAGCCGTCAGGTGGTGGCCGTCGGAGTCGAGCAGGGCTTGGAGGAGGGCGCGCCGAGCATGGGTGACGCGGCCGCCGTGGCTCCGGACGCGCTCGAGGAGCTCCTCGAGGCGGAGCCCGGTCACCGGTTGTCGCCCGCCTCGAAGCGGTAGCCGACGCCGCGCACCGTCGTGATCATCGACGGGTTCGACGGATCGCTCTCGAGATGGTTGCGCAGGCGCTTCACGTGCACGTCGAGCGTCTTCGTGTCGCCGACGTAGTCGCTGCCCCACACCCGGTCGATGAGCGTGTCGCGGGTGAGCACCCGCCCGGCGTTCTCGACGAGGAGCAGCAGCAGGTCGAACTCCTTCCGCCGCAGCGTCACCTCCTCCCCCCGCACGAACACCCGGTGGCGGTCGGGATCCACGCGCACGTCGCCCACCTCGAGGACCCCGCCCGGCTCGAGCGCGCCCTCGCGCCCGCCCTCCTCGGCGTGGGCCCGGCGCAGCACGGCCCGCATCCGGGCCACGAGCTCACGCAGCCGGTAGGGCTTCGTCACGTAGTCGTCGGCGCCGACCTCGAGCCCGACGACGGTGTCGATCTCGGTGCCCTTGGCCGTCACCATGATGATTGGCACCGTGGAGCGGGTCCGGATGGCCCGGCACACGTCGATGCCCGACAGCTTCGGCAGCATGATGTCGAGCAGCACCAGGTCGGGCTCGATCTGGTCGAACAGCGCCAGCGCCTCGCTGCCGTCACCGGCGACGGTCACGTCGAAGCCCTCGCGCCCGAGGCCGATCACGAGTGCCTCGATGAAGGACTCCTCGTCCTCGGCCACGAGCACCTTCACCGGTCGGGCCCGGCTCGGGTCCTCGTGCGGCTGGCGGGCCGCTTCCTTGGCCATGGTCAGCTGATCTCCGACTGGGTGGGCAGGATGAGGCGGAAGGTCGAGCCCTCGCCTTCGCGGGAGTCGACCTCCACCCGTCCCTGGTGGTTGGCGGCGACGTGGCGGACGATCGACAGGCCGAGTCCGGTGCCACCGGTGGTGCGGCTGCGGCCCTGGTCGACACGATAGAAGCGCTCGAAGATGCGCTCGAGGTCGCGGGCGGGGATGCCCACGCCCTTGTCCTCCACCTCGAGGACGATCTCGTCGTCGACGGTGTGCCCGGCGATGCGGACCGAGCCGCCGTCGTAGGAGAACTTCACCGCGTTCTCGAGGAGGTTGTAGACGGCGGAGACGAGCTGGCGGCGGTCGCCCATCACCGCGACGGGCGGGGCGGGCTCCTCGAGCGAGATGGTGACGTCGCGCTGGTCGGCGGCGGCCCGCACCCGCTCCACCGCTTCCGCCATGACCAGGTTGACGAGCACCGGCTCGCGCGGTGGCGCCTCCTCGGCCTCGATGCGCGACAGGTCGAGCAGGTCGTCGATGATGCGGCTCACGCGGAAGGCCTCGGTGTGGATGCGGCTGGCCAGGCGCTGGGCCACGGTGGCGTCGGTCTCCGAGATCAGCGTCTCCGCCAGCAGCCCGAGCGCGCCCATGGGCGTCTTCAGCTCGTGGCTGACGTTGGCCACGAAGTCGCGGCGGATCTCCTCGAGCCGGCGTCGCTCGGACACGTCGTCGATGACGGCGATGACCCCGAGGGTGCGGCGGCCGTCGTCGATGAGCTGGGTGCGCACCGCCAGGGTGCGCCGGGGCGGCCCGTACAGGTCGAGGGTGCGCTCGGCCGTGCCCTGCTGCCAGGCATCGGCGAGGAGGTCGACCACGGCCTGCGCTGCCAGCGCGTCACCGTGGCGGCCGCCCATGAGGCCCACGGCCCGGGCGTTTCGGAACACGACCTCGCCGTTCTCGTCGCACACGATGACGCCCTGGGGCAGCGTGTCGAGGGCGCGGCGCAGCCGGATGGCGTCGGCCGACGACTCCGCCACCGCCTCGGCGGCGCGGTCGGTGACGAGCTCCAGATGGTGCAGCGCCGGTTCGACGCCGGCCGGCTCGTCGACCGGGGCGTCCACCCCGAGGCGGGCGGCGAGGGCCGACAGGCGCTGCTCGAGCCCGTGCCGGCCGGCCCGGCGTCCGAGGATGGTGGCCAGCACGATGCCGACCAAGGCGACGCCGCCGATGACGGCGCCACCGATGATCGCCGTGTGCTCGGAGATCTGGGTCGCCGCCGCGGTCACCGCCCAAGTGTGACAGCCGGGACCGACGTCGTGGCCCAGGCGTGCCGCCCAGTGTTCGGTGGGAGCTCCAAGGCTGGAACGACATGAAATCTATTGAAAAGATACAAGACGCCGCTTACGATGGGGACCTATCTACATAACGCACCACGGGCACGCACCGAAGGTCGTAGAGTGGCGCCGTGCCTGCCGCAGCACGCCCGGCCCGTATTAGGACGCCGCACACGGCCTATGTCGACGAGAGTCGCCGGCCGGGCGTCTACTTGGTCACGGCCGCCCTGGTGATGGTTAAGGACGTCCAGGAGGTGACTAAGGCAATCCGGGAAGCACTTCCAAAGGGGCGCCGGAGGGCGCATTTCAGCGCCGAGGGAGAGCCGATCCGGAGGCAGTTACTCGACTGCTACTGCCAACTGCCCGTCAGGGTCGTGGTCGCCCAGACGGAGCACCGCCGAGGGGACGACGCCGACCCTCGCGCCCGCTGCCTTGGCGCACTGGCGGAAGTCACCGGCCGTCAGCAGGTGAGGAATCTTGTCATCGACACCCGCGGACCCGATCGGGACGCCGAAGATCGGCGAACGATCGCTGAGGCGATTCGGGCCGGGAAAGCTGACCGCGATCTCCTGTATCAGCACAGGGGTTCGCGCGACGACCTGCTTCTCGGTCTGCCGGATGCCTTCGGCTGGAGCTACGGGGCGGGCGGCGCTTGGAAGGCACAGGCCTCTGGCCTGGTCGTCTGCGAGATTTCCGCCTAGAAATGGCAAACCCGGCCGCTCCTCGATTCGGGGGAGAAAGCCGGGTTCACTTTCGGGAGCTATTGCTCCTGACGGCATCTATTTCACACTGACCCTTGACTCGGAGTCAAGGGGCCAATTACTCCGTTGTTTTGGCCGTGTCAAGCGACCTCAGCGAAGCGCTAATTATGCGTGCCCTGAGTCTAGGCCTTCTGACCTAGTCTGTTCCTCATTCTCCCTGGTAGACGGCTTGCGGTGCTTTCCGGAGAGTCCGGCTGGGTCGACCTGAATCAGAGCAGAAAGAGTCTGCTCAAACTCCTCCGTTGTGATTTCACGACTGTTTTTCCCCTCGTCATCCACTGATTTTCCCTCTTTATCCACAGGTCACCTACCCGAGTTCCGCACGGATCGCGCGCCTCTGCGGTTCGTTGAATTGCTATGCGTCCTCTGAGTACAATGGGCCTTGACTAGCGGTCCGGCCCTTCGGGGTCCCGTAGCGAGAGGAACACCAGTGGAACCCACACCGATAAGACCCCTTTCCCCCTCGTCTGACGGAGACGAGGAACAGCGTCCGGGACGGCGGCCCTCGACGAAGATCCGTCCGAACCGGCCCCTGCCGACCGACCGAATGAAATTCTCCAAGGCGGTCGAAGCTTTGCGAGCGACGGCGATCGGCAGCCAACAGGGCCAGCCGGTCGACGCCCGAACTCTCGCCAACCTTATGCACGTCTCCCCCGCGACGGCGGCTTTGAACCATGCGTTCTTTATCGACGTGGGGTTGGTCACAAAGGTCGGCAAGGGCGACTACATGCCCTCGAGCGCCACGGTGGAATTCGCACGGAAGTATGGCTTTCAGCGAGAACAGGCCGGGCGCGTTCTTGCTCCGCAGTTTGCGGCGACTTGGTTCTACAGAGCGCTGAGTGATCGGCTCCAAATGGGTCCGGTCACACGCGACGAACTGATTGAGCTGTTTGCAAACATCGCCGGGGCGGACGCCTCGTACCGGGTTCAGATCGGATCGTTGATTGATTGGCTGGTCTTCGTCGGACTCGCCCAGGAGGACGGCGAGAACATCTCTCTGACGGAGGGGGCCGCCCCTCCGGCTGAGGACGACGACGTTGTGAGTACGACTCCAGCCGAACCCGCGAGCACGGGGGCCACCGCTCCGATCGCGGCCGGAGGCCGCCAGGCGGCGACGGTCGTGTCGCTGAACCTCGCGTTGGCACTCACAGCCGACGACCTGGCGAAGCTGTCGGCTGAGCAGATCGCCTCGCTCTTTCAGGGCGTTGGGCAGGTCGCCGCGATCAAGGCGGCGCTCGCGGACTGAGAACGCGCCGAAGGACCAGGATGCGAGAGGAGTGACTAGCAGCCCTGCTCCTGGTCCTTCGGCGTTCTCGGGGCGGCGGTTGGTCCCTCCCCAGGCCTCTGGAACCTCGGGGGGAGGGGTTCGATTCCCCTGCCGTCCACCGTGAATTGTACTACGACCAGGCAATTCGTCAATTACCCTGTTCAGTGGCCTGGCCGGTAGGTCAGGCGCCGGCCGTCGGCCCGGTCGATCAAGACTTGGAGCCGTTCGCCGGGAGTCATCTTGCACGTCGAGTACCGGAAATCGAATTCGGCCAAGTACCGGGGCAGGTGGGTCTTGCTTACGTGGTGAAACGTCCCGTCAAGGGAGCGCTTCAGTTGGGCAAAGAATCCCTCAGCCGCGTTCGTGGTGACGTCGCCCCGCACGTATTCGGCCTTTGAGTGGTCGACCGTCTGGTGCGAAATGAATTCACGTCCAATTGGCACGTAGGTCCTAGCCTCATCCGTTTCCAGGTGACTGCCCGCCATGTCGACATGCTCAGACATCACCTTGCGGAGAGAATTCCCAGTCACGTCCGCTACGACGTGGGAGCGAACCTCTCCGGTGTCCCTGTTAACCAAGGCGAAGATCGGTGTCTTGTCGGTCATCTTGTTCTGACCCGGAACCACCTTGACGGGTCGGGGCTGACGGTTCGTGTTATGGGGTCTGCCATTGTGGCGGTTTCGGGGATCGCCGCCGAACCACGTTTCGTCTGCAACGATGCGCCCCCTCATCAGACCGGCCAATGGCTCTCTCTTGGAGGCTTCCCGGAGCCGGTGAGCCAGGAACCATGCCGTCTGGTAGCTGACGTTTAGGTGGTCTTCCAGTTCCTTGGCACTCACCCCGTTCTTGGCCGCGGAGAACAACCAAAGAGCGAGGAGCCACTTCGAGACAGGGACTTTTGAGGACTCGAAGACCGTGTCGACCAGGACGCTGAACTGCTTGCGGCAGGCGGCGTTCCGGCACTTCCAGAGGCGTCGGTAGCTGGTCTTTCCGGTCCGGGTCTTGCGCTCACCCGACTTGGCGGCGACGAAGTAGTGCTTCTCGTCCTTAGTGCCGCAGTGGGGGCAGACAGGAGCGCCGGAGGCCCACCGGAGCCGTTCCAGGAGCTTCCACGCTTCCGCCTCATCGCTGAGGTACTTGGGGAGGGTGCTCAGATTCAGCGGCTCCATGCCGCCAGTCTACGTGAGACAACATGGTGCGTCAAGTAGATAGTCGCCTTACGATGCCGACACTCCTCCGGCGAAAGGCAGTCGATGGCGGTCCCCCTGCACCTGTTGGCCGACGTGTCCCTCACACCCGACCCCGGCGGCCTGCCCGGTGGGACGGTGCTGCAGCAGCTGACGAACGGTCTCGGCGGATGGGCGCTCGTGGCGGCCCTCGCCGGGCTCGTGGTGGGCGCCGCCGTGTGGGCCCTCGGGGCGCACACGCAGAACTACCAGCAGTCGTTCGCCGGACGGCGCACCGTGCTCGTCTCCGCCCTCGCCGCACTCCTCGTCGGGGCGGCGCCGGCCATGGTCAACTTCTTCTTCCACGCCGGCCAGGGCGTGCACTGAGGTGGGCATCGTCGGCACCGTGGTCGGCGGAGCCGTCGGCGACGTCTTCGCCGCCGCCGGGCGATGGGTGGCCGACGGTGCGGTGTGGCTCCTCGGGCAGATCGGCCACGTGATGACGGCCACCACCTCGGTGGATCTGGGGGCGAGGTGGTTCACCTCGCACGAGCACGTCATGGCCGTGCTCGCCGCCGCCGTCGTGCTGCCCATGGCGTGCTGCACCGTGATCC
>Ga0070739_10007388_pt1 | contig 11678 bp, 10 predicted proteins | sample Coa_R1_7_FD_66445 | JGI IMG/M metagenome (GOLD analysis project Ga0070739, IMG submission 66445) | Surface soil microbial communities from Centralia Pennsylvania, which are recovering from an underground coalmine fire - Coalmine... | ecosystem: Environmental > Terrestrial > Soil > Unclassified ... | reverse complement strand
CGCGATCCGCCGCACCCAGCGCAACGTCGTCGCGGAGACGACCTCGACCTATCTCTCGATCAGCAAGTACGACCCGGTCGGGCTGCTGGCGAAGATGGTGCCGCCCGTCCGCGCCCCCGAGGACCTCGACGCGCTCTGGGAGGGGATCGCCGATGGGGTGATCGACACGATCGGCACGGACAACGTGACGCGCACGCTCGCCGACAAGCAGATCGAGCGGGGGCTAGCCCAGGCCGGCACCGGCTATCCGGCGCTGGCGACCCACCTGCCGGTGGTGCTGACCGAGGGAGTCTGCAAGCGGGGGTTGCCGCTCGACGTGGTGGTGGACAAGGTCACGCGGAGCCCCGCGCGGGTGTTCGGCATCTACCCACGCAAGGGCACGATCGCCGTCGGCTCGGACGCCGACCTGGCGATCGTCGACCTCGACGCCGAGCGCCCGGCCGACCCCGCTCGCCTGTACTCGCTGTCGGACTTCTCGCTGTACGCCCAGAAGCCACTGCGCGGCTGGCCCGTGTACACTGTCAAGGGCGGCGTCGTGGCCTACGAGCAGGGAGTCGTGACCGCGGAGCCGGGCTCCGGGCGCCGGCTGCGGCCGGCCGGCGCCGATGATTGCTGGGGGCCGCCGATCGGCGTAGGATAGTGCACACGGGATCGTCGAGCCGCGCGCACCGCGGGGATACGCAGGGAGAGGCAGCATGGCGGTGATGACACTCCGCGACGAGCTCCGCGCAGCGGTCGAGAGCCGGCACTCGCGCTTTCACCCCTACTATGCCCTCTGGCGCGAGGGCAAGCTGTCCCGCGAGGCGATCGCCGGCTGGGTCCAGGAGCACTACCACTTCACCAAGGACATCCTCTGGCTGAACGCGGTGATGCCGACGCGGATGCCCTACGCGGACGTGCGGGCCGTGTACCAGGAGAGCACCCAGGAGGAGATGGACCCCGCCGACCCGCACATCGAGATCCTGCTGCGCTTCGGGGCGGCGATGGGGCTGGACCCGGAGGCGGTGAAGCGGTCGAAGCCGCTGCCGACCACCCAGGCCCTGCTCGACTGGATCTACATCCTCAGCCGCCACCGCTCGATGGTCGAGGTGATCGCGGGCGCGCAGATCGGGCTGGAGTCGCAGCCGCCGCAGTTGTACGGCGACATCGTGCCGACGCTGAAGGAGAAGTACGGCTGCACCGACGCGGAGATCGCCTACTTCCCGGTCCACGTCGACGCCGACACGGAGCACGGCAGCCGCGCCTACGCGCTGGTCGAGAAGTACGCCCGCAGCGAGGAGCAGCGGCGGCGGGCGGTGCTGGCGGCGCGCGAAGGGGCCGAGAAGCGCTGGCTGTACATCGACGGTATCTACATCCACTACGTGCTCGGCTACCCGCTCACCGACGCCCACTGGAACGAGTACCAGGCCGAGTGGGGCCCCAGCCCCTACTACGACGCCCTGTATTAGCGTCTCTATACATCAGGCCTACGCCTCGGGCGCCGCCCGCCGAGGCGGGGACCAGGGCCAGGTGGTCGCTCGGGGAGAGCGCGTGCTCCCTCTTGACGGCCTGGCCGTTTGCGGCGCGGATCAGACCGGCGCCACCGTGCTGGCGCGGAGCGGCTGCGCGGCGAGGGCGCGGCGGAAGGCTTCGCGGGCCTCGACACTGTACAGCCGGCGGAAGTCCTCCGGATAGCGGGTCTCGCTCGGCACCATCAGCAGGTCCACGAACACCGGCCCCTCCTCGCGCAGGAGGTCCGGCAGGGCGCGCTCCCAGTCCGCCTGCTCGTCGAAGGCGTAGGCCCGCGGATACCCCGCCGCCCGGGCCAGGGCGGGGAAGTCGGTGCGCCCCGTGCCGGGAATCGGCACGCTGCCGTTCGTCTCGTAGGTGCCGTTGTGGCAGAGACAGTGGAGCAGGTTCTTCGGGGCGGCGTCGGCGATGGTCACCAGCGAGCCCAGGTTCATCAGCAGGCTGCCGTCGCCGTCGAGGAGGATGACCCGCCGGTCGGGCCGACCGAGCGCCAGCCCCAGGGCGTGCGAGGAGCCCTGGCCCATCGTTCCGGTGAACGTGTAGTTCAGGTCGCTGGGAGAGATGTGGATCCACTCCTCGGCGGCCTTGTACACGGCTACCACGATCTCGTCGGCGCGGTGGCGCGCTAGCGCCTTCAGACACTCGTCTCGCTTGAGCATGGCTACAGCGGCTCCCTTCCGATCAGCAGCACCGTCGGCGCCAGGCGGGCATAGGCGCCTTCGACGGCGGGCACGATCTTCTGCACGTCCTCCGCTTGCTCGACCAGCGCGTGCTCGACCCCCATCGCGTCCAGGACCGGCTCGACGATCCGCACCCCGTAGCGCGTGGACTCGGTCGGCGGGACGCCGGGCTCCTTGCCCAGCAGGCCCACCATCATGCAGACGGGGTTCTGCAGCTCGACGGCCGTGCCGCGGACCGCGTTCAGCGAGTCCAGCAGGCCGGTGTTCTGCATCAGGAGCAGCGCGCGCTGCCCCGCGGCGAACAGGCCGCTGCAGATCGAGACGCCCTCGTCTTCCTTGCACACCTGCACGACCCGCATCTCCGGGTCCCGCAGGAGGCTCTTGAGCAGGTGGTGGCTGGTCGTCCGGTCCGGCAAGGCGACGACGAAGCGGATCCCGGCCCGCTTGATCTCGCGTATGATCGCGTCGGCCTTGAGCACCTCAGTAGCCTGCAACGGCGCACCCTCCTTCGCGGCCCGATCTCCTACGACGGCCCCTCAGGTGGGCAGTATCGGTGTCCAGCGCCCTCCGCGTCAACGCGCTCCGGATCGCCGCCGGCCGCTGCCGATCCCGGCCAGATCGGTCCATCGCCGCCAGTCCACGTCGGGCGCCAACCCGGGCCAGGCGTTGGCTCCGTGGTACGCGGCTTGCATGAGCGGCGCTCGCCCGCGCGCTCCGCCGGGCCGCCGCGCGAGCTGATAGAGTGGGGGGCCCCAGGAAATGGGGGCTTCACACGACGCGGGGCTGCTAGGCGGCCCTGCCCGGAGGTGCTCGATGCCGCCGCGGGTCTCGTCGGGACGTCCGTTTCCGCTGGGGGCCACCTGGGATCCGCAACGGGAGGAGATCAACTTTGCCGTCTTCTCCGAGCACGCCACCCGCGTCGAGCTGTGCCTGTACGATGAGCCGTGGGGCAAGGAGGTCGAGCGGATCGCGCTGCCGCGGCGGACCTACCACGTCTGGCACGGCTGCCTGACGGGCGTCCGGCCGGGCCAGCTCTACGGCTACCGCGTCCACGGGCCCTATGCGCCGCGCCTCGGCCACCGCTTCAATCCGGCCAAGCTGCTGATCGACCCCTACGCCAAGGCGATCGCCGGCCGCGTGGACTGGTCGCAGCCGGTGTTCGGCTACCGCTTCGGGCGCCGCAGCGAGGACCTGACGCGCGACGTGCGCGACTCGGCGCGGGGCATCCCGAAGAGCGTGGTCGTGGACTCCACCTTCGACTGGGGCGGCGATCGCCGGCCGTGCGTGCCGTGGACCGACACGGTGATCTACGAGACGCACGTCAAGGGGCTCACCGCCCGCCACCCGGACGTGCCGGAGGACCTGCGCGGCACCTACGCCGGCCTGGCCCAGCCGGCGGTCCTGGACTACCTGCAGTCGCTCGGCGTCACGGCCGTCGAGCTGATGCCGGTCCACCACTTCGTCAACGACAAGTTCCTGCTCGACCGGGGGCTCACCAACTACTGGGGCTACAGCTCGATCGGCTACTTCGCGCCCGAGTCGCGCTACGCCGCGTCCGGTGAGGAGGGCCAGCAGGTCGTCGAGTTCAAGGCGATGGTGAAGGCGCTGCACGCGGCCGGGCTCGAGGTGATCCTGGACGTGGTCTACAATCACACCGCGGAGGGCAACCACCTCGGCCCGACGCTCTGCTTCCGCGGCGCGGACAACTGGGTCTACTACAACCTGGTGCAGGACAACCCGCGCTACTACATGGACTTCACCGGCACGGGCAACACGCTCAACGTGCACCAGGCCCAGACACTGAAGCTGATCGCCGACAGCCTGCGCTACTGGGTCGAGGAGATGCACGTCGACGGCTTCCGCTTCGACCTGGCGATCACCCTGGCCCGCGAGCCCCAGGGCTACGACAAGGGCGCCGGCTTCTTCGACATCCTGCACCAGGACCCGGTGCTCTCGCAGGTCAAGCTGATCGCCGAGCCCTGGGACGTCGGCGACTCGGGCTACCAGGTCGGGAACTTCCCGATCCTCTGGAGCGAGTGGAACGGCCGCTACCGCGACAACGTGCGGATGTTCTGGAAGGGCGACGAAGGGCAGATGCCCCAGCTCGCCTCGCACCTCACCGGCAGCAGCGACATGTACCAGCCGGGCGGCCGCGGGCCGAACGCGAGCATCAACTTCATCACCGCCCACGACGGCTTCACGCTGCGCGACCTGGTCTCCTACAACGAGAAGCACAACGAGGCGAACGGCGAGAACAACCAGGACGGCAACGACGACAACCACTCCTGGAACTGCGGCGCCGAAGGGCCGACCGACGATCCCGAGATCCTCGCCCTGCGGGCCCGCCAGCAGCGCAACTTCCTGGCGACGCTGTTCCTGTCGCAGGGCGTGCCGATGCTGCTGGGCGGCGACGAGTTCGGCCGCAGCCAGCAGGGCAACAACAACGCCTACTGCCAGGACAACGCCCTGAGCTGGTACGACTGGTCCTGGAGCGACGAGCAGCGGGCGCTGCTGGAGTTCACGCGGCGAGTGATCGCGCTTCGCCGCGAGTACCCGGCCCTGCGCCAGGAGGACTTCCTGCAGGGCGTCTTCCTGCCCGAGGCGGACATCAAGGACCTGACCTGGGTGAAGCTGGACGGCACGGAGATGACGCCGGCCGAGTGGGGCGACGCCCACGCCCGCTCGCTCGGCATGCGCCTGGCCGGGCGCGTGCCGCCGGGCAGCGAGGACCCGGCGGCGGGCACGCTGCTCGTGCTCCTCAACGCCTACCACGAGGAGCTGCCGTTCGTGCTGCCCGAGGCGGGCGCGGAGAGCACCCAGTGGGAGGTGCTGCTCGACACCCGCGACCCCGCGCCCGCGCCTCAGGCGGAGCCGCAGACCTACGACGTGGGCGATGAGTACCCGCTCGGCGGCCGCTCGCTCGCCGTGCTGCGCCGCGTCCCGCCGGAGGAGACCGCTGCCGAGCCGCCGCCGCCCCAGTACCGCTCCACGCCCAAGCGCCGCTAAAACTATCTATCCACGCTCGGTGTCCGTCGCGGACGCACGCTCCGTATCCGGGGTTCTGCTGCAAGGCGATCCCTGGCCTCGCGACGCGCGATGCGCTAGTATTTCGCGCGCCGCGGTCCTGAGAGCTGTTTCCCGCGACCGAGGGAGCCGCTCATCTGAACAGGGAGAGGGCAATGGCCGAGCTGCGGATCGATCATGGCACCGTGCTGACGATGAATCCGGCGCGCGAGATGATCAAGGACGGGTCGGTGGTCATTGCCGACGACCGTATCGCGGCCGTGGGCAAGACCGCCGACCTTGCCGCACGGTATCCGAACGCGCGGGTGATCGACGCGACGAACAAGGTGGTGATGCCGGGGATCGTCGACTGCCACGTGCACAACTGCCAGACGCTGCTGCGCGGCATGGCCGACGACATCGACCTGATCGCCTGGTGCTACGACATCACCTACCCCTACGAGACGGTGCTCACCGACGAGGATACGTACATCACGGCGCTCCTCGCCCAGATCGAGATGATCCGCACCGGCACGACCACCGTGGCCGACCCGGGCGGCTACCGCATGGACAACGTCGCTCGCGCCTACGTCGACTCCGGCATGCGCGGCATGGTCTGCTGGGCGGCGATGGACCAGTGGTCGGCGGACCGCCCGCTGCCGGACGGGCTGCCGGGGAAGACGAACACCGACCAGGCGATCTACCAGCAGGAGCGGCTGATCAAGGAGTGGAACGGCGCCGAGCACGACCGCCTGCGCGCCTCCTGCGGGCTGCGCGTCGAGCCGAACGTGAGCGAGGCGCTGTACAAGCGCACGCAGGCGCTGTCCGAGAAGTATGGCACGATCGTCCAGTTCCACGCCGCCGTCAACAGCGACCAGGTGGAGTGGGTGCGCCGCCACACCGGGCAGACGACGATCGAGTACATGAACTCGCTCGGCGTACTGCGGGAGAACTGGCTGCTCACGCACATGGCGGTGCTCACCGACCACGAGGTGGAGCTGCTGTACCGTAACGGGACGCGCCTATGCCACAACCCGGGCGCCACCCTGAAGGGCTGCTATGGCGCCATCCGCCTGGGTAAGTTCCCGGAGATAATCGAGGCCGGCATGACCGTCGGCTCGGGCTGCGACTCCACGGCGGCGAACAACTCGCTGGACATGTTCCGCACGATGTACCAGGTGGCCACCGCCCACAAGGAGTTCCGCCTGCAGGCCGACCTGATCCCGCCGGAGAAGGCGCTCGAGATGGCCACCATCATCGGGGCGAAGGCGCTGATGTGGGACGACCAGATCGGGTCGCTCGAGCCGGGCAAGAAGGCCGACGTCATCATCGTGGACACGCGGCGCAGCAACTGGATCCCCCTCCACGACTTCTCGATCGTGCCCAACCTCGTCTACTCGGGCGACGGGGCCGACGTCGAGACCTCGATCATCGACGGGCGCGTGGTCATGGAGGACCGGAAGATCCTCACGGTCGACGCGGACGACGTGCTCGAGCGCGCCCAGCACGCGGCCGAGGGCATCCTGCGCCGGCTGGACGCGGCGGGCACGCCCCATCTGCGCAAGCTGCTCCCCCGCTGGCCGATCCTGTAGCGGCAGGCCGAGACCAGCGCAGTACGGTTGGAGGAGGTCTCTATGTCGGCGAGTACGAACCTGGACCAGTGCCGCTGCGGGCGCCCGCTGCATGCGTACTGGGTGCGGGAAGAGCAGGGGAAGCCGAGCGTCTACACGCAGCCGCCGATCATCCCCGGCCCGTCGTCCAAGGCCTGGGCCTGTGACGTGGGCGAGGTGCGGATCGCACTGGGACTCCAGGGCGGGGTGCTGGTGCACGACGTGCACTTCGAGTCCGATCGCGCCCGGGACCGCCAGGGGGCGTGCATGGAGACGATCTCGGCGTGATCGCCGCCGGCCTTCCGGGGCAGGAGATGGGAGTGGGACCCGCCGTAGCGAGGCCCCACTCCCATCTCCTGTAATGGCGTGCTCGCGCCGCTCCTACGGACTCGGTGACTGGTCGCTCGCGTCAGGGAGCGGCAGCTTGCCCAGCACGACGTGCTGGTAGAGCCCCTCATGGTAGAGCCAGTACATCTCGGCGGCCTGGCGAACCGCCTCGATCGCCGCCTCCTGCTGGGCCGGCGTGCGACAGTAGCGTTCCAGCAGCTCGTAGCCCTTCTCGCTGTGGTCCACGTCGGCGGTCATGTGGACCGTGAAGTTGATGAGCTGCTCCTCGCTGAAGCCGTAGTGCGAGCGCAGGGTCGGCAGGATGCGACCGTAGAAGCCCGGCACCGGCCCCTCGATGCCCACGGTTACTCCGGCCACCGCTTCGTGAAACGGGGCCGTGAGCGACAGCAGGTCGCCCCAGTCGGTCAGCGCGCGGGTGGTGGGCAGCTTGCGCGCCGAGGTGAGCTGCGCGCGGGTCGCGCCGCAGGCCTCGCCGAAGGTGAGCAGCATGTCGGTGTGCTTGTAGCCGCCCTCCTCCTCCATCAGGTTCTCGGCCAGGTAGTCGCGGGTGTCCGCGTCGGGGCAGCGCGCGTAGAGGGCGGCGACCCAGCGCGGGAAGTGCATGACGAACAGCCAGTGCTGCTGCGTCCACTGGATCATTTGCTCGCGGCTCAGCTCGCCCCGACTCCAGACGGTGACGAAGGGGTGGCGCTTGTAGTTGGTCCGCTCCGCGGCCTCCTGCAGGCGCGCGCGGAACGTCTCGTTGGCAATAGCCATATCGCCTCCTTCGCGGGCGCTACTCAGGCGTCGGAGCGGGGCGCCGTCAGCGTGGGCGGGGGGAGCGCGCCCAGGCGCTCCCAGGCCGCGACGATCTCGGCGGCGGTCGCCACCGTCCCGAAGTCGCGGGCGCACCCCTCCAGCGCGTCGCGGTGCCACTGCGCGGTCGCCGCAGCGCAGCAGTCCGCCACCATCGTCACGTAGTAGTCCAGGAAGTAGCCGTCGCGGGCCGTGGACTCCACGCAGACGTCGGTGGTCGCGCCGGTGAGCAGCAGGCTGCGGATGCTGCGCTGCTGCAGGAGGGCGTGCAGGTCGGTGTTGGCGAACGCGCTGTAGCGGTGCTTGATCACGATCGGCTCGCCGGCCCGCGGCCGCACCGTCCAGAAGTCGGCGCCCCAGGAGCCGGTCTGGCAGCGCGGGACCTCCAGGCCGCAGCGGCGGTTGCGCTCGAGCATCGGGCCTGAGAGGTACTCGGCGTCGTAGATCGCCTGGATGAAGACGACCAGCAGGCCGGCCTGGCGGGCCCGCTCGAGCAGTCCCGGCAGGGGGGCCAGCGCCGCCCGCATCGCGGCCACGTCGACGCCGACCTGGGCGAAGAACCCGCCGTCGGCCAGGAAGTCGTTCTGCACGTCGACCAGCACCAGGGCCGCGTGGGCCGGGTCCACCTTCTGCTCGAGCGTCAACAGCAGGTCTTCGGCGTGGGGACGCATGCTGTCCTCCTCCTCGTCGCGACACGCGGCGGTTGGCTAGCCGACGGCCGTCAGGTTGGGGCTGCGCTCGTAGACCTGCGCTTTCGGATCGCGGGGAAGGTACTTGGCGTAGCCCCGCTCGTCGATCACCTGGCCGCCGTCGAAGATGACCTTCCCGCGCAGGATGGTCGTCGCCGGCCAGCCCCGGATCTCCATCCCCTCGTAGATCGTGAAGTCGGCCGAGCAGTGCAGGTCCCCGGCCCCGAACACCTTCGTCTGATCCATGTCGAGGATCACCAGGTCGGCGTCGGAGCCGACCTGGATCACGCCCTTGCGCGGGTAGAGCCCGAACGCCTTGGCGTTGTTCTCGCAGACGACGCCCACCAACTGCTCGAGGGTCAGCCGTCCCTTGTGCACGCCCTCGCTGAGCATGATCGGCAGGAAGGTGTCCAGCCCCACGAAGCCGGAACCCGTGCACCAGACGTCCGTGGCGGGGTCGCCGCCGGCGCGGCCGGCGGTATCGCCCTTGACCGTCTTCTCCTGGAGGCTGGTGACGACGTGGTCGGTGCCCATGCAGTCGACCTGGTGCTCCATCAGCCCGCGCCAGAGCACCTCGTTGTCCTCGCGGTCGCGGATGGGCGGGTTCACCTTCAGGAGGACGCCGGGCGGGTCGTGCTTGGTGCGCACGAGGTACTGCGGGCAGGTCTCCACCCAGATGTTGCAGCCATCCTGGCGGGCGCGGATCGCGGCGCGCAGCCCGGCGGCGCTCGACAGGTGGACCACGTAGTAGCGACAGTTCGTCTCGATGGCGAAGCGCCCGTAGCGCGTGATGTGCTCGGCCTCCGCCCAGGTCGGTGAGCGGTCGCTCCAGGCGGCCGGATCCTTGCGGCCCTCGGCCTGCAGCCGCTTCATCTCGATGGCGGCGACCTCGGTGTTCTCGTTGTGGATGAGCACCATGCCCTGCGGCCCGATCGAGGCCGCCTGCTTGAAGGTCAGCCAGATCAGGCCGTCGTCGAACGACACCGGGATGCCGATACGCGCGTTCCAGTTCGGGCCGACGTGCGTGGTGGCCGGCGAGCGGAGGTTGGCGTAGATCTTGTAGCTGGTGAGCCCGAACTCCTCGGCGATCCGCGGGATGTCCTCCGCCTGCTCGATGGTGTTGATGTACGGCGAGTAGAAGAAGTCGACCAGCGAGTTCTCCTCGCCGATCTCGCGGGCGACCGGGAAGCAGCGCGACCAGGGGACGGTGTCCTCGGGCGTCGTGAACTCCTTGTAGTCGCGGTTCGCCCGCCCGGCGCCGTGCATCACGCCGATCGTGGTCACGCCGCCGGCGGCCGCGGCGGGCGTCTCCGTGCGGAAGTCGTCCCAGAGGGGGAACTTGCCGCCGGGGTGGGTGTGTGGGTCGATCACCCCCGGGATGACGGGCCGCCCCCGCGCGTCGATTGTCTGGCGCGCCGCGGGGAGCGCCGGCCCGTCCAGGATCCCTACGATCTTCTGGTCGTGGACGAGGATCGAGCCCGTCAGCCGCCCGCCGGAGTTGACGATCACCGCGTTCTTGATCAGCAGATCGACCTGGTCCATCGCTACCCTCCCTGAGTATCTGGCCCACGGTGCCCCGCCGCCGTGACGGCTGCACGCCCGGCGGTCTTCGTCAATCGGCCCGGTCGGTCGGCCGCTCAGCTCTGGGGCAGGAACGCGTTCGTGTAATAGCGGTCGACGGGCAGCGTCTCGGTCAGATAGTTCACGTTGCGGAGCTGGATCTGCATCTGTTCCCAGTCTTCCTGATCCATCCAGAACAGCGGCCGGTTGCGCGTCCGCTCGGAGTGTCCGAAGGGGATGGTCGCCCGCCACTGCTTCTCGAGCGTGTCCGCGCTGAGCGAGGTGGTGAACAGCTTGCCTGCGGACGCCGCCACCTCCGCCGGATTGTCCACCGCGTACTGCCAGCCCTTCGCCAGCCCGGCCGTGAGGCCGCGCACCATGTCGGGCGAGTCCTGGAGCGTGCTGGCCGAGACCACGAGCCCGTGGCCGAGGCGCTCGACGCCGTAGTCGGCGTACAGCAGTTGATGGACCGGGAACCCCTGGGCTTCGAACTGCAGGGCGTCGATCGGCACGAGCTGGAAGGAGGCGTCGACGCGGTGCGCCATCAGCGCCGCGTACTTGCCGGGCACGTCCGTGTTGATGATCGTGACGGCGTCGGGGTCCAGGCCGACCTTCTTGGCGAAGATCGGCCACTGGAACCCGTCGACGCCGCTCAGCACGGCGGCGATGCTCTTGCCCGGCAGGTCCTCGGGCTTGGCGAGGGGCGCATCGGCGGGCGAGATGATCCCGAACAGGTTCTGCTGCAGCAGGCAGGCCACCATCCGGACGTCCATGCCCTTCTGGATCGCCTGGGCCATGACGACGGCGTCGGCAAAGCCGGCGTCAGTCTGGCCGGAGGCGAGGAGCTGGAGGGTGGTGGACGAGCCGTTCCCCTCGAGCAGCTTCACATCGAGCCCCTGCTCGGTAAAGAACCCCTTCTCCATCGCCGCCCAGAACGGCGCATGGTAGCCGATGGTCTGCCAATCCAGGCGGAGCGTGACCTCCCGCGGCGCCGCGGGCTGGCTCGCCGCCGGCGCCGGAGCGCTAGCCGCGGCGCCGGCCGGAGCGCTGGCCGGCGCGCTCGGCGCGGCCACCGCGGCGGCCGGCTTGGCCGCTGGCGGCGGCCCGGCCGCCGGGGCACAGGCCGCGAGCAGGGTGGCCCCGCTCAACGTCAGCAACAGGAGAACCGCGGTCGAACGGCTGGACCTGCGCCCGAGCGCTCTCATGGTAGCTCCTCTCCGTCTGCGTATCCCGCTCGATGGCCGATGTCACTGCTCGCCGGTAGCGGGGGCACGTCGGTCGGCTCCACAAGTCGGGGTATAGTCCCTTAACGCGCGACTTGCAACCCCTGCTACCAGAGTTAGCTGACTCGATGCTCCGTGTGGCTTACCGCTAGTTTGTTAACAGCGGAGAGAGAGAAACAAGGGTCGGCCTTGGCCGACCGCGTCCAGCAAAGCCCGGAGTTCTGGGGGCGGCGGGCGCGTGGACCACGCCTGCCACCAGCG
>Ga0070739_10007383_pt1 | contig 11681 bp, 9 predicted proteins | sample Coa_R1_7_FD_66445 | JGI IMG/M metagenome (GOLD analysis project Ga0070739, IMG submission 66445) | Surface soil microbial communities from Centralia Pennsylvania, which are recovering from an underground coalmine fire - Coalmine... | ecosystem: Environmental > Terrestrial > Soil > Unclassified ... | reverse complement strand
TCACCCTCGACCGCGCCCTGCGCATCCATCACAGACTCGGTCGCCACGAGAGCGTCGACAATTGGCGCCGGGCGCAAGCAGAGATCCATGCCGAAATCCTGCGCTCCGGCTGGGATGCGCAGCGGCGGAGCTTTCGCCAGAGCTTCGACGGCGAAGCGATCGATGCGGCGCTCCTACTGATGCCGCTCTGCGGCTTTCTGCCGGTCGACGATCCCCGGGTTTGCGCCACCGTGGAGCGCATTGCCGCCAGCCTGACGGTCAACGGCTTTGTCCATCGTTTCGATGCGGGCATGGTGCGCGGCCAGCCGGATCTGCCGTTGGGCGAGGCCGAAGGCGCGTTTTTGATGTGCACCTTCTGGCTCGCGCATTTCTATGCGCTGCGCGGCGAAACGGAGCGCGCCGATGCGCTGCTGCGCAACGCCGAGCGCATTGCCGGCGAGACCGGGTTGTTTTCCGAAGCGGTGGACGCCCGCTCGGCGACCTTTCTCGGCAACACGCCGCTGTTGTTCAGCCAAGTCGAATATGCGCGGGCGGCCCTGGCATTGGGGTCTCCGCGCGACCCGTCCGGGTCGCGCGGGGCCGGCGCTCTCGCCCGCGGCGAGGCGGAAACCGCGGCCTCGTAGGACTGTTTGCAGCGTCGAACCCCACGGAGCAGCCGATGGTCGCATACACGATCGTTGCCGCCTTCGACGATTACAGCCGGGCGCGCAGCGCCATACGCGAGATCGAGGCGAGCGAATCCGCCCTCGCCGGGATCAGCCTCGTCGCCAACAATGCGGGAAACCGCTACGGCACCGTTCCGCAGCCGCGCGGCACGGCCGGCAGCGGCGCCCTCGCCGCGATCGACACGGCCGTGATCCCCGGCGTCGGCCCGGTCGTCACGGCGGGACCGGCGGCGGCGGCCCTGGCGCGCGGCGCGGGGCTCCCCGACGCTCTCGTCGGGATCGGCCTGCCGCGCGAAGCGGCCGAACTCTATGCCGAGGCCGTGCGGCGCGGCGCGAGCCTGGTCGCCGTACGGGTCGAGAGCAAGGATCGCGACCGCGTCTCCGGCATTCTCGAAGCCTGCGGGCCGATGGATCTCGAACGGCGCAGGGCGGAATGGCAACAGGAGGGCTGGCGGCGTTTCGACGAGCGCGGCGCCCCTCATCCCGGACCCTATTACGGCAGCGCCACGACGACGAGCGGGGCGCCGGCCGATCACGGCATCGCGCCCGTCGTCCTGCCCGAAAGCGGTCCTCCCGGCGGCTGGACGATCCGGCGGGAAGGCCCGGTCGGCGCCGATTGGAACGAACCCCGCGTCCGCAGCTATCCGGCCGTCCCAACCCCGCGTGGGGACCCCGGCGAAGCCGCGCAGGGACCTCAGGAGGAAGAAAGCTCCGGCCGCCGCAATTGAGAGCCCACATGACTTCCGCAGAACCCCGCACGGACGGCGCGCCGCGCATCGCGCCGTCCCCCCTTACCGCTGCGCTCGAACCCGAAACCGCGGCGAGGATGGCGCGGCTGCGCTATGTCCGCGACGACATGCCGGGGATCACGCGGCGCAAGACGAGGAGCGGCTTCTCCTATCGCCGGCCCGACGGCGAAGTCGTGCGCGACGCCGAGACGTTGCGGCGCATCCGCGCCTTGGCGATCCCGCCGGCCTGGACCGCGGTGTGGATCTGTCCCTACCCGGAGGGCCATCTGCAGGCGACCGGGCGCGATGCGCGCGGCCGCAAACAATACCGCTACCATCCGCGCTGGCGCGCGGTGCGCGACGAATCGAAATTCGCCAAGATGCTGATCTTCGGCCGCGCATTGCCGCAGATCCGGGCGCGCGTCGAAGCCGATCTGCAGCGCCGGGGCCTCCGGCGCGAGCGCGTGCTCGCCGCCGTCGTCCGCCTGATGGAACTGACCCTGTTCCGCATCGGCAATCCCGAATATGCCAAAGAGAACAAGCATTTCGGATTGACCACCCTGCGCCGCCGGCATGTCGCGATCGAAGGCGCCCATATCCGGCTGAACTTTCGCGGCAAAGGCGGCGCCCGCTACGAGAGCGACATCAACGACCGTCGCCTCGCCAATATCGTCAAGCAGTGCCGCGATCTGCCGGGTTACGAGCTGTTCCAATATCTCGACGAAGACGGCAATCGCCACACCGTCGATTCGGAAGACGTCAACGACTATCTGCGCCAGATCAGCGGCGAAGAGATCACGGCAAAGGATTTCCGCACCTGGGCCGCGACCAATCTCGCCGCCCTCGCCTTGCAGGAATTCGCCGAATTCGACAGCGAAGCGCAACGCAAAAAGGCGATCCTGCGCGCCGTCGAGCAGGTCGCCAAACACCTCGGCAACACCCCGGCGATCTGCCGGCGCTGCTACATCCATCCGGCGATCTTCGAGGGCTATCTCGACGGCACGCTATGCGACAGCCTGCAGCAGCAGATCCAGGTCTATCTGACGCAGAACATCGCCGGGATGAGCGCCGAGGAGGCGGCGGTCACGGCGTTCCTGCGGCTGCGGCTCGGCGAATTGAAGGCCGATGCCGACAAGAAGGAGCAAAAAACGGCGGCTCCCCATGATCTTGACAATGCGCGGAGCGGGCAACTGAACTGACCGGCTTTTGCGTTGTTGGCGTGCTGTGGGCGTCACGGCGGAGGGACTTTTTTGGCCAAGATCAGGGTTGCGGTCGTCGGCGTCGGCAATTGCGCCTCCTCGCTCGTCCAGGGCGTCGCCTTTTATCGTCCGATGACCGGCGAGGCGCCGATCCCTGGGATCATGCACCGCGAAATCGGCGGTTACCGCATCGGCGACATCGATTTTGTCGCCGCCTTCGACGTCGCCCAAGGCAAGGTCGGTCACGACCTCGCCGAGGCGATCTTTGCGCCCCCCAACAACACCGCGCGCTTTGCCGCCGTGCCGCCGCTCGGCATCGAGGTGCGGCGCGGCCCGACCCATGACGGGATCGGCCGGTATCTGCGCGGCACCGTCGTCGAGTCGCCGGCGGCGTCGGACGACGTCGCCCGGACCTTGCGGGCGACCGGCAGCGAGATCCTGTTGTCCTATCTGCCGGTCGGCGCGGAAATCGCCACGCGCTGGTATGCCGAGCAGGCGCTCGCCGCCGGCTGCGCCTTCATCAACTGCATCCCGGTGTTCATCGCCAAGGACAAGCAGTGGCGCGAGCGCTTTCGCGCGCACGGCCTGCCGCTCGTCGGCGACGACGTCAAAAGCCAAGTCGGCGCCACGATCGTCCATCGCGTGCTGGCCAATCTGTTCCGCGAACGCGGCGTCACGGTCGACCGCACCTATCAGCTCAATTTCGGCGGCAACAGCGATTTCCAGAACATGCTCGAACGCGAGCGGCTGCAATCGAAAAAGCGGTCGAAGACCGACTCGCTGACGAGCCAGCTCGCCGCCCCGCTCAGCGACGCACAGGCGCATGTCGGCCCCAGCGATTTCGTGCCGTGGCTCGGCGACCGCAAATGGTGCTACATCCGCCTCGAAGGCACGAGCTTCGGCAATCTGCCGCTCACTTGCGAGTTGAAGCTCGAAGTCTGGGATTCGCCGAATTCCGCCGGGGTGGTCATCGACGCCATCCGCTGCGCCAAGCTCGCCCTCGACCGCGGCATCGGCGGAGCGCTGGTCGGCCCGTCGAGCTATTTCATGAAGAGCCCGCCCGAACAGTTCACCGATTACGAAGCGCGCGCTCTGACCGAGGCGTTCATCCGCGGTGAATACGATGGTGCGACCGGCATGAAACCGGCTTCGGGGCCAAGCATAACGGCGCCCTACCGCAAAGGACGCCAAGTCCCCGGGCGAACTGGCGACGGAATTGATCTCCCGTAGCCGCCAACGGCCGCAGCCACAGATCGCCCGGGGATCGCGCAGGACGCCGAGAGGCGCAGGACATGGGGACATCCCGACGACGACGCCTTCGCGCCCCGGCGCATTCTCTGCGCCCTTCGCGGTGAGGCGTTGGTTGAAGCGGTGTCCAGGCGGTTTGACCCGTAGGGTGGATTGAGCGCCGCGAAAATCCATCACCGTCGCGCGGAAATGATGGGTTTCCGCCGGCTTTCGCGGGGTCGACCCGTCCTACCGGACCAATAAAAAGGCGGCGCCGTCCCACAGCGCAAACGGGCGCGCACCGCACAGGCGAACGGCAAAGCCGTTCGAGGCGGCGAGCCGGGCGACGTCGCGGCGGTCGGCCGCGACGTCGCCGCGATAGGAAAAGTTGAGGATCACAAAGGCCCCGCCGGCACGCAGCAGGCGGGCGATATCGGCGAAATGGCGCTCGACCACCGCCGGCCCGGCGGCGACGAGATAGGGAAAGCTGTCGACCGCGAGCACGAGATCGAAGCTCTCGTCGGCGAATTCGGCGAGATCGGTCCCGCGGCATTGGCGGAACGCGGCATTGGCGAGGCCATGGCAGCGGCGGCGCGCCTCGGCGATCATGCCGGGGGCGACGTCGATGCCGGTGATCGCGCCGATATGGGGCGCGAGCGCCCGCTCGATGCGGCCGATGCCGCAGCCGATGTCGAGCGAATGGCGATCCTTCCCGAGGAGACCCCACTCCGCGAGCCGGGCGACGATCTCGACGGTGGCGCGCGCCAGAATTTCGGGCGAGCCGAGCGAATAGAGCGCCACCGCGGCTTCGGGCGCCGCCGCAACCGCCTGGTCGAAACGGGCGCGGAATGCGGCGATCGCCGCTTCGCCGTCGGGCGGCGGCGCGGCCAGACCGGCGGCGAGCGCGGCTGAAACTTGCGCCAGCCCGGCCTGGTTCTGCGCCGCGAGGCGGGCGAGCGCGGCATATTCGGGCGCAGCGGCGGCGAGACGTTCGAGCAGCGGTGCCGCGGGCTCCGCTCGCCCGAGCGCCAGGGCGCACTGCATCAGCGCGATCTCGGCGGAAATCGCGCCGGCGCGATAACGCGCGAGCACGGGAAGGAGCGCCGGCGGGCAGATATCGGGCGGCAGAGCCGTCATGTGCGCCGCAAGGTCCGCGCGAAAGTCGGCCGGGGCAACGCGCCCCAACTGTATTTATAGGTCTCCCCGCCGCGCAGGAAATGGAATTCGCGCGCCCCCGCGCGCGCCGCTTCGTCGATTGCGTAGGCCAAAAGCTGCGTGCCGACGCCGAGCTTTGCGCACTCCGGATCGAAGCCGCACAGATAGGCGTAGGCGATCCGCTTCGCCGCAAAGCCGTACAATACGGCGACGGCGGCGCCGTCGAGGGCGAGAGTATAGAGGCGCAACAGACCGGACGCGGCGAGACGGTCCGCCGCCCCGCGGTGAAAGCGCCGCACCGCCTCCTCCGCGCACACCCCGGGGAGACCGCGCCGATGCCAGCGCTTTTCGTGCAGGCGGAACAGCGCGTCCATTGCCGTTCCCACCTCTTCCGGCGCGGCAAGAGTGACGCTCGCCGCCCCTGCCGTTGCGGTCGCGCGCCAGGCCCGCCGCAGGTTCTGCCGCTTCTTGCGCGGCAGCAGAGGCGGCAACGGTACAAAGAGACAGGTCTCGTCCTGATGGCGGTGGTCGCGAAGGCCGGGCGGCGCGGCGGCGGCGAGCAGGGCCGCGCCCGGCGGCAGGCCCGGCAGATGGCATTCGTCCCACCCGCTCTGCGCGGCGATCGCCGAGAGCAGCGCGTCGGCCACGGCCGGGATCGCCCGGTCGACGAGCGCGTCGATGTAATCCGACAGGCTGATGCCGATCGGCAACACCTTGCGGCACCCTGCCTCGTCGCGGCGATAGAGCGGCAAGACGCCGACGAGGCGTCCGGCGGCGCGGGCGGTCAACACCAGCGGCCTCTGCGTGCCGAACGAGCGCCACCACGGAAGGAGCCAGTCGGGCGACTGGAACGGGGTCGCGTCCCCGACCCGCCGCCACAGCGCCTGCCATTCGGGGGCGAAACGGTCGAGCTCCGCCTCGTTCGTGATCGCCTCTACGCGCAGCATGGCATCTCCGGCAGATCGCGTCGGGCGAACCGCTCGTAGAGGGCGAGGTAGCGCGCAATCATGTGATGCTGCGAAAAGCGACGGCGCGCCGCCGCGCGGCAGCGCTCGCGGTCGAGCCCGGCGGCGGCATGGATCGCCTCGGCCATTTCCCGCACATCGGCGACGAGAAACCCGCTCACCCCCGGCTCGACGATGTCGCAGAGCGCGCCGGCGGGAAACGCCACGACCGGCGTGCCGCAGGCGATCGCCTCCATGGCGACGAGCGAACTGGTCTCGGCGACAAGGCTCGGCACCAACAGACAGCGGGCGGCCGACAGAAAGCGGCGCTTCCTGATGAAGTCGAGAGGCCCGAGAAAGCGCGCGGCGGCGCCGAGGCGCGGCACGATCTGCCTCCGGAAGTAACGCCGGTGCGCCCTATAGGGGAACACCGCGCCGCCGATCAACAGCGGGACGCGGGCCGACGCCGCGGCTTCGAGCGCCAGGTGAAACCCCTTTTCCGGGCAGATTCGTCCCAGGGCCAGGGCAAAGCCGCGTCGCGCATGGCGGGCTTCCAGCCGTTCCAGCGGAACGCCGTTGTCGATCGCCGGCAGCATCCCCGGCAGCGGCGGGAAGCGCGCCTGCTGCGCCGCCGAGACGCAATTGAACCAGGTCGCGGGGCGCGCCAATGCCGCCGCCGGGTAGAATTCGGCGGGCAGATGCAAGGTTACAAGCGTCGGGACGGCGCTCGGCGGCAGATGCTCGGCAAAATCGAGACCGTGGCAGTGCACGAGATCGACGGCGAACCGGGCGAGCGCTTCTGCGATGCGCCGGCGCTGCACCGCCTCGGCATGGCGTCGCGCCGCCGCGGTGAAACGCCGGGGCAACGACATGGTCGCGAGAAGCGTGCCTGCGATCTCCGACCCTGCCGGGGCGACGACGAGCGAATGGTGGCCGGCGGCGACGAGGCCGCGATCGAGCGCCGACAGGATCTGCTCGGCGCCGCCGGTCGCATCGGGTCCGACCGGCGCCAAGGCATAGCCGACGCCAAGCACGGTGAGAATTCGCTGGTGCCGCTCCCGCGGCGCCGCGGCGACCGACGACATCGCCGCAGCGAACCAGCAATCCTTCCAAGATGCAACGGTAAAGCCGCCCTAATACCCGGCGGCGATGCAGAGATATTGCCACAGCGGCATGTGCCGGCCCTTGACGCGCTCGATCAACTGGGCGAGGCGGGCGATGCAGGGTTGGCGGATGCCGTGATAGTCGACCCGGCCGCCGACCGGTTCGAAATCGAGGCCGAACCGGGCAAGGGCGCGGATCAGAGCCGGTTCCATGACGGCGGCGAGATAGAGGATGGCGTGCTCCATGCAGATGTCGAGAATGCCGCGCAACAGACCAAAGGTGATGTAGCGCATCAAGAGCTTCTCGCTCGCCTGCAATTCGCGCGACAGATCGGCAAAGGCGGCGCGATGGGACGGCTTGTGGCGCCACAGGCAGCGCAGATCCTTGCCGACCGCAAAGCGGGAGATTTCGGCGGTCCGGCGCAGCGGCAGGCGTTCCAAAGCCCGCCGATCCCCCGGCGCCAGGACCTGCTGCATCGGCAAAGGTCCCAAACCGTCGCCGTGTCGCGGCAGGATCACGCGCGCCGTGCCGATCGCCGCGCCGCTGTCGCGATGGACCAGCAGGATATGCGCCGACCTTTCGTCGTATTCGTCCGTTTCCCGCCCGTCGCAATGTTCGGCCGGGTCCTCGAACGCGTTTTCCACGCAATAGACTTGATAGCGCAGGCGATACACCTGATCGAGCAAACCGGGCGTATCTGCCTTCAGGACCTTAAAATACCGCTCATAACAACTGGTGAAGTCATGGATGAGTTCCGTCATCACTGAATCCTGAAGCGGTTGCGGGATCAGTCGATCGCGCGTCCGTTCCCTTGGTCCGTTTGTTCGTCATTCCTCGCCTTGGCGGGCCTGGGTCGGGCGACGACGGGCGTCGGGACGAACCCGGAGGCGAGGAATTGCGGCCATGGATCCCCGGGTTGTGCCCGGAGCAGCCTTCCAACCCCTGCGGGCGCAGGGGAGCGATCCTATGCAAACCGACGCGGAGCCTCTCTCACGTCAGCGCCGGCGGTACGCTGTCGCGTCCTTTAACAGCGTTTAATTTTAACTTTTTTACCGAGACCTTCGGCAACGGACGGCGGCCAGCCGGTGCGGCCGGCGCCTATGCTGTCAATGGTATGTCATGGCCCCTCCCCCGATCTGTCCCTATCCGACGATTTCCTCCCGTAACGGGCAAACCCGGCGCCCGCCCGCCATGCCGATCGGGGCGTAGCGTCCCGGCGCGATGATCTGTTCGGGATCGACGGCGGATTTGATCGCCGCGACCATGTCCCAGAACGGCGTTCCGGGACGGATCACGTGATCCATCCCGTGGATCGCCAAGCGATAAGGAATGAAGCCCTCGCGTCTGCCGGCCTCGAGCAACGCGCGATAGCAGGCTTGCGCGCGCGCCGTCTCATGCGCGTCCCGCCGATCGAACAGCAGCGGCACCGAGCTGTCGAAGCAATGGTCGGACAGGCTCGTCAACGTGATCAACGGCTCGATCCCGTGCGCCGCGCAGACGTCGCCGACCAGTTCGACATACCGGGCGACGCTCTGCGGTTTCATCGGGACGAGCGGCGGATACCAGATCAGACCGCAGCCGTCCCGTGCGGGGTCTAGGCCAGTCCCGGGGCCGGGAGCGGGATCGGGGCATGCCGCAGATTTCCAATAGGCCAGCGGCAGGGCCGTCTCGCTCGGCTCGCCCGCCATCAGGCGCAGCGCCCGGTCGAGGGCGCCCGCCCGTTTGGCCAAGCGGCTGCGGCGCAGCCGCGGCACAAGCTGCAACAGGCGGCAGAGTGAGGCGGCCGATCCGGGCGTGACAAAACTCATTCGGTTCGCGACCGGCTGCAAGAGCCGGCGTACGGCGCGGCGCGCCGCCTTGACGGTCGCGGATGTCCCGTAGAGAGCGCCCACCCCGGTCCAGGCCGACACCCGGTTTTTGCCGGCGAGTTCGGCGACGATGGCGGCCGGCAAGATCCCGGTGTCGCCGTGCGCCTGCGGATAGGGCTCGATCATCGCCAGCACGCGCCGCGCATTCATCAGATTGATCGATCCGACGACGCCGCGCAGATCCCGCAGGATCCGCCGGATCGCGCGCACCGTCGCGGCAAGACCGGCATCATCCGCCACGCCGAAGAAAAAGGCTTCGATCCGTTCGGGCCGCGGCGCCAGCGCAATCGTCATCTGCGTGACGATGCCGAGATTGCCCTGGGCGAACAGCCCGTCGAGATAGGGGCCGATCCCCCATTTGAAGGCGCGGTCCACGATCTCGCCGCCCAACCCCCGCACGGCCGAGCGATAGATCCGGCCGTCCGCGAGAACGGCTTCGAGAGCGGTGACGGCGGCAAAGTGATCGGCATAGGGGGTGATGCCATAGCCGCGCTCCAGGGCGTTGCCGACTAAACTGCACTGCGGTCCGGCGCCGGTCGTCGGCACCAGGAACGGCAACCCCTCATTGTCGAGAAAATCTTTAAGTTTCTGTTGCGTGACGCCGGGTTCGAGGGTCACGAGACCGAGTTCGGCATCGATGTCGACGATCCGGTCGAGACCGGAGAGGTCGAGGATGGCGCAACCGTCCGTCACCGGTGTGGCGTCGCCGTAACCCCAATTGTGCCCGGTGCTGACCGGGTAGAGGGCGATCCCGGTGCTGCGGGCGACCTCGACGATGGCGACGACGTCCGCGACGCAATCGGGGCACAAGACGGCCGGCACCGCACGGCGAACGCCGGTCGTGCCGGGCCCCCACCGCCGCGCCGCCGCCGTACCGACGAGAACGGCCTCTGCGCCGAGCCGGGCGCGCCAGGCGCGGATCGCCAGACCCAAATTCGGGTTGCGGACGTCGTCCTCCTCGGTTCCGACGAATGTCGGAAAATTTGGCACCCCGGTCTCCCTTGCGAATCGGATTACGGGCTCGGCCTCGAGGCGCGCCCGGCCCCCGGCGATTCGTTCTGTCCAGGTCCCTTACAATACCGGGCTTGCCCGATGCCACCCCGTCGCGCCGAAAACCGCACCGGCAAGAGCCCCGACCCGGACCGCCGGACTGCCGTCAACCGCTTGAACACGCGAATTTTTTTAACCTGTGGCAGGTTCGGGTGCGGCGCAATGTCCCTTTATTGTCATAACCAGGTTTGCAAAGTCGCGGCGCTGACCCGGCTTGGCGGGACGGCTCGCCATCAGGCGATCGTCCGTCGTAAAATTTTACACAAGCGCGACAGCGATCAGGGCGGCTCCATGACGAAAGAGCGCGGCCTGTGCCGTTCCACCGATCCCGGGAACCGTTATGGTAAACGGCGGAATGGATTGCGTTTTTCATCCTTTCTTGCGCGCAGCATGAGTCCAATTGGTGATAATATATGATATAAGTTAATATTGAAATTCACAAACTTCTCCTGCATATTCATTTGTTCGTCTCGAGTTTTTTAATTTAAGTTAATGTTAATCATAAATTTATGTCGAAATTTCAAACAGATTTGGAATGCGACGGGCGCCCTCTCCCGGCAAGTCTTTGACATGCCGGAAGAAGTCTAATTGGCATAGGGTTTGCTGCGGGTTTCCCTTGCAGGAGAAGTGGGTTTCCTAGGGAGCAAGGAGTATGACTCTGCGCGCTTCACAGACAGCGGCCATCGCCTTCGGCGCGCTGATGGTCGGCATGGTCGGCGCATTGCCGCCGGCGGTCGCGAATCCGATCAATCTCGGCGGGTATACGGGACCGATCTCCATCAAATTTACGAATTACGAAGAATTCCTTACTCCATCGGGCACCCCCGCCACCACCATCGCTCCGGGCGATCAGAATGTCGGCGTATTCCACGTCACATCCATTCAGAACGCCAACACAAATGCGACAATATGGTCGGAGGGCGGCAGCAACGGCTTTCTGGTCGGCGTATTCAACGGGATCACGGTAAACTCGGTCACCGGGACGTCGCCAAATCTCACCTCGCACAACACCGGCGGCACCTTTGCACTTTATAATGTGTCGGCGCTTCCCAACTTCGCCAGCGGCACGAGCGGCTATGCCGCCGGCGGCTGCGCCGTAGGCGGGCTGTGCTATAACGGCATCAGCAACACGGGATCCGGGCCGGTGTTGACCTTCGACCTGATCCCGGGGGCGGACACGGCCGTCCCGACCGATACGCTCCAAGCGTCGTTTGACAGCACGACGATCCCGGCCACCGGCAAGGCCGTCGGCTGGGCCGACATCACCGGGGGCAGCGACGCGAACCAGTTCGGCCGGGGCGGGTTCAAGACCGCGATAGGCGGGCCGGCGGACATCAGCCTCGAAGACGATTTCTGCGCGAATATGACGGGATGTGCGGGGCAAGGCGGGACCACCGGCGACTGGCAGCAGGTCAGCAACGACCCGGTCGGCGCCCTGGCGGTGACCCCCACGCCCCCGGTTCCCGAGCCGGCCTCCTTGGCATTGTTCGGCACGGCTCTGTTGGGCCTCGGCTTCGTGAGCTGGCGGCGGAGCAAGCGCGAAGGGTGAGAGCGCGATCTTAATCGGATCCTCGCGGGCGAGGGGTCTCGAACCCCTCGCCCATTTCTTTTGTAAATTATTCCAAATCCGGTTGATCGAAACCTATGCTGTGGCTGTCATTGCGAGCCCACGGGTCCGCGCTTTGCGCGGCCCGAGGATAAACTCCGCGAAGCAATCTCGTCGGGCAATGCGCACCCGGAT
>Ga0070739_10007381_pt1 | contig 11684 bp, 2 predicted proteins | sample Coa_R1_7_FD_66445 | JGI IMG/M metagenome (GOLD analysis project Ga0070739, IMG submission 66445) | Surface soil microbial communities from Centralia Pennsylvania, which are recovering from an underground coalmine fire - Coalmine... | ecosystem: Environmental > Terrestrial > Soil > Unclassified ... | reverse complement strand
TCACCAGACCTGCTTGATTCCTTCCTGCGCGCCGGTTCGAGGCGCTTCATTTTCGAGGGCAACGAATGCGGCGGTCACATCGGCCCGCGGTCCAGCTTCGTGCTCTGGGAAGAAATGATCGCCGTCTTGCTCGATCACATCGACAACCGGCGGGTTCCCGGCAGTGACTGTCACGTGGTCTTTGCCGGCGGCATTCACGACGCCCGATCCGCCGCGATGGTCGCCGTCCTGGCGGCGGCGCTGACAAAGCGCGGAGTCAAGATCGGCGTCAGCATGGGGACAGCATACCTCTTCACCCGCGAGGCGGTCGCGAGCGGCGCGATCGTTGAAGGATTCCAGCAACAGGCGCTTGAGTGCGACCACACCGCCATCCTCGAGCTGTCACCGGGTCACGTTATTCGTTCTACCGATTCGCCGTTCGTCGAGGCGTTCGGCCGCGAGCGTGACGCGCTGCTCGACACCGATCTCGATCGGACCGCGATCGCCGATGCGCTCGAAGAGATGGTCGTTGGGCGCCTGCGGCTGGCGTCAAAGGGCATCAAGCGCATCGACGATACGGACGGGACACACTACGTCGAGGCGCCGTCGGACGAACAGCATGCCGAAGGCTTCTTCATGATCGGCCAGGTGGCGGCTCTCCACGAGGAACTCGTCGGGATGGCCGACTTGCACGAGAATGTCGCGCGCGGCGGGACGATGCTGCTGCAGGCCATGGACGGCGTGGAGGAGCGCGAGGAAACGGCTCCGGAACCCTGCGACATTGCCATCATCGGAATGAGCGCGATTTATCCCGGCGCGCCCAACTTCCATGATTACTGGCGCAACATCCTCAACCGCGTCGATGCGATAACCGAGGTGCCGACACAGCGCTTCAATCTCGAGCAGTACTACGATCCCGATCGCCTGACGAACAAGGACCGGACGTACTCGCGCTGGGGCGGTTTTCTCGCTCCGATCCCACTCGATCCACTTCGCTACGGCATGCCGCCGAACTCGATGCCGAGCATCGACACGGTCCAACTGTTGGCTCTCGAGGCGGCTCGCCTCGCGCTCGAGGACGCCGGCTACGCGGAACGCCCCTTCGACCGCGAGAACACCTCAGTGTTCGTCGGGGCCGGCGGCTACGGCGGTGGCGACCTCGGTACGTGGTACGGTTTCCGGGCCGGGTTGCCCGGTGTCTTTGGCGACCGGGCCGATGAGGTCGTCGATGGGCTCGGTACCGACCTGCCGACCTGGACCGAAGACTCGTTTGCCGGCGTGCTGCCCAATGTAATCGCCGGGCGGATCGCGAACCGCTTCAATCTGGGCGGTACCAACATGTCGGTCGATGCGGCGTGCGCGTCGTCGCTCGCATCGATCGCGATGGCCTGCCGGGAGCTTCAGACCGGGATCGCCAACGTGGTCATCGCCGGCGGCGCGGATACGACACAGAACCCGCTGGCCTACATCTTCTTCAGCCGTACCCAGGCTTTCTCGCCCACCGGACACTGTCGCGCGTTTGACGAAGACGCCGACGGAACCACGACCGCTGAGGGCGCCGGTATGGTGGTGCTCAAGCGCCTCGCCGACGCGGAACGCGACGGCGACCGCGTCTACGCGGTCATCAAGGGTGTGGGCGGCTCGAGTGACGGCCGCGACAAGGGGCTGACGGCACCACGTGCCGAGGGCCAGGTGCGAGCGCTGAGGCGTGCTTACGCTCAGGCAGGCGTCTCACCCGCCACCGTCGAGCTGGTTGAAGCGCATGGCACCGGAACGATCGTGGGCGATCGAACGGAGGTGCAGGCACTCACGCAGTTTTGGAGCGAGCGAGGAGCCGCGACGCAGAGCTGCGCCCTCGGATCGGTCAAGTCGATGATCGGACACTCGAAGTGCGCCGCGGGAGTCGCCGGCTTGATAAAGACAACGCTTGCGCTGCACGAAAAGGTTCTCCCGCCAACGCTGCATGTACGGCAACCAAACAGCCAGGCGAACTTCCCGGCGACGCCATTCTATGTGAACACTGAAGCGCGCCCGTGGGTCCATTCCGATGAGCATCCGCGCCGCGCCGGGGTAAGCGCGTTCGGTTTTGGAGGCACGAATTTCCATGTCGTGCTAGAAGAGTATCGCGACGGTATCGGCGAAGCGGACCGGAGTGTCCTGGACGGACCGGGTTCCGAGCTGTTGATCTGGACGTCTCAGGAGCGAACATCGCTCCTCGATAAGCTGGCATCGTTCGACGCGTGGTTGGCGCAAACTGATACCTCGCTTGCTTCGATCGCGCGAGCGATCTGTGAGGCAGCCGATCCAGCCGCTGCGGGCGGATGCCGCATGGCAATCGTCGCGACCTCGGTCGAGGATCTGCGTGAGAAGCTGGCGGTTGCGCGCTCCGGGCTCCATGACCCCTCCCGATCCGCGATCGACGATCGGCACGGCATCTACTACAGCGAGGGCCGGACGAACCAGAATGTCGCGTTCCTGTACTCGGGACAAGGATCGCAATATCCAAACATGGGACGCGATCTGGCGCTTCACCTGTGCGCGGTTCGTGAGACATTCGAGCGGGCGGATGCGGTCCTGGACGGGTGCTTCGAGGGGCGCCTGAGCTCTCGTATCTTCCCGGTGCCGGCATTCACTCCCGAGGAGACCCGTGCTCAGCGAGAAGCGCTGATCGATACGCGCATTGCCCAACCCGCGCTCGGTGCACTCGCAATCGGCTTGACGGTCCTTTTGAATGATCTGGGTGTCGAGCCGTCGATGGTCGCCGGTCACAGCTACGGCGAGTTTGCCGCGCTCTGGGCGGCCGGTGTGTTCGATACCGATGACCTGCTGCGGATCTCCGAGGCGCGCGGCCGCGCGATGGCCGGGTCGGAGCCGGGCGAGCGCGGCACGATGGCGGCGGCCGCCGCGGATGCCGAGACCGTCACCCGCGCTATCGAGGGGATCGACGGTCTCGTTGCCGCAAACGTCAATTCGCCGCGCCAGACGGTTATTTCTGGGACGCGCGACGCGGTGGAGCGTGGGATAGAGGCACTTGCCGCTGCCGGCGTGCAGGCAAAGAAGATCGACGTCGCTTGCGCCTTCCACTCGCGGGAGATGATGGACGCGCGTGACACACTGGCAGCGACGCTAACATCAGTCACCTTCTCGCCGCCTCGCATACCCGTATATTCCAACACCACGGCCGGCGCATATCCAGAGGGCAAGGTGAAAATTCGTGCTCTCCTGGTCGACCACATGGTGCGTCCGGTCTTGTTTGCGCCCGAGATCGAGGCGATGTACGACGCCGGCGCTCGTATCTTCGTCGAGATCGGCCCAAACGGGGTCCTAACCAATCTGACCGGCCAGATCCTCGGTGAACGTCCGCATCTCGCGATCTCTCTCGATGCCGAGGGCCAGGACGGGATGCGCCGGCTGCAGCAGGCGCTCGCCCGTCTCTTTGTCGAGGGAATCGGCGTCAATGCGGCGAAGCTCTTCAATCATCGCGACGTCCCGGCTGCCGATCTGACAGCCGGACCGGTACCGCTCAGCCCGAGCACGTGGTTGGTCGATGGTGGGATTTCGGTGCCGATCAATAAGCCTGAGCTGCGTCGCGAGCGACATCCCATTGAGCTTCCGGTCCGCGAGGTTCCGGTTCCGGCTGCCGCGGCGCCGGCGTCTGCTCCCACCGAACGCACCGGGACGGCCGCCGTCGTCACCCAATTCCAGGACGTCATGACACGCTTCCTGGAGACGCAGGAAGCGGTGATGCGCGCCTACCTGGGCGCTCCGACCGGGACATCGACGACACCGCAAACAGCGCCTCGCGCCGTCGCGCCAGCACCGCCGGTAGCACCGGGATCACCGGCTCCCGCCGTTGAAACGCCGAAGGAGGAAGTCGCTACGGTCGTCGACACCCCGGTCGAGTCAGAGGTCGTCGTGACGCGCGAGGTCCTGACCGAGCGTCTCCTGGCGGCCGTTGCCGAGCGAACCGGGTATCCCCCCGAGATGTTGACGCTCGACGCCGATCTGGAAGCGGATCTGGGAATCGACTCGATCAAGCGGGTTGAGATCCTCGTCGGCTTCCAGGACCAACTTTCCGAGTCCGGGACTCTCGGGACATCGGCGATCGACGAACTCGCCAGGATACGAACCCTCGGCGGCATTATCGATTGGGCAATGGCGCAAAGCGGCGAACCGGCACCGTCAGAAGCGCAAAGCGAACCCGCGATGCAGCTCGTCCCTGTCGATGCCACGGCGACGGCAGGCACCAACGGCTCGAACGGGAAGACCAACGGCCATTCGAATGACCACGTCGACGCGACGCGAGAAGTACATCGAGCAACATTGAACCTTGTAGACAGGCCTTTGCCCAAGACGACAGCCCGTTTGGGACCCGGGACAGTGCTCATCACCGACGACGGCCGCGGCATCGCTGCGGCCCTGGCTGGAACCTTTAGAGAGTCGGGCAGATCGGTTGCCCACGTGGAGTTCGGCGAAGCCACGGGCGTGGTAGATGACGGTTCATACACATGTCCCTTTGACGAGGATGGCGTTCGGCGCCTTGTCGACCTGATTCACGATGGCGGCGGGGCGGTTGCTGCGCTGGTCCATCTTCTACCGGTGCGATCGACGACAAACATGACCGACCCGATCGAGATACGCAAGCGTATAGCTCAGGACGTTGAAGGTCTTTTCCTTCTGGCCCGGGAGTTTGGCGCCGACCTCCATCGTGCTGCCGAGAACGGAGGCGCAGCGGTCCTGGGTGTCACGGGAATGGGTGGGTCATTTGGGTTAGACGCCACGGGCGACTGGTTCCCGGGTAATGGCGGCGTCGCGGGGTTCTGTAAGACGCTCGGCCTCGATTGGGAGGATGTGCGAACGCGCGTTGTCGATATCGATCCCGCGACTGATCCGCAAAGGGCCGCGGCGTGGCTGCATGACGAGGTGTTCGCGGCCGAACGCAAGCGCGAAGTCGGTTACCTCGAGGGCCGGCGGATTGCGATTGGGAATGAGACCGTTGAGCTGGATGGTCGGGCGCCGGTGCTCGAGCTCGACTCGTCTGACGTCGTGCTTCTCACTGGCGGCGGCAGAGGCGTCACCGCGCAACTAGCGCGGAGTCTCGCCGAGCGTTACCATCTCACGCTCATTCTTGCCGGGACGACGCCGGAGCCGCCGGAGTTCGAAGATTCATTGACCGCGGGCCTGACGTCAATGCGCGAGATCAAAGCCGCGCTCGTCGAAAGCCGTCGCCAGGCAGGAGAGACGCCGGTTGCGAAAGTCATCGAGGCGGAATACCGAAGCCTGATGAAGGCGAGGGAGGTTCGTGAAACGCTACGCGCCATCCGCGACGCCGGGTCTGAGGTGTGGTACGTGCAGATCGACCTGCGGAACGAGGCGGCCGTTCAATCTCTGATTGCGTCAATTTACGATCGTTTTGGCCGGTTGGATGGTGTGGTGCACGGAGCTGGAGTCATCGCCGATAAGCTCGTCGACGAGAAGGACCTGGCACCGTTCCATCAAGTTCTGAGCACCAAAGTAGACGGTGCGTACAACCTCATCCAGAGCATTCGGATGAATGACCTCCGGTTCCTGGTGTTTCTCTCATCGCTTACGAGCCGGCGCGGAAACCGCGGGCAGTCCGACTACTCGGCAGCGAACGAGGTCCTGAACAAGCTGGCCTGGCGTCTCGACCGGGACGTGCCAGCGCGGGTCGTCGCTCTGCAGTGGGGGCCATGGCAGGGTGCAGGCATGCTGACGCCGGAGGTGCAAAAACTGATGATCGAACAGGACGTCACCCTCATCGAACTCGAACGCGGGGTCGGCCTGTTCAACGACGAACTTCGCCTTGGGAGTAAAGGGGAGTCGGAAGTTCTGATTGGCGGCTGGGTGGAGGAAGTGGAACCCGATGTCGAGCCGGCGAAACGGGATGACCAGCTTCCGGATGAGATGGCGCCCCTGGCATGATCGGCGAACGCCAGACCGTGATCTCGGGCGTCGACTGGCCGTCCGAGATATGCATCATCGACGCCGCATCGCGACCGCACCTGGCGGCGAAGGTTCGTGCTCTCGCGTCCGGCCTACGTGCCGCCTCTGACCTGCACATTGCCGACGTAGCCCTCACACTAGCCCGGCAGCGCGAGGGACATCCGGTGACGCTGGCAGTCGTTGCCGGCTCGACGGCGCAGCTGGCGGACCGGCTCGACGTCGCGGCAACTCGACTCGACGACCCCCACACGTCCGAGATCGATGACGCGCGAGGCATCTACTTCGCGGGCGCGCCACTCGGCGGACCGGGACGGGTCGCCTTCGTGTTTCCCGGCGAGGGGTCGCAGTACGTGGATATGTTCGCCGATGCCGGTACCGCCTTTGCACCCATTCGCGAGACGTTTGATGTTGCCCGTACCGTCCGCCCCATGCACGATGTGTTCCCCGGCGATGATCGGGCAGCGCGAGAGGCCGCCGAAATCTCCCTGAGAACGAATATGGAATCGGCGATCCACGCCGTGATGGCCGGCAACATTGCGATGTACGCCCTGTCGGAGGAACTGGGATTGGTGCCCGATGCGCTGGTCGGTTACAGTACCGGCGACTACGCGGCAGCGCTGGCGGCCGGCATCCTGACCATTCACGATCTCTGGAGTCACGTCGGATCCGGAATATGGGATACCTACGGCAGATCGACCGCGGCAGTTGGCGATCAGGCGCTGCTGGCAGCACGCGCGAGTGTTGCCAGTCTTGATTCGCGACTGGGAGATCTTGCAACGCGTGTTGTCGTGGCAATGGACAACTGTCCCCACTCCCTCGTCCTGTCCGGTAGTCCCGAGGACATCGAAGAAGCTCGAGTCCGTTTGCACAATTCCGGTGTCTTCGCGACGATCCTGCCGGGCCGGCACGCGTACCACACCAGTTCGTTCGATGCACTTGCGGGGCCGCTGGAAGCCGTGATGCAGGGAACGACTCTCCGCCCCCCAACCATTCCCGCCTACTCGTGCACGACCGCCGCTTGTTATCCGTCCGATCCGGACGATATCCGGGAGCTTGTCCTGGCGCATTGGCGAAGTCCGGTGCGGTTCCGCGAGACGATCGAGCAGATGTACGAGGACGGCATTCGAATTTTCCTGGAAGTTGGGCCAAATCGGATGCTGACCGGGTTCGCTGATGACACGCTTCGAAACCGGCCGCACCTCACGCTGTCGATGGACCGACCGGGCGCGAATGGAATCGAGCACCTCAATCACACACTCGCCCGGCTGGCCGTTCATGGGGTCGGCTTCAATCTGGAGCAGCTATTCGCGGGACGAGAAGCGCGTCTCATTGATCTTCCTACCGGTGCGCCGTCTGTGTCTCCGCCGGTACCGGAGTTACCATTTCTCCCTGATATCTCTGTCCCGGACAGCGAGCGCGACGAAGCTGTTGCCGCCTTCCTGACGACGATGGATCGATTCCTTCTGACGCAGCGGTCGATTTTGGAAGCATTTCTGGGAGCACAGACGGGAACGCCCGACGAATTGGCGGGCAACGAAGATCCTGCCGGTGCGCCGGTACTACGACTCCCCCTTCTTGGGCCGGTCGAGATCGATCCCGACGGTCGGTCGCTCGAATCGGAAAGGGTGTTCACGAGTGATAACACACCGGTCTTAAAGGATCACGCGTTCGGGTCCCCGGCCGCCTCCGATCCCGATCTCTTGCCGTTGCCCGTCATTCCCATGACGTTCTCGATCGAGATGATGGCGGAGGCGGCGACTGCCCTGCGCCCTGATTTGCGCGTCGTATCGGTCAGGGACGTGCGGTGCTTGACCTGGCTCGTGGTTCCAGATGGAGGCGCGACAGTGCGGGTTAGCGCCAAGGTTCAGGAGAGCGATCCAACGGCCGCGCTGGTTGAGGTCGGTGTCTACCCGGTCAAGCGGGAGGAAGGCGTCGGCGCTCCGAGTGGGCTACCCGCCGCGCGCGGTATTGTCGTCATGGCGGCCGAATATCCACCCGCACCTCCGGACGAGGCGTATATGCCGAGCCGAATCAGGGAGAGCGATCTTTCGGTGGAACTACTCTACGACCACCTCTTCCACGGTCCGTTGCTCCAGGCAGTTACCGAGGTCGGTGTGGTAAGTGATGATGCGATTACCGGCGCAATCACGGTCCTGCCGCTCGACCCGATTCTGGAGGGTGGAGCGGCGAAAGACATGGTCCTGGACCCCGGGCTGCTTGATGCGGCGCAGCACCTGATCTCGGGATGGTCCTACGAGTGCGTCTCGCGAACGGGTGTCATCTTCCCATCCGGTGTCGACGAGGTATCGTTCTACAGGCCACCTCCGGCGCCCGGAACGCGGCTGCCGGCCGAGACGCTGATCCGGGATCTGGGAGATCGGTTGGATTTCGACGTCTATCTGCGCGACGGCTCCGGGCGGAGAGTTATCAGCCTCCGCGGTCTCCACTCGTTTCGCGTGATCATCGAGCCCGAGCGGTGGGAGCGAAGCCGGCATCCCGAAAAGCTCCTCTTTGGCGATCCGTGGAGCGGGCCGCTCGATGGTCTGGCGGCGGATGGCCAGGATGTGATCGTGAGCTACGACTTTACCGGTGCCGCCGGTCCCCGGAGTCTCGCCGAGGTTGTTTACTACGGCTTCCTGTCGCGTGCCGAACGGCAACGTTTCCAGACTCTGAGTGGGCCGGCGAACCGGCGGGTTCAGTGGCTGTTGGGGCGGATGATGGCCAAAGACGCTATTCGGGCACATCTCCGTTCCGCCCACGGGTTCTGGCTCTTGCCGGCTGATATCGATCTCTTCGCCGATGAGCACGGGCAGCTTCACGCCGGTGGAAGTTGGACTGCGTCGGCGCCGCCTCCGGCCATCTCTCTCTCCCACTCGGGCGATTTCGCGGTTGCCATTGCCGGCGGGGTCGACGGTGTGGACTATCGAGGGATCGATGTTGAGCGAATTCAGGCACGCCCGGAGGGCTTCGATTGGGCGACATTTACCGATGAGGAGATCGCGATTCTGGATGCCCTCCCGCCTGAATCCCGCGACGAGTGGATGACGCGCCTGTGGTGCGCTAAAGAGGCGGTCGGGAAGGCCCTCGGCCGGGGAATGGTAGACGGTCCGCGGAGTGTGGTTGTGCGTGGCGCGGATCCCGGCGGCCGTATGCGCGCCCGGCTGCGCGGTACCCTGGCCCTGTCGTTCCCGGAGCTTGCCGAAGCGGACCTGGCAGTCACAACCGGAATCAGGGGACCTATGGCCTACGCGTACACAGACTGCCGTCCGGCGAACTAATCCGCTATGTTTCTTACTGTCCTCGGTCGCCTCACCTATCGGCTGCGCTGGCTGATGGTCATCATATGGATCTGTCTTTTCGGCCTTGCCCTGGTGTTCGCGCCGCGGGCTCCGTCTGAGCTGAAAGGCGGGGGCTACACGCTAAACAACAGCGACTCCGTGCGGGCCGGAACCATTGTGGGCCGGACTTTTGGGAATCGCACGCTCATCTTGACGGCGGTCTTGCATTCCGCTCAACCTGCTCCACGCGCTCTTACGGCCGCGGCGCGTACTTTCATGAGTCGTACAGAACGTCGTTACGGCAAGCAGCTGGTGGTCGGTGCGCCGGTCATCACACCGGACCACACAACCGTCTTCGTCCGCGTCTATTCCAAGCCGCTGGCCGACTTCGGACAGCACTTTGTGATTCCGCTCGAGCGCTTTCTACCGCGTGGACGAATCAGCGGGACGATTACGGGCGGAGCGGCATTGTTGCAAGATATCGAAACGCAGAGCGATGACGATCTCAAACGGCTAGAGATCATCACCTTGCCTATCGCCCTCCTCGTTCTCCTTGTCATCTTTGGCTCGGTTATTGGGGCGGCGGTGCCGATCGTGATGGCGCCGATAACCGTAACTGGCGCTCTGGCCGTCATTTACTTCTTCGCTCAGCATCTGACTATGTCGGTGTTCGTACAGAATACCGCGTCGATGCTGGGTCTCGGACTTGCGATTGACTACTCGCTCCTGTTGGTGACGCGTTTTCGTGACGAGCTCGAGGCCGGGGCTGAGACCCGGGAAGCGGTTATCACCGCCGTCGAGACCTCCGGACGCGCGATCCTCATTTCAGCCGTGGTCGTGAGTGTCGGTTTCCTCGGCCTCCTCCTGTCCGGGGTGGACATGCTCAGCTCTCTCGGCATCGGCGGGAGCATCGAGACGGTCCTGTCGCTGCTGGTCGGGCTCACATTGGTTCCTGCGGTCCTCTCGATCCTCGGCGAACGGATCAACATGCTCCACGTCCTGCCGCGGCGTGTCTCGACGCGCAGCATGTGGCTCCGGTTGGCCTGGTGGGTCATGCGCCGGCCGGTGCCGGTTATCCTTGTCACCGCTGGCATAGTGGTCGTCCTGGCGCTGCCGTCCATGCACTTGCGCGTCGCCGTGCCCGGGCCGGAGCAACTTCCGCGATCGGTCCAGTCACGGATTGGCAACGATATCCTCAATCGCGAATTGGGGCCGGCAAACAACAGCCCGGTGCTTCTCGTCGTCAGCCGCAATCCGAGCACCCATAGCTCGGCGCGTGGCCGCCCGATCACGGCCAAGCGACTGCCTGTGTTAATGCGTCAGGTGTGCGCGTCGCCGGTCGCGGTTGGGATTAGCCCTACTCTCGTCCCCAATAGCCGGAACCAGATCATACCGTGCTCGCGAGTGCACGCCATGCTACAAGCCGGCCAGGGGGCTCTCGTTCGCCGGATGATACCGCAACGCAATGGTGTCGGCATGATCGCGGTTTTTCTCAGTGTCGATCCATCCAGTCCCCGAGCCGAGAACTACGTCAGCTACCTGAGGCACACCGTTCGCGTTCCGAGTCATACCGTACTCGTCGGGGGGCAGACCGCGGGACAGATGGACTTCGACAGCGGACTGTATGGCCGTTTCCCATGGGTGATCCTGTTCGTCGTCTGCACGATCTTCGTCATGCTGCTCATCGCGTTCCGGTCCCTCCTGCTTCCGATCAAGGCGGTTCTGATGAACCTGTTCTCCCTGCTGGCCGCATACGGGATGCTGGTGTTCATCTTCCAGGAAGGTCACTTCTCTAATCTGCTTGGTTTCACGCCGGTCGGAAATATCGTGACAATCGTCCCGGTGTTCCTCTTCTCGGTTCTCTTCGGCCTCACGACCGACTACGAAGTCTTCCTGCTCAACCGGATACAGGAAGAGTACCTGCTGACCGGTGACAACGAGGAGAGCGTGGCAATTGGTCTGGCGGCGACTGGCCGGATTGTCACCAGCGCCGCGACAGTCATGGTCGTCATTTTCGGCGCATTCGCTTTCGCGCATGTGACTGTCGTCCAAGAAATTGGGTTCGGTCAGGCAATTGCGGTGTTTGTCGACGCCACGCTGATCCGAGCCTTGCTCGTCCCAGCCACAATGCGCCTCTTGGGGCGCTGGAACTGGTGGTTACCGTTCCGCGGCTTCCCCACTCTGCGGAGGAACGCGGCACCGGCGAGGTCCATGGTGGCCGGTGAGTAGCCAGAGGTGCTTTATCGCGTTGAAGGTTCCCCGAGCGAGCCGGGAGAGCCGAAGACGGGATCAGTTGATGGTCAGGTCGGCAAACGTGGCTGTCTGCCACTTTCCGCTCGCCAGCAGAGTTCCAGCCAGATTGATGACGCGACAGGCTGCGTCGCTCAACGCCCCTCTCTGCGGATGGAGATACAGCTTCAGTGGGGACGACATGGGCAGGGCAAGCAGAGCGACAGCGGCATT
>Ga0070739_10007377_pt1 | contig 11689 bp, 13 predicted proteins | sample Coa_R1_7_FD_66445 | JGI IMG/M metagenome (GOLD analysis project Ga0070739, IMG submission 66445) | Surface soil microbial communities from Centralia Pennsylvania, which are recovering from an underground coalmine fire - Coalmine... | ecosystem: Environmental > Terrestrial > Soil > Unclassified ... | reverse complement strand
AGCGCCAGAGCAAAACTGCGGACCATCCACTCGCGGTGGGCGCGAAAGCGCTGCGCGCGAGCAGTGGCATAGCCCTTCCACGCAGTCCAAAACCATAGCACCGCCAGCACACCAAATCCGAAGTGAGTGGGCCATCCTTCTTCGGAGAAGAACGACAGAAGAAAACCTGCTACGGAGGAAGCAGCAACGGCGATCAGGTAGACACGGCCGAGCCAGCGGTGCCAGGCGGCATGCACGTTGCGGAGCCAAGTCCAAAATTGCCAGGGGCCGGAGAGTAGCGCGATTGCTCCGGCAGTGGCATGAAGCTGCAGTAACGGCAGACGCTGCGAATAGTGCCCTTGCGACGGCGGGATCACGAGGTAGCGAACGATGGCGTAACCCGCGACGCCGAGGCATGGCAGCACCCAAATAGCCCAAAGCCTGGATGCGCGCTTGCGCACGTTTTTCTGTAACGGCTCTGTACCGACGGCGGACATTCCTCAGAAGATACGACCGGCGCTCGTTCGGCGTTCCGGCATTCTGCGGGCCTTCGGATTTGTGCAGCAGCCGGCGAAGCAAGCAGCGCAAGTTTCTCTAAAAGCGCACGCGGCGTACGCGATGATCGTAACCGCTCTTATTAGCCGTGAATGTGATCTCAAGCCGCTCCGATTGACGCGGGTTATAGACAAGTGCGGGCCGGAAACATACCAGGCACTTACTATCCGGGTACCGGACGCATGGATAGACGATGCCGTTCGAACCCTCATTCAACAGCCGGCGTGCAAGCTCCTGGGAGGAAGCATAACACTGCGGCACAGGTTCAGGCTGGAGGAATTGGGAAAAATCCTCGGGCGGCTCCAGCACATGAAAATCTCCGCGGAAATTCGCCAGCCAATCGTCGTAAGTGGATACGTCGCGGGCGGGCCGCTCGCCTGGCTCGTCCGGAACGATGATCTCGCTCAAGCGCCTGCTCTTGTGATAGACGACTTCGGCGATGGAGGCCTTCTGGCGGTCTGCCGCATACCAGGCGCCGCGCGTGGAGTCGCTAAAGCGCGAGCCTGATTCACTTGCGTGCGTGTAGGCCGCATTTACGATATGCGCGTTCGGGATACCGTATACCAGCTCAAAAGTGCTGATTCCGATTAACCCGCGCTGTTCGGCCTGGACGCGGTCATTAGTGGCGCCGTCCAGCAAGACGACGTTTTCGAGGTCTTCGGGATCGGAAGTAAGGTCTGAGAGTACGGTCCCGCTTTCGCTGTAGCGCGACGGGATCAGCCGGTGCGAATTCTGCCAGTGGACATTGCCGATGGGTGGGCGAATCGGCGGGCTGGCTGTAGGGCGCACTGGCGGACCCGAAGGGCGAATGGGAGTATCTCTCAACGGCCGCCGCGCCAGGCATCCAACATGCGCCGTACCTGAAACATTCCGGGCTGGCCGTGGCGAATCATATAGTCGAGCGGCGGGGCGCCGCCGAACATCGGTGCCCGATTGCCGAGCGTGATCCAGCGGTCCGCCAGTTCATCCCCGAAGTAGATATGCAGAGCCTTGTAGATACCGATTACAAGTGAGATTCGTATTAAGGCGTCCTGGGTCAGCTTTTGCTTCTTCGGTTGGGTCTTCCAGGCGTGGAAGGTGGAGGACGCAATGCCGCCCAGCAATCCCCGCGCCTGCGCATCCGTGAGTCCCCAGCGCGCGGCGATCTTAGTAAAAGCTTTGAGGGCGCTGCTACTCAACTGTTCGCGGACTTTGGGGTCGGTCAGATCCGGTGAGCGGTCGAACGAATAGCCCGCAACCAGAGGTGGAACTACGAGGGTGGCCATAAGTTCTCGATTCCGTATCGATTATTTCACGATTTCGATAAGTTATGCAATGGCTAATTGAACTCAGGCCACCTTGGCGCCCCGTTTTCTGGCGGGTTTCGCCTTGCCGGCAGCGGTGGTTTTCGACTCCGAACGGGCGGTTTTGGCCAGGCTCTGCTGCAAAGCTTGCATGAGGTCGATGACGGGAGCTTTCTTCGGCTGACGGATGGGCGTCACTTTGTGACCCTTCCGCTTGGCTTCTATCAGCTTTTCGACGTTTTGCTTGTATTCGTCGTGATACTGCTCGGGCCTGAAGGCGCCTGCAAGCGTGTCGATCAGCTTTTTCGCAAGGTCCAGCTCTTTTTTATCGAATTTGGCTTGTTTGGGAGCGGGCACTTCATTGGCTTTGTGCAGTTCGTCAACGAAGTACATGGTGTGCAAAACGATGCTCTTCTCGGCGGGGCGAAGAATGACGATGTGCTCGCGGCCGTGCATGGCGACTTTGGCCAGCGCGTCGTATTTGGTTTCTTTCATGGCTGCGAGGAGGAGCGAATACGGGCGGCTGACGGATTCTTCGGGGCCGACGTAATAAGACTTTTCAAAGAAGATGGGGTCGATCTCATCCATCCTGACGAACTGTAGAATCTCCATGGAGCGCGCCGTGGGAGGCGCTACTTTTTCGAGCTCTTCCGGATCGACGACGACGTATTGATTCTTTTCGTATTCGTAGCCTTTGACGATCTCGTCGCGGTCGAGCGGCTTGTCTTCGGCAGCGCAATACATGACTTCCTTAACGCGCGACAGATCTTTTTTATGCAGCAGGTGGAAGTGAACGGGCTCGGGGCGCGCGGCCGCGAAGAGCCGGATGGGAAAGGAAACGAGGCCGAAGGTGAGATAGCCTTTCCAGACGGTTGCGGGCATAGTTGTTACTTATGTTCTCAAAAAAAGGGTGGGCGGGCATGGGCGGACGAAAAGCTGCTTACTGCACCTGCCACTGCGCAGCTTGTATTTGGGCCGCGGGAACCGGCTTTACTGCTACCGTTTCCCGGCCGCGGGGAGCGAGTTTTACTTCTGTCGCATTGGAGTTGAACGACTGGCAAAATGAGAATATTTCGGGCAGCCCTGCCTCGATCTCCTCCCAGGCAGCAACCTTGTACTTACCGGGAGAAAGATGGGCGATTCGAAAGAATCCCCGCTCATCAGTTATGGTTGCCGCCATAACATTAGCGCCCTGGGAGGGGCGATCATCTGCCGGCCAAACAGATACCCAAACGGCAGGCAAGGCGTTGTCCTTCGCATCACGCACGATCCCGCTGATCTCGGCGGCTTCTGCTGAGAGCACGATTTCGAGTTCACCGCTCGATGCGGAACTCAGATCGAGACCCGCAGCGGTAATGTCTTGCCCTCCGAAAACAACACTCTTGAGGTAAGTACTTTCCGGCAGGTTGGCCACCAGTACCCGATATCGATCTGGCGGGACGAACGGCAACAGAAAGGTCCCTTCTATAGTCGTTGTCGCCTTCGGCGCGTTAATCGAGGTATGCTCGATTGCTTCCAGACGCACTTGAATGCCCGATACCGGGATGGCGCTCGTTGCGTGCTGGGCCGAATTGCCAGACGATCGGGCGGTAGGCTCGCTGGGGGACACGATGGGGCTCCCGGATCTAGCCTGTCCCTCCGGCAATTCCTGCGCGTTTGGTTTGTAGCCTGGAGGTGGCGGAGGCAGAAGACCAGCTTTTGTGCTGTCCGGTGTGACCGATGTGAGGGGATTTGCCGTCGCGCCGGGGTTTGCCGGTTCGGTCTGCGGCGCTCGGTCGCTCTCGCTTTCAATGCGAATTCTCCCGGTCAGATCGGGCGTTCTAACGAGCGGAAGCTTTAGCCCGGTGACATTTTCGTCCTCGACTTCAACGGTGATTCTGCCTCCGAACCGCCGATTGCTTCCCGGATCGATGCGAATACGTGCCGGTTCAAGGTAGTAGGCGCCGGGAACAACCTCATCGAACGCAAAAGTCCCGTCCTGATGTACGGCTGCCAAACGGGGGCTGACGGCCTCGAGCGGGTCGAATCCGGCACGCGTAAGTGCCAGCACGAGCGTTCTCTCCGGCGGCTCCAACCCTGCCCAATTCACCTTGCCTTCGACCCGGAGCAACTTAACCGGCTTGAGGTGAAAATCGATGGCCCCGACGAACTCTCCCGGCCGCACTGGAATTGGCACAGCGTCTTCGGGGGACTCCGCCCCCGGATAGAATGTCGTGCGCAGCACGGCCTGCAGGGCCTCCCGCTGCCTGTCCTCATGGACACCGGCGACTCGCAACGGCGCGCTTTGATTCACCCGCACGTAGTATCTTCCGGGAGGGAGCGGGCGAAGTGCGAAGCGGCCCTCTGCATCGGTGCTGGCGGAAGCCATAGGAAACAGCTCGCGGTGTCCGCTGCTATACAAGGCCCGCAGCGCAACGACGTTTGCCTCAGGAACTGGCTCATCGTTTTCGTTCCGAACCCGTCCGGAGATCACGCTTTCAGGCACTAACTCGATATCTAAGTTCTTGAGCGTGGCGCCAGCGGTGACCTGGACCACGATTCCCGGAGCCGGTGTGGCCAGCGAACGCATTCCATAGAAACGGCGAACATATCCGGGCTGATCGGCATAAATCCGATAACTTCCAGGAGCCACTTTGTCGAATACATACACCCCGCCGCTCTGGGCTTCAGTGCGATAGGCCGCCTCATTGGGATCGGGACTGGAGGGGATGTCCGAACCGGCACGCCGCAAAGCGACGGAGGCGCTGGGCAACGGTGTTCCGTCGCTCTGATTTAGTATGCGGCCTTCGAGGCGCGCTTGGTTCCTCGCCGGTCCTTCAGGTATCTCCTGAGACTTGGCCGGAACGAATCCGGCACCCGCGAGAAAGGCCAGGTAGAAAATTATGTTCCTGGTTGATGCCATTGAGGAACCACTGCTTCGACGAGCTATTCCGGTGGAGCGAATCTGAGCCTGACCTTTCCATCGCTGCCCCGAGTCATATAGAGCAGCAGGTGTGGATCTATTTTCCCCACTTCCATTCGGGCTTTTCGGAGCGCCTCCGGTGTGATGATCATTCCGGGCCGTAAGGTGATCGCTTTTTGCAGCCGTTGTTGCTCCTGGCTTGAGACGCCCTCGATTTTCAAACTTGCCAATGGCACTCCGTAAGGAGGTGGTGGGGGTGGCGGCAGAGGCCCTTTTGGAGACCCGTCCTGAGCGTTGGCGGAGAAGGCGAGTGCCGCGAAGAGAACCGCCGATGTCAACGCGGGACGCGCGGCCGCGAAGAGGCGGATGGGAAAGGAAACGAGGCCGAAGGTGAGATAGCCTTTCCAGACGGTTGCGGGCATAGTTGTTACTTATGTTCTCAAAACGGCCGACGGGCATGGGCGGGCATAGGCAGGAACGAATCTGCTGAGGTTGTAGACTGCGGTTGCGAGGGATGATTTGAGCACCATTGCAAATGACACCGCTGAGATTCTGACTGCTTTCGGCGTTAGAAAAGAGTCCTTCTCCAGCGGAGATTTCTGTGTACGCACGCCGATTACTGGTGAAACAATCGGGCAGGTTCAGAGCACGGCAGCCGCCGAGGTCAACCGCCGGATCGAGGCCGCCCAGGCAGCCTTTATCGAGTGGCGCAACGTGCCCGCTCCGAAACGGGGCGAATTCATTCTGAAATTCGGTGAGACTCTGCGCGCCAACAAGGAACGGCTCGGGTGCCTGGTGACGATTGAGGCGGGCAAGATCCTGTCCGAGGGACTGGGCGAAGTCCAGGAGATGATCGACGTTTGCATTTTTGCAGCCGGCTTGTCGCGGCAGCTCCACGGGCTGACCATCGCGACCGAACGGCCCAACCACAGAATGATGGAGACGTGGCACCCGCTCGGGGTGGCGGGTATCATCTCGGCGTTCAACTTCCCGGTGGCGGTGTGGGCGTGGAATGCGGCGCTGGCGCTGGTCTGCGGGAATGCAATTGTATGGAAGCCGTCCGAGAAAACACCGCTCACGGCGCTCGCCACGCAAGCCCTATTCGAGAAAGCGGCAGCGGATTTCGGCGGTGCCCCCCAGAATCTTTCCTCCGTTTTGATTGGCAGCCGGGGGGTGGGTGAGGCGCTGGTGGATCATCCGCTGGTGGCGCTGGTTTCGGCTACCGGATCGACGGGCATGGGGCGGCAGGTGGGGCCGCGTTTAGCCAGGCGGTTTGCGAAATCGATTTTAGAGCTGGGCGGTAATAATGCGGCCATTGTTTGTCCATCGGCCGATCTGGATCTGACGATTCGCGCTGTCGCATTCGCAGCGATGGGGACGGCCGGGCAGCGCTGCACAACCTTGCGGCGCTTGCTTGTGCAGGAAAGCATTTACGGCGGCTTGCTGGCGCGGCTGAAGCAGGTTTGGGCGTCCGTGGCGGTGGGCGATCCGCGCCAGCCGGGCACGCTGGTGGGACCGCTCATTGACGGGCAGGCGTATGAATCGATGCAAAAGGCGCTGCAGGAAGCGCGGGCGGCAGGAGCGAGCGTGTTCGGGGGCGAGCGCGTTTGTATTGAAGGGCGGGATGCGGCGTTCTATGTGAAACCGGCGCTGGTCGAAATGCCCGAACAGAACGAGACGGTGAAGCGCGAGACATTTGCGCCCATTCTTTACGTGATGCGGTATCGAGATCTTGAAGAAGCGATACGAATTCACAACGACGTTCCGCAGGGGCTCGCGTCATCCATTTTTACCAACGATCTTCGGGAAGCCGAGCGCTTCTTATCTGCGGAAGGTTCCGATTGCGGCATCGCGAACGTGAACATCGGGCCTTCGGGGGCGGAGATTGGCGGCGCGTTCGGTGGCGAGAAAGAGACCGGCGGCGGGCGTGAATCCGGCTCGGATGTATGGAAGTTCTATATGCGGCGGGCGACGAACACCATTAATTACGGCTCGGAGTTGCCGCTGGCACAAGGCGTTCAGTTTGAGATTGCGCCGTGATGTTCACTTGGGGGCGAAGATCGATTTCAACTGAGAGATCAGCTCAACGGCGGCAATCCAGATATTCAGCAGACCCAAACCGCTGAGCGCGGCGCGAAAGTACGGGCTGACCCAAACAGCGGCAAAGCGCGGCGAGTGAACGGGCACCCAGCTTTGGTCCCAATTGGCGAGCCATGGAAAGACAGTGAGGAAGATGCCGATTTCGAGCGCAAAAATCACCATGCAGAAGCCCAGAACACGGCGATGCCAGCGTACAAAGCGGTTTTGCTTTTTGCCGGTTTCGTGGGCTGAAGGCGCTTGCGCTGGAGTGGTCATGCGAGGGCCTCTTGAGTGATCGCCGCGAGAACAGCGGCTTCGAATTCGCCGGTTTCAAACAGCTCGCCTTGTACTGGCTGGCCGAGATAACCGGTCCAATGGGTGTGAGGGCTGCTGGCGCGAACCGGGAAAAAACTGAAGCGATGGAGAAGTGTAGGGCCGTGTTTGCGGAGGGCGCGTTTGTGATCGGGTGTCGAATAGCCTTTGTTCGAAGCCAGATGATATTGCGGGAAGACCTGGTCCCATTGCGCCAGGCATTCATCGCGATGCACTTTGGCCAGGATGGAAGCGGCAGCAATGGCGCGGCAGCGCGCATCGCCATCAATTAAGGGAAGCTGCTCGACGGGAAGGTCAATCTTTATCGCATCGATCAGCAGATAATCCGGCTGGATAGAGAGTGCTTCAACCGCGCGCTTCATCGCCAGGCGGGAAGCTTGCAGGATGTTGATCTGATCGATCTCGTAAACATCGGCTGCGCCCAGCGCCCAGGCAATGGAGCGCGCCTTGATTTGCCGGGCCAGCTTTTCGCGATCGGCGGCATCGAGAATCTTGCTGTCATGCAGGCCGCGAATAGGACGCTCGGGATGGAGAATGACTGCGGCGGCGAAGACCGGGCCGAACAAGCAGCCGCGGCCGACTTCATCGACGCCTGCAACGTGCGTAAAGCCGCGCGCGCGGGCTTCGCGCTCATAGGTGCTCAGGCAACGGATAGACCTGTCGCAGGCGCCGTTTTTCGGTACTGTCTTGCGGCGATTGCCGGTGTTTGCCACGGCTGCGCCTGGAAGCTATTCGCGCTCGCGGAGCCGTGCGGCTTTGCCTTTCAGGCCACGCAGGTAGTACAACTTGGCGCGGCGGACGCGGCCGGTCCGGATCAGATCGATGTGATCGATGACCGGCGCATGCACGGGAAAAATGCGCTCCACCCCCTGGCCGAAGCTGACTTTTCGAACCGTAATGGTTTCCCCCATGCCCGTGTTCTTGCGGGCGATCACGGTGCCTTCAAAGGCCTGAAGACGCTCCTTGTCGCCTTCTTTAATACGAACGTGAACGCGGATGGTGTCGCCCGGGCGAAACTCGGGGTGGGGCGTCTGGCGTGCGTTCTTGCTGATGAATTTGCTAACAAGTGCGTTTTGCATGTTGGTCCTATTGTCCTTGGCGGCTCGGGAACAGGTCCGGTCGAAGCCGCTGTGTTTTTTCGCGCGACGCTTGCTGGCGCCAGCGCCTGATCTCCTCATGATTGCCGCCTAAAAGCACTTCAGGCACTTTCCAGCCGCGAAACTCCGCGGGCCGGGTATACTGCGGGCAATCCAATAATCCGTCGTTCTCCACGCTAAAACTTTCATTGCGCGCGGAATCTTCATTTCCCAGCACGCCCGGCAGCAACCGCGCCACCGAATCCACTATCATGGCGGCAGCCAGCTCGCCGCCGCTCAACACAAAATCTCCGATCGAGATCTCGTCATCGGCCAGATGCTCAGCGACGCGCTCATCCACGCCTTCATAACGGCCGCACAAAAGGACGAGATCGTCCAGTTCCGCGAACCCTTGCGCCATGGATTGCGTGAACGGCCGGCCTTGCGCCGAAAGCAGAACGACTTTCTGCTTGGCATTCCGCGCGGGCAGGATCGCCTCGACCGCTTCGAATAGAGGTTGTGCTTTCAACAGCATGCCCTCACCGCCGCCAAACGGCCGGTCGTCTACAGAACGGTGACGATCGTAAGTCCAGTTTCGCAGATCGTAAATCCAAATTTCCAACAGTTTGCCCGTTTGGGCACGGGCGATGACGCCATGATCGAATGGCCCGCGAAAGAACTCCGGAAAAATTGTGACGATATGGAACTTCACAAAGCCAACTTCATCGATCCAATTTCATGAACCCGACCTTATAAATCCAGCAGACCTGCCGGCAGATCCACAACGATCTTTCGCCCGGCGAGATCGATTTCGCGGCAAATCGCCGGCACGAAGGGGATCAGCACTTCGCGTCCGTCCACCTGAAGTTCCATCAGCGGCGGCCCGCCGTACTGCTGCCAGCCTTCGACATTGCCAAGCGTCCTGCCGCTGGTTTTGTCGATCACCGAGCAACCGATCAGGTCCGATTGAAAATACTCGCCTTCGGGCAACCGGGCACGCTCGGTTATTGGAACAGTCAATTCAGCCCCGCGAAATCGTTCCGCCTCGGAGATGGAATCGACGCCTGCAAACTTGAGCAGCCAAAACTCGCCGTGCGGCCTGGTGGATTCCAGGGTAATGGAGACGAGCGATCCATTAGCCAGCCGTGCGGTGGCGTTTTTCAGATTTTCCAGTCTACCCGGCACGTCGGTCTGCGAAATGGCGAGCAGTTCGCCGCGGTTTCCCCAGGGGCGACGCAGATCGGCAACGACGACCGTGGCTACTCCAAAATTTCGAGCGAGAAGCGGCGGTTGAGCTTTGTCCCCACCGCGCCCAGCAATGTCCGGATGGAACGCGCGGTGCGGCCCTGCTTACCGATGATCTTGCCCAGATCCCCTTGCGCCACACGCAGTTCGAATACGGTGGCATGTTCGCCGGCGATTTCATTCACCACCACCCCGTTCGGGGCGTCGACAAGCGCTTTGGCGATTTCTTCTACGAGCGCCTTCACGCCATTACTTTCGTTCATGTTTCGTTTCCTAAGTTAGCCGGCAGCTCAGCGCCGTAGCGCACCCTTCGAGACCGCATCATCCGGTCCTATGCGACGGCAGATGTGGCGGTTGCCGGGTTATTTTTCAATAACCGGTTCACGGTATCGGAAGGCTGCGCGCCGTTCTTCAACCAATACTGGATGCGCTCGTGGTCAAGGTGCACCTGGGCCGGTTTGCTCACCGGATTGTAATGACCGACGATCTCAACCGAGCGGCTGTTGCGGGCTCGATCCTTCTCAATAACGACCACGCGGTACGTGGGTTTTTTCTTGGCGCCAAAACGCGCCAGGCGGATAGCTAACATCGTGACCTTTTCTTTACTTTCTTATTGTTACAAACTTTTCGAGAGCGCCTAAAAGCCCGGCAGACCAGGCAATCCGGGTAGTTTCATCTTCATCAGCTTCTTGCCCAGCATGCCGCCCGGGCCGGTAAAACTCTTCATCATTTTGCGGGCTTGTGCATACTGCTTCAAAAGGTTATTGACCTCCTGCACGCTGGTGCCGCTGCCCTTGGCAATGCGGCGCCGGCGCGACCCGTTGATCAGCATGTGATTCCGGCGCTCTTTGGGAGTCATGGAATCAATGATGGCGACCACCCGATTGATCTCTTTCTCGTCGATTTTCGTGTCTTTCAGCTCTTTTAGCGGGCCGATTTTGGGCATCATGTCAAGCAGGCCGCCGAGCGAGCCCAGCTTACGGATCTGTTTAATCTGGTCGCGAAAATCCTCCAGCGTAAAGTCATCGCCAAGCAGCTTCTCCTGCATCTTTTCGGCGGTAGCCTGGTCGATGTTTTCCTGAACCTTGTCGATGAGGGACAGGACATCTCCCATTCCCAGAATGCGCGAGGCAATGCGATCAGGGTAAAAGGCTTCGAGCGCATCGGTTTTCTCCCCGACGCCCACGAACTTCAGGGGCTGGCCGGTAATCGAGCGGATGGAAAGGGCCGCGCCACCGCGAGCATCGCCATCCATCTTGGTGAGAATCACGCCGGTTATGCCTAGGCGTCTGTGAAACTCGTCGGCGGATTTGACGGCATCCTGACCGGTCATGGCGTCGGCGACGAACAGAATTTCGGTCGGATTCAGCGCCTCTTTGAGCTGCTGCAATTCCTGCATGAGCTGGTCGTCGATATGCTGGCGGCCGGCGGTATCGACCAGCAGGACGTCGCGGCCGGTTTGGACGGCCTGGCGGCGCGCGGAACGAGCCAGTTCGAGCGGCGTGGTTTCTTCGGGCGCGCCTTCGTAAATGGGCGTGTTTACGGTGTTGGCGAGAACGCTGAGCTGATGCCGCGCGGCGGGGCGGTAAACGTCCACCGAGACCAGTTCCGGTTTGCTGCCTTCTTTTGCGAGAAAACGCGCGAGTTTGGCCGCGCTGGTGGTTTTGCCGGACCCTTGCAGTCCGACAATCAGAATGACGGTGGGCGGCTCATTCGAAAACCGCAGCCGGGCCTGATGGCCGCCGAGCATTTTCGTCAGCTCATCGCGGACGATTTTGATCACCTGCTGGCCAGGGGAAAGCGCGGTGAGCACTTCCTCGCCCATCGCCTTTTCCTTTACGTGCTCGATGAACTGCTTGACGACCCGGAAATGGACGTCGGCTTCGAGCAGCGCCACCCGGATCTCCCGGAGGGCCTCCTCCATATTGGCGGCAGTGAGTTTGCCTTCACCGCGCAGGTTCTTAAATACCCGCTGCAGTTTATCGGATAGGTTTTCGAACATGGTTTAGAACGCGCACACCGCAGACGTATTCCAACCAGATGCGGATTGCGAGCCGGGCAGGTGCAAACGCAAATCGGCCCTAATGCGGCAGTACCTATTCAGTATAGCGAACTGTTGGGGTTACCGCTGCGTTGATAACCGTGTGCTAAGTTGTGAGCTGAAATGCGTCGTTTTTGCGGATTTGTTGTTTTCTGCGTAGCGGGCTTCTGTGCTCTCGAAGCGCAGAACACCTCAA
>Ga0070739_10007375_pt1 | contig 11689 bp, 11 predicted proteins | sample Coa_R1_7_FD_66445 | JGI IMG/M metagenome (GOLD analysis project Ga0070739, IMG submission 66445) | Surface soil microbial communities from Centralia Pennsylvania, which are recovering from an underground coalmine fire - Coalmine... | ecosystem: Environmental > Terrestrial > Soil > Unclassified ... | reverse complement strand
GCTGCGGGCGCTGCGAGCGCGCCACCGCGACGACGCCGAGGCGCTCGAGATCACCTTCGTCCCGCACCTCGTGCCGATGACGCGCGGCATCCTGGCTACCTGCTACGCCCGCCTCGAGCGCGGCTGGAGCCAGGCGGCGCTGGTGGCCCACTACCGCGAGTTCTACCGTGCTGCGCCCTTCGTGCGCATCGTCGACGCCCCCCCGCAGACCAAGCACACGCTTGGCACCAACCTCTGCCTGATCTACCCCCGACTGGACGAGCGCTCGGGCCGGGTGATCGTGATCGCCTGCATCGACAACTTAGTCAAGGGGGCCGCTGGGCAAGCCATCCAGAACATGAACCTGATGCTGGGCCTGCCCGAGGTCACGGGCCTGGACGGGCCGGCCCTCTACCCCTGACCTGCCCGCTCACGAGGAGAGGAGGCATGGCCGCGCCTGCGTTCCGCCCGCGGCCCGGGGGGGTCACAGCCCCGCTGGGCTTCCTGGCGGGCGCCGTCTACGCCGGCCTCAAGCAGCCGGCGCCGGAGCAGCGCGACCTGGGGGCGCTGCTCAGCGACCGTCCCTGTACCGCGGCGGCGCGCTTCACGACGAACCGCGTGGTTGCCGCGCCAGTGGTGCTCTCGCGCGCCCGCCTCGCGCGCGGCCAGCCGCTGCGGGGCGCGGTGTTCAACGCCGGCAACGCCAACGCCTGTACGGGCCCGGAGGGGCTCCGCGCCGCCGAGGAGATGGCGGCCCTGGCTGCGGCGCGCCTGGGCGTGGCGCCCGAGGAGCTCGTCGTCGCCTCAACGGGGGTCATCGGGGTACCACTGGACATGGCCAAAGTGCGGGCTGGGCTCGCCCGCCTCGAGGTCAGCCGCGACGGCGGCGCGGCCGCAGCGCGCGCGATCATGACCACCGACCTACGCCCCAAAGAGGCGGCGGTGGAGCTGGAGCTGGACGGCCGGCCAGTGACCATTGGCGGTATGGCGAAAGGATCGGGGATGATCCACCCGACTCTCGCCACGATGCTCGCCTTCCTCACGACCGACGCACCGCTCGCGCGCGCCGAAGCCGACGCCCTCCTGGGCACGGCCGTGGACGTCTCGTTCAACATGATCACTGTGGATGGCGACACCAGCACCAACGATATGGTGCTCCTGCTCGCCAACGGCGCAGCCGGCGGCCCCCCGCTCTCCGCGACCGCCATGCGCCAGCTAGGTGCGGCGCTGACGGAGGTATGCGTGCAGCTGGCGCGGGCGATCGCCGCCGATGGCGAGGGGGCGACGCGGCTGCTGGAGGTCCGGGTCGAGGGGGCGCGCGACATCGCGGCGGCCCGGCGCGCGGCCCGCACCGTGGCCGGATCCAACCTCGTCAAGGCCGCCGTCTACGGTGGCGACCCTAACTGGGGCCGCATCATGGCCGCGCTCGGCCGCTGTGGGATCGACCTGGACCCCGACCAGGTCGACATTGACATCGGGCCGGTGCCCGTCGCGCGCGGCGGGCGAGCAACTGCTTTCGACCCGGCCGCGGCCCGCGCGGCGCTGCAGCCGCCAGAGGTCCGGCTGCGCATCCACCTCCACCAGGGGGAAGGAGCGGCCACCGCTTGGGGCTGCGACCTGACCGAGCAGTACGTGGCGATCAATAGTCGGTACACGACGTGACCCGCCGCGCCGCCGCATCCGCACCGGGATCAGCAGCCCGCCGCGCGGCCGGCCGCCCGGGACGCGGCTGACACCCTCTTCGGCTCTGACCCAGCGCCCGGTAGACGGTCTGCCGCACGCGCTCTAGCGGTCGCTCTTGATGATGGCGCGGTTGGCGCCGCTGCTGTTCCCAGAGGTAGGCGTCTGCGAAGTGCACCGCCGCATAGAAGGGCGCAACGCTACACGCGAGGCATCCTTGCGCCGCGCTTTTCATGCCAGCCGCCGCATTGCCTATCATAAGGGTCGCGGCTCGCCGTGGCCGCCGCGGCGGGACGCGTGCCGGTCGCATTGGCCCCGGGTCGCCGCGCCGGCCAGAGGGCCCGACAACCTTTCTGACATCCGCCAGCTGCGGGTTTCCGCCCCTCTAGCGGCAGGTGCGGCTAGGGGAATACGCGTTTTCCCAGGCCGGTCCTCGGGTGTTACGGCGCGAGCGGCAGGGAGCGGCGCGACGGCGCGGATCCACAGGCGGTACACTACTTCAGGGACGGCAATACCGCCGCGGCATCCCGAGGCGCCGCGGGCGGTACGTCACAGTGAGGCGTATGCTTAGCGGCGACGAGGTGGCGCGGGTACTCCCTGAGGCGCTCCCGGCGCTCCTCCAGCGCGTGGGGCGCCCCGTTGTGCTAAAGCTGGGCGGTAGCGTCGGCCCCGGCGAGACCGTGCTGCAGGAGGTGGTCTGGCTCCAGGCGCTCGGCGGCCGCCCGCTCCTCGTCCACGGCGGTGGCCCGCTGATCACCCAGTGGCTGGCGCGGATCGGCAAGGAGACGCGCTTCGTCGAGGGCCTTCGCCACACCGACGCCGAGACCCTCGACGTCGCCCGCATGGTGCTGATCGGCCTGGTCAACAGCGAGCTGGTGGCCCAGCTGGGCGCGCTGGGCGGCCGCGCCATCGGCCTGTCCGGCGCGGACGGGCGGCTGCTGCTCGCCTCCGTGCGCGACCCGCGCCTCGGCCTGGTGGGCGAGGTGGAGCAGGTTGACACGCCCCTGCTGACCCTCCTCCTCGACCGCGGCTACATCCCGGTTATCGCGCCCATCGCCGTGAGCGCCACCGGCCAGTGCCTCAACGTCAACGCGGACACTGTTGCCGGCGCCGTCGCCGAGGCGGTCGGGGCCCAAGAGCTGGTGTTCCTCACCGACGTGCCCGGCGTCCAGGATGCTCGCGGCGCGCGCCTACCCCGTTTGACTGCGGCGCAGTGCGCCGAGCTCGCTGCCCAAGGGGTCATCCACGGCGGAATGCTGCCGAAAGTGGATGCTTGCCGCCGCGCCGCGGTCGCCGGCGCCACCGCGCACATCGTGGACGGCCGCGTGCCCTATGCGCTGCTGCGAGCCCTGTGCGCGAGCGAGGGCAGCGGCACGACCATCGTCGCCTAAAGGAGCAGAGATGGAGACGAAAGATTGGATCGCGCTCGAGAGCCGGCTATTCCTGCGCGCCTACAAGCGCGTGCCGGTGGTCTTGGTACGCGGCGCGGGCTGCCGGGTGTGGGATGTGGAGGGGCGGGAATACCTCGACCTCGTCGGTGGGTGGGCCGTGACGGTCCTGGGCCACTGCCCGCCGCCGCTCGTCGCCGCCCTCCATGAGCAGGCGCAGCGGCTCATCCAGGTCTCCAACCAGTTCTACACTATTCCCCAGCTCGAGCTGGCCCAGCTCCTGGTCGAGCACTCGCCGGGCGACCGCGTGTTCTTCGTTAACAGCGGCGCGGAGGCGAACGAGACCGCGGTAAAGCTGGCCCGCCGCTGGGGGAAGCGGGAGCGCGGGGGCGCCTACGCCGTGATCAGTACGCTGGGCAGCTTCCACGGCCGGACGCTGGCGATGGTAGCCGCCACCGGCAAGCCGGCCTACCAGGAGCCCTTTACCCCGCTGCCAGCGGGGTTCATCAACGTCCCCTGGAACGATGTCGAGGCGATCAAGCGGGCGACCACCGACGAGACCGTGGCCGTGCTCCTGGAGCCGATCCAGGGCGAGGGCGGCGTGAACGTGCCGGACGAGGGCTACCTGCAGGCGGTGCGCGCTTGGTGCGACGAGCAGCGGCTGCTGCTGATCCTGGACGAGGTGCAGACCGGCGTGGGGCGCTGCGGCGCCCTCTGGGCGCACCAGCTGTTCGGGATCGAGCCGGATATCATGACGCTCGCCAAAGGCCTGGGCGGCGGCATCCCCATCGGCGCGGTCGTCGCCAAGGAGGCCGTCTCGGTCTTTGAGCCGGGCGACCACGGCACCACCTTCGGTGGGAACCCGCTGGCCTGTGCGGCGGCGCTCGCCGTGTTCCGCGAGGTGCTCGCCCAGGACCTGCCCGCGCGCGCCGCGCGGCTCGGCGCTTACTTCCGCGAGCGCCTGGAGGCCCTGCGCGCGCGCTGGCCCGCCATCCGCGAGGTGCGCGGCCGCGGCCTGCTGCTCGCCATCCAGTTCGACCGCGAGGTGGCGCAGGCGGTGCTCGAGGCCGCGCTGGCGCGCGGCGTGCTGCTGAACGCCGTGTCGCCCTCGACCATCCGGTTCATGCCCCCGCTGGTCATCACCGAGGCCGAGATCGACCAGGCCATCGCCGTGCTCGAGGAGGCGCTTGCGGCCACCCTCACCCCCGCGAGTCGTAGCTAGCACCCACACGGGTTGACAAGCCAAGCGCAGCGGCGTCCACATGGGCGCCGCTGCGCGGTCGCCGGGGGTTGCTCCCTACGCGTCAGGCGTCCTCTCGCCACAGCGCACTGCGGGGATACAACCCTAGCGATCTCACGCCGTGCGCACCCTCAGCATCCCTCCGGCAGCTGAAGGCGCGGGCGGACACGACCGGTGACAGGGAGAGAAGCGCGACTCCTAGCGGGCGTACGCCGCGCTAGGGACGACGCCCCAGAGGTTGGGCGGCCAGTAGCTGACCCAGGCCCGGCCAACGATGTTCTCGGCCGGCACCAGGCCCCACACATGGGAGTCGCTGCTGTTCGGCCGGTTGTCGCCCAGTACGAAATAGTGGTTCGGCGGAACGACCAGGCGCGGCACTACATAGGGAGCGCGATCGCGGATATAGGGCTCCTCGATCGGCTGGTCGTTGATGTAGACCTGGCCACCCCGGATCTCCACCGTATCCCCTGGCACCCCAATCACGCGCTTGATGAAGTCTTTGTCCGGCTGCGTGGGCGCCCGGAAGACGATGATGTCGCCGCGCTGGGGCCCCCCGAACAGGTAGTCGTTGCCGGCGCCGTCGCGCTGGAACCAGGCCGCCAGCGGCTCCGGCAGTCGGGCGTAGCCGATCTTGTTGATCAGGAGATACTGGCCGGAGTGGAGGGTGGGCTCCATACTGGAGCCCTCGACCTTGAAGTTCTGGACCACCGCGCGCACGGCCATGAAGATCAGCAGGGTAAGGAAGATGGTCTGGAGAATCTCCCAGAGGACCGCGCGCACCCCACTGGTGGACATCTTGGTCGGCGTGCTAGGAGTGGGCGCCTGATCTCCTACGACGCTCATAGCACTCCTGCTGAGACATCTCATTGTTCAACACATTATATCCCGTGCCCTGCAGCACGACGCCGGCGGACGGCGCACCACGTTCACTATAGCAGCGCTCCGCACCGGCGTGCTAGAATTTCAATGGAGCGTGGGGCAAGGAGTAGGCGTGAAGTTCGGCGTCGTCGTCTTCCCAGGGACGAACTGCGACCACGACACGCTCCATGTCCTGCGCGAGGTCTTCCACCAGCCGGCCGAGCCCCTCTGGCACGAGACCACCGACCTGGCCGGGTACGACTGTGTGATCCTCCCCGGCGGCTTCGCCTACGGCGACTACCTCCGCGCCGGCGCCATCGCGCGCTTCTCGCCGATCATGGCCGCCATCGAGCGGTTCGCCCGCGCCGACGGGCTCGTCTGGGGCATCTGCAACGGCTTCCAGATCCTCCTCGAGGCCGGCCTGCTCCCCGGCGCGATGCGGCGCAACGCGGGTGTGCGCTTCCGCTGCCAGTGGGTCCACGTGCGCGTGGAGCACAACCGCTCCCCCTTTACTGCCGCCTGCACGCCGGGCCAGGTGCTGCGGCTGCCGATCGCCCACGGCGAGGGCAACTACTTCGCCCCGCCCGACCTGCTCGCACAGCTCGAGGCCCGGGGCCAGGTGCTGCTGCGGTACTGCGACGCCACGGGCGCCGTGACGCCCGCCGCCAACCCCAACGGCTCCGTTGCCAACATCGCGGGGCTGGCGAGCGAGGGAGGCAACGTCTTCGCGCTCATGCCTCATCCTGAGCGCGCCAGCGAGGCGCTGCTTGGCGGCACTGACGGCCGGCTGCTGTTCGAGAGCGTGTTGCGCCAGGTGGCCGGTGTCGCGCGCGTCTGATCGTCCCCTCGCCTCCCTGCCGGCCGCGCGGCTCGCCGAGGTCGGCCTCACCCCGGCCGAGTACGAGCGCCTGGTCGCGCTGCTCGGCCGCCAGCCCAACCCCCTCGAGCTGGGCATGGTGGGCGCCATGTGGAGCGAGCATTGCTCTTACAAGAGCTCGCGCCACCTGCTGCGCCGCCTGCCCACCACAGGCCCGCGCGTGCTCCAGGGGCCGGGCGAGAACGCTGGCGCGGTCGACCTGGGCGACGGGCTGGCCGTGGTGATGAAGATCGAGTCGCACAACCATCCCAGCGCGGTCGAGCCCTTCCAGGGGGCCGCGACCGGCGTGGGCGGCATCCTCCGCGACGTGTTCACCATGGGGGCGCGCCCGGTGGCGCTCCTGGACTCGCTGCACTTCGGCCCGCTCGACGCGCCGCGCAACCGGTACCTGTTCGAGAACGTGGTGGCCGGCATCGCCCACTACGGCAACTGCGTGGGCGTGCCCACCGTCGCCGGCGAGGTGCACTTCGCCCCGGGCTACAGCGCCAACCCCCTCGTCAACGCCATGTGCGTGGGCCTCGCCCCGCACCACCGCCTCACCCGTGCGCGCGCCCGCGGGCCGGGCAACCCGGTGCTGCTCGTGGGGGCCGCCACGGGGCGCGACGGCATCCACGGGGCGACCTTCGCCTCGGCCGAGCTGGACGCGCGCAGTGAGGAGCGCCGGCCGGCGGTGCAGGTGGGCAACCCCTTCTTGGAGAAGCTGCTCCTCGAGGCCTGCCTGGCCCTGCTGGAGACCGGCGACGTGATCGCCATGCAGGATCTAGGCGCGGCCGGGCTCACCAGCGCCAGCGCCGAGCTGGCCGGGCGGGGCGGCTGCGGCATCGAGATCGACGTCGCCCGCGTCAGCCGCCGCGAGGCGGGCATGACGCCCTACGAGGTCATGCTCTCCGAGTCGCAGGAGCGCATGCTGGTGGTCGTCGCTCAGGGGGCGGAGGCGCGCGCCGAGGCGCTCTTCACGCGCTGGGGGCTGCATACCGACCGGATCGGGCACATCACCGACGACGGCCTCCTCCGCGTGCGGGACGGCGCGACCGTAGTGGCCGAGCTGCCCGTGCGCGTCCTCACCACCGACGCCCCGCTCTACGAGCGGCCCCAGGCGCCGCCTCCGCCACCGCCCGTCGTCGATCCCGCCACGGTGCCGGTGCCAGCTGACCTCGGCGCCGTGCTGCTCGCGCTGCTCGGCTCGCCGAACCTCTGCAGCCGCGCGCCCGTCTTCACCCAGTACGATCACACCGTGCAGGCGAACACCGTCATTCCGCCAGGGCGCGCGGACGCGGCGGTGCTCCGCGTGCGCGGCACCGCGAAGGGGCTGGCGCTGACCGTCGACTCCGCGGCGCGCTATGCCGCGCTCGACCCGCGGCGGGGCGCGGCGCTCGCGGTCGCCGAGGCGGCGCGCAACCTGAGCTGCTGCGGCGCAGAGCCGCTGGCCGTGACCGACTGCCTGAACCTGGCCAATCCCGAGCGGCCGCCGGTGGCCTACGCGCTGGCCGAGACGATCGAGGGCCTGCGCGAGGCGTGTCTCGCTCTCGAGATCCCGGTGATCAGCGGGAACGTGAGCCTGTACAATGAAACTGAGCACAGCGCGGTCCCCCCGACGGCGGTGATCGGCATGGTTGGAGTGGTGCCGGATGTGACGCGCGCTGTCGACGCCGCCTTCAAAGCCGAGGGGGACTGCGTGGTGCTCCTCGGGACTACGCAGGTCGGGTTGGGCGGCAGCGAGTACCTCGCGGTCGTGCACGGGCGGAGTGGGGGACCGCCGCCCGCGCTCGATCTGGCCTACGAGGCGCGGCTGCAGCGCTGTTGCCGCGCTCTGGTAGCGGCGGGGCTGGTGCGCTCGGCCCACGACTGTGCCGAGGGGGGACTGGCCGTCGCCGTCGCGGAGAGCGCGCTGCTGGGCGAGCGGGGGTTCGTGGCCGATACGGACTGGGCGGTGGCGCTGGGAGCGCGGCCGGATCTGGCGCTGTTCGGCGAGGGGCCGTCGCGCATCGTGGTGTCCTGCCGGCCCGAGGACGTGCCCGCCGTGACCCGCGCTGCGGCGGAGGCGGGCGTGGGGGCCACCGTGCTGGGGCGCGTCGCGGGCGACCGCCTGGTGTGGCCCGGAGCGATCGATGTGGCGCTGGGCGAGGCGCAGGCCCGGTGGGAGGCTGGCCTGCTGGCTCCCGCAGGACCTCCCCTCGCGCCGCCGCACACCAGACCCGAGCCGGAGAGCGCGGCAGCCCACGCGTAGCGCACAGCCCGCGCTGGCGCCGCGGTCGGAGGGGGCGCAATGCCGGGAGCCGAGAGCCTACACGAAGCCTGCGGCATCTTCGGAATCTACGGCCCGGGCGAGGACGTCGCCCGCCTGACTTTCTTCGGCCTGTATGCCCTCCAGCATCGCGGGCAGGAGAGCGCGGGCATCGCTACCGCCGACGGCGAGCGGCTCTACGTCTACCGCGACATGGGCCTGGTCAGCCAGGTGTTCACGGAGGAGCACCTCGAGGGCCTGCGTGGCCACATCGCGGTGGGCCACACGCGCTACTCCACGACCGGCGCGAGCCGCCTGGAGAACGCCCAGCCGATCGTGGTCGAGTCGGATGTCGGCCCGCTCGCCGTGGCCCACAACGGCAACCTGGTCAACACGCCTGAGCTGCTCACCGAGCTGGAACGCCGCGGGCAGGAGCAGCGCGCGACCACCACCGACTCCGAGCTGATCGCCCTGCTCGCCGCCTCCACGGCCGGCACCGACTGGCCCGCCCGGATCCGCGCCATCGTGCCCCTGCTCCAGGGCGCGTTCAGCCTGGTCATGGCTAGCCCGACCCAGCTCATCGGCCTCCGTGACCCCCTGGGCGTGCGCCCACTGGTGCTGGGCCGGCTCGACCGCGGCTGGGTGATCGCCTCCGAGACGTGCGCGCTGGACACCATCGGCGCCACGACGCTGCGAGATATCGAGCCCGGCGAGATGGTCGTGATCGACGCCGAGGGCGTGCGGACCGAGCAGGTCGCCACTGTGACGCGCCGCGCCCTCTGTGTCTTCGAGTTCATCTACTTCGCGCGGCCGGACAGCGTGATCGACCAGCGCGAGGTCTATCTCGCGCGGGAGCGCATGGGCCGCGCCCTGGCGCGGGAGCACCCGGCGGAGGCCGACGTGGTCATCGCCGTGCCCGACGCCTCGGTGCCGGCGGCCATCGGCTACGCGCGCGAGTCGGGCATTCCCTTCCACGAGGGGCTGATCAAGAACCGCTACATCGGCCGCACTTTCATCCAGCCCGACCAGCGCCTGCGCGAGCGCGGCGTCCAGCTGAAGTTCAATCCCTTGCGCCACGTGCTGGAGGGCCAGCGCGTGGTCGTGGTGGACGACAGCATCGTGCGGGGCACCACCACGCCGCGCGTGATCAGCATGCTGCGCAAAGCGGGCGCGCGCGAGGTGCACATGCGCATCTCGGCCCCGCCCATGCGCCACCCCTGCTACCTGGGCGTCGACACGGCCCGCCGCGAGGAGCTCATCGCGGCGCAGATTGAGGACGTTGCCGAGATCGGTCGCGCCATCGGCGCCGACTCGCTCGGCTATCTCAGCCTCGAGGGGTTGCTCTGGGCCGTCGGCCTGCCCGCCGACCGGCTCTGCAGCGCCTGCTTCACGGGAGACTACCCGCTGCGCGTCTCCGCCGAGGCCGACAAGCACCTGCTCGAGATCCGCTGAGCCGCGATGACTCGTCCCCTCCCGCTAGGCATCCTCATCTCGGGGCGGGGCACCAACCTCGCCGCCATCCACGCTGCCATCGTCGCGGGGCGGCTTGACGCCCGGATCGTGGCCGTCTGCTCCAACCGCCCCGAGGCGCCGGGCGTCGCCTGGGCGCGCGCTCAAGGGCTCCCGGTGGCGCTGTTCCCGCGAAGCGCGTACCCCTCGCGCGCTGCGGCTCAGGCGGCGATGGCAGCGCACCTCCAGGCTGTGGGCGCGGAGCTGGTCGTGCTCGCCGGCTGGGATCAGGTGCTGGTGCCGTCCTTCGTCGCGGCCTTCGCGGGCCGCCTGCTCAACGTGCATCCGTCGCTGCTCCCCGCCTTCGCGCGCACGATGCACGCCGTGGAGGAAGCCCTGGCCTACGGTGTGAAGATCACCGGCTGCACCGTCCACTATGTGACCGAGGAGGTGGACGCCGGCCCGATCATCCTCCAGGCCGCCGTGCCCGTCTACGATGATGACACTCCGGAGACGCTCCTAGCGCGCATCCACGAGCAGGAGCACCAACTCCTGCCCCGTGCTATCGCGCTCCACGCGGCCGGGCGCCTGCGCGTCGAGGGGCGGCGGGTGCGGATCCTCCCAGATCCCGCGGCGGAACCGCGCTAATCAGGTCGAGCCCTCGTGCCCCACAGGCAGAGTGTGGGCGAACCCGGGTTGCACAACCCTGAAGTATCAAGGGGGGTGCGCCAGGTTCGCGGGCCCACGTTCCGCTCCGCGGCCTCCGAACGCTCCTCCCGTCTCAGAGCCCGTGCGGTCGCAACCGCCGCGGTAGCCGCGAGGGTAGCGCGGGAGCCAGCGTCGCTACTGCGGTGGCCGTCGGGGTCAGGGGTGGAGCAACCGTAGGCGCGACCACCTGCAAGGCGGTGGTTGTGCCGGGCCCCTCGCTCGTCCCGTCCAAGCGCACGAAGACCGTATCAAGCGCCTGGAAGCCGATCGTCGCGGTCGCCGGCGACGGCGCCGTGCGGGTGAGCACGAACGTCAAGATGTTCCCCGCGGTCCCGCTCACCGTGCCACCCGGGGAGAACAGGCAGGCGAGCAGCGTGCCGTAGGGCTGCGGCGCAGGAGAGGTTGCGGTCGCGCCTGCGAAGAGGCCCGTACAGGCCGCACTAGTCACCGCGAAGCTGCTGGCGTGCACGATACCGACCTGCACCCCGATGGTATTGGCCGCGATCCCCGCGGTGGCAACGGTGATCGTCACCGAGCTACCCACTAGCGGCAGTGCAACGCTGGCGGGACTGAAACTGGTCGAGGTAGCGGCGCTGACGGGCGTCTCTGCCCCTCCGAGAAACGGCAGCGCGGCCAACAGCACCACGAGGGTGGTGCGGACAAAGACGCGTGGCAGCTGTTGCATCAGACTTCCTCTTGATCGAGCAGCACCGGCGATAACGCCTCAGCGGTTGGCACCCTCTGCAGGCTAACCGCTCGAAGCTAAGCAGATGCCCGGCAGCTCACGGCGCCCGCCGCCCGAAGTTCTGGACGAGAAGGACGTAGTCGAAGATGTCGACACGCCCATCCCCGTTGCAGTCGGCGGCATTGCCAGGCTCCCGCTTTCCGAAGTTCTGCACGAGGACCACGTAATCGAAGATATCCACACGGCCATCGCGGTTGATATCGCAAGGTAGCAGCGTTGGCGGAGTCGGTGTGCGCGAAGGGATGCTCGTAGCCGTTGCTACCAGCGTGGCTGTCGCGGTTGGCGTAGACGTGGGCGTGCTGGTAGGAGTGGCGGAGGGGGTAGCGCTTGCTGTGAGCGTGGCTGTCGCGGTCCCCCCCGGCGTGAGCGCGGCGGTGGCCGTGAGCGTAGCCGCGGCGGTCACGGGCGGAGTACCAGTCGTGGTGCCCGTCGGCGTCGCCGTCGCCGCCCCCGCCGACCCCCCCAGCAACACCGTCAGCAGGTTCGCCGTCATCCGCTGCACCCGCGCGTCCGCCCCCCGCTGCTGATACTCATTGTCGTC
>Ga0070739_10007374_pt1 | contig 11692 bp, 7 predicted proteins | sample Coa_R1_7_FD_66445 | JGI IMG/M metagenome (GOLD analysis project Ga0070739, IMG submission 66445) | Surface soil microbial communities from Centralia Pennsylvania, which are recovering from an underground coalmine fire - Coalmine... | ecosystem: Environmental > Terrestrial > Soil > Unclassified ... | reverse complement strand
CTGCGATGTCGCGGTCGAATGCTTGGAATGAAAACACTCGAGACCGTCCAGGCCGCCTTCCACCATTTCAGGAATGATGTCGTCGGTGCGATTCAGTCCCGGATGCGCCATCACCGCCACGCCGCCGGCTTCATGGATCAGCTCGATTGCGCGCAACGCGGAGATTTTTGATTTGGGCACCCATGCGGGGCGATTGATCTTAAGATAACGCTCGAACGCCTCGTCCAAACTGCTGCACAAGCCCGCCTGCACCAGCGCGCGCGCAACATGCGGACGGCCCGGCGAACGGCAATTCGCGATCGCAAATACCGCGTCCGCTTGCAAAGGAATGTCCAGCCGGTTCAACCGCGCGACCATCTCGCGGATGCGGTTTTGCCGCACGGTTTGAAAATGGCTGACTTCCTTCAGTAAATTAGGATTCTCAAGCTCGATGCAATAACCCAGCAGATGAAGTTCGATGCCGTTGATTTCGGCCGTCAATTCCGTGCCCGAAATGAACTCGATGCCCGCCTCCTTGCACGCAATGGCCATCCGCGCGCAGCCCTCCACGGTATCGTGGTCCGTCAACGCAACCGCCGACAACTCGCAGCGTTTGGCATGGACCGCCAGTTCTTCCGGCGTGTAAGTGCCGTCGGAAAAATTGGTGTGCAAATGAAGATCGGCGTAGCTCATTATGAAAGTTCCGGGTTCCGGTTTACTTCACCGCCCTTGCCGGCCGCATCAAATCGCCCTTCACCCGGTCGAGTATTCCGTTCACGAATTTGCCGCTGTCCTGCGTTGAAAATTTTTTCGCGATGTCCACGGCCTCGTTGATGCTGACGATGGGCGGGATGTCGTCACGATGAAACATCTCGTAAATGGCGAGCCGAAGGATGTTGCGGTCCACGGCGGCGATGCGGTGCAACTCCCAATGCTGCACGTATTTTTTGATGATGGCGTCAGCCTCCTCCCGATGCTTGAGCGCGCCGCGGATCAGGGGCTCGGCAAACAGGCGAATTTCCGCCTCATCCGCGGTAGGCGCGGGCACTTCGACGTTTTGGCCCCAGGTGGCATTGCCCTTTTCACCGGCAATCACCACCGACCGCTGTGAATTCCAAAAATGTTCGAGCGCCTCGTCCAGCTTCTCCGGCGGATTCAAATCATGCTGAAATAAAAATTGGACGGCGCGCTCCCGCGCTTCTCTTCGTTTGCCCATAACACCATGATGACCAAGAAATCGCGGCAGCGAAATGAAATTATTTTGTCCCACCCGGCTCGTTCAGCCGCGAAGTGCCGGATTGCACCCGACATCTTCTGAATCAATGATCATCAAAAAATTTTCGATTAACGCTTTCATTTCGCGCGCGGATATCCTTATTCTCATGAAAGTAAACCAAGTCTGGAGATTTCGCCAACCAACGCCTGTGAAGCCATGAACGAGCAGGAACGCAGAGAATTGGAGCAGTTGAAATCGCGCCAGGCTGAATTGCTCGGACAATTGGCCGACCTCAGCCACAGGCTGGATGCCTTCGAACGCCGCATGTCGGCGCCAGCCTCAGCGTCTGAAATTTCCGAATCCAAACGCGAGATCCTTTCCCGTGTGGCTTCGCCTCAGCCCGCAGCTCCCCCTGCATCTGCACCTGCTCCAGCGCCTGCGCCAGTTGTCGAATCGCCAAAACCGCCCATTACCGTTCCGCCGCTCATCCAACCACCGCCCATTCCGGTCGTGCAACGTCCTGCGCCCGCTCGCGAAATTCCACCTCAACCGGTGGCCGCACGTGTGATGGCTGCACGTGTTCCTGTCGCTGCACCTAAAGCGCAAAGCTTTTCCGAAACCCGCGCTGCCGAACCACCCAGGATGCCCGGACCGCAAAGCGAATCGGCCAAGAAAGGTTCGCTCGAAATGCGGTTGGGAACGTTTTGGCTGGTGCGCATCGGCATCGTGATGTTGCTGACGAGCCTCGTCTTTTTCGGCGCGTATGCGTATCAAAATTTTATTCCGAAGTTGGGCGCTCCCGGCAAAGTGGCCTTGCTGTATCTCGCCAGCGGCGCTTTGCTGGGCGTCGGCACATGGTTGCAACGAAAGCAGGAATCGCTCAAGAACTATGCGCAAGTTTTGCAAGCGGGCGGCCTTGCGGCAGTTTATTTCACCACTTACGCGGCCCATCATTATCCCAACCTGGAAATCATCCGCAGCGCTTTGCTGGACGGCGCGCTGCTGCTGGGCTGGGCTGGTTTCATCATCTGGCTGGCAGACAGGAAAAAATCCGAAGTGCTGGCGTTGTTCGCGGTACTGCTCGCGTATTACACGTCAGTCATCACCCACGCGGGACTTTTCACGCTTTATTCAAACCTGGTGCTCACGGGCGCGGCGGTGTTTTTCCTCGTGCGCAACCGTTGGGCGCTGGTGTCCTTTGCCAGCCTGGGTGCCACTTACGCGAGCTATGCGTTCTGGCGATTTTCCCCGGCTGGTGGATGGCATTGGGCTTATCCCGGCGAAGGATTGTGGACCGGCAATTGTTTTTTGATGGGTTATTGGCTGATTTTTTCCGCCGCAGTATTTCTAACGCGGCATGAAACCTTCGTGCGTGAACGCCGGGCTTCCTTCCTTAGCCTCAACAACGCGGCTTTTTTCAGTGCGTTTCTGCTCACCATGCTCGAAGTGCATGAAGGCGGTTTCTGGAAATTTTCGCTGATTTACGGTTCGGTGTTGATTGCGCTTGCGGCGCTTGCGCGGCAGTTGCTGGCAAAGGATGCGCTTGCTCAAAACGCATACCTCACGCAAGGACTTCTGCTGGTGACGCTCGGTTTCCTGACGAAACTCGCGGGATTGAAGCTCGGTCTCGTGCTCGCAGTGGAAAGCGCCATTTTGCTTTCTCTCGGGCAGCTTCTGAAAAGCCGTGTCATGCAGGCGGGCTCGATCATCACCGCCGCGCTTGCGGCAGGCTGGATCGTGTTCACGTTGCAGGCGTTTGACCGCGACGGTTTGCTCGCCGCTATTGCAGTAGGCGCGATGATGCTTTGGAACGCGTTTTCGCTGCGCAAGCGCACGACTTACGAGCAAAGTGTCACGCATGCGAGGACGGTGATTTATACCGCGCTGGCGTTGCTCGTTTGGACTTACGCCATGTGGCAAAACTGCAATTCCGACTGGCGCGGATTGGCGCTGGCGTGTGAATCGGTGGCATTCCTGCTTGCGGCGCGTCCGCTGGGCAATCAAGTCTTGCGGTTCGGCTCAATCGCTTGCGCGTGCGTCGTCGTCGGTTGGGAAATCTTTACGTTGGATCAACAATTCATGACCGTCGTGTTTTCTCAACGCAGCGGATTGCTTCAAGGAATCATCACCGGCGCGTTGCTGGTTTTCAGCAGCATTTGGGAACAGCGGACTTCACAGCGCGATCCAAAACAGGAGTTCGCTCCGGGTGTGGTCTTTTTTTCGGCCATCGGAACTTTCATCTGGCTGATGCTTACGGCAACGTTTGTTCCCCGCGAGCAACTTGGGCCGGCCTTTGCGATAGAAGCAGTGTTGCTGACCGCCGTTTCGTATCCGTTGCGATTGCGCGAGTTGGCATTGTACGGACAACTCGTGCTGCTGTTGTCGCAGGCGCTCTGGTTGCACGATACCGTGATAGATTCCATGTCGCATCCATGGTGGAACCCGGTGCTCATCATCGCCTGCACGCTTGGACTCGCGGCGTGGTGCCAAAGACAAAAACAGCTTCAACTTTCGCGCGCTTACAACATGGCGCTTCAGGGACTTTACGCGCTGGCAATCGTCGGCCTTCTTTTTTACTGGCTGGAACCGCGATTCACCGCGCCCGAATGGCTCGCGTTCACCAGCGTGCTTGCAATCGCTCTCACCGCTTACGCCGCGCTGAACCGTTTCTGGCTGCTGGCCGCCGCAGGGCAAATCTTCCTCGTTGTCAGCGCCTGGCAATTCGCCGTGCAATTGTGGAATTCGGAACAACCGGCATGGTATCTGCCGATCGTTCCCATTGCCGCGCTATGCTTGCTTTCATTCAGCGCAGTGAAATGGTTTGAAACGCGACCGGAAGCAAAACCTGATGTGCGCGACCCCATCCTCGGCATTGGCCTTGTCTATCGCGTGGTTGCGCTGTTGATGTCGCTCTGGTGGGTCCACAAATATGTTCCGGCGCACGAAAACGTTTGGGTCTTGGTTGCGTTGGGACTGGTGATGTTCCTTGTCGCCGGTTGGCGGCGAAAGCAAGAACTGCTCTGGTTTGCCGCCGCATTTACCGTGACGGGGTTGGTCAAATTCTGGCTGCCGCTCAATGATACGCCCACAGTTTATTGGCCGAACTGTGTCGCCATCCTGGTTTTGCTCGCCCAGCAACAATTTGCCAAACGCGCGCCGGACCGTTACCGGTTATCTGCGGAGATCCATGGCGGAATCATCGTGGTTGGCGGATTGAGTCTTTGGGTTTTGATTACGCGCTGGAGCTGGATACTGGAGCGGGAGTCGTCTGGTAATTATCTCACAATGGCCTGGTCGGTCCTTGCGCTCGCGTTGTTCATCGCGGGGATGGCTTCGCGCGAGCGCGTTTATCGCTGGCTTGGCTTGACAGTGCTGGCGTGCGCGTTGGGCCATGTGGTCATTTTCGACGTTTGGAAACTCGAAACCGTTTATCGCATTTTCACCTTCATGGCGCTTGGCCTGGTGCTGCTCATCCTCGGTTTCATTTACAACAAGTACCAGGAGAAAATCAAAGAGTGGCTTTAGAGCGGATAAAAAAAATCCTGTAGCCATTTGATTGAGGCAAAGGAGAGCGGTCTCGCTCCAAACGGCTACATTATTTTTTTAACCGCTCCAATCATTTTCGGCCCGTTATCGAATATTCCAGCAAATCGGCCATGTCCTGCGCGCTGAGCGTATTTTCCCAATCCTCCGGCATTCCCGAAATGCCGAGATTCGTTTCGCCCGCGACCATTGAGCGCGCCAGATGATGCGAAACACCTTCCATATCGCAAACCAGGACGCTTTTGACTGTCTGGTTCGCGAGATATCCCGCCAGAAACTGCCCATTGCGCAATTGAAACAAGCTCATCGAATGACCGGAAGCGTTGGCGCGATTCGGCGCCAAAATCGCTGCGAGCAATTTTTGTTTTGCGACGTTGGGTGCATTGGCAAGGGTGTAATTTGCAAACGGCGGGTCCGATTCATCAGCGGTTTGGTGGCAGGCCGAGCAATTCTTTCCAAAGAGACTTTGGCCGCGTTGAGCATTTGGGCTCATCTGCAATGCGGCCTGATAACTGCCCACAACAGATTGACGTTGCAAACTCGGCCAGTTCGCGAACAACGCCTCTGCCAATGGCCGCAGGTTCGACATGGGATAAGCCAGCAAAAGGCGAATCTCATCCGAATCCAGGTCATTACGCGGAATCAAGGCGGATTGCATCGACGCCAGCAGGCCGGAAATCCATTCGGGACGCGTGAGCATCGCGGCCAGGACTGCCCTGCGCAAAGACATCGGTAAGTTCGGCCATTGGCGCGCCAGAACAATTGGAATCGAAGCATCCACCGAACTGCCGGTCGCAAGAAACTTGAGGGCTTCCGCGCGCGCTGAAGCGTCGGCGTTCATGTCCAATGCCACAACCGCGGCCCGCGCGAACAGAGGTCGCACCGCCTGGATGGTGGCATCGGTGAGCAGCGCGCTATCAGCCTGGCCCAGCCCGTCCTCAAGCTGCAAGGCTGTCTGAAATGCAAATGCGGCATCCGGATGGTTTTGGAGGATGTTCAACACCCGAATGAGCTCCGCCGGATCATTTTTCATTCCGATGATGGTCACAACCCCGCGCAAGCCTTCCTGCCCTGCGGCTGTGTTGCGAATGGTCGCATCATTCATGATCATGCCGAACATTTCAGGCGCGCCATCGGCCAGCGAAGTCAACACCGCCGGGAACATTCGCGGATCGCTTCGCACGATGTTCGCCAACGTTTGCACGCGGCCGGGATTGTGGCCCTGGCCCAGGGTGAACGCCAGTTGCCAGCGCACCTGCGGCGATCCGTCGTTGCCCATCTCGCTTAGTTGACTCCATAATTGGTCTGACCATAAGCCCGCTTGCGACACAAACTTTTCGGAAATCAACACCGCTTGTTCCCGCACACGCTCATCAGGGTCAGTCAACCCCTTTAAAAGATGCGATTCCAGCAATGCGTGTGCCGGACGGCCATTGACCGTGAGCTGGATTCCATCCAGCGCGCGCAACGCGTGCATTCGCGCGAGACCCGGCGCAATTGGATCGAAAAGCAGCCGGATGAGCGGAACAACCGTCGCGCGGTCCTGGCGTTCGTATAAAAGGCGGGAGGCGGCGTCGCGTTGCCAGCCATTCGGATGCCGGAGCATCGAAACCAATTGTTCTGCGGACAGCTTGCCTAAAGCGACAAACTTCGGCTGCTTGAAATTCAGTGGCAGCACGCTGTAGATGCGTCCCAACTCAGGAAGAGCATTCGCCGGAGTTCCGTTGGTGTTCCTTTTAAGCGGGACTTCCATCGCATGCATCAAGCCTGTGACATAAAGCGCTCCGTCCGGGCCGTTGATGACTTCCGTCGGCTGAAAGGAGCTGTCGTAATTGGCGAGAAATTCAGAAGCCTGTTCATCGGCGGGCCTTTCGGTGATGGTTTCAAAACCGTTGTGAATGATGTGGTCGTGATGCACGACACCGGCGATTGTTTCCGCGACAAAGTCATCGCCGATGTACTCGCGTGGAAAAGCGTTGCCGCGGTAGATGGCAATTCCAGAAGCAGCCGTAAAACGCACGGGAGTTGGAAAAATTCTTCCGGCGTGGATTGGCGGATAGATGAACTGCGTCGCCGGCTGGCCCGACAAAATCCATGTTGCAGAAGGCATCGTGTAAAACGGATTTCGCGTTTGATAACGCGACTCGGACATGACCAGCTCGATGTGGTGGGTTGGTTTGCAGATGTATTTTTGCCCGCGATCGTCGAAGCTCAACCCTGATGCGCCCGATCCACTTTCCGCGATCAAGAGCGACGTGCGCGGATCAAACGAAAAACTTCCTTCGCTCAACGCCACGGATTGATTTGCCACGCTCGACGAAATCACATCTCCGCCCAAGCTTGTAGTGACTGCGTGGATGCGATTGTCCAGGCCCCATGCCATGCTGGTGATGATCACCTGTCCGTTCGCGCCATTGGTGGCGTCGCCAAAGCTTTTGAAGATTTCGCGCCGGACGTCCGCAACGCCATTGCCTTTGCTGTCCTTCAGGTAAAGAACCTGGCCGGAAGCCGCGACGAAAACGCCGCCATCATAACAGGTCAATGCGGTCGGGTTCGTGAGGTCCTCCGCATAAACCGTGCGCGAAGAAAACTTCCCGTTGCCATCCGTATCTTCCAGCACGCACACGCGGCCCTTCACTGGTTCGCCCGCGGCGCGGCGGGGAGCTTCGAGCACGAACAAGCGCCCGTTTTCGTCAAAGGCCATCGCGATCGGATTCTTGACCAACGGTTCTGAGGCGACGGTTTCCATTCTGAACCCGCGTTTGATCTGGAAATTCCTCGGCTCATCTGTTGGAGGCGAAACTTCCTGTTTTGGAAGATTTGTGCGGGAAGAAGGTTGCGGCAACAACGTCTCGGCGCCCATCAAACGACCAGCCACGAACAAACACATCAACAACAAACCCGGCTTCATTCTCCATCAAGATGACTGACAATTCGCGTTTTGGGGAGTTATTTTATTGACCAAAGACAAACAACAAACACCCACCTCGGCCAAGGCTTTTCAAAGCAGCCCTTCTTGCTACATTCGCCGTGATGATCAAGCCATTTTGCGCGCTGATTGCAACGACCTTCATTTCCGTTTCTGTTTTTGCGGACACGGTTTATCTGCGCCTCAATCAACTCGGTTTTCAACCGTCGGATACCAAGACTGCCATCGCATTCTCATCCGCAACTTTGCCGGACAATTTTTCGATTGTGGAGGATGCCTCGCATGAGACGGTCTTTCGCGGACGACCCAAATTGCTCGCGGGAATGCATTGGGCGAAGTTCGACAACCATGCGGAACTTGATTTCTCCGCATTGAAAACGGCGGGCCGCTATCATTTGATCATGGGCGAGGACAAATCTGCCTCGTTCGAAATCAATCCGCAGATTTATCGTCCGCTGCCGGATGAATTGCTGGAATTCATGCGCGAGCAGCGTTGCGGTTATAATCCGTTCCTCGACACCGTTTGTCATCCATTCGATGGCCGCACCGCTTACGGGCCGATGACGAACGGAACGTATCTCGATGCAACCGGCGGATGGCATGACGCAGCCGACCTGCTGAAATACCTGCTCACTTCCGGCAATGCGACCGCCCAGATGCTCCTTGCGTGGAAGCTTGAACCACGTGACTTCGGCGATTCTGTGAATGCGCTCGGTCAACCCGGCTCCAACGGCATTCCCGATGTGCTCGATGAAGCGCGTTGGGGATTGGATTGGATGCTTAAACTGCATCCCGCGCCCGACCAGCTTTATCATCAAGTGGCCGATGACCGCGATCACCACGGTTTTCATTTGCCGCAGAATGATGCGTCCGATTACGGCTGGGGCAGGGGAAGTTATCGCGTTGTTTATTTCGCCGATGGCCAGCCGCAAGGGCTCAAGGATTACAAGAGCGAATCCACCGGCCTCGCCAATCTCGCGGGCCGTTACGCAGGGGCGATGGCCCTTGCCTATCAAATCTGGAAAGACGATCCGACGCACGCCGATTTCGCGCAACGTTGCCTCAAGGCAGGCATGGAGGTTTATGAACTCGGTCGCAAACATCAAGGTGTCCAGCAGGGCAATTCCTACAGCGCGCCTTATCGCTATGCGGAAACTACATGGGCCGATGACATGGAATGGGGCGCAGCGGAATTGTATCACGCCACGCATCAACGCAAATATCTCGTCGGCGCGAAGCGCTACGCGAACATCATCCAATCCGAATCCTGGATGGGCAAGGAACAGACCGGCCATTACCAATATTATCCTTTCGTGAACATCGGCCATTTCGCGTTGTATGATTCCGTAGACAGGGAGTTCAAACGGGTGTTGGCGGCGTATTATCGAGATGGCATCGAGCGCTGCATCCGGATGGGCCAACGGAATCCATATCACATCGGCGTGCCGTTCATCTGGTGCTCGAACAACCTGACCGTCGCGCTCATCACGCAAATATTGCTCTACGAACGGATGACCGGCGACATGCAATATCACGCATTCATGTGCGCGCAACGCGATTGGTTGCTCGGGCGCAATCCATGGGGAACTTCAATGTTCAGCGGCATTCCGGAAGGCGGCGTTTACCCGCGCGACATGCATCTGCAAACGACTGCGTTGACTGGCCGTTCCGTTCGCGGCGCATTGGTGGATGGTCCCGTTTACGAACGCATTTTCAAGACGCTGAAAGGCGTATCCATCAGCGAACCCGACCCATTCGCGCCGTTCCAGGATGAACTCGCCGTCTATCACGATGACCGCCATGATTACTCGACGAACGAACCAACCATGGACGGAACCGCATCGGCGATTTTGATGTGGGCGCTCATGAAGCGATGATTATGACCTTGAATAGACCGCACAACGATTAACATGGCACTTGGACGCACGTCTCGAATCTGCTCTCCAAAGCAAAGAAATGAATTTTGTGTCAATAGTCGGGACCCCTTTACGACCCCTTTACTTTACGGCTTGTCGAGGCAAGACGGTTCCTGCTATGTGGTTTAAACCAGTTCCTGGATTTTCATTCAATGTTGGCTCTGATACTACTGTTGCATATTGACTATGAAAACTTCCCCGAGGTTAGCGTTAGTTCAAATTGGTTGCTTGATAGGCCTTCTTCCGTAAGCGTACCGCGGAGCACCTCTTGACAGAGCAATGAGGAGGGGATCGTAGATGCCATAGCAGATATGCTACGACGTTTATGACGCGGCTTGCCGTTGAACTTGCAGATGCGCCTTGGCCCAGGCAGCGGGTATGACTTCTGGCACTTGGTGGTTGGTCATTCTGGGCAGGCGTGTCAGGACATCTTTGAGGTAGGTGTAAGGATCAATGCCGCGTCGTCGGCAACTTTCGACAATGGTGTAAAGGATGGCTCCGCGTTCTCCGGCCTCCGCTTCGCCTACAAAAAGCCAGTTCTTTTTCCCGATGGCCGTTGGGCGAATGGCATTCTCCACCAGGTTGTTGTCGATCTCCACCCGCCGTCTTGCAGAAAGATTTCCAAGGTCGGCCACTGGGTTGTTCGAACTCATACTCAGTTGGTTCGTGGACGACTGCAGATGGAAACTATTGGTTTGTCCATCTGCGTCCATCTGTATCCATCTGTGGTTAAGGTTTTGTTTTCGCGCTGTGTTCCGAGTTCGGAGTTCCGGCTTTAGCCGGTTCCAAGTGGATCCATTGCAGATTGATAAAGATGAAAAAATCGAACCACGTAAGAAGTGGCAAGCATCGAACGCTGAACGCCGAACTCGAAACCGGCTAAAGCCGGAACTCCGAACTCGGAACACGGAACTCCGAATCCAATACTCCATCCCTCCTCCACTCCATCTCACCAAAAAAAAAGCGAGGCCGAAGCCTCGCTGTGAAATCGCGATGTGCGAATGTTCAGTTGTTCGCGGGAGCCGCGGCGGCAACGATGTTGACGCGCTTGCTGCCCTTGTCGAACTGGACTTTGCCGTCCACGAGGGCGAACAACGTCCAATCGCGGCCGGTGCCGACATTCTGCCCGGCGGTAAATTTCGTGCCGCGCTGGCGGACGAGTATGCTGCCGGCGGTGACAAATTCCCCGCCATAGCGTTTCACGCCCAATCGTTTGCTCGCGCTGTCGCGTCCGTTGCGGACGCTGCCTTGACCTTTTTTGTGTGCCATAAAACTACAGTTTAATTTCGTTGATTTTTACGACCGTCAATTCCTGCCGGTGCCCGACGGTGCGATGATACCCCTTGCGGCGTTTCATCTTGAACGCGATTTTCTTTTCACCGCGTTTATGTGCCACCACGTCGGCGGTGATGGTGGCCTTGGCGACGGTGGGCGAACCCAGCGTCAGCTTGCCATCCTGATTCACCAGCAAGACCCGATCAAAAGTCACAGGCTTCCCTGCTTCAACGTCCAGGCGCTCGATTTCCAGCGTGTCACCCGCGGCGACACGATACTGTTTGCTTCCGGTTTCTATAACAGCGTACATAAGTTTCCCCAAATGAGGGGCGCGTAACTAAACAAATCCGCAAAGAGCTGTCAACTTCTGATTTCACCTTTTTGCTTATCAGCATGGAATATACCCAATTTTGCTCTTGCCGCCAGTTTGGTTCCCCAACAAACTTTTCGCCGTTGAAAAAACCGCTGCTGGCCATCATTTTCGGCTTCTTTCTGGCCGTTTTTCCGGTCTTTGGACAACTCACCCTTTCCGACGTTCAAACCATTGTCGCCCAAGCTGTAACACGCGCCACGCAAGTCTCTTCCAACAGCCTTATCGCTATTGTTGATCGTGAAGGGTTCGTGCTGGGCGTCTGGAGCGTCAATGGCACCACGCCTGCCACCAGCACGTTCACCAACATGCTGGCTGATGCCATAGCCAAGGCCGGAACTGCCTCGTTTTTGAGCAGTGATCAACATGCCTTCACCTCGCGCACTGCCGGGTTCATCATCCAGCAGAATTTCGCGCCGGGCGTGATGAATTCCGGCCCCGGCCCGCTCTTCGGCGTCAACTTT
>Ga0070739_10007373_pt1 | contig 11693 bp, 12 predicted proteins | sample Coa_R1_7_FD_66445 | JGI IMG/M metagenome (GOLD analysis project Ga0070739, IMG submission 66445) | Surface soil microbial communities from Centralia Pennsylvania, which are recovering from an underground coalmine fire - Coalmine... | ecosystem: Environmental > Terrestrial > Soil > Unclassified ... | reverse complement strand
ACGAGGCCGCGCCCGCGGGCACCGCCCCCGCCCCGACCGGCCGGGGTCACCGGCCGGCGTCCTTATGGGCGGAGTGTGCGATCGCCATGTAGCAACGCCAGTGACAAATGTCAATGAAAAAGTGACGAGCGGCGCGAGATCGATGGGCGCCGCCATTACGAATACTTCGATGTCCCAGAAGGAAAACCCCGCCATCGGGCCTGGGGAACAACGCCGTGAGGCGCGATCGGTCCAGGATACAGGCGGGGCTCCGTCAGCCGAAGGCGACAGCGATGATCTAAGCGAGCGCGGTGCCGAAGACAACGGCGATGAGCCGCAATTCTCCGTCCGCGGCGGCCCCTTAATCTGGTGTACCCGAAGGAGACGGCTTAACTCGGCTGTGAGGTGGTTATGGACCTGACAACGGAAAATACAAGCCCTAGCTCTCGTCGCCGACGCGCTAGCAAACTTCGTGCAATGATCACGCCGGAAGTCGAAGCGACTAGCGCCACCGCGCCGGAGCGGTCTTTGATCCTTTCGTGCGGACGGCAAGGGACGCCGCTAGCGTTGCAGTGGATGCGATTCGCGATGCCAGCGCTCGAAGTACTCGGCGAGTTCGCAGAGGCGATCTCGGAGAGACTAAGCGCGAAGCGGGAGGAATCCCTGGAAGCGAAAGCTTGTGAAGAACTAGAACGGAGATGCGCTTGAAAGTTCTCGTCTGTGGCGGCCGGGACTTTTCGGATGTAGACTTCATCCATGCCGAACTGGATCGGCTGCATGCGCGCTATGGCTTTGATATGCTGATCGAGGGCGACGCGCGCGGCGTTGATCGAATCGCTGGCGAATGGGCGCGCGCACGCGGCATCAAGCTTGTCAAATTTCTTCCCAAGTGGAAGGAAGAAGGCCGACACGCGGCACTGATCCGCAATGAGCGTATGGTGCAAGAGGGCAAGCCTGATCTCGTTATTGCGTTCCCGGGAGGCGCAGGCACATCGCATACTTGCTCGAAGGCCGAGCAAGCGGGCATCTTGGTTTTGAAAGTTGAATACAGGAACCGAACCGACGTTGGGAAAAAGTCGGCGCGCTGAGCTCGGTGGCTAAGCTTCGACACGCAATGGCTGCCCGCCACATTTTTCTCGCCCATTCACAGCGTGCAAAACCCGTGGATAAGCGTCGCAAGGCCAAGAGTCGTCCACGACAAGCGCTCCGGTGTATTGACGGCCACCATGCGGCAGTCCACGACATCACGCGCGAGATGATTTTAAGTCGGTGTAACGTAATTCGGTGGAATGTAATAATGTTCGGTGTAATGTAATAATGTAATGACGTCATTGCGAGCGAAGCGAAGCAATCCAGCCTTTCCAGCGCTCCAAAACTGGATTGCTTCGTCGCTGCGCATCGTACCATTGAAATGACTGCACTTTTTGGCCCGTTCCACAGCCGGTTGCACAGATTTTTCCGCCGTTTTGAGCTTCCCGCCATGGCCCGACGCGACCCGATCTTAGCGCGTTGACGCGCTCGCCCGCCATCCTGTAGAAGCATCCGCGCGGTGTCCCTGTAACCACTAGGCCCACTGCAATCGACCATGGCGCGAACAGGGTAGCGGGCGTGGTTCTCTTTCATCCGTTCCGAAGGGAGCGGAGAGGGGAACTACAATGCCTGCCCTTGAACCGTTGGCCCTCTCGCCGCGCGAAGCCGCCGCGTATCTCGCCGTCAGCAAGCGCACTCTGTCGCGCCTCATTCGATCCAAGATGATTGCCGCCCGGAAGGCCGGTCCTCGCACGCTGGTCGATGTGGCATCGCTCAAAGCCTATTACGAGTCGTTGCCGCTCAAAACGGACCATGCGCCTATCGTGTTCGGCGAGCACGCTCATGTCCGCCCGCGTCGGCATGCTTTGTCTTAGGGAACTATTTCCGAAATCCGCTTCATGCGGGCGCTTGATGGTCGTTCAATCAATTCAACTTCGATCTCGCGTTGTCGCTTCGCTTCGTCGCGCAACCATCCACGGAAGGCCACGAGAGCGGGATCATCGGCGCGGTTAGGTCTGTATTCCAGATACCAAGCTTCACGTTTTGCGGCTACAACAGAGAATGGAGCTACCAGTCGCCCGCTTGATAGCGCATCAGTAACATACAGAGTTTGCGCCGCCGCGACCCCAACGCCAGCGAGCACCGCTTGCATCGCCATCGCATTATTGTCAAAGCGTATTTCTGCAATTCCCCGGAGGGGTGCCCGCAGCCCTGCGGCCTCGAACCAACAGGGCCAATCATCGGATAGGTGTGGCACGACAATCAGAGGCGCTTTGCAAAGGTCAGAAGGCTGCTGCAAACCGGCTGCCAAAGCCGGGGTGCAGACTGGTACCAAAGTGCTCGGGAACAGTTCCTCAGCCGTATAGCCTGACCATGCACCGACATCACGGCGTATGGTACAGGTCCAGTCATCGCGAATTGGACGCGTGGCACCCCCCGTAGCCATACGCACCTCAATTTCAGGGTGGTTTTGGTAGAAGTGTGTCAAGCGAGGAATGAGCCAGTTCATCGCCAAGGTCGGTCCAACCCCGACCGTCAGCACCGGGGCTCCATGCATCGAAGCGACGTGTTCGGTTAGCCGCGCAATGGAATCGAATGAATCGGTAAGTCCGGCCAGAAGCGTTTGGCCTTGAACCGTGAGTTCCAGCGCGTTGGCGTGGCGACGAAACAGCGTAAAGCCGAGACGCTGCTCCAATAGCCGCACCATCCGGCTCACTGCGGTCTGAGTGACATTCAGTTCGTGCGCAGCGGCCGTGAAGCTGCCATGACGACCGGCGGCCTCAAACGCACGCAATCCATTCAACGACGGCAGTTGTCGAGCCATTCCGGGTTCTAGCCCAACCTTTATTTGGGGTGAGGATGAGCTAATTGCGCTTGCATTGCAAGCGTCCGGTTCGGAAGCTTCGGCAAAAGTGAAGCAGGGCGGGGTATGCGCCGTCTGCCCCATGACCCAAGAAACCGTAGGCTAGGCTGCCTTTAAGATGGCGTGCGATTCGCACAGGCGGCAGTGGCCGTGAACATCTCGGAACCATTCATCCGTCGGCCGGTAGCGACCTCGCTGCTCATGAGCGCGGTGGCACTCTTTGGAATTTTAGCGTTCCGGCTATTGCCCATCGCGCCACTGCCGCAAGTTGACTTCCCAACTGTACAAGTTACGGCGACGCTGCCAGGGGCTAGTGCCGAGACTATGGCCTCATCGGTCGCCACCCCGCTCGAACGTCAGCTAGGCCAGATTGCCGGGGTCACGCAAATGACCTCTTTCAGCGGCCTCGGCGCAACGTCAATCACAGTTCAATTTGACCTGAACCGTAACATCGACTTGGCTGCGCAAGATGTCCAAGCGGCGATCACTGCTGCGAGCAAGACGTTGCCGCAGGCTATGACAACTCCGCCGACCTATAAAAAACTCAATCCCGCAGACGCACCCATCTTGATACTTGCGGCGCACTCGCAAACAATGCCGCTCCCGGTCGTCGATGAATATGCCGATAGCTATATCGCGCAGCAAATCTCCCAAGTTTCAGGGGTAGCCCAAGTTTCGCTTGGGGGCGAGCAAAGGCCGTCAATTCGGGTTCAGGTCGATCCTGCAAAGCTCGCGACGCGCGGAATGACACTCGAAGATGTCCGTGCAGCATTGGTGACCGCCACCACTGACGCCCCGAAGGGCTCCCTAACAACCGCCAGACAGAGCTTCACCATCGACGCCAACGACCAAATCACTGATGCAGAGCCTTTCAACGATGTGATCGTCTCCTATCGCAACGGAGCGCCTGTAAGGGTGCGTGATATAGGCCGCGCCATTGATGGCCCGGCTGATCGTTTTTCCGCCGCCTACTTCAACAACACACCAGCCATACTGCTTTCGGTCTACAAGCAACCAGGTGCGAACGTCATCGATACAGTCGAACGTATAAAAAAATTGCTGCCAAACCTTACTAAGGTCATTCCACCCGCCATCAAGATTGATACGGTCCTTGACCGCACTACGACAATTCGCGCCTCGGTTGGTGATGTCGAATTGACGCTGATACTTACGGTCATTCTGGTGGTCATCGTTGTTCTAATTTTCTTGCGTGACACGTGGGCGACTGTAATACCCGCCTTCACAATCGCACTATCGTTGCTCGGCGCGTTCGCAATGATGTATGCGTTTGGTTTCAGTCTGGATAATTTGTCGCTGATGGCGCTCACGATTGCTATCGGGTTTGTGGTGGATGACGCAATCGTCGAAATCGAGAACGTCTACCGCCACGTCGAAAATGGAACGGCACCACTCGAAGCCTCCCTTGTCGGTTCAGCCGAAATCCGGTTTACGGTTCTTTCGATCAGCGCATCGTTGATCGCAGTTTTCATCCCGTTGCTTCTGATGGGAGGCATCGTCGGCCGGTTATTCGAGGAGTTCGCGGTGACCGTGATGGCTGCTGTCGCGGTTTCTGCCTTTGTCTCGCTATCACTCGCTCCCATGCTTTGTGCGCGCTTTTTACGTGGCAAGTCGCGGCGACACAGTAGTCTATATCTTTTCATCGAGGCCGGTTTCGATGCGATGGTAGCTTTCTATCGCCGCACACTCGACATCGCCTTGCGCCATCAGGCAATCACGCTCGGGGTATTCTTCACCACTTTGTTGCTGACAATTGCTCTTGCTATCGAAATTCCCAAAGGGTTTTTCCCGATTCAAGACACCGGAATGATTGGGGGACTTGCCGAAGCAGCGCAGGATGTGTCGCCTAGCGATATGATGCGGCTGCAACGCGAATTGGGCGCTCTCTTGCTGCACGATCCGGGCATTGCCGGATTTGGATCGCAGACAGGGAGTACCGGAGGAAACGGCAATGCGCAGACTGCAAATACTGCACGGTTTTTCATTGCGTTAAAACCGCGCGATGAACGAGATGCTAGTGTGACAGAAATCATAAATCGGCTTCGGCCACAAATTGCGAAGGTTGTGGGTGCAAATTTGTTTCTTCAGGCTACCCAAGACATCACCGTTGGGGGACGATCTTCCCGAGCAAGTTTTCAGTATACACTTCAGGACCCAAATCTACATGAATTGGCCGAATGGTCGGAGAAGCTGTTTGAGAGGCTTAAAACATTACCGGAGTTGAGAGACGTTTCGACCGACCTACTGGCAAACGCACCTCGGTTGCGGGTGACTATTAACCGAGACCAAGCATCGCGGTTTGGCATTACTGCGCAGGCAATCGACGACACGCTAAATGACGCTTACGGTCAACGCCAAATTACCCAGTATTTCACCCAACTGAATACCTATCCGCTCATATTAGAGGTGCCGCCCCAATTGCAGGCCAGCTTCGATTCGTTGGATCGTATTTACGTCAAGTCACCGCTTACCGGACAGGCGGTGCCCCTTTCGGTGCTCACAACCATCGACAGCGACAAGATAGGGCCGCTCTCCGTAACCCATCAGGGACAGTTCCCAGCCATTACGTTGTCGTTCAATCTCGCCCCAGGCGTCGCGCTCGGGCAGGCGGTCGATGCTATTGCCGGAGCCGCGCGTGAGATCGGATTGCCGGATACGGTAATCGGCACGTTTCAAGGCAACGCTCAGGCCTTTCAGACTTCACTCGCGAACGAGCCTATCCTGATCGCAGCGGCGCTCGTTGCTGTGTATATCATCCTAGGGATGCTTTACGAGAGCTACATACATCCTCTCACTATATTATCGACACTGCCGTCGGCGGGTGTTGGTGCTCTTTTGGCGCTGCGCCTAGGACACATGGACCTTTCGGTGATTGGAATGATTGCTATCATTCTGCTGATCGGCATCGTCAAGAAAAACGGCATCATATTGGTGGACTTCGCCATCGTTGCGGAGCGCGACGGTCACATGTTGCCCGAAGAAGCTATCCGACAAGCGTGCATGGATCGTTTCCGACCGATCATGATGACGACCGCTGCTGCAATGATGGCGGGCGTGCCGCTCGCGCTCGGCCATGGTACCGGATCGGAACTGCGACAGCCGCTCGGATTTGCTATGGTCGGAGGATTGGCTTTCAGCCAACTCTTGACCCTCTACACGACGCCTGTCATCTATCTGTATCTCGACCGTCTGCAACTTTGGCTCAAGGCGAAATTCTTTCGCAGAATGACGCCAGTTTCAGCAGAGAATATGGCTGCCGAAAAACTTCGGATTGGCCGACTTTAACCGTACCCTTAACGATTGCTTGCCGCTCGCGCCCGGAGCGGGCAAAGGAAAAGGACGACTGCGCCTGCCAGCGATGCCGCCCTTTTCACTTCCTGCCCAATTGCGGGCCAGCGACCGAAGGCACCGGACCAGCCGAATGTTTGGGGGATTGCCCTCACCTTAGCGACGCCCATCTAAGGTACCTCAAACGTAATTCGTCAAATTTTAAGCTTCGCTTCTCACGGTCGATTCAGTTTTGCCCGCTATGCTCGCGGCCATGATTTGTTGTTCCAAGTGTGGAGTCAAAGCTAAGCCGGGCTGCAACTGCGGCGTCGCTTACGTGCCCGCGCACGTGTTCGCCGCAAAGGCGGTTGCCGCGCATCCTGAGAGGTCGGACCGCGCCATTGCAGCCGCTATCGGTGTGGATGCCAAGACAGTCGCCAAGGCGCGCAAGGCAACTGCGGAAAAGTCCGCAGTTGCAAAACGGATCGGTCGTGACGGCAAAGCACGCAAATTGCCGACTCGCATGACGACCGAAGCGGCAGAGGCCATGAAGGCCCGCGCCGAAGCTGTCGCGCGTCTGTTTCCGCCGCCGGTTAAGACGATTCCGAAAGCGGCGCGAGCCGAGCTTATTGCGGCACTGCGGATGCTTGCGAAAAGTCAGGATGCTGCCGCCGTCTTGATCGAACGGCAACGCGCTCGCCTCAATCTCACATGGAATGACTTGTTGGTGCCGTCCGATGAAAACGAAAGCACGGTGGGAGTCGCGCCCGCTCAGCGGTCGCTCCGCGTCGCTTCCGCCGCCTGACCATCCAGCCATTTTGGAAGGCCGCACGATCTATCCGTCAACGGTCGTGTCTCCGCGCGATCATTGGGCGCTTAAAAGCGGAAGTAACTGGCGCAAGATCGGGGGCGAAATTCTCAAAGGCAAGTGGCGGGGCTTCCCGCTGTACCTCTTGAATTTGGAAGAAAGGAAAACCTGCCCAACCGAGTGCCGACATTGGCGAAGCTGTTACGCCAATCACATGCAGTGGATGCAGCGCATGGAGGCCGGGTCGGATTTGGAATGGAAGCTTGAGCGCGAAGTCGCGTTGCTCGCAATCGACCATCCGAATTTCTGTGTGAGACTTCATGGTGCTGGCGATTTCTACAGCGTGACATATGTCGAGCTTTGGCGCACGCTGCTAGAGCGGCACGAAGGCTTACACGTATTCGGCTACACGGCGCGGACAGATGACGCTATTGCCGACGCGCTCCGCGCGTTGGCACGCGACGCGGGATGGTCGAGGTTCGCCATGAGATTTAGCAACGGGCCATTCCCGCTGCGCTCAACCGTGACCATTGAGAGCGTTCGGCAGAAACCAGCCGATAGTTTCGTCTGCCCTGAGCAAGTCGGGCGGACGGAATCATGCAGCACATGCGGAGCGTTGCCAAAATAACGGCCGAGGCGCAGCGCAGTCTCAGCCGTCACCGAGCGTTTGCCGTTTAGTATATCGACGATACGGCCTGATGGCACACGAAGTGCCCGTGCCAGTGCATTGGCCGAGAGCCGCTGTGTGTTCAGCTCGCGTCTCAGAATACGGCCGGGATGGATGGGAACCATTGCTGCTCCTCAGTGATAATCTACAATTTCTACCTCATAGGCATCGCCGCCTTTGAAGCGAAAGCAAATGCGCCACGGCCCATTGACCGTGATCGCCCATTGGCCTCTTCGGTTGCCCTTGAGCGGGTGAAGCCCGACGCTCTTGAGCGGGCTGATGTGATCGAGTCGTTCGGCTGCGTTCAAGATTGCCAACAGCTCCAGCGCCGATTCGGCAGTATAAAGTGCAACTGCACAATCGATATCGAACAAAACTTCTCGACTGTAGGCGGCCTCACTGACACCCCCGCTTCGCCATTATTCGCGCAGCAGAAATTTCTGGCAAAATACCGAGGGCTTGACGGTCACTCGACCAGGACGCCGCAAGCGCTTCGATCTGACGGCGATGCGCACCTACTCCGTTTCAACGTCCTCCAGCCTCACTCCGCGTCCAGCGCGCAGACTGTTACGTGCCTGTTCGATACGGCGCAGGAACGTGCATCATGTTCGAGACGGTAGTCGAACCAGTCCTCTTCCGACTCGAAGCCAATCAATACACCGGCTGGTTTGCCATGCCGCGTGATCACGATTTCCTGCGTCTCCGCTTCGCGAAGATAGCGGGACAAATCATCCTTAATCTCGGAGAGAGGAACTTCCTTCACTCCGGGCTTCCGAATTGTGCGAGCCATGACTCGGCCTCCGATTTGGACACGATCGCCAAAATTTCGACCGTTGTGCCGGAAACATCATAGAACACCCTGATATCGTCGACCCTCAGCCTGTATTGCGGGCGGCGCAGTCCCCGCAATCGCTTGATCTGGCTACAGATTTTGTGGTTCGTCAAAAGGAAGTCGTGCCAGGCGAACGATGGCGCGGCGGCGGTTGCCCCGAGGATGCAGTGGCGTGCTTTATCGTAAAGTGGCGCGCCCGAAGAGATTCGAGCTCCTGACCCGCAGATTCGTCGGCTGACCTATGCCGCAATAGAGAAATCCTATACTGCAAGGAGGGGCGGCTTCGAGCAACACGATCGCCGACCCGCAAGAGCGTGCGGGCGTCCGGCTTCACGTCGCGGCGTATAATTTCCGCCTCCGGCGCTGCGCGTGTTTCACAAATCGCCACAAAGCAACGCCATATCGAACCGAGCTGCGCCGGGAGCTATGCCGGGAGGTCATGATGAGGTGCGCCACCATCGGCTCGAAACAACCCATCGCAGGGCGCCGCCATGGCGTGCGCGCGCTCGCGCTGGCCCTGGCAATGATCGCGGCGGCTGCGCCGACGCGCGCGCAGCAGCCGTCCGCGCCAGCGGATACGGACCCGCGCATCATCGTTACCGGCGAGGGCAGCGTTTCGGTTGCGCCCGACTATGCGCAAGTCAGCGGCGGCGTGCGCACCGAGGCGCCGACCGCCAAGGATGCGACGGACGCCAATTCCAAGGCGATGACCGCTGTGATCGCTGCGTTGCGCGATGCCGGCATCGCGCAAAAGGACATTCAGACCTCGCAGTTCGCGGTGCGGCCGGTCTACGTGCAGCAGTCCAACAATCAGCAGAAGCTGTCCGGCTTCAGCGTGTCCAACCAAGTGACGGTGCAGGTGCGCCAGCTCGGGCAGCTTGGCGACGTTCTGGACCGCATGGTGAGGGCGGGGGCGACCGATATCGGCAACGTGGCGCTGCTGCACGCCGATCTGTCAAAGGAGCTCGATCAAGCGCGCCAGGGCGCGATCGCCGACGCGCGCCGCAAGGCGGAGCTCTATGCGCATGCGTCCGGCGTGACTCTTGGCCCGGTGGTGTGGATCACCGAGGAGACGGCGTATCCGCCGCCGGTGCCGTTCGGCGCCCGGGCAGCTGCGGCTCCGGCGATGTCAGCGGTGCCGGTAACGGTCGGCGAAGACAAGCTGCAGGCGCGCGTCACGGTCGGCTTCGCAGTTGCCCATTGAGGACGGCCGGGCGGCGTCGCGCCGGAACGGTCTCGCGGCCGAACATTATCGCCGACGCGCGCGTTGTCTCGCGACGACGCTAGCAACGTGGCGAGGCGATCATGCATCCACTTCGGCGGCTTCGCCGCCGCATCGAGAAGCTCGGCCCTTACCCATCGCTCCTGCTGGTCGCGGTACCGCTGGCCGTGGTCGAGCCGCTCAAGCTTGGGATCGTCGTGCTGGCGGGCCAAGGCCATTGGCTCGGCGGCGCCATCGCGATGGGCTGTGCTTATGCGGTGAGCCTGTTCATCACGCACTGGCTGTTCAAGGTCGTGAAGCCGAAATTGTTGCGGCTGGCGTGGTTCGCGCGGCTGTGGGATTGGCTTGTCGCGTGGGCCGCAACGATTCGCGGCTGGTTCGCCAAGTTCGCCAAGCTCGCGAGGTGGCGGCCGCGCCCGCGCCCGCGCCGGGCGTTGCGGCCCAAGGTGCGGCCGGCGCGCCGCTGAATTGTGGCGGAGCCGCGCCGGCCCGCCCGTTTTTTGCCGATCTCACGCCCGTATTCCGGCCGCAACGGCGTCCAAGCTTGCGCCCTGAGGGGCGGCCCGCGGGCCGCGATCGTTGTCATTGTTGCGTGTTCAGTAGCGTCGCGTGCCATGTTTGTGCCGGCGATCAACGGAGAGTTTTCGGCCGCGCTCGTCAACGCAATTCTGCTTGCGTTGTGGGCGGCCTTGCCTGGACTTGTGCTGGCCTATGGCCGGCTCACCGTGGCCGCGCGGCGGCTGCGGCCGGAATTCGCGTTGCGCAAATCCGAACGCTTGGAGCTCGATCGCGCCGTGCCGCTGTACGAGGCGGTCTGCCGCCGCATCGGCGACATCGAGACGCGAGCGGACGAAGGCCATCGCCGCTGGCGAATGGTGCCCGGCTGCAAGCCGGCGGTGCGCGAAGCGGACGCCGACGACTACGAGGATCTGCAGGCCCATGCCGAGCATTTGCGCGCCAGCATCTCGCGGCTCAAACGCCGGCCGCTGCGCCGGCTGTGCACCTGGATTCACGTCAGGAGCGCGCAACGCGCCGTGAGCCGCGCCATTTTCGCCCATGCGCTTGGGCTGGCGCTGTTGATCGCGGCGCTCCGCATGCCCGGTCAATCGGCTTGGGCGGACGAATTTGGCAGCTCCGGCGGCGACGCGCTGGTTTGGTATCCGCTCGACGAGCGGCTGTTCTATGCCAATGCCGTTGCGACCTGCTTTGCGGCAGTCGCGGCGGCGGTGTTCTATATGCTGCAGCGTGCGCGCCTGCACCGCGCCTATGAACTGGAATTCTGCGCGTTTCGACAGCTTGCCGGTGCCGATCCGGCGGAAGCGTTGGCCGCCGCCGAGACGAGTCCGGCGCTCAATGCAGGCGCACCCGCGGACGAAGCCGATTGGCATGTCGTGCTGGGGCTCACACCGGCGGCCGCCGCCGAAGACATCAAGGAAGCCTACAAGCTTCTGATCAAGCAGAACCATCCCGATCGGGTGCACGACATGGCGCCGGCCTTCCGCGCGCTGGCCGAAGCGCAGACCAAAAAGATCAACGCCGCCTATGAGCAAGCGCTAGCGACGCATGCAGCGCCCGCCGAGGTGGCGAACGCGGCATAAGCTTCGACCCGTCAATGCCCGGCCGGCTTCACGGCCTTTATAAGCAGCCAGCGATGGAAGAACACGACGCGGCTGTCGCGGATCGATAGCCCAATTCCCGCGCTGCGGCCGGCCTCCGCCAGCGCGCGCACGACAATGCGCACCGGCTCGACGCGCGCCGGATCGGTGACGATGGCGAGCCATTCTTCCAGCTCGCGGCTCATGTCCCAGATCGCCGTTTCGATCGCGCCGAAGCCGGCCCGGCTCATACCCGCCGCGAACGCGGACGCCGGCAGCATGCGCACGTGCGAGGGATCGCGCAGCCGCTCGATCGCGTTGTGCAGCCGCGATTCGTCGGCGTTCTCCGACGAGATCACGTCGGCGATCACCGCGATGCCGCCGGGCCGCAGCACGCGAAACATCTCGGCGA
>Ga0070739_10007371_pt1 | contig 11695 bp, 9 predicted proteins | sample Coa_R1_7_FD_66445 | JGI IMG/M metagenome (GOLD analysis project Ga0070739, IMG submission 66445) | Surface soil microbial communities from Centralia Pennsylvania, which are recovering from an underground coalmine fire - Coalmine... | ecosystem: Environmental > Terrestrial > Soil > Unclassified ... | reverse complement strand
CCTCGCCCTCGCCACCGCGCCGGAGGGCCGCGGGCGCTTTCGCTTCGGAGATATCGAAGTCTGGCGTTCCTTCGACTGGGTTCGTTTCGCGAGACCCCCGGCCATCTCCCCCCCGCGCCCCGATTATGAGCTCCCCGTTTCCATCCCCGGCCAGCTCGCGATCCCGACGCAAAAGTATAGGCTTCGCTTTGACTTGCGCGGTCTGGAGAGCCATTCCTGTGATACAGTGAAGGATGAATTAAGCTGGGAGCGAACCCTTGCCCTGATCGAGTGCTCTGGCGAAGCGCTGATGGTCAGGAACTGGCGGCCGGGTGACCGATACCAACCTGCGACAGGCCGTGAGGCAAAGATCAAGCAAATGTTTCAGGATTCCCGGGTCCCGGTGTGGGAGCGCGCCGCCTGGCCGGTGCTCACTGTTGCCGGACAAATCCTCTGGAGTCGCGGATTCGGAGTGGCGTCAGCCGTCGCGCCGGACGAGAACACCGCGACACGGCTCAGCATCCACGAGGAATATGTTGCCCCGGTGTGAATCTGGCGCCCTGGAATGGACGTCATATAGGTAAGGTACCCTAATGCCCGGCGAAATCATCTGCCGATCTTTACAGATGGGAGCCGCGATGCAGGAGAAGCAATGAATTCTAACATCAAAACGATCGTCCTCTGGCTGGTCATCATCATGGTCGTGGTGATGCTCTATGCCGTGGTCAAGACCGGACGCGGCTCGCACGAGACCACCCTCTCGTTCACCGAGCTCATGACCGATGTCAATCAGGGCAAGATCAAGGACGTCACCATTTCCGGCAACGACCTGCACGGGCATTTCAAGGACAGCAACGACGAACTGCACGCTGTGATCCCGAGCGCCGCGTACCAGCCCCTGGTTGAGGCCATGGTCGGCAAAGGCGTCGTCGTCAACTATCAGAAGGAAACCGCTAGCAACTGGGTATCCATCCTCATCAACGCCATCCCGTTCGTTCTCCTGCTCGCCTTCTGGATTTTCATGATGCGGCAGATGCAGAGCGGCGGCAACAAGGCCCTGAGCTTCGGAAAAAGCCGAGCCCGGCTGCACTCCTCGCAGCAGAAAAAGGTGACGTTTAAGGATGTCGCCGGCGTGGAAGAGGCCAAGGAAGAGCTGCAGGAAATCATCGAGTTCCTGCGTGAGCCGCAGAAGTTCCAGAAGCTGGGCGGACGCATTCCCAAAGGCGTGCTGCTGATCGGACCGCCGGGAACCGGTAAGACGCTGCTGGCCCGCGCGATCGCCGGGGAAGCGAATGTTCCGTTCTTCTCAATTTCCGGTTCCGACTTTGTGGAGATGTTCGTCGGCGTGGGCGCCAGCCGCGTGCGCGACCTGTTCGAGCAGGGGAAGAAGAACGCGCCCTGCATCATCTTCATCGACGAAATCGACGCCGTGGGCCGTCACCGCGGAGCGGGTCTCGGCGGTGGCCATGACGAGCGCGAGCAGACCCTGAATCAGCTGCTGGTCGAGATGGACGGCTTCGAGTCAAACGAAGGCGTTATCCTGGTGGCGGCCACGAACCGCCCCGACGTGCTGGACCCCGCGCTGCTGCGCCCCGGCCGTTTCGACCGTCGCGTCGTGGTCGACCGGCCCGACGTCAAAGGCCGCGAGCAGATCCTGCGCGTACATACCAAGAAGACCCCCCTGTCCGACGACGTGGATCTCAGCGTCATCGCGCGCGGCACACCGGGCTTCGCCGGCGCGGATCTGGCCAATCTGGTGAACGAAGCAGCCCTCGTGGCGGCCCGCCAGAATCGCAAAGTCGTGACCATGTTCGATTTCGAGCTGGCCAAGGACAAAGTGCTGATGGGCGTGGAGCGCAAGTCGCTCATTATCAGCGACAAGGAAAAGCGCATGACCGCTTATCACGAAGCCGGACACGCGCTCGTCGCCGCCGTGCTGCCCAACTCCGACCCGCTGCACAAAGTGACCATCATCCCGCGCGGCATGGCCCTGGGCATCACCATGCAGCTTCCCGAGAGCGACAAGCTCTCGCAGAGCAAGGATTATCTGGAAGCGCGCCTGGCCATCCTGATGGCCGGACGCATCGCCGAAGAGAAGTTCACGCACGAAATCACCACTGGCGCCGGGAACGACATCGAGCGCGCCACGGATATGGCCCGTAAGATGGTCTGCGAGTGGGGCATGAGCGATCTCGGACCCATGAGCTTCGGCAAGAAGGAAGAGCAGATCTTCCTCGGCCGCGAAATCGCGCAGCATCGCGATTACAGCGAGGAGACGGCCATCCTGATCGATGAGCAGGTGAAAAAGTTCATCGATGCCGGCTACCAGCGCGCCAAACAGATCATTGAGGAACGGGCAGACGCCCTGGTTCGCATCGCCGAAGCGCTGCTGGAGCGCGAGGTGCTGGAGGGCGGGGAAGTGGCCCAGCTGATCGAAGGCAAGCCGCTGCCGGCGTTTACGCCTTCCAAGCCGCCGACGGGTGGCGATGGCACTCCGCAGCAGGTCATCCGGCCTGAGTCGGGCAAGCAGTCGCCGGGCCTGATCGGCGGCGGCAGTCCGCAGCCGGCGTGATTCCGGCGTTTCCCGTTTATCTGTTCGACGTCGACGGCACTCTGGTCGACTCCGCACGCGATATCTGCGGAGCCGTCCAGACCGTCCTCGCCTTAACGTCGCGCCCGGACGTCCCCTTTGAATATCTGCGTTCCTATATCGGCCGCGACCTGATCGATCTCTTCGAGGACCTCTTCCCCGATGCCCCGGCTCACGAGATCGAGCGCCTGATCCATCAGTATCGCTGCGAATACCCGGCGCGCGACCACGCCAACACGGTCGCTTTCCCGCGCGTAAAGGAGACCCTCGCCGCTCTTCCCGGCCGCAAGTCGACGGCAACCACCAAAGGTACCCCGACTACGCGCCTCGTGCTGGAACGCTTCGGCTTGCTGCCGTACTTCGACCACGTGCAGGGCACCGACGGATTCCCCCACAAGCCAGCGCCGGACGTGCTGCTGAAATCGCTGGATGTCTTCGGCGTTACGGCCGCTGACGCGCTGTTCGTGGGCGATTCGGCTGCGGATATGGAGGCCGGCCGCCGCGCCGGGGTTCGCACCTGCGCGGTCCGCTACGGCTATGGTGATATAGACGAGATGGCCCGTTTCGATCCGGACTACTGGATCGACGACATTGCCGAGCTGCTGCCGGCGCGGAGGAAGAACCATGGACTACACCTACCCGGAAATAGCCGGGATGATCGATCATTCGCTGCTCAACCCGACGCTCACCTCTGACGAGCTGGAAGCGGGCTGCCGCCTCGCGCTCGATTACCAGGTGGCGAGCGTGTGCATCATGCCCTGGTATCTGAAGCGCTGCGCCAGCATCCTCTCGGGGAGCGGCGTGAAGGCGAGCACCACCATCGGCTTCCCGCACGGCGGACATACCACGGCGGTAAAGCTGGCCGAGGTGCGCCAGGCGCTCGAGGACGGCGGCGAAGAGCTGGATATGGTGGTCAATATCAGCGCCGTGCGCAGCGCCGACTGGGACTACGTCCACCGCGAGCTGTCAGTATTGATTCCCGCGGTTCACGATGCCGGCCAGAAGGTGAAGGTTATCTTCGAGAACTGCTATCTCGATGACGCGCAGAAGATCCGGTTATGCGAGATTTGTAGCGAACTCGACGCCGATTGGGTGAAGACCTCGACAGGTTATGGCACGGGCGGCGCCACAATCGAAGACCTGAAGCTGATGCGCAGGCACGCCGCACCGCAGGTTCAGGTGAAGGCTGCCGGCGGCGTTCGCGATCTCGATGCCCTGCTGAAGGTCCGCGAAATCGGCGTAACGCGCTGCGGAGCGTCTCGCACCGCCTCAATGTTGGATGAATGCCGTGCACGGCTGGGCCTGCCAGCGATTGCGTCCCACGCCCCCGCGGTCGCCGGCTACTGATTACTCGAGAACACCGGACGGCTCGCGATCGACGTCGTCGGCGGCGGAAAGAAGCGGATCTTCGATCGGGACCGTGGTCGCGGCGGGTTTCGTTCCTTTGAACCAGGCGGCCACGTCTCCCTGGTTCAGGTACACCAGCAGGAATACCGCAAGCGCGGCTTCGGACATCCACAGCTCGCGCGTGAGCATCGTTACCTTGTTCCACTGCCAGAGCCGCACCAGGCAGAAGATCGAGTAGAACACCGCCAGCACGCGCGCCCAATTCTTCCCTCTCCAGTACGACAAGGTGGTGAGCAGGCGGACGACAAAGGCCACAAAGGCGAGCGCGACCTTGCCCGTTGTGAGGCTGCTGTTCAGCTGGAAGAGCCATCCGATGCTGAGGGCCAGCATCGCGACGGAGGTCTCCTTGATGTAGCGAGGCCGCACATCCAGCCTATCGGCGGAGCGGCCCGATTTCTTCAGGCGCTCTGGTGGACCGACGCCGTCCGCTCCAGCTTGCCCCAGCCGACCAGCCGGCCCCTCATCGCATAAAGGATTGATTTCCCGAGCACATAGTACATGAGCTGCCGGTAGAAGATGCGCTGGATGAAGAGCAGCACGAGATCCCATGCGGGCGCGCGCTCCAGCGCATACGCGAGCACGGCGGTGAGCAGCTCCAGCAGGAACAGCCCCAGATAGTACAGCAGCACTACGCGCCAGTTGCCGGCATACAAGGCGATGATCATGGCGATCTCGGCGAAGGGCGACAGGAAGGCGAGCAGCACCTGGAATATCCAGATGCTGGGCAGAGCCACCATTCCCAGATAGCCATAAGCCGGGTTGAACGTGGCGTCGCGGTGTTTCCAAACCGCCTGAAGCGTTCCGAACGCCCAGCGGAAACGCTGCTTCGCCAGGGCGCTGGTTTTCTCCGGCGCCTCGGTCCACGCGATCGCTTCCTCGTCGTAACGGATCTGATAATCAAGGCGGCGGATCGCCAGCGTCAGGTCGGTATCCTCGGCCAGCGTGTCGTGCCCGAAGCCCCCGAGCTGGACGATCAGGTCCTTCCGCCACGCCCCGGCAGCGCCGGGCACGACGGTAATGGCATTCAACAGGTCGAGCGCGCGGCGGTCCAGATTGAAGCCCATGATGTACTCGATCGACTGAAAACGCGTGATGAGCTTGTTCCGGTTGCCCACTCGCGCATTGCCGGAAACCGCGCCGACGCACGGGTCGGAGAAATGGCGCACCAGCTTTGCGATGGTGCCCCGCTTGAAAATGGTGTCCGCGTCGAGCGCCACCAGGATATTGTTCCGCGCCTGGCCGATGGCGTTGTTCAGCGCGGCGGATTTGCCGGCATTCGGCTGGGTAACGATGCGCACCTGCTCGTTCTCGCCGAACTTCTCGTGCAGGACCGAGAGTGTACGGTCCTTCGATCCGTCGTCAACGACGATGACCTCCAGATCGTCGTAGCCGTTGTCCAGGATGGAGCGCACGGTTTTCTCGATCACCTTCTCCTCGTTGTAAGCGGCGATGATAACCGACACCGGCGGGTGGAAGGAAGGATCGAACCGTCGCCGCCGCGCGCGGAAAGTCTGAATGACGGCCAGCCCGCCGTAAATCACCGACCGCAGGAGGGTGAGATAAATCGCGATCAGGAACAGCAGGCCGATCCCCTTCTTGAAATTGCCCTTCGTGATCAGCGCGCTGCCCTCGATGCGCGCCATGCGCATCTCTTCCGGGGAGGGCACGGGCATCACCTGCGCGCGCGTGCGGCCCATCAGATCGTCGATGGAAACGAACGTGTAGCCCTGAGCGCGGAGCTTGTCGATCAGAATCGGGAGGGCGGTCAGCGTGGCGGTGCGGTCCCCCCCGGCGTCGTGCAGCAGGACGATGTGGCCGCCTTCGTTCTGCATGTCGGGATCGTTCAGCTCGGAGACGACCTCATCGACGATCTGGCCGGAGGTGCGGCCGCGCTCCCAGTCGCGCGGATCCAGACTCTCGGCGATAGTGACGTAGCCCTCCTGCTGAGCTTCCCAAATGGGCACGATTTCGTCCGGCGTGGTGGGCTCGCTGTCGGCGTTGTAAGGCGGCCGGAACAGGATGGTGCTGTGGCCCAGCTCGCGCTCGATCAGCCGCTGGGTGCTGCTCAGCTCGAAGCGCACCCGCTCGGGTGAGAGCGCGGCGATGTTGGGGTGGTCGTAGGAATGGTTCCCAATGGTGTGGCCCTCGCGGTACTCGCGCTGGATGAGGTCCGGATTCTCTTCGGCATTCACGCCCACAATGAAGAACGCCGCGGGCACGTGCTTCTCACTCAGAATGTCCAATACCTTCGGCGTGTAGCGCGGGTCCGGCCCGTCGTCGAAGGTGAGGGCGAGGCGCTTCTGATTCGTGCCGCCGTTGCGTTCCACGACGAAATACGACGGGTAGGACTGGTACTGTTCGAAGTAGTCGCCCGAGTCTTTATCGAGCCAGACATTGCGCTTTCCGTCGTGCGGTGTGTCGACAACCCGGAGCACCTCGCCCGTGCCGTACCGGCCGATATCGTGTGACGAGGACAGCCTGAAGAGCACACCGGGATTGAAGTCATCGCCGGGCCAGTTGCGTGGATCGGCGACGGTCCAGATTCCGGGATCCTCGGCCCCGAGCCGCCAGACGGCCACACCGCGATAGTCGTCGTCCGCGACATCCTCAATCTGATTCAGGGCCGTAGTGGCGTCGAGGAACCAGACTTCGTGCTGCTGTCCGCCCGCGGAGTACCGCAGCACGGGATTATCCTCGTCGCGATCCCAGTCGATCGGCGCTTTCTGTTTTTCAGCCGCGGCCATCACGTCGGAAAACTTCACTTCCGTGCCGCCATGGCTCCCGATGATCCAGTCGTAGCCGTAGTTGCCCATGCCTATTACGGTCTTGTTCTTCGGCACGATCTTCGCCAGCGCATCGAGCTGGTTCTGGAACCACTGCTCGGAGGCGATCGGCCCGGGCGCGCTCGACTGGTAGTGCTCGTCGTAGACCATGGGGATGATGTAGTCATCGATCTCACCCAGCCGCTTCAGGTCGTAGTTGTCGTCGTCCACGGGAACAGACTGCGTCACCAGGTAGCCGGCGCCGTGCAGCCGGGCCGCGAGCGCCTGCATGAAGCGCACCATCGCCGGCCGGTCGCCATTCTTCATCTCCTCGAAATCAATGCTGACCCCCGCAAACTTGTGTTCCTGAACATTGCTGAAGATGTTGTCGATGAGGTCCTGGCGCGCTTCCGGGTTCGTCAGGACGCGATGCAGGTCGGCCGATTGCCAGCCGTCGCGGTAGTTGTTCACTTCGACGAGGATGGGCAGATGCGCGGCCGCCGCGATCTGCACCACCACGGGATCCGTCTCGTCGGTCAGATCGCCCTTGCCGTTCTCCAGCCGCAGCCATTCCGGAATCAGATGTGTCAGGTGCGAGAGATTGCCCCGCAGCGAAGTCAGGCTGGCCTCGTCCCAGTTGACGTAGTATCCGAACACCAGCGGCTGGCCCTCGTGCGCCGGAGCCGCGGTTTTCGGGTGCAGCAGCGGATTTCCGCCATTGCGGACATACTTGATCGGCTTGTGCGAGACATACGGGACATTCCGCGCCACCTTCTGGCCGCGAACGATTGTTGGAATTTCCGAGGAATTGGCCAGCAGCTGAACCGAGGGGAGCCCGAGCGCCGGCAACTGCGGGTTGCTGAGCGCGCTCAGGATGAAGATAACGAGAATGATGCAGAGAAGGACGCCGCCAAGGCCGAAGGCCCTTCGAAAGCGGTTCCAGCGGCGGCCGGTCGGATCGTAGAAGACGAATGAGCTCCCCATGGGGGTGGAATTGGATCCCTTCTCCTGTTTAGATGTTCGTACGGCGCGCGGGATTTACGCCACATCAGTTAAGACCGTTTAATATCAAATGTTTGGGCGTACAACAGGCAAGTCCTCCCAATGCCGAGCCGCGCTGGCCGGCGACCGTGGCGCTGGTAGCCATCGGCGCCCTTCAGGCCGTGCTGCGCGAGCCGCTCAGTCCCGGACCGTACTGGCTGGTGCTCGCCGTAATCGTCTTCCTGCTGGTTCCGACCATCGTGGCCCACCGGACCGGCCGCCATCTCCTTGACCGATGCCTGGGCTACGTCATCCTGGCGGTCGCGACCGCCGCGATGTGCTTTTCCCTGGGCATGATGGTCTGGCGCATGGCCCTCCATTTGGACAAGCCGGACGTGCTGCTTCGCTCGGCGGCGGCGCTTTGGGTTACGAATATCCTGGTTTTCGCCTCGTGGTACTGGAGGCTGGATGCCGGCGGCCCGCATCGGCGAGCCCTCAAAGCGGCGCACACCTACGGCGCGTTTCTCTTTCCGCAGATGACCCTGAGCCCGAAAGCCATGCAGGCCGCCGGCTGCGAGAACTGGTCCCCCGGATTCGTGGATTACCTTTTTCTCGCGTTCAATACCAGCACGGCCTTCTCGCCCACCGATGTTCCGGTGCTCTCGCGATGGGCCAAGGCCATGATGATGGTCCAGTCGATTATTTCCCTGCTCACAGTCGCGCTCCTCGCGGCGCGCGCGGTGAACATTCTGTAACGATTAAAATGTAACGAAGTTACGCCTTCCACGGTCATTCCGAGGGATGACGCACAAGGTGGTATTCTTCGCCGCCGTATTGGCGAGTACACTCGTCGCCGATCAGGTCACGCTGAAGAACGGCGACCGGCTAACCGGCGCGATCAAAAAGATGGACGGCAAGAGCCTGACGTTCCACTCCAACCTGGCGGGTGACGTCAGCATCGACTGGGCGAATGTCACCGAACTCACGTCGAAGGAAAAGGTTTACGTCGGCCTGAAGAAGGGCCAGGTGGTGCAGGGCCTTGTCACGATAACGCCTTCCGGCGTTGAAGTGCAGAGTGCAGAGGCGGGGCACGTGACTTCGAAGCGTGAGGATGTAGACTACATCCGCGCCCCCGACGTTTACGAGGCCGAAGTGGGGCGCTACGAGCATCCCGGACTGCTGGACCTCTGGACCGGGTATGGCGCGCTGGGGCTGGCTCTGGCGCGAGGCAATGCGAACACCTTTACCCTGACCAGCTCGGCCCAGGCGATTCGGACTACGCCGCGCGACAAAATCGAGGCCGATTTCACTTCCATCTACTCCAGCAGCAAGGCGGGTCCGGGCGCGCCTTCAGTGACCACGGCCAATGCGGAGCGGGGCGGCCTGTTGTACGACCTGAATCTGCGGCCGAAGGTCTTCGTGTTCGGGGCGGTGGATTTGGAGTACGACCAGTTTCAGGGCCTCGACTTCCGTTTTGCGCCCGCTGCCGGCGTCGGCTACCACTTCATCAAAAACGACAAAACGACGCTGGACCTGCGCGCGGGAGCTTCGCTTGACCGCGAATTCCTGACGGACGGGACCAATCGCACCTTTGGCGAGGGTCTGCTCGGGGAGCAGTTCGACCACAAGTTCGGCGCAAGGACAACCTTTAGCGAGACGCTGGTGTTTTTCCCGAACTTCAGCAGCGGCGGGGATTACCGCATGAACTTCGACGCGGCTGCCGTAACCGCCTTCCGCAAGTGGCTGTCGTGGCAGTTCGCAGTCAGCGACCGGCTGCTGAGCAACCCGCTGCCTGGTTTCAAAAAGAACGATATTCTGTTCAGCACCGGGTTGCGCATGACCTTCGCGAAATAGGCGGCCTGCGGCGCGTCCGATGCTATCCTGATTCTCGAAATGACCAAGCTGCAGCTTCACTACCCGCTGGTGCGGCCGCTGAATGACAGCGACGCCGGCGCCGTGGCGAATGTGCACAGCTGGTACGGAATCATGCGTGTGATCCCCGCTCCGGGGCTGGACAGGGTCACCGTGGAGTATGACGCCAGCCGTCTTTCGGAGAAAGACGTGGAGGCTGTCCTGCACCGCTTCGGCATCCCCATCCAGCGGCAGTTTCAGGTCTGAGGCCGCTTGTTCATGCGCGCGTCATCATGGTGAAATGCGCGGGATGATATTCTGCCGCTTCCTCAGGAGCACCCCCACGCAGCCCCTGACGGCGGCCGGCGTCTTGCTGGTCGCACTTTTTTCTCTGTATGCGGATTCCGGCGCGCCGCCGCAGCCGCCGGGATCCCGTTCGGTGGTGGACGCGCACAACTGCTACCCCTATAACGGGCGCTGGGCGGACCGCATCGAACGCGCCCTCAGCGCCGGCCTGCCCGTTGCCATCGAGCAGGATCTTGCATGGTACGTCGATCCGCGCACCGGGGCGGGCCGTTCCGTGCTCTCGCATGAAAAACAACCAACGGGCAGCGAGCCTGGGATGCGCGAATACTTCTTCGAGCGCATCCGCCCCATCATCGAGCGCGCGCTCGAGCAGGGCAACTCCGGCGACTGGCCGCTGATTACGCTGAATCTCGATTTCAAGACCGACGAGCCGCAGCATCACGCCGCGGTGTGGAAGCTGCTCGGGGATTATCAGGGCTGGCTGTGCACCGCGGTGCGCTCCACCGATCCGCACGAGGTTACGCCCATGCACGCCGGTCCGGTGCTGGTCCTCACCGGCGAAGCCGCTTCGCAGGAGCGCGATTTCCACGACATCGTTCCGCCCGGCGGAACGCTGCGCGTCTTTGGCGCGGTGCACACGCTGGGCGACGATCCGTCCGTGGAGCCGCGGCGGATGATTTCATCGCCGGCGACAAACTATCGCCGCTGGTGGAACAACCCCTGGGGCGTCGTCGAGAAAGGCGGGCAAACCGCGGCTCGCGACTGGAACGATCGCAGCCGGCGCCGGCTCGACGCACTGGTGAAATACGCGCACCAAAATGGGCTCTGGATTCGGTTCTACACGCTGAATGGCGCATCTCCGGCCGCCGATGAGCAGAACGGATGGGAGCGGTCGTACGATTTCGGCAGCCTTGAGCGCGCGCGCGATCGCTGGCAGGCGTGCTTCGAAGCGGGCGTCGATTACATCGCCACCGACCAGTATGAGGAACTGGCCAAAGTCCGCGCCCAGTTCATGTCGCGCCCCTCACTTCTGTCCCGTCCAGGCTCGATATAGCCCGGCGATGTCGGCGGTGTGGACGTCTCCGGGGTGGATCACCACACGCCAGAGGTAGTGCATGCTCGCTCCTTTGGCCAGCGGTGTGTGCTTCTCCGGCAGCGCCGGATCGAAGGCGTGCTGCGCGAATGGGTTCATCGAGAACAGGCCGTATCCGCGGCAATGCCAGCGGTTGGGGTAACCGGGATTGGAGGGGTGGTCGAAAATGGCCACCCCCAGCTTCTTGCTGCCGATTGTTCCGTAGTAATCCATCCACGGCGAGCGGTGGCCCCAGGTGTTTTTTTCGTGTTCCGCGCCCTCGGCGTTGACCAGAGTGCCGGTGTGGTCCTCGTTCAGGGCGTCCGCCATGCGGAACGCGAAGGCTCCGTCCTTGTCGTCGTAAAACGTGGTGTCCACGGCGGCGGTGAGGACAATGTCCACGTCGATGGTGCGCAGCCGCGGGTCGGAGTAGAAGGTCATGGTCCGGTCTTCCGCCAGGACCGGTTTGCCCTGCGGGTCCTTCCAGTCGAAAATCGCGTGGATCGTCCCTGCATGATCGCCGTCCTTCACCTGCTCGAGCTGGCGGAGCGAGATGGTGCCGGGGTTCTTCTCATGCGCCAGCGGATCGTTGCCCCAGAAATCGACGCCGTTCACGTTGATGTAGCCGAAGAACAGCCCGCGGTGATGCGGATGCTCGTGGCTCTCCTTCGACGCCGGGTCCATGGGCCACTGCCGGGTAACGATGGTCCCGGAGGCCGCGCGGATGGGCGCCAGATACGGCTTGGG
>Ga0070739_10007368_pt1 | contig 11697 bp, 8 predicted proteins | sample Coa_R1_7_FD_66445 | JGI IMG/M metagenome (GOLD analysis project Ga0070739, IMG submission 66445) | Surface soil microbial communities from Centralia Pennsylvania, which are recovering from an underground coalmine fire - Coalmine... | ecosystem: Environmental > Terrestrial > Soil > Unclassified ... | reverse complement strand
TGTCGTATCCCAAGCCGGTGGTGATGGCCTGTACCGGGCACGCGATCGCGATGGGGGCGTTCCTGCTGTCGAGCGGAGATCATCGGATCGCCGCGCCGGCGTACAACATTCAGGCCAACGAGGTCGCGATCGGGATGACGATTCCGTACCCGGCGCTGGAGATCATGAAGCTTCGGCTGACGCCGTCGGCGTATCAGCAGGCGGTCGGTCTGGCCAAGACGTTCTTCGGGGAGACCGCGATCGCGGCCGGTTGGATCGACGAGATCGTGCTGCCCGACGTGGTGCGTTCCCGCGCCGAAGAAGCCGCCCGCGAATTCGCGACACTTAGCCAGCAGGCGCATGCCGCGAGCAAGTTGCGGACCCGCGCCGAGACACTCCAGGCCATCCGGGCCGGGATCGACGGCATGGCAGCCGAGTTCGGGCTGTAGCCGGCGCAGGTTTCGTTTTCCCAGGTCGGGGTACGCATCCCGGCGTGGGGGCAGTAGACCGGATCGCGGAACCGTGGGGGTCGCGCACCCCGTACGCGCCGGGCACCGAGTGGCCGCAGCGAATCGACTGTTATCTCGCCGACGGGATCACCCCGGACTCGGTGGACCGGTGGGTGCAGTCGGCGGCGGTGTTGCACTCCAACGGCGACGGCCTGGACATTGCGGTCAAAGACGGCCGGATCGTCGGTGTCCGCGGTCGCGGCATCGATCGGGTCAACCACGGGCGCCTGGACCCCAAGGACTTATTCGGCTGGCAGGCCAACGCATCCGCCGATCGGCTCACCACTCCGCTGGTGCGGGTCAATGGGAAGTTGCAGTCGACCGACTGGGACACGGCCATGGACCGCATCGTGGCCCGCAGCCGCGAGCTGCTGGACGGTCACGGGCCCAGCGCGATCGGTTTCTACACCACCGGGCAGCTGTTCCTGGAGGAGTACTACACCCAGACCATCATCGCCCGCGGCGCGATCGGCACCAACCACCTCGACGGCAACACCCGGCTGTGTACGGCGACGGCCGCAGCGGCGCTCAAGGAGTCGTTCGCCTGCGACGGCCAGCCAGGTTCCTACACCGATGTCGACCACGCCGACGTGATCGCGTTGTTCGGCCACAACGTCGCCGAAACGCAGACGGTGCTGTGGGCGCGCATGCTCGACCGGCTGGCCGGCGACCAGCCGCCTGCGATCGTGTGCGTGGACCCGCGGCTTACTCCAGTGGCCCGGCAAGCCACAGTGCATTTGGCGCCGCTGCCGGGAACCAATGTCGCGTTGATGAACGGTCTGCTGCACGAGATCATCGCGCATGATTGGGTGGATCACGACTACATCGACGCGCACACAATCGGTTTCGACGAGCTGCGCAAGCGAGTCGACGAGTACCCGCCGGAGCGGGTCGCCGCGATTTGCCGCGTCGCCGCCGACGACATTCGGCGCGCAGCGCAAGTGATCGGCACCGCTGAGCGGTTGATGTCGACTGTGCTGCAAGGCTTTTACCAATCCCACCAAGCCACCGCGGCCAGCGTGCAGGTCAACAACATCCATCTGATCCGGGGCATGCTCGGCAAGCCGGGCTGCGGTGTGCTGCAGATGAACGGGCAGCCCACCGCGGAAAACACCCGGGAATGCGGCGCCGACGGGGACTTGCCGGGCTTTCGTAACTGGGCCAACGACGACCACGTCGCCGATCTGGCCCGGGTGTGGAACATTGAGCCCAAACAGATTCCGCATTACGGGCCGCCGACGCACGCGATGCAGATGTTCCGCTTCGCCGAAGAAGGCACGCTGCAGATGCTATGGGTCACGGGAACCAATCCGGCGGTGTCGCTGCCGGAGCTGGCGCGGATCCGCGACATCCTGTCCCAGGATCGTCTGTTCCTGGTGGTGCAGGACATCTTCATGACGGAGACCGCAGAGCTGGCCGACGTGGTGCTGCCCGCTGCGGCGTGGGCCGAGAAGACCGGCACCTTCACCAACGCCGACCGCACCGTGCACCTGTCCGAAAAGGCCGTCGACCCACCCGGTTCGGCGCGTCCTGACCTCGACATCTTTCTCGACTATGCCCGACGGATGGACTTCCGCGACAAGGACGGCCAGCCGCTGCCGGCGTGGACCGATCCGGAGTCGGCGTTCGAGGCGTGGAAGAAGTGCAGCGAAGGCCGGCCCTGCGACTACACCGGCCTGAGCTATGACAAGCTGCGCGGCGGCAGCGGAATCCAATGGCCTTGCAACGCAGAACATCCCGACGGAGCCGAACGGCTGTACACGGACGCCAAGTTCTGGGCGCACCCGAATTACTGCGAGACGTTCACCCGAGACCTGGTGACCGGGGCGCCGATGGAGCCCGACGAATACCGGGCCATGAATGCCTATGGCAGGGCGATCATCAAGGCGGCCCAATACCTGCCGCCGCACGAGGTGCCCAGCTCCGACTACCCGTTCGCGCTGATCACCGGGCGCACTCTGTATCACTTCCACACCCGCACCAAAACGGCTCGGGCACCGCAACTTCAAGACGCCGCACCTGAAGTGTGGGTGGAGGTCTCCGAACGCGACGCCCGTCGTCTCGGGATCGCCGAAGGTGACGCGGTCGAGGTGAGCACGCCTCGCGGCAGCGTCACCTGCGCAGCACGCATCTGCGGCATCCGCCACGGCGTGTTGTTCTTGCCGTTCCACTACGGCTACTGGGACGCCGACGACAGTCGAGGTCATCACCGCGCCGGCAACGAACTCACGATCACCGACTGGGATCCCGCGTCCAAGCAGCCGATCTTCAAGACGGCCGCCGCACAACTGCGCCGCCTCGGCCGCGACGACGGTGTCGTCGACCGTGCGCCGACCACGACCGCGTCGGCTCCGGTCGACGGCCACGTGCCCACCACGACGGGCGGCCCGGCGGCCACGGCGGCTGAACTCGCGGCGACCGGAGGGCAGTCATGAAAATCAAACTGGCGCTTCGCGAATTGCACCGCTCAGAACGCAAACTGGCCCACGAGTTGAATGTGGTGGCCGCGCGACATCACAGCGACCAAAACATCTATCACCTGGCGCGCGACTTGGCCGGCTGGTCGCAGGCGCACGTGCGGGAGCTGGCCGAGCAGGGCCGCCACTACGGGCTGCGGCTGTCGGCGCGCCCGCGGACCGGAGCGGCCACCGGTTTTCTGCAGACCCGCACCAGCGGCATGCTGCGTCACCGCCCGGAACCGGGGCTGTTGCTGGTCGCGGATCTGCGGCGCATCCACAAACTGGCCGCAGGGGTGTCGGTGGATTGGGAGCTGCTGGGTCAGGTCGCCCAGGCCACGAAAGACGAGGAACTCCTGAGCCTGACCAAGCGCTGCCACCCAGAGACGCTGCGCCAAATGCGTTGGGCCAACGCCATGCTCAAGGAGCTCTCGCCGCAAGTGCTGACCAGCTGAGCCCTCGCCTCCTGTCCTGAGCCCTCGCCTCCTGCCGTTAGCCCTCGCCTCCTCCCGGCGGCAAGTGTGGCATGCCCGATTCGCCGTGTCACTTCACCTGCGCGACGACGCCTGCGCCGTCATCAGCGGAGCGGAAGCGTTTCAGATATGCCGGCCAATCCCAGGTCGACAGAAACTCCTGCGCTACCTCGTAGCCCTTGTCGTAGAGCGCTTCAAGGCTTTCTCTCGAGACACCGAAGTCGAGGATGCCAACGTCCGACGTGGGCACCTCGATCGCTCGGGCACGTACCCAGGGCAGATTGAGGTACGCCTGGTCGTGGCCGACCAGCAACGTCGTGATCAGGCTTTCCAACAGTGATGGCGGTCCGAGGAAACGCAGTGGCCGCAACGCCGGGAGCACTTCGGTGATGCCGCCGGTAAGCGTCGGGATCACGGTGATTCCGATGGTCGGCCAACGCGGCCGTTTGCCGTCGGGCCGATCGAAGGAGTCGATCGGAAAGTTCGACAGCATGCCACCGTCGACCAGCGTGGAGGTCCGCCCGTCGGCGCTGGTCAGTTTGGCCGGTCGGTAGAAGAACGGAATGGCCATCGAGGCGCGAACCGCGTCGGCGACCAGCTGCTCGTCAGGGTCCAGCCCGTAGACACGCTGGTAATCCCAGGGCAGGCGGACCAGCTGGCTTATCGTCAGGTCGGCGACGGTGACCGCCAGCTTGTAGCGGCGCTCCGTGAGCACGTACTCGTCGTCGAAAGCCAAGTCGCCGAACGTGGTGACGCCCAGGTTCTTCAGCTCGCTGCGAATCCAGTTGTAGGCGAAGTCACCCCGGTAAAGGCCGCTGCCTGACAGCATCCCCCAGGTGGGACCGACGACCGGAAGCGGCCCGGCGTCGCGCCATTTGCGGAGTGGCACCGACAGCGCGAGCTCTTTGACCTCGTCGCTCGTCAACTGGTCACCCTTGGACGCGGCCGCCAAGATCGCCCCGACCACCGAGCCGGCCGATACACCGGACACCCTCTGGATCGAATATCCGGCGTCCATGAGGGCGACGACGGCTCCTACCAGGCCGATGAATTTGACCCCGCCACCGGAGAGGACGAGGTCGACCTCTTTCGGCTCCTGGTCCCTGGATCGATCGTTTGCCATGGCTGCCTTCCTATCTCGCAAACCCAAAAGCCCGGAGCTGAGGAGCGAGGTGACGTCATCTGGGCATTAGTCAATGTGCCCGCCTACGCGCGATTAGCGGTCACGTCGCTCCGGTCGTGCCGGTTGGAATGGTTTACCGTTCGGTGGATACCCATTCGTAAGGAAGGAATTTGCCGTCGAATGTCACCACGACGCGGTCGCCCGACGGGTGTGGTTTCTTCTGCAGGTCGACGCTGAAGTTGATGGCGCTCATGATCCCGTCGCCGAACTGCTCGTGGATCAGTTCCTTGATCGCGGGCCCGTACACCTGCAGGGCTTCGTAGAAGCGGTAGATGGTCGGGTCGGTGGGCACTGCCGTGGGCAACCCGCCGCGCATCGGCGTTGCGGCCAGCACCGGCACCGCCGCCTCGTCAAGGCCCAGCATTTCCACGAGCACCTTGGCCAGCTCAACCGGGATCGGATGCTGGCCCAGAAGTGCCGACGTGGTCCACACGACCGGCTTTTCGATGGCGTCGGCCAACTCCTGCCAGGTGAGCCCCTTTTGCACGCGGGCGACGACGATCTGTTCGGTGATCTCGTTTCTGGTCATGGAACCCAGCATTGCACCGTCAGCTCACGCCGGCTTGGTCGCCGTCACCAACCGCGTCGACACCCACGGACCGCCGTACCACATGCGCCAGCCGAGGTTGCGCCGTCGCACATCGCGCCAGCCGAGTTCGCGCAACTGCTGAGCGTGCTGGCGGGTTTCCCACAAGTCCGCGATGGCGAGCCGCCCACCCGGGCGCAGCACCCGAACCGCTTCGATCAGAGCAAGACGGCGGCCGTCGCGGCTCGGAATGTTATGGACGGCAAGGCTGCTCACCACAACGTCGAAGCTTTCGTCGGCGAATGGCAGCGCGGTCATGTCGGCGGTGCGCACCTCGACGCGGTCGGCGACGTTCTCCAGCTCTGCATTGGCCATCGTGGCCGACGGCGAGTTGTCGGTCTGGTCGGCGCGCCACAGATCAACGCCGATCGCTCGTCCACGCGGCAGCCGCTTGGCCGCCGCCAGCAGCACCGCGCCGCGTCCGCACCCCAGGTCGAGCAGCGTTTCGTCACCCTGCAGACGCAGCTCGTGGAGAATCTCGTCCCACACTGCGAATTTGCCCACGCGGGTGGCGTGCAGATAGACGGCAGCGCTGGCGAGCATCCCAACGCCGCCCGTGCCCGCCAGCGCAGCGGCTACCCGTTTACCGCGGACCAAACTGACCGCGGCCCACAGCAGCAGCGCGCCGGCTTCGACGACGACGCCCACGCCTTGCGCCCGTGCCGACAGGGTATGGAATGCCCCGTCGATCCCGTAGTCGGCTTTGCGTGTGGCGGCTGCGCTGTGCGCCACTAGGTCACCAATGTCCGTGATGGACGACCTCTTCGAAGGGCCGCCGGTTCGGTTTGCGGATCGGGGTGAGCGGGCGATCAGCGGGATATCCGATACCGAGCAGGTACGCCACCAGGTAGTCATGCGGGACGCCGAGAATCTGGCGTGCTCTGTCCTGGTCTCCCACCGACGAATGCCCGGTGCCGATCCCAAGATCGGTGGCCGCGAGCATCATCGCCATCGTCGCCTGGCCGACGTCGTATTGGTCGGTCAGCTTGCGGCGATCACTCGGCGGTACGGGGATGACCAATGCGATCGCGGCCGCAGCAGACGCGATATGACCGGCGCCCTGCCACACCGTCGACAAATCCTGCAGCTGGCCCCGATCCGTGACGATGACGAAGTCCCACGGCTGGCGGTTCTTCGCCGACGGTGCCCGCCATCCGGCCTCGGCGATGCGGTTCAGGTCGGCTTCGGATATCGGCTCTGGCCGGTACTGTCGCACGTTGCGCCGGGCACAAATGGCATCCCAGGTCTCCATCTCGTCCTCTCATCTGCGCCCCCGCGTCATGATATTGCCGGTTCGGCGGCGACCTCCCGCTCCAGCGTGTCGATCACGTCGCGTAGCTCGTCGACCATCCAGTTGTCGATGCGGTCGCTGTAAACCTCCAGCAACGACCGGTAGTACCACAGGTGCTGCTGCGGGTCGTGAACCTTAAACCGTTCCCACAGCTCGTCGCCCAGGTCGCGGAAGTCACGCAGAATCGCGCGGGCGTTGTGCAGCTTGTCGGCCAGCGACACGAGGATGGCTTCTTCGGAGGCGTCGCGCAGGCAGCGGATGTAGTTCTCCTTGCGCTCACGCCAGGGCGGCTTCGGTGTCTGAAAAGTGTCGCTGCATTCGGAGACGATCAACGCGACGTCAGGGCCGAACTTCTCCCGAATCTCATCCAGCGTCGCTTGACCCCCCTGGTCTTCGACGGCGTCGTGCAGCAACGCGGCGATGGCCTGCGTCTCGGCGCCGTCGGCCTCGATCACTAAGCCCGCCACCGACAACAGATGCCCGAGATACGGAGTGCCGCTGCCCTTGCGGGTCTGGGTGGCGTGCTTTTCCGCCGCGTATTGCAATGCCTCGACGAACGTTTGCGTCAGCCGTGGCGACGCTGTCTGGCTGGTCATGCTCCCCCCTCCTGGCCATGTTCGGCCTCGCTATCCAACGCGACCCTGACATCACCGCGAAGCAGCCATCGATGTCAGTGCGCCGTTTTATGGTGGCACCGCTATGGCGCTTCATCTCCACCGTGCCGAGCGCACCGATCTACTGGCCAACGGGCTCGGCGCGTTGCTGGCCAACCCGCTGTCGGACCCGTTGGCCGAAGAGCTGGTGTTGGTCCCGGCCCGTGGCGTGGAGCGATGGCTGAGCCAGCGGTTGTCCCATGTGCTGGGCTGTACCCGCGGTGGCGACGGAGTATGCGCCGGCGTCGCGTTTCGCAGCCCGGGTTCACTGATTGCCGAGGTCACAGGCACGGTCGACGACGACCCGTGGTCACCGGAGGCGATGACGTGGCCGTTGCTGGAGGTCATCGACTGCTCGTTGGACGAGCCGTGGTGCCGAACCCTGGCAAAACACTTGGGCCACTTCGACACCGACACTGAGGCCGAGCTGCGACGGGGCCGACGGTATTCGGTGGCGCGACGGCTGGCCGGCCTGTTCGCATCGTATGCCCGGCAGCGTCCGCAGCTGCTGGTCGACTGGCTGGACGGTCACGCACCGGACTTAGATGCCGACTTGGCCTGGCAACCGGAGCTGTGGCGGGCCCTGGTGGCACGGGTGCCGGCCGATCCCCCGCATATCCGCCACCAAAAGACCGTGGCCCGGCTGCGGGAAGGCCCGGCGGAGCTGCCGGAGCGGCTGTCGCTGTTCGGGCATACCCGGCTGGCCTGCACCGAGGTAGAGCTGCTCGACGCGCTGGCCACCCACCACGAGCTGCACCTGTGGCTGCCGCATCCCAGCGACGACCTGTGGCAGGCGCTGGCCGGCGTGCACGGCGCGGTGCCGCGCGACGAGGACACCAGCCGGCGCTGTGCGAGGCACCCCCTTCTGGAAACCCTGGGCCGTGACCTGCGTGAGCTGCAGCGGGCGCTGCCGGCCGATGTCGCGTCCGACGAATTCATTTGCGTCACAACGCGGTCCGATACGTTGCTGGCTTGGTTGCAATCAGACATCGCCGCCAACGCGGTGCGGCGCGAGGATCGCACTTTGGACGAGGAGGACCGCTCGGTGCAGGTGCATGCCTGTCACGGTCCGGCGCGGCAGATCGACGTGCTGCGTGAGGTGCTGCTCGGCCTGCTGGACGACGACCCGACGCTGGAGCCGCGCGACATCGTCGTGATGTGTCCCGACATCGAAACCTATGCGCCGCTGATCGTCGCCGGCTTCGGGCTCGGTGACGTCGCCGGTGACAGCCACCCAGCACACCGCTTACGGGTCAGGTTGGCCGACCGGGCGCTGACCCAGACCAACCCGCTGCTCGCGGTCGGCGCCGAACTGCTCGGCATCGCGGGGACTCGGGCCACCGCCAGCCAGGTGCTCGACCTCGCCCAGGCGCCGCCGGTGCGCGCCCGATTCCGGTTCAGCGACGACGACCTCGACCAGATCACCGAGTGGGTGCGCCAATCCAACATCCGCTGGGGCTTCGACCCGCAACACCGCCAGCCGTACGGCCTGGACCACATAGTGCACAACACGTGGCGCTTCGGCCTCGACCGCATCCTGACCGGGGTGGCGATGTCCGATGACTCGCAGGCGTGGCTGGGCACCGCGCTCCCGCTCGATGACGTCGGCAGCAACAAGGTAGGGCTGACCGGGCGGCTGGCCGAATATGTCGATCGTCTGCAGCGCGTCGTCGAACGACTCAGCGGTGCAAAGCCGTTGACGGAATGGTTGGACGCCCTGAGTCAGGGCATCGACATGCTGACCCGCAGCGACGATGCTTGGCAACAGGCCCAGCTGCAGCGCGAATTCGCAGATGTCTTGGCGCAGGCGGGTTCTCGTGCGTCGACGCTGCTGCGGCTGCCCGACATCCGCGCACTGCTGAGCGGTCATTTGGCGGGACGACCGACGCGGGCGAACTTCCGCACCGGGACGCTGACGGTGTGCACGATGGTGCCGATGCGTTCAGTGCCGCACCGGGTGGTGTGCCTGGTCGGGCTCGACGACGGGGTGTTTCCGCGGCTCAACGCCCAGGACGGCGACGACGTGCTGGCGCGCTGTCCGATGACCGGTGAGCGCGATATCCGTTCCGAGGACCGGCAATTGCTGCTCGACGCGATCTGCGCGGCCACTGAGACGCTGGTGATCACTTACACCGGCGCCGACGAGCACTCCGGTCACGAGCGTCCGCCCTCGGTGCCGCTGGCGGAGTTGCTCGACACGCTTGATCAGACCACGACGCAGCCGGTGCGTGACCAGATCCTGGTCAGGCATCCGCTGCAGCCGTTCGACCGCCGCAACGTCACCCCTGGAGCGCTGGTGCCGGGCAGGCCGTTCACGTTCGATCCGACTGCGCTGACCGCGGCGCAAGCTGCTACCGGGGAACGTTGTGTCCCAGGGTCGTTCATTACAGATCCGCTGCCCGCGCCGCCTAGCGACGACGTGGCCCTTGCCGATCTGCTGGAGTTCTTCAAAGACCCGGTCAAGGGGTTCTTCCGCGCGCTGGATTACACGCTGCCGTGGGACGTCGACACGGTCGAAGACGCCATGCCGGTCGAAGTCGACCCGCTGGAGGAATGGACGGTCGGCGACCGGATGCTGCACGACATGCTGCGCGGCATGGATGCCGACACCGCGGCCCAATTCGAGTGGCGGCGGGGCACTTTGCCGCCTGAGCGGCTGGGCTGGCGCAAAGCCAAGCAGATTCGCGACAGGGCCGCGCAGTTGGCGGTCACCGCTCGGAGCTACCAGCAGGTCGACTCTATGGCGCACGACGTCGCGATTGATATCGGTGAGGGCCGCCGCCTCACCGGCACAGTGGATCGGGTGTTCGACAACCGGATCGTCCAGGTCACCTACTCGCGGATCGCGCCCAAACACAAACTGCAGGCGTGGATCTCGTTGGTCGCATTGACCGCGGCCAATCCGAACCGCGACTGGACCGCCGTCTACGTGGGGCGCGGCCCGAAAGACACCATCGAGGTGTGCTGCTTGCAGACACCGACCGATGCCTCGGCTGTGCTCACTGATCTGGTGCAGCTCTTCGACGCCGGCCGCCGCGAGCCGTTGCCGCTGCCACTCAAGACGTCCTACGCGTGGGCGGAGAGGCGCCACAAGGGCAAGGACCCGGAGAAATACGCGCGCAGCAAGTGGGAGAGCAACAACTTCCACGACGGCGAGGACTGCGAGCGCGCACACGTGCGAGTGTGGGGATACAAGGCGCCGTTCGAGGTGCTGCTGGGTCCATCCCGCCCGGGTGAGGAAGTATCCGGCGAAGAAAGCCGATTGGGCGCGTTGGCTTCCCGGCTGTGGCTGCCGGTGCTGGCCGTCGAAGGCAAGGCCGGCTGATGGATCGCTTCGACTTGTTGGGTCCGCTGCCGAACGAGGGCTCCACCACGGTGCTGGAGGCCAGCGCCGGCACCGGCAAGACGTTCGCGCTGGCCGGGCTGGTGACGCGCTACCTCGCCGAGACTAGGACAACGCTCGACGAGATGCTGCTGATCACGTTCAACCGCAACGCCAGCCGCGAGCTACGCGAACGGGTCCGCAGCCAGATCGTCGAAGGGCTGGCCGCATTGGACGGTCGGGTGCCGCCGGGCAGCGATCTGGTGCAGCATCTGGCGACTGGGAGCGACGCTGACCGCGATGTCCGACGCGGACGGCTGCGTGACGCGCTGGCCAACTTCGACGCCGCTACTATCGCCACCACCCATGAGTTCTGCGGCCGGGTACTGAAATCGCTTGGCGTAGTGGCCGATAGCGGCACAGACGCCACGCTGCAGGAAAGCCTCGACGACCTGGTCACTGAGATCGTCGACGACCTGTACCTGGCGCAGTTCGGGCGTCAGGAAGACGATCCGGTACTTACTTATAGGCAGGCGCTCGAGTTGGCTCGTGCTGTCGTGAACGACCCATGCTCGCAACTCCGTCCTCGCGATCCCGACCCGGACAGCACGGCAGGAACCCGGTTGCGGTTCGCCGACGACGTAAAAACGGAACTCGAGCACCGCAAGCGACGGCTGCGCATCCTCGGCTACGACGACCTGCTAACCCGGCTCGCGAAAGCGCTTGAAGCGGAGGACTCTCCAGCCCGCGACCGGATGCGCCAGCGGTGGCGGATCGTGCTGGTCGACGAGTTCCAGGACACCGACCCCATCCAATGGAGAGTGCTCGAGTGCGCGTTCAGCGGGCACTCGACGCTGATCCTGATCGGCGATCCCAAGCAAGCCATCTACGGTTTTCGCGGCGGCGACATCCACACCTACTTGCATGCCGCCCGCAGCGCCGACGCCCAATACACTTTGGGCGTCAACTGGCGCAGCGACAAGCCGCTCGTCAAGAGCCTGCAGACGGTGCTGTGTGGTGCGGCGCTGGGCCACCCCGAGATCGTCGTGCGCGACATCGACGCCCGCCACGACACGCACCGGCTGGCCGGCGCGCCGCACAACGCACCATTTCGTCTGCGCGTCGTCAAACGCCCCGCACTCGGCTACGACGACACCGACACCATCCGGATCGACACGTTGCGCCGCCACATTCCCGCCGATCTGGCCCGCGACATCGCGGCTCTGCTGGCCAGCGACGCCACCT
>Ga0070739_10007358_pt1 | contig 11716 bp, 12 predicted proteins | sample Coa_R1_7_FD_66445 | JGI IMG/M metagenome (GOLD analysis project Ga0070739, IMG submission 66445) | Surface soil microbial communities from Centralia Pennsylvania, which are recovering from an underground coalmine fire - Coalmine... | ecosystem: Environmental > Terrestrial > Soil > Unclassified ... | reverse complement strand
CCAATGGGCAGGACGGCTTGTTCCGCGCGACGGACGGCAGCTTCGATCTGATCGTCCTCGACCGGATGCTTCCAGTCCTCGACGGGCTTTCCGTGTTGAAGGCACTTCGCGCGGCGCGGATCGACACGCCCGTGTTGATACTTTCCGCACTCGCTTCCGTTGGTGATCGTATCGAGGGTCTGGAATGCGGATCGGACGATTACCTCGTGAAGCCTTTCTCGTTCGCGGAGCTGCTCGCGCGTGTGAATGCACTTTTGCGACGCCGCGAATCGCGCATCGACCCTACCGAACACCGGCTAACAGTTGGCGATCTCGAGATTGATCCATTATCACGCACCGTGAAGCGCGCTGGCAAGAAGCTCGATCTTAAGCCTCGCGAATACCTGCTTCTCGAATATTTAGCCCGCAATGAAGGTCGGGTGGTCACGCGCACCATGCTGCTCGAGCAGGTCTGGGACTATCACTTTGATCCGGGCACGAATGTCATCGACGTCCATGTCAGCCGATTGCGCCGCAAGCTCGATGAGGGGTTTGAAAAGCCACTTCTCCACACCGTTAGAGGAGCGGGCTACATGCTTGCCGCATAGTCGGTAGAAGCGAAAAGCGTGCCCACGACCTTACGCATAGCGCTCCTTGCGGGGCTTCTCGCGCTGCTTTCGAACCTCGCAGTGATCGGGTTCATTTACTACCGCACGCACGATGATGCGGTGGTGACGGTTCGCCAGCAGGTTGCCGAGCAAGCCAAGGTGCTTTCCGATGTGTACCGGACCGGCGGTCGGCCAGCACTCGATGACGCTATTCAGGACACCGTCGTCTATGGCGATCCACAGACCGTGATTGCCCTTGTCGAGCCGAGCGGGCGCGAGCCGCTGGGCAATCTCGAGACTCACCCGCCGACCTTCCTTCCTCGCCAGGAAGGTTATCACAACGCGCTGGTGCGTCTTAAAGGCCAGACGACACCGCGGGTCGCCGCAATTGTCGTGCATAGGCTTCCTACTGGCGAATGGCTTGCAAGTGGCCGCATCGCCGGTGAAGGTTTCGCGATTCGCGATACGCTTGAACGGTCGATGTTCATTGCGCTCGTCGTCGCCGTGCTCCTGGGGCTGCTCTGTGGAGTCGTCCTTGCTCATTATGTCGGCCAGCGTATCGGGGACATCGCCGCCGTCGCCAACCGCATCAGCGCTCGCGATCTGTCGCAACGCGTTCCCTTGTCCGGTGCCGGCGACGCCTTCGATCGGCTCGGAAGCCAAATCAACGCCATGCTCGACCGCATCACTGGGCTGATGGAAGAACTCCGATTGCTAACCGACAGCCTCGCGCACGATCTACGATCGCCAGTGAGCCGGCTCCGATCTGCGGCGCAAGCAGCAGCGGAGGCAACCGACGCAGGCGAACAGGAGGAACTTCTCTCGAACGTGATCCGTCAGGCCGATGCACTGATGCGGATATTAAGCGCCGTGCTAGAGATCAGTCGCTCCGAGGCACTCACTGGCCGCAAGCAATTTGCGTGGTTCGACGCCGGCGAACTCGCCGCAGAACTCGCCGAAATGTACGATCCTCTCGCGGACGAGCGCGGGGCACGGCTCGAGTTTGAACGTCCACTGCGTCCAGTACCGCTCTTCGGCCATCGGCAGCTTCTTGCGCAGGCGATCAGCAATCTTATCGAGAATGCGATCCGCTATGCGTCCGCTGGCCGAGAAATCCGGGTACGGGTCCGGCCGGCCGATCAGCGCGTCCGGATCGAGGTCGCTGACCGAGGTCCCGGGATCCCCGCAGAGCGCCGCGCCGAAGCCCGGCGGCGATTCGGGCGCCTCGACTCGAGCCGATCTGACGAGGGTGCCGGTCTCGGCTTGGCGCTTGCGGAGGCGATCGCCCATTTGCATGACGGCCAGCTCGTGCTCGAGGATAATGATCCCGGATTGCTTACCAGCCTCGAGCTGCCATTCCATGCGCAGCAATCGAGAGCCGCCTAAGCCCCACTGCTGCCAATTTTTCGGCTGTTCGACGAACTGCGCATCCTGAGGCCGCCCCCGATCGTTTCGATAACCGGCATAATTAGCCGGACTTCACCACCTGGAGGAATTCGAATGGCTCAGCACGGCTATTTTCGCGAATATGATGAGGGCTGGGATCGTGGCGACGACCGCGACCGTGAACGTGACTGGCGCGACGAAGGGCGCAATGGGCCTCCGCGAACGAGCGCGGAAGGCCGGAGGCAAGGGAGCCGCGACAGCCGTAATGATGAGCGCGGCGAGCGCGACCGAAGCGGTAATTTCATGTTTAGCGACGGCGAGCGCGAATGGGATCGTGCGGAGCGAGGCCCCGACCATTATCCAAGTCAGTCCAGTGAACGCGCGCAATCATGGTTCCGCGATGACGATCGCCAGTACCGCCGCACGCACCCGGATGAATGGAACACGCGCGAAAGCGGCAGGTCAGCTGGCTCGGGACGCACGCGCGGCTATGGCAGCTTCCAAGAAGACTACGGCAGTTCGCAAAGCCGACAGCCGACCCGTGATGCGCGGGGCGACTGGGAACGCTCGCCGCGCAACTTCAGCAGCCATCAGGACGATCATTATCGAAGCTGGCGCGACCGCCAGATGAGGGCGCTCGATCGTGACTATGAAGATTATTGCCGCGAACGCGAGCAGCAGTTCCACCAGGACTTCGACAGCTGGCGCAGGAACCGTCAAAAACCGACTGAAGGACGTGAGCAGCAGCAATCGCAAGGCAGCCAAGCGCCTTCGGAAGAGGTAATGGAACTGAGCAGTCGCGCCGACGAGGTACTGCAACCTCGTGCGACTCCCAGCCCAACCGCGGAAGCAACGCTTGGCACGAACAACAGCGAAAACAGCGGGACTGGCCGCGGAACGGATTGAGGCTCGGCGAGGCGCTGCTCGTCGGGCGGCGCCTCATCCAATCAGCCTTCAATCAGAACTTTCGTCCCGATCTTGGTGACGCCGTAAAGCTTCTCGGCAAATTTCATTGGAAGACGCATGCAACCGTGGCTTGCCGGGTAGCCGGGATTGACGCCCCCGTGAAACGCGATCCCATAATTGTCGATGCGTTCCATCCAGGGCATTGGCGCGTTGTCGTATTTCTTGGAGCGATAGAAGGGGCGCTTCTCGAGAATGGTCCAGTTGCCGTAAGGCGTGATGTGGCCTGTCTTGGCGCTTGACATTGTCGATGCACCGAGGAGCTCGTCGCCCCGGTAGACATAGGTCATCTGCGTTAACAGATCGACGATGATCCGAGTCTCGCCAGACGGCACTGCGCCGGTTGCCCAGACATATTGGCCTGGACTAAGGCCCACTTTCTTGAACTTGGCGACCATGTCCCAGTGGGCCTTGGGTGCTGCGCCCGCAGTCCAGTGGTAGGGAATTGGCTGCGGGCCGGAGACCGTCGGCTTCCGCGGCGAAGAAGCCGTCTGGGCGCTTGCGCGCGGCTTTCCAAACAGGTGGATTTTCGCCTCCGACATCGTTCCACACACCGTTAGAGGGATGGCACCGAGCAGCAGCACTCTAAAGTTTCTCATCGACCCCCCGAACGCTCCACGCTTTGCGACGTTTGGCAATCGAGAACTCGGGAGCGCGTACAAGTCAACCCACTGGTAAACGGCAAGTTACTGTTAACAGTGAGTTTTCTGCCAAGGACCAACAAGGATCGAATCTTATGCCAGTCACTTCACTTGATGCGAAAACGGCACTCGTCGTTATCGATCTGCAAAAAGGAATCGCCGCCATGGCGGGCCCAGCAGCGATCGAGAAGCCGGTGCGGAACTCTCGGCGTTTGGCCGACGCTTTTCGCAGGCACTCGCTTCCAGTGGTGCTGGTCAACGTCGCTGGAGCAGCGCCCGGGCGGACCGAGCAGCCGCGGTCAACTGAGGCACCCCCATCCAACTGGACGGAACTTCTTCCTGACCTTGGTCAACAGCCAGAGGACATATGCGTCACGAAGAAGACCTGGGGAGCGTTCGCGAGCACCGATCTCGAACAGCAGTTGAGCAATAGGGGAGTGACACAAGTGGTCATCACTGGTGTAGCGACTTCCATTGGCGTCGAGTCGACGGCGCGCCAGGCCTATGAAGCGGGCTTCAACGTCACGCTTGCCATTGACGCGATGGCGGATCTTCGCCCCGAAGCGCACAATTCGAGCATCAGCAATATCTTCCCAAGGCTCGGCGAGACGGGAACTACTGACGAAATCCTAGCGCTGCTGGAGCGTTCGTGAGCGTTGCACTTCCCGCGGTTTTCCGGTCCCTAAGAAGCTATAACTATCGCGTCTGGTCGCTCGGCGCTCTAGTCTCGAACATCGGCACCTGGATGCAGCGCACGGCGCAGGACTGGCTTGTTCTTACCGAGCTAACGCACAACAAGGCGTCGGCAGTGGGCGTCGTCATGGCCCTGCAGTTCGGGCCTCAGCTGCTCCTGCTGCCGCTGACGGGACTTGCCGCGGACGTCTTCAACGAGCGCAAACTGCTGTTAATTACGCAGGCGCTGATGGGTCTGCTCGCACTTGCCCTTGGAGCACTGACCATCACTCACCTGGTTGAGCTCTGGCACGTTTACGTTTTTGCATTCCTTTTCGGCTGTGTCTCGGCATTTGACGCACCGGTCCGGCAGACCTTTGTCGCCGAACTCGTCGGGGATGAGGATCTTGTGAATGCCGTTGCGCTGAACTCGACTTCTTTCAACGCTGCCCGCATGGCGGGCCCGGCAATTGCTGCTGGGTCGGCACGGGCTGGGCGTTCGTTGCCAACGGAATCTCATTCATCGCTGTACTCATTTCTCTTTCGGCGCTGCGAGTTTCAGAATTGCACCAGCGTGCGCGAGCAAAACGGACCAGGGGAAGCCTTACTGAAGGTTTCCGCTATGCCTGGGAACGGCGCGACCTTCGTATCACGCTCATCATGCTATTCCTCATCGGGACGTTCGGTCTAAATTTCCCGATTTTCATCTCAACCATGGCAGTCCGTGTTTTTCACAAGGACGCCGGCGGCTATGGCCTGCTTTCCTCGATCATGGCGATCGGAACCATGTCCGGCGCATTGATCGGAGCGGGACGCGACCGCCCACGATTCCGGTATCTCCTCATTGGCGCTGCGATATTCGGGCTTGGCTGTGCGCTTGCAGCGATCGCGCCGCTCTACTGGCTCTTCGGCGCCGCACTCGTGATCGTTGGCGCAGCTGCGCTCACGTTTATGAACACAAGCAACAGTCTCATGCAGCTATCGACCGAGCCCTCGATGCGCGGCAGAGTGATGGCGATCCGTCTCGCGATCGCCCTTGGCGGAACGCCGGTCGGCGCGCCTATTGTGGGCTGGGTTGCGGATCACTTCGGCCCCCGCTGGTCAATAGCAGTCGCCGCGGCATCCGGCATCGCGGCAGCCCTCATCGGGACCTATGCTCGCCAGCGGCTCGCGGTCCGAACCGTTGACCGTTCACAGACAAGCGGCGAGCCGACAGGCGGACAGAGCCGGGACTGGCAAAGACCGCACGAACAACCGCCAACGGGAGAGTTCTAGTGCGGCCTTAGCGGGCTTCCTGGTTTCCAGGCAGGCGCTTGCGGCTGATCAGCCACGCGCTCGACCAGTTCGTAGAAGAAGCGGTTGAAGTCGGCGCAGCCCGCCAGTCCATGGGTTGTTGAAGGTCATCCTGCGGTTTGTGGTAACCGGTGCGGTACCATTGCCGATAGATACGTTCGCTCGCTGAGCCCGGCCGGTAGCCGAAGACGAACGCGGTGGCAGGAATTCCCGCCTGCAGGAAAGGCCACTGGTCCGATCGCTGCAGCAGGTTCCGTTCCGGTTCCGGGTCCTTCTGCACCGCGATGTCGAGGTTCGCGGCGACGGCGCGCGCATCATCGCCGAGGCTCGTATCATCAAGCGCGTGAACGGTTAGCAGCCGAAGCGGAAAGATCGGTCGCAACTGGTCCAGATTAATGTCAGCCGCAATGCGCGACTTCGGAATGGTCATGTGCTGGATAAACCAGCGGGATCCCAGCAGCCCCTTCTCCTCGCCGGTCCACGCCGCAAAAAGGACTGGACGACGAAATGGCTTCCGTTCCCGCCGCTCCGCAAGCCGGATCAGCAAAGCGACATAAGCCGCATCGTCCAGAGTCCCATTGTAAATCCGGTCGCCCTTGACCGGCTCGCCGTAGCCATAGCCATCGAGGTGAGCCGAAAGAACGATTGTCTGATCTGCGAGCCGCGGATCACTTCCTGGTAAATAGGCAAGCACATTTGGCGATGAGAGGTCGCGTTCACGGATCGTGAATTGCGCACGCAGTCGTGAAGGTACCGCGAAGCTCGCGAGGGGCTTACCCGCACTCCCCTCCTCAACAAGCGCCGCGGCTTCCCCGCCGGCGGCGGCACCTTCAAGCACTTTTCCAAGAGACGCCGCATTGAGAGTCATGCGCACGAACCGGTCAGGATTGCCGCGAGCGCTCGCAAGGGTCACAGTGCGCGCATAGGCGTAGGGCCAACGCGGCGGTTCTATCGTGAATCCGGGATCAGCGATTGTGAGGATCCCAACTCCGCCAGCCGCTCGAACTGCCGATTCCCGCTGTGCCGCGGTAGGCAGGCCAGCCTTATGTGTGCCATGGCAAATGACGATCTTCCCGGCAACGTTGCCGAGTGATGCCGGTTCACAATAGCCGCCATAGAAAAGCGATGCGTCCAGCTGCGCTGGCATGCCTTCGGTCGGCGTCACGGTAAGGTCGTGCAGGAAAAGCAGGCGTCGCTCGCCGACCGTCACTTTCGCGCTCACTATTCGGATCTCATGCATCGGCACTCGTTGAAACCATGTGCCACCCTCTCCTGCGGGGCTGAGACCTGCGCTTTTGAACTTTGACGCAACAAGGCGCGCAGCGCGCTCATACGCGGGCGAACCGGTATCGCGGCCCTCCATTGCATCGTTCGAAAGCTGTGCTGTCGTTGCCCACCAGGAGCTGGTGTCAGGATCGACCTTCGGCGGCGCCGCGCTGATCGCGCACAACGCGCTGAGTACAAGTAACCACTTCACTCCCATTCGATCGTTCCTGGCGGCTTTGAGGTATAGTCATAGACAACGCGATTGATGCCCTGGACCTCGTTCACAATGCGCGTCGCAACTCGGCTTAGGAAAGCCGCGTCGAACGGATAAATGTCAGCAGTCATCCCGTCGAGCGATGTTACCGCACGCAATCCGCAAACGTGGTCATAGGTTCGGTAATCGCCCATGACGCCGACGGTTCGGACAGGAAGCAGAACTGCAAAAGCCTGCCAAATCGCATCATAGAGCCCAGCATTGCGGATCTCTTCAAGGTAGATCGTGTCCGCCTTTCGAAGGATGTCGCATTTCTCGCGAGTAACTTCCCCCGGTATGCGAATTGCAAGCCCAGGACCTGGAAACGGGTGCCGTCCGACGAAGGCGTCGGGCAAGCCGAGCTCGCGTCCAAGTTCACGCACTTCGTCCTTGAACAGTTCGCGCAATGGCTCGACCAGTTTCATGTTCATGCGCTCAGGAAGGCCGCCGACATTGTGGTGGCTCTTGATTGTCACCGACGGGCCGCCGGTAAAGCTGACGCTTTCGATGACGTCTGGATAAAGAGTGCCCTGCGCAAGAAAATCGGCGCCTCCAAGCTTTCGCGCTTCACTTTCGAAAACGTTGATGAACTCGCCGCCGATGAACTTTCGCTTCTTTTCGGGGTCGGTGATCCCCTCAAGGCCCTTGAGGAAGTCGTCGCTCGCGTCGACGTGGACGAGTGGAATGTTGAAACTGTTGCGGAACAGCGCAACCACTTGCTTTGCTTCGCCTTCACGCATGAGCCCATGATCGACGAATACGCACGTCAGCTGATCGCCGATCGCTTCGTGAAGAAGTACCGCCGCGACCGCACTATCGACACCGCCTGAAAGACCGCAAATAACTTTTCCAGTGCCAACTTGCTTGCGCACGTCGGCGATTTTTGAATCGCGAAAGCTCGCCATCGTCCAATCGCCAGAACAGCCGCACACATGCCGGACGAAGTTGGCGAGCAGCCTGCCGCCGTCCGGTGTATGAACCACTTCCGGATGGAACATCAGCGAGTAGCGCTTCTGCGGTTCGTTCGTGGCGATGGCAAAAGGCGCACCTTCCGATCGAGCGACCACCTCGAAGCCCGGAGCAAGGGTCTCGACCCGGTCACCATGGCTCATCCACACCTGGTGCTTCTCGCCGACGCGCCATAAGCCGTCGAAGAGCGCGGACTCTGCTACAATCTCGATAAACGCTCGTCCGAATTCGCGCTGGTCTGAAGCAACCACCTTTCCGCCGAGCTGCTGGTGCAATGTCTGCTGCCCGTAGCAAATGCCGAGTAGCGGCAATCCGCTGTCAAAGATTGCCTGCGGTGCCTTCGGACTTCCTTCCTGCGTCACGGACGCAGGTCCGCCGCTGAAAATCACGCCCTTGGGCTTAAGCCGTTCAAACGCCTGTTCGGCGGCATTGAATGGCGCAATCTCGGAATAGACACCCGCCTCGCGGATGCGCCGGGCGATCAGCTGCGTGACCTGACTGCCGAAGTCGACAATGAGGATCGATTGGATGGGCTGGACCGTCATGGCGGGCCGATAGGGACCCTCGCCATCAGAGTAAAGTTGGTACGCCGATTAACGGCACATCAAGCAGGCGCTTCACTTGCTCAATAGCGGTAGTAGCCGAATTGCGAGTAATCGTTCGTCCATGGCGCATCATTATAGCGACGGGCGTAATTTGCGCGATCGATACTGACGTTGACCACAAACCCACGAAAATCCGTGCTGCAGCGCCAGATGAGATCAACGGGAGCCTGCATTCCATAGCCGTAGGCATAGCTGCCGCTGCTTGCTACTCCACGAACGACAGCGCCACCGCCAGGAAGCGCACGGGCATCGGTTATTCCCAACACTCGCGCTGCGCCGAACGAACCAAGGCGCGCCTGCGCCGCATTTGCGCATTGATTTATCGCTAGTTGACGATTGGCTGCGTAACCGTTGCTGCCGCCGACATATCCCGGATAGGCATTACCATAGCCATACGGCAGATAATATTGCGCGATACCCGGCGCTGCGGGCAATACCGACAGGAGCGCGGCGCACGCGAGCGCCTTTGACGAACATGGCATGGTTCCATCCCTCGATCTTCCACACGAGCGAGGACTAACAACGCACTTCAGCTTAGTTGGGGCCGATCGTTTCTCCGGTGGATCGATGGTCGCTGAGCTGCCGCACTAGGAGCTTGTCTCGCTAATCTCCGCTAAGCGGGGCAACATCCCAGCGCATGAGCTTGCGCTCGAGGTTCCATAGCTCCATCGCTTGGCCGTTCTGCCACCGATGCGCGGTATCGAGCGCAGCTTCGTCATCCTCCGCTTCGAACTCACGGAAATGATCGATGTGACCACTGAGGCGATCAATGAAATATAGGCGATAATAATGCATCGACCGCCCCGGCTGGCGCGCACATTTTATCACCAATACGGCGCGGCAACGAGTGGTCCATTGAGCTCGCGAAGCGCCCAACCTTGCCCTGAAAGCGCTGCCGGCGAAATGAGGATCGCGCTGAAAACAATCCGCGCGAACTACGCGGCTCGGGCGCGCACGAGGGGCGCGAAAAGCCCGCCGGCTTTGCGCGCCAATGGCGGTTCAGGCGGCGGCGAGGTCTTCCTCAACCATCACTGGGCCGCTATCCTGACCTTTTGCGCCTGCGTCGCGGTCGACGAACTCGATTACCGCGATCGGCGCCGCATCCGAAGCGCGGATGCCGGCCTTGATGATCCGGGTATAGCCGCCGTCGCGGCCCGAATAGCGCGGCGCAATCACATCGAAGAGCTTGGCGAGCTGCGCGTCATCCATCAATCGCGACTGGGCGAGCCGGCGATTACTGAGACCTCCACGCTTTGCGAGTGTCACCAGCTTCTCAACGTACGGCCGAAGTTCCTTGGCCTTTGCCGTCGTTGTCGTGATCTGCTCATGTTTGATGAGCGCTGCAGCCATGTTCCGGAACAGGGCAGCGCGATGGCTCGAAGTACGCTGAAGCTTTCGCCCGCCAACACGATGGCGCATTGTTCATTCCTTCCGTTCGTCAAGGGACCGTACGAGGTATCCCCGGCCTCGCAGCACTTGGGGCGGCCGCGTTTTACCCAAAGAGTAACGGCGGGCTCAACGGCCCGCCGAATGTGGTGCGCTCAACATGATGTGCGCGGCAAAGTCAAGTTCAAGGCGAAGATCGGTTCTGGAGTTTGTCAAAGACTGAGGACTTGAGCCTGCCCGTCTGCGCTGCACCGCTCTGACCGGCAGCGGACACAAGCAGCATGGCTCATGCTCACCGCCCGAGCGTACTTCGCGCAAGTCGAACAACGAGGGCCGAGAGGTGTCGGTGCGTTGAATGGTGATAGACGGACGAGACGTCGAGTTCCTTGCACAGCCGGCGATGCGCCTCCCCCAGCGCGTGGTATGGCAAGCCAGGCAGTAAATGGTGCAGCGCGTGATAACGAAGGCCAACGGGCGCCCAAAGAGCCGGAAGAGTCGCTGGAGGAGGCACGTTTACGCTATCGAGAAATTGCGCGGTGACGCTCATCGGCTCGCCGTCATTTTCCCACAAATGCGCAACCAGCGTCCGGATCTGGTTCAAGAACATTACTCCCGATGCGACACTCAAGCAGATGATGAAATCGCGAAGTGGAACGATGCCGCTCGCAACCATCACCAGCACCGCTATCGCCCAGATGCTGCACGCCGTTTCCTGCCATGCCCAATCGCGCGCAAAGTCGCCCTCTGGTCGTGGCCGCACGAACTTCGGATTGATCTGCAAGCCTGAGTACCGACCGACAATGATCGACCTAAGCTTAGGTGAAAGGAGGGACAGCGGAGCGAGTAGCGCGAATCGAATGAGCATCCCGATCGGTGCAAGTGCAGCAACCACAAGAAATATCGGCAACGTCCACGGATGCATTAGTGCGAGCGGTAGATATTCCGGATCATTCTCAGTGCCGTAGTAGCGCTTCGCATGATGCTGGTTATGAACCCCCTCATACATGAAGCTCGGCACCATCAGTGGAACGCCGACGAGGAGATTCCAGGTAAGACGGAAGCCCTTCACCGCGCCTTTCTTGATGTGCGTAAGCTCGTGGATGAAGGAACCCGCACGATAGAGTGCAAGGACCGATAGGATTGCGCAGCCAACAGCTAGAACCACGGAGTTGATGAAAATCGCACCGAGCAGCGAAGCATAGCCAAGGAGCGACGAGCCAAGCATGTCCGCCCAATAGATTGCCGATTTCGGAATATTGAGATCGCGCGTGAGATTCGCCGCTGCCTTCAGCATTGCGGCGTCGTCAATCGCGTGTCCGGGCCTCGTCTGCGACGAGGCAGCATCATTCGCGCGGTGAAGGGTCGCCGTGATTGTCATAAGCCTTTGCGGATGAACCTGTTTGAGGAGAGATAGTGGCGGGAGTGAGGCGCTTCCATAGCAAAGCGCTCTCTTCAACTCCTTTGGAGAACGCGGCGGTCATCAAGTCCGTGCCGTTGATTATACGCACCTCACTGGCGCACGGCTGAATGAAGCGCTAGCCCTTATGTCATGAACAACAGCGCCCTATCCATTCGTCCAGTCCGCACCAAAAAGGACAAAAAGGCTTTCGTCGATCTGGCCTGGGAAGTTTACAAAGACGATCCCGCATGGGTGCCGCCGCTCAAGGACGAGGTGCACGGCCTAATCACACCAGG
>Ga0070739_10007353_pt1 | contig 11728 bp, 10 predicted proteins | sample Coa_R1_7_FD_66445 | JGI IMG/M metagenome (GOLD analysis project Ga0070739, IMG submission 66445) | Surface soil microbial communities from Centralia Pennsylvania, which are recovering from an underground coalmine fire - Coalmine... | ecosystem: Environmental > Terrestrial > Soil > Unclassified ... | reverse complement strand
GATCGGTGATCTCGACCTCATGCGGCAACCGATCGAGCAATGGGGCAGTGTACAGATCTTGGTTCGCTAAAGATGTCGCCCCATTCGGCGAAGCCCTTGTTCGAGGTCAGCAGGATGCTGCCCCGCTCGTAGCGCGCGGACACCAACGTAAAGAACGCCGTAGCGGCCAGCCGGTCGTAAGGCCACACGCCGAACTCGTCGATGATGAGCAGCTTGGGCGCCAGGTACACGCGGAGCCGGCGCTCCAGCCGATGCTCCGCTTGCGCCCGGCGCAGGTCTTCGAGCAGGTCGTGGGTGCGCACGAAGTACACGCCGCTGCCCTGTTCGATGGCCTGGAGGCCCAGCGCCACGGCGAGATGCGTCTTGCCCACGCCCGGGGGGCCTAACAACAACACGTTGGCCGCCTCCGCGACAAACGCCAGCGTGGCCAGCTCCCGCACCTGCCGCTCGTCGATGGAGGGCTGGAAGCGAAAGTCGAACTGCGCGAGCGTCCACTGGAACGGCAGGTGGGCGAGTCGGGTGCGCGTGCGCAGGTACCGCTCCCGCCGCACCGCCGTTTCCGTGCCCAACAGGTCCGCCAGGAAGTCGGCGTAGGCGTGCTCGGCCTGGGCCGCGGCCTCCAGCCGGCTCTCCAGCACGGCGGCGGCCTCGTCCAGCCCCAACTGCTCCAAGTAGTGACGGGCGCGCTCCAGGGCGATCATTGCGCGCCTCCCGTCGCCACCAGCGCCTCGTAGATCGCGAGGGAGCGCTGCTGCACCTCGACCGTGGGCAGTTGCACGGCGAGCGCTTCCCGCCGCGGGTGCTCATTCCCGGCCGGCAGCCCGGCCCACTGGCCCGGCACGGTGAACCGCTGGCCCGGGCGCATCGCCCGGGGATGGATGGCGAGCCGCTGCTCTCCCGCCCAGAGCTGGACGGTGGTCGCGTCCGCGAGGACCTGGACGGCGTGCCCGGCCCACTGCCAGGGCACGCCATACCACGCCCGCTCGTATTGCACGTATCCATCCCGGCCCACCTGGCGCGTCTCGCGCCGAAACGGGACCAGCTGCGCTGCCGGGAGCAGCGCGTGGAGGTGCGACCGCTCCACCCCGAGCCGATCATAGGGGCGTTCGTGCGTCGTGCCATGCACCCGCACCTGCGCGACCTCCTCCAGCCAGGTCCGGGCCTGCTGATTGAGGTCGGCGTCGTCCACAAAGCGGGCCGTGGGCCAGAAGTTGTGTCGCACGTACTTGATCCCGCTTTCCACCCGCCCCTTGGTCTGCGCTCGATACGGCCGGCAGAGCTGCAGCCCGAAGCCCAGCCGCAGGCTGAAGTCCAGGAACTGCTGCTGGAACACCGGCTCCCCGGCCGCATCCCGCCCCAGCACCACCACCTTCGTGTTGTCGTACAGGCAGCGCTGCGGCACGCCGCCCAGATACGCGAAGGCGTTGAGGTGGCACTGGATAAAGGTCGCCACGTCGGCGCGGCGCACGAACTCCACGTAGAGGGCCCGCGACCAGCTCAGCACCAGCGCGAAGCCGTACACCAGCCGCGGTGGTCCGGCCAGCGGCACGTACCGGAACTGCCCGAAGTCGACCTGCGCTTGCTCGCCCGGCGCGGTCTCAAACCGGCGGGTCGGCAGGACGGCCAGTCGCTGCCGAAACGGCCGCACGTAGTCTTTCAAGATTGAGTACCGCCCCGTGTACCCCCGCGCCTGCAGCTCACGCAGCAGCACCACACAGTTGTCCATCCCATCCGCGAGCCGCACCCGCACGTAGTCCTTGTACGGGTCCAGCGCGGAAGGCCGGGGCCGCCGCGGCGCTGCCGTCGGGATCCCGGGCGAGCGGAGGTATTTCCGCACCGAGTTCCGTGAGATGCCTAGCTGCCGGGCAATCGCACGGACCGAGTGCCCTTGCCCGTGCAGCTCGTAGATCGTCTTCACGTCCCTACCTCCCAGCATCGGGCCGGCTCCTCCTCGCTCTAGGCTCGGAGCCGGTTATCGGGTCGCCGCTGGGGGTGGGTCAAATCCAAATCGGCGCTACTCGGTCAATCTAACATCGGCGCTCACACGCTCGACGGATCTGGCCTGGCCTTGAGACACGGGCTGCGGCCGGCAAGCTGTCGAGAGAGGTGTGGCTCCGCCTGCTGGCTCTAGCCGATCTGTTCTCGGCTCATGGGGAGCAGGCACGCGCCTGGCGGGCCATGGTCATTGCGGAGCGCGCCGCGTACGCTGCCGGCCGGCGGCGGTTCCTGGCCGAGGTGGTGATCCACCGCGGCATCCTGCCCCACCGGAAGGGCGACATCCGGGGAGGAGTGCCCCCGCTTCTGCGGTAGCTATGAACGCGAGTGGCTGTTCAGGTGTCATGGCTACCGCAGTTAGGCTGCCATCCACAGTGCCTTCGCCGCCGAGCTTGCCACGTGGTTACCAGCACGCGATGGGCAAGGAAGCCCGAGAGGTTCACGTCCGTGGATGAGACTTCCGCAGGAAGCGCAAGGGTGCGTGGGCGATAGTACGGCGCGGGGCAGAAGCTTGCCTTATTTCGGCAGATATGTTATTTTCGCTGTACAGCGAAAATAACACCAGAGCAGTCGGAGTGGAAAGCCATCCATCTCACCAGCGCGCTCCCTGCTGCCCTCGCCCAGCTGCCTGATGTTGCGATTCGGGCCGTCCAGCCGGATGTCCGCGTCGACAGCAAGCGATACGATCTCGCCGTCGTCGCCGAAGTCAAGGGGCGGCCTGTCCGCTTTCTGGTCGAGGCCCGGGCGAGCGGCTACCCACGCGACGTGCAGCAGGCGATCTGGCAACTCGCCGACCTGCGCCGCGTTCAACAGGACGCAGTCGATGTGCCGCTAGTGGCGGCCCCAGCGATCTCCGAGGCCGGCCGCGAGCTGCTGCGTCGACACAAGCTGGGGTATTGGGACACCGGCGGCAGCGTCTACATCGACCTACCGTGGGCCTTCTACTGGATCGACCGGCCAGCCCCGGCGGGGCAGCAGCGGGTCTTGCGGAGCGTCTACCGCGGCAGCGCCGCCCAGGTCCTCCACGCGCTGCTTCTCGATCCGCGCCGACGCTGGCACGTCAGCGAGCTCGCCAGTCGCGCCCAGGTCTCGCTGTCGACGGTGCATCAGGTCTGTACCTTCCTCGAGGAGCAGCTCTGGATGGACAAGGAGGGCAAGGGGCCGCGATCTGTGCGCGTCCTCCACCAGCCGGGCGCGCTCCTGGACGCTTGGGCCAGCGCACATTCCCTGGCCGAATACGAGGCGCGGCGGTTCCACCGCTGGGCGCGCCAGTTTGACGAACTCCTGCGCTCTCTAACCGATGCTCTCGCTGATCTCGGCGTCGAGCATGCGCTGACGCTGGGCTCCGGCGCGCAGCTCGTGGCGCCCTATGGGACCGGCGCGGAGCACGGCTGGGTGCTCCTGCCCGCGTCAGCCGCCTCACGCCTCGACGAGATCGCGCGGGCGGCCGAACTGCAGCGCGTGGACGAGGGCGAGACGGTGAGCTTCCTGCTTACCCGCGACCGCTCGCCGCTCCTCTTCCGCCGACAGGTGCAGGACTACTGGGTGGCCAGCGACGTGCAGCTCTACCTCGATCTGTGGGCGTGGCCGCAGCGCGGCAAGGAGCAGGCGCGACATCTGCGCGCCGAGCGGCTCGGCTACTGACGTGGGGGCAAAGTGAAGCCGAAGCACCAGGGCGGCTACACCGCGCTGCACGCCGGGCTCTGCGAGCGGACGCTCGTGACTCTGCTGCGCGGTCTCGGCCCCTGGAAAGCGGGCGTCTACCTGGCCGGTGGCCTCGTGCCGCGCTACCTGATCCCTCGCCCGTCGGGCGGGCCATCTGTCCCGCCACCGCACGCCGGCACGACGGATGTCGACCTCGTGCTGGATCTCGAGGTGCTGGCTACCGTGGATGCCTACCGGCGCCTGGAGCAGAACCTGAGGGCGCTCGGCTTCGAGCGGGGACGCAACGACGAGGGGCGCGTGCAGCACTTCTCCTGGCGGAAGCCCATCGGCGGGGGTGTGACGGTCGTGGTCGACCTGCTGTGCGATGCCGCGCTCGCTGAGGGCGGTCAGGTCGCCGAGCTGCCCGGCGAGCGGCGACTGTCGGCGCTCAAGATCCCCGGGGCGCACCTGGTGATCGCGGACCACGTCGAGATCGACCTCACGGCCATCCTGCTCGACGAGCGTGGCGTGGCCACCGAGACCGTGCGCGTGGCGAATATCGTGCCGTTCATCATGCTGAAAGCGCTCGCCTACGAGGACCGCTTCGAGGAAAAGGATGCCTATGACCTGGTCTACTGCCTGATGTACTACGGTGGCGGCCCGGAGGACGTGGCCGCGCAGTTCGCCGAGCGACTGCAGCGCTGGCCGGACGAGCCGCTGCTGGCGCGCGCCATCGAGGTCCTGCGCACTCGCTTCGCCTCGGATGAGCAAACACCCGGCGCGCGCAAGGATGGACCGATCAGTTACGCACGCTTCCTGGCCGACCCCGGGCGGCGCGACCTGGACGCGCGCAATCGGCAGGATGCGGCCGCCGTCGTCGAGCAATTCCTGCGAGCCCTGGACACGGAGCAACGGCGACGCTCGCCGTGCTCCGAGGAACAGGGAGATAGGACCGAATGAGGCGCGACTCGAATCGGGATCGCCGGCGCGGGGTCACCGAGCTGATGGAGCCAGGACTGACGGACGCCGCGCCGCGCGTGTCCGAACCCACTGATCGAGTGGAGCGCACGTCCCGCTGCGATAAGCCACAGGGGAGTAGATACGCGGCGGTACCCGGCGCCGGCGCACCTGCGTTTCCGATCGAACGGTGGCTGCGAGCCATGCCTCCAGACGTGGACGGCACACTGACTCGCGAAGATGTGGAGGCGGACGGGACTGCTGAGCGCCAGCAGGTACTCACGGCGCTCGGCCGCGAACTGCGCCGCAACTATTTAAGCCGCGAGGAGCTGGCGATAGTGCTGCAGAGCCTGGGGGCAGACCGGCTCGCGAACCATTTGCGAGAGAACAAGCTTCCGACCAGGACCACCATCCGGCACGGTGAGTTCGGCGAGGCGCTCAGCGGAGCGCTCTTCCGCCGTGTGAAGCGCTACTGTGTCCCGATCATGAAGCTGCGCTACAAACAGGGCCGGAATCAGCCGACGCAACTAGCGGATATCCTTGCCTTCCGACTACGCGCCGACCCACCGCGAGTGGCGGTCCTGGAGGCGAAGACCCGCACCACCCGAGACCTGGGGATCGGTGCGGAGGCTTACGCCCAGCTGACGACCACGGTACGCGATGGACTCGGCCAAGCGATCACCTTCGTGGTGGCGCGGCTCGCCGATGTAAACCCGGCTCTCGCTGCTCGCATCGCAGCGCTGCTCGACGGCCGTCGGGTTGTCGAGTCCCACGTCGTCCTCGTCTATGACGACGCGAAGTGGGATGAGCGCGTGATTGAGCGACTGCGAGCGGCGGCGAATGAGGACGTTGCCACCACGATCATCAGGCTGTCCGATCTGGCAGCGCTCGTCGATGCGTCCTACACGGCCGCCGCAGAGGATCTGGGCCATGCATCTTGACTGGAACGGAGGGCTCACTCTAGCCGCGCGGCGCGTACTCGCGCGCTCACGCACACAGCGTGAGCTCCAGCAGTTGCGTGCGGCGGCCACGCTAAAAGCTATCCGTCCTGCGGCGGCCGCACTGCCGGACTTCAGCTTTACCGATGCGGGGCTCAGCGACACCGCGTACATCATCCGGATGGCAGAGCTGCAGCGGCCACCGCGTGAGCGACGTCGCCAACCAGGAGCCCTCCCGACGATCGCTGCGGCCTTCGAGGATCTAGCTGGTCGAGCTCCCGCAGGCTCCCCACGCCGCCTGGAACTCCTGGCGGAGGCGGCGTCGATGTGGAGTGTGGCCGGCTACCAGGCGAATTCGGTCGTCGTGGCTAACCAGCTGGTTCGGGAGATCGAGGGGCTTCCGGATCGCACCGTGCCCGTGCGGTTCGGGGAACTCGTGACGGCTCTACTGCTGCGGGATCTCGCCTTCGCCGAACGCCTTGGTCGGGAAGCGGTCGCCGCTGTTCCAGCGCTGGCCAACGCCCTGCTCGATGCGGCCGGCGACGAGCCGGTGGGCGTGGATGACGCCGCTGTGCTCGCGGCCTACGGACTGCTTGGCCAGGCCGCGATCGAGGCGGTCCAGTTCTGGCAACGAGGCGACGAAGGGGCGCCGGGTGCCGCGACACGCGCCCTGACGGCCATCGAGCGAGCCGCACGGCTACTGCTGCAGGCCAACATCGTTGATACCTGGCTACTGGCGGACAACCTGCGCGTCGTGCTCGAGGATGCCTTCGCGGCGTCCCTGTGGCGAGGGCTGCGAGGACGTGCGCCGGTATGGAACAACCTGTGGCGCCGCCACATCTACCTGCTGGCGGAGAACGAGCGTCCCGTAGTCGAGATCTGGTCTTCCCAACGTTGCGCCCTCGAGGCTGGCCTCCTCGATCCGGCGAGAATGGGTCTTGTGGCGCGCATGCCTACCAGCGCCGGCAAGACGCGCATGGCCGAATTCGCCATCCTGGCCACCCTGGCGGACCGGGCGTTCGACCGCCTGTCGGTGTACGTCGTGCCAACACGCTCCCTTGCGGCAGAGATAGAGCGACGGCTGTCCAGCTCGCTCGGCGAGCTCGGCCTGCGTGTCTCAGCCCTGTTTGGTGGACTCGAAAACGTCGACTACGAACTTACCCTGGTGGAAAACACCGATGTCCTGGTCGTGACGACGGAGAAGCTCGACCTGTTGCTCCGTCAGAGCACGAGCCTCGGGACCCGGCTCAGCCTGGTGATCGTCGATGAGGGGCATCTCCTAGCCGACCTCGAGCGGGGGCTCAGGCTCGAGCTGCTGTTGACACGGCTGCGTCGGCGTGTGCCGCTTGCGCGCGTAATCCTCCTCTCCGCGGTCCTACCGAACGCGGATGAGATCGGCGCATGGCTCGAGCCTACGGGCAATGGCGCCAACGCTGTGACTGTCGACTGGTCGCCCTCGCGCCTCGCTACCGGCGTCTTCTTCTGGCAAGGTGGCGCGCGCGACGGCCAATTCGGTCGGGTGCGTTACGCCGGCCACGATGAGCAGTTCTTCGTCCCCTACGTGCTCCGCCGTCAGAAGCGGCGGACGAAGCTGTATCCGAACACCAAGTCGCAGACCGCCGCCGAACTGGCCCTGCATTACCAGCGCCTCGGACCGGTCATCGTGGGGGCTGCAACCAAGCCGACAACTCGCGGCGTGGCCAAGGCACTGCACGAAATCCTGCGCCGCCAGGCACGCGGCGGGGATCGCATTGAGTTCGTCGACCCCGCTAGGGCCGACGAGCTGGCCCGCCTGCAGGTAACGGTACGCGATACGGTCGGTGACGACCACGAGCTCGCGACCTACGTCGTGCAAGGCTTTGCCTACCACCATGCGGATGTGCGGAAGAGCTGCGCGTGGCGATTGAGCGCGCGTTCCGAAGCGGCGCTCTGCGGATTCTCGTCGCGACGAGTACGCTCAGCCAGGGGGTCAACCTGCCGGTCAAGACAGTTATCGTTTCTCACGTTCACCGCGGAAAGGATGAAATGATCCCTGTGGCCGAGTTCTGGAACCTGGCCGGACGTGCTGGGCGCGCGCTTGAGGAGACCGAGGGGCACGTCATCGTCGTGGCCGAAAACGAAGCGGAGGCTCGGCAGCTCCAGCGCCGCTACCTCGACCCATCACGGGTCGAGCGAGTCAGGAGCGTCCTCTACCGTTTCTTCGACGCGATCGCTCGCGCACGGCTTCCAGGACGGGGGCTCGCTGGCGTGACCACAGATACAGATCTTGGCGAGCACCCGTTCGGCTCGTCGGCATACCTGGACGCCCTGGACGTTCAGCTCCTGGCGATCGCCGCCGAGGAGATTGTGGATACCGCCGATGAGGAGGCGGTCACTGCCTTGCTGGGCGAGACCTTGTGCAAGGTTCAGCTGGATCGGGCAGCCGTGCCGATCGAGCCTCTCGGACGGTACCTGGCCCGTCGCTTCGCAGCACTCCGGGCACGCGTTCCCGATGGCGCCCAGCGTCGCAGCTTCTATCGCACGGGCCTCAGCCTGCAGGGCTGCGAGGCCTTGCTGAGTGCGGTGGACGAGATACTGGACGACGACCCAACCATTCTGGACCCCCAGCGCTTTGCTGATCTACGGCGGCGGCTCTTGTTGGCGGCGACCACGGTTGCGGAGCTGAAGGTTAGCTGCGAGCAGTACCACGTCCCACCGGAGTCTATTCCACCCCTAGCTGCCGACTGGATGGACGGAGCAACGCTCGTCGAATTGCGCACCCGGCACGGCGAGGCGCTAGCCGCTCGGGACCCTATGGAGTTCTCCGCGCGACTGGAGCGGATCGTGATCCGGGATCTGCCCTGGATTCTGTCCGCCGCCGTCGAGCTCATCAAGCTCCGGAAAGGGGAAGAGTGGGACAGTCCGCTCGAGCTCAGCGCGCTGCCGTCCATGGTTAAGTTCGGCCTTGCCACCGTGGGCGCCTGTTATGGGGCCAGCGTCGGTCTACGGAGGCGCGACATCGCACGGACCGTCGGCGATGCCTTCGCGGCGCAGGGAGGCGGCTCGTTCGCTCAGTTCCTCTCCTGGTTGGGCGCCCTCGCTCCGGAGGAGATCAGCAGCCTGGTGTCCAGTGGCGATGCGCGTTTGATCGCTGACCGCATTGCAATTCTCGCGAGCACGCGTGAGGCTATCAGCTTGCTAGCGAACCGCGGAGGCGAGGTGCGCGCCGATCTGCGTGGTTTGGCATTCCACGGCCGCTGGAGCCGTGTAGTGCGTCTACCGCTGCCAGCTCCGGTGGTCCTCGAGCGGGAGGCAAGCAATCCGCATGACCCCAGCGCCGTGGCGGTGCGCACGCTAGATGGGGAGATGCTCGGCTATGTTGCTCGCGAGGTGGCCCGCGCAGTCTCCGCGCTTCTCGACGGCGGGCTCACCGCCGACGCACAGATCATATCACGAGTCGGAAACGACCCTACCCGGGTCGGCACAGCCAGCCTCCGCATCCGTGTTTCGGCATAGCAGCCTTGGGCTGCTCCGTCGACGGCGAGCACCTGAGCACGCTGGCGCTTCAAGGTTGCCCATGTGCCGCAGACCACCACCGACGTATCGCCCCGCGAACTTGGCCTGGAATAGTTGTCGTGGACGCCGCGTGCTGGTCGGCTAGCCCGGCGGACGGGCCCTTCACTCGGTTCTGCCCAACGGCCGGCGCAGCTTCTAGCCCGGATTATTCACCGGGGCGCGTAAGCGGGCGGCGAGGTGGGTCCAGAGCGGCTCGCCCGGATGGCTAGAGGCGAGGTGAACCCGGACGCGGTCGGCCCACTCGCGGACGCGGCCGCCGATCTTGAGCAGGTGCAGCCGCAAGGTGTCGAGTTGGTAGGCGGCGGCGGCCGTGTCGGCGAGCCAGCGACGCAGGGTGTCGAGCAGCCAATAGGCGGCGGCATGGAGCAGGAGGCGGAAGGCGTTCGCCCAGAAGCGATGGTCGCTGAGCCGGTCTGCCTGGAGCGCGTTCTTCAGGTCCTTGATCCAGTTCTCCGGGGCTCCTCGCGCCACGTACCAATCGTACAGGGTGCGGGGTGCGAGGCGGCGGGTGGTCACGACAAAGCGGGTGTTGGGGCCTTTGGCGAGCACTTCCGCCTTGTAGACCACGCGGCGGGCGCGGGGCCAACTGCCGGCTTGGTAACGGGCCTCGTCCACCAGGCGCACTTTGACGCCGCCCAGCCGCGCGCTGGTGGCGTGGGCCTGGGCCAGCAGCGGCGCGGCGCACTGGTCGAGGGTCGGATTCGGGATGAGCCCAATCGTGTACTGCACGCCGTGCGCCTCACACCAGGGGTACAGCCGCGGGACCGCGAAGCCGCTGTCCGCGCGCAGTCGGAGCGTTACGTGCGGCCACGCCCGGCGCAGCCGCCGCACCAGCCGTCGCAAGACCAGCACGGCAAAGCGACTGCCGTGGGCGCGCCCCGGGCGAAGGATAGCGGTGATCAGGTGCCCGGTGTCGCCGTCGAAGACGAGCAGCGGATGGTACACGTACTGGCGGTAGTACCCATGATAGCTGACGCCTTCCTGCTCGCCATGCGCGGGATCGTCGGTGCCATCGAAGTCGAGCACGATCTGGGAGGGCGGGCCAGCACGGCCCCGCTCCCGGATATACAGCTCCACCAGGGTGGCGGCGAGCTGTTCGACGCTGTGCCGATCGACGGCGTTCTCCAGCCGCGAGAGGGTGGGCTGGCTGGCGAGCGCCGGGCCGCTGAGCGGGCGGCGCCCGCACACCCACTTCAGCAGCGGGTCGGTGCGCAGCGTGGTGGCGTCGTTCTGATCGGCGTAGCCACAGGCGATCTGGTACAGCCGCTGGCGCACCAACGTCTCCAGGCTGTGCTGCACCGGGCCGCGGCGCCAGTCGGGGATGCAGGCCGCGAGCGCCGCGCACAAGCCCAGGGCCGCGTCCGCTTCCGCCAGCCAGGGCAAGCCGCCATCACTGGTCAGCCGCCCCGCATCGAAGGCGGCCTCCAGCGGCACGCCCGCCGGGCTGTCAAACCGGAGCGTCGGGATGGTAGGATCAAGCATCGAAGCACCTTCCGGAGTCGGGTGTGAGCAACCGCGATTATCCGGTCGGTGCCTCGTTTTGTCTACTCAGAGGGGCGGTGAATAATCCGGGCTAGACGACGACACGCCCGGCGGTGGCTCGTTTACGAGCGAGCGCCGGGCGCGCGGGGTCGTGAGGTAGACAGCGTCCGGGACCACATCACTGGGGTCCCAGAGATCCAGGGCGCTCTCGTGGGACACCACGGCCACATCTTTGCCGGTGGCGAGCCAGGCCGCGACGACGTGCTCGTGGGGCGAGGGGGATAGTCCCGCAGGCGGTAGACGACGAGGCGCACCCGCTGGAAGATGCGCCTCGTGTCATAGGTCAGCATGTCGGGCGCGTAGCCGCATCGGGCCGCCTGGCCTGCGGTGAAGTACCCGGATTGCTCGCTGGCGATGTCGAAGAGCGCCGGGCGGTCAGGACCGCGCCTGGTCATGTCTTTCAATACTTGGGTTTTCTCCAATGAGCTGAAGACATGACAGCCATCGTAGTCGCGTCCACGCTGCCGGAAACACGTCGTCCCGATCAGCAGGTCGGCCTGCATCTCAGCCCCGGATTGCGCCGCGTCGCGTGCGCGAGGTCCTGCGCACCCGCTTCGCCTTGGCGGAGCTCGACGCGGGCCGCGCCGCCGACGCACATAATCATCGGGCGGGTCAGAAGCAACCCAACTCAGGCAGGCACTGCCAGATTTCAGGTTGCGGTTTTCGTTACGCGGCGAAAGGGTGAACGATGGTTGAAGTCCCCAGCTGAGCCATGAGCGGGGCGCTGCCTTGCTGGAGAGCGTGCGCGAGGATCTCCAGCGGTTGCCACGTGTGGCCCAGCGCGGGATCGACCCGGTGGGCTCGTCGCCGGAGCGCGAGCGGGATCAGCAGGCGACATTTCACGAGTGGCAGGCGACTGTGGAGCGGTTCGAGCTCCTGGCGAGCGCCTTTCTCGCTGGCCACCTCGCTCCTGATCTGAGGCGGTCCTTCGCTGATCTCGTCGCCCAGCTGCAGCTTCTCCTGCCCATCATGGAGCGTCTTATACCAATTCGCTATGAGGTGACCATAAATGGCGTGAGTGCGTCGGTGATCCAGGCCCAGCCAGTGAGCCGGCGTACGCGGCCCGGATCGGCCGCCAGCGCCTGCAACTCGTGTTC
>Ga0070739_10007352_pt1 | contig 11729 bp, 10 predicted proteins | sample Coa_R1_7_FD_66445 | JGI IMG/M metagenome (GOLD analysis project Ga0070739, IMG submission 66445) | Surface soil microbial communities from Centralia Pennsylvania, which are recovering from an underground coalmine fire - Coalmine... | ecosystem: Environmental > Terrestrial > Soil > Unclassified ... | reverse complement strand
GCGACGCTGGGACATCATGCGTCGTGCCGCCGCCTGCGCTGTCAGCAGCGCGCCGGTTAGGTTCACATCGAGGATTTTGCGCCAAGCGTCGAGATCGAGAACCAAGAGCGGACCATAGACGGGATTAGTAGCGGCGTTGATGACGACAATATCGGGTGCAAATGTCGCTTGATCGAGCTGCGAGAACAGCTGAGAGATGGATTCAGGATCGCCCTGATGGCAAACGAAGGGCCGAACATCCGCGCCGGTACTTTGGAGTTGGCTGGCGGCAGCGGTGAGGTTTTCGGGCTTGCGGCCGGTGATGGCGACGGCGGCGCCGCGCTGGGCCAACGCCGCCGCTACGGCTAGGCCAATGCCGCGACTGGCGCCGGTGACCAGAGCGCGACGGCCCGTTAAATCGAATGGATCGCGTGTCGAGGACATGATTCCTCCCAAGTGGTTAGCGACGCTTCGCAGAAGCGTCGAGGCAACGACGCTTCTGCGAAGCGTCGCTAACCGATAGAATACAATCTTCGTTCCAGACACAAGGAGTTTTACTTCATGAGTGCAGGCATCGGTGAAGCGGCGGACGTTGTTGTTATTGGCGGCGGTCCGGCGGGCAGCACTGTTTCTACGCTTTTGGCCCAGCGTGGTTGCAAGGTCCAGCTCTTCGAGCGCGATCGCTTTCCGCGCTTCCATATCGGCGAATCGCTGATCCCAGAGACGTACTGGGCTTTCCAGCGTCTCAAAATGCTCGACAAGATGAAGGCCAGTCCCTTCGTCAAGAAATACAGCGTTCAGTTCGTTAACGCTCAGGGCAAGGAGTCGGCACCGTTTTATTTCCACGACAACAAGCCGCACGAATGCTCGCAGACGTGGCAGGTCATTCGCAGCGAGTTTGACACGATGATGCTCGACAATGCCCGCGAGCAAGGCGTCGAAGTGCATCAACCGGCCCGTGTGCTGGAGGTGTTGTTCGAGGGCAGCCGGGCCGTAGGCGTGCGTGTGCAGGCAGAGGACGGCAGCCAGCGAGAAGTGCGAGCCAGGGTGGTTGTCGATGCCAGCGGCCAAAGCGCAATGCTGCAAAATCGATTCAAGCTGCGCGTGTGGGATCCGGTGCTGGACAAGGGCGCCATCTGGACTTACTGGGAGGGCGCCTACCGCGACACCGGCCGCGATGAGGGTGCTACCGTCGTCATTCAGACGACGAACCGAAAGGGTTGGTGGTGGTACATCCCGCAGCACGATAACACCATCAGCGTCGGCGTCGTCGCGCCGTTTGATTATTTGTTCAAGGGCCGCGGCAGCCACGAGCAGACGTACAACGAGGAAGTGGCCGCCTGTCCCGCCGTGCAGAAACGCCTCGCTGGAGCGAAGCGCGCCACAGGATATTTTGCCACAAAGGACTATTCCTATCGCTCAAAGCAAGTAGCGGGTGATGGCTGGGTACTGATCGGCGATGCTTTCGGTTTTCTCGACCCCTTATATTCCTCCGGCGTGTTATTGGCGCTCAAGTCCGGTGAACTGGCCGCCGACGCCATCGCCGACGGCTTAGCGAAAGGCGACGTATCGGCCGCGCAGCTTGGCCGCTGGGGCGAGATGTTCAACAAAGGCGTTGATCGCATGCGCCGGCTGGTTTGCGAGTATTACGACGGTTTCAGCTTCGGCAATTTCATCAAACGCTATCCACACCTGCGCGGCAAAATTACTGATCTGCTCATTGGCGATCTGTTTACAGATAAAGTCGATGAAGTATGGGCACCGCTGGAGTCGATGTATCCGCCGGAGAAGAAGGCGATCCCCAGCTGGAAACAAGGTACGCCGGGCGAGACTGCCGACAAGGTAAACGAGTTGTTCCTGCCGCCGGGGCAATTAAGGTAAGAAATAGCATCCCTCACAAGCCCGGAGCGCCAGCGACGGGCCAAAGCGCCCGTCGCTGGCGCTCCGGGCTTGTGAGGGAGGACGAAACGGAAAGGCGTGTCATGACCGAATCCTCCGCGGGAGGGACCATTGCTCTCCGCGGCGAGTACATCACGTTGGCCCACGCGATCAAAGCGGTGGGTCTGGCCGATACCGGCGGACAGGCGAAACTGCTGGTGCGCGAGGGACTGGTAACGGTCAACGGCGAGTCGGCCACGCAGCCGGGACGCAAGCTCCGCGCCGGTGATCGTTTCGGTAGGGCGGGAGGACCGGAGTGGACGATCATCAGCTGAGCGACGCCCTCTCCGGCGCTCCACCCCAACCGCCCGACATTCTGCCCGCCGAACACGACGAAGCGTCGGCGGCGACGGCCCAGCACCTGGACCTGCGCAAATCGACGGCGTCTCTGGTCCTGATCCTGGCGGTGCCGGCCCTGTTGCAGCAGATGTTGGTGTTGGCCGTCAGCCTGTCGGATCGCTGGTTGGCCGGCCACGCACATGCTCCCGATCCGGACGAGCAAATCGCCCTGCAAGCGGCGCAGACGACGGCCAATTATCTCGCCTGGTTCATCAGCAGCTACACCGTTCTGGTCAGCGTCGGTAGCACGGCCCTGGTGGCGCACGCCATCGGCGCCGGCGACCGCCGCTCCGCCATCCACGCCACCAATCAATCGCTACTCTTGGGCGTCGTCCTGGGAATCGGCGGCTCGATCCTCGCTCTGCTCTGTTTGCCGCAGCTGATCGAACTGTTGCAACTCCACGGGACGACCGCTCAGTTTGCCATTGCCTACTTGCAGCCGTTGTTCGCTCTGCTGGTCTTTCAGGTGATCGAGGCAGCGGGCATCGCTTGCCTGGTCGGCGCCGGCGACACCATGACGGGATTGTGCGTGCGTGCCGGCGTGGCCGTGTTCAATGTGCCGTTGGCGTGGGGATTTTTTCACGGCTTCGGACCGATGCCGCGGCTGGGTTTCGTCGGCATCGCCCTGGGCACGGCCGTCAGCAACGTGCTCGGCGCGGCCGCGGTGACGGCGGTGCTGCTACGCGGAAGGGCCGGGCTGCGGCTGGAATGGCGGCAGCTGTGGCCGGATTTCCCGATGATCCACCGTTTGCTGCGAGTCAGTGTGCCGGCCGGCGTGGATAGCCTGTCGGTGGCCGTCGGGCAATTGTGGTTTTTGAGCATCATCAATCACCTCAGCGATGCGGCCAAGGCGGCGCACGGCATCGCCTTGCAGTGGGAAGCGCTGGGTTATCTGTCCGGCGGCGCCTTCGGCACGGCGGCGATGACCCTGGTTGGTCAATACCTGGGAGCGAAAAACCCGCGCCGCGCCGCCCTCAGCGGTTGGACGGCGTTGGCGCAGGGCGGAGCGCTGATGACGTTCATGGGCGCCGTCTTCTTCGTCTTGGCGGCTCCGATGTTTCGCTTCTTCTGTCCCGATGAGGGCCAGCAGCCGATCATCGACGAAGGCGTGCCGGTGCTGCAGCTGATCGCCTTTGCCATGCCCGCACTGGCGTCGTGCATCATCTTCACCAATGCTCTGCGCGGCGCCGGCGACACGCGCGTGCCGGTGCTGTTCACCTGGTTCGGCTTTTTCGCTCTGCGCATTCCGCTCGCTTATCTGCTCACTCGTCCCGAAATCGACCTGGGACCGCTGGGTACGTATCGCGGATACGACTTCGGTCTGCTGGGCGCATGGCTGGCGATGTTCGCGGATTTGCTAGTACGCGGCATCTTCTTTTTCGTGAGATTTGCCGGCGGACGTTGGCGGACTATGCGGGTATAATGCAGATTTCGGAGGGTTGTTATGTCGCAAGATTACGCCATCACGACAGAGACGCCGCCCTCCGCCCCGCCGCGGAAAGGCCGGCCGTTCTTGGCCTGGCTCGTCATCTTCGCTGTCGTCGCCTTTATCTTGTGGCGTTACGAGACGGTTAGTCCCCAGCAGCGGCAGCGCTACGATCTGGTGACGATGCGTTTGGAGGGCCGCTACATCGTGGGGGTGGCCGGGCTGGAAGAGCGTTTCCTGGGCGACCAAAAAAGCGGACGCCAACAGCTCTACAAGGAGATGCACAGCCTCAATCGTGGCACCTATCTCCAGCGGCTGCGCTTCGTCGTGTTGGTCGGCGAGCTGAAAGGCGCCGACGAGGCCCGCGAGCAGCTTCACGAGATCAACCGGAAATATCGAGATCATTGCGGCGAGCCACCTCCCGACGAGGAGGAGGAGACGGCCCAGATCCTCGATCATCTTTATGCTGCTCGCATCAAGAACCCGAAAGCAGCATCGTTGCCGGAAGACGAACAAGCGAAGTTACGACAGCGGCTTGACTGGTTCGGCGAGCTGGCGCTGACTCCGCCCGGAGGCGACCCCGAGGCGCGGGCGGCGGTGTTGGCTTCGGCTTACCGGACTGTGTGGGCCATCCTGGGCGCTGCCCTTTTCATGTTCAGCCTAGGCGCGGTGGGTCTGGTCTTTCTCGTCACGCTGATTGTGCTCTATTTCCTGAATCGCCTGCGCGGCGGTCTAGCGCCGGCTTCGCCGTACCACGGCGTCTATGCCGAGACATTCGCCGTCTACATGCTGCTTTTTCTGGGTCTGAGCATCGCGGCCCGGTACGCGCTTGACGGGTTGTCGATCGAGTCCGGCTCTCTGGCAATCAGCGGCTTGGCCGCACTGGGGAGTCTGGCGGCGCTCGGGTGGCCGGTGCTGCGCGGCATTGCGTGGCATCAAGTGCGGCAGGACATCGGCTGGCACGCAGATCGACGACCGGGACTGGAACCCCTCCTGGGTCTCGGTGGTTACGCCCAGGCTCTGCCAATGTTGATCTTCGGTCTCGTGATGTACTTTCTTCTGACGAAGCTGCGCGATCGGCTCGGCTGGGGGCCGGACGAATTCGATCCCAGCAACGCGCCGGGTCATCCCATCGTTTTCTGGGTCGGCCAGGCCGGCTGGTGGGTGTGGCTGGAAGTGCTGTTCGTCGCCAGCGTCGTCGCTCCCATCGTCGAAGAGACGATGTTTCGCGGCGTGCTCTATCGCCATCTGCGTGCGGCCAGCGGTGGCTGGCGGCCCGCGCTGAGCGTGCTATTCAGCGCCGTGGTGGTGAGCTTCCTTTTCGCAGTGATTCATCCGCAGGGCTTCCTGGCGGTGCCGGTGCTGATGGCGTTGGCGCTGGCGTTCACCTTAATGCGTGAATGGCGCGGCACGGTCCTGCCGTCGATGATCGCTCACGGCATTAACAATGCCGTCGCCACTCTGCTGCTGTTTCTGATGAGCTGAACCGTGTTCTTTCCGAGCCTGAAGCGTAAGCGAAGAGACGCCTTCGCTTACGCTTCAGGCTCGGAAAGAACACGGAATCATTTCGTCGGTGGATATGCCTTGGCGATGTCGTCGAGCATCTTGTCGAAGTCGTCGGGAACGTCCTCGAAGCTGCTGATGCGGCACAACTGCATCATCTGCCGTCCTTGCCGGCTGTCCTTGGCCGACAGCATACCCTCACGGAAGCGATCCAGCAGCGCTTGACTGAGCTTGCCCGGATAGTAGGCGATCACGGCACAGGGAAACGCTTCCGATTGCAACAGCACCTTCAGCTTGGCGAAGTATTCGGGAAATTGGCTGCGATACGCTTCCAGGTCGCCGTCGTCGATGATCGCCGCCGTCGCCGAGCCGGCAAGGACATCATCAATCGCATCCGTGGCGTCGCGCGGGATGGCGACGCGGGAAAAGAAACTGTTCGGACTGTTGCCGGGAGGCACGCAGCGGCGCTCCAGGAACAATCGGCAATGCTCGCGGCTCATATATGGCAAAGCGACGACCTGCCCTTTGAGGTCGGCCACGCTCTTGGGCCCTCCCTCGGCCCGGACGACAACATGGGCGCGGAGGCAGCGCTGCTGCTTGGGCACGGCGATGAGCAGCGGCTTCAACTCCGGCAGCTCCATCCGTGCCCAGGCGAACTCGAAGCCGTGAAAGATGCCCAGCTGACAATCGCCGGATTTCAGCCGTTGAGCCAGATCCTTCGCTTCGCCGGCCGCCACGAGTTGGCCGCTCATTCCCGTCGCCGACTCCATCAGCGCCTTGAAGGGCCGCATAATAACTTGCATCAGCGGTTTGGATGTATCGCGGAACAGGCTGCGAATCAGGCCGATGCGGATGAGGGAGCCGTCTTGAGCCGCCCCAATCGCTGCACCGATCCATCCGGCGATTAGCACGACGATGCCTGCAATCCCGATCCGTCTTACCTGCCGACCGTAGATCATGATTTGCTCCTCGCTTTAGATGAATTCATTTCGTTCACTGCGCTCGAATCGAGGGCGTTACCGGAGGGCACTCGGGGGCGGCATCGAAATCCACGGCGAAGCCGCCGCCTGTGGCGTATTCCAGAGCGGCCAACGCCGAGAGGGCTTGATACTGGGCCTCCTTCCATTCCAACAGCAAACGTGTCGTCAACACGTTGGCATGTAACAGATCATCCATGTTGGGATAGGGCGGCGTCGGCTGGCGCTGCTTTTCCATATCGATGGGATACTTGATCTCGCTCTTCAATTTGCTGGAGAATTGCCAATGTTCCTGGTAGGCTTTCTCCAACTTCTCTGCTGCAGCCAGCTTCTCACGCCAACGCAAGTAGGCGTCTTCCACATTCAGAGCCACCAGTTGCCGCGTCTTGGCATCGACGGCCTTGGCACGCTGCAAATAGTCGCGCGCCTGTGTCTGGCGATCTTCGCGCGAGCCGACAAGAGTAGTCGGCATCTCCGGAGCGAGAGCACCCGGCCGGTACACTCGGGGATCGTAAATGCCGGCCGGTATCGGACGCGCATGGATGTCGGAGCCGGCGGCGAAGGTGCGCGACACGGATCGGCAAGACAGCCCCTGGGCCGAGATCTCCAGGCAGACGACCTCGACAGCGTTGGCCGTCTGCACGAGTTCGCCGCGACGCGCCAGGGCCAGGGCGATCAACTCTTCCTTGGTCACTTCGACCTTGGGACAGGGCAGGACACGCGGCAGCGGCGGCAACGGATAGTTGCAGGCGACGCCCATCGCTTCGCGCAGAGCGGCCAAAGCGCGTTGCTCTCCTTGCTGGGCCTCCTCACGCCGCCCCGCGAGCGTCTCCAGGTAGGAGTTGACGACGTTGCGATGCTCCCGCACTACCACCGTGGGATGCGTAGGGGCCTTTCGGCCCGGTTCGGCTCGGATAGCATCGTCAACCAACTTTTGCAAGTCGTCCAGGTTGCCGCGGATCTGATCGGCGAGGTCCATCTGTTGATTGGCATAGACGGCGCCGAGGTAACTGAAGGTGACGCCGAACATCGTCTCGGCTTCGGCTTGGGCCACGCCGCCGCGGGCGATGGTGATGCCGAGCGCAGCTTGCTGTTTGCGGACAGGCAACTCGCGGGACAGACTGGCCAATCCGTGTAGATTTGCTAGCGCGTTGGCCCGGTCCACAGCCGCCGCCAGACTGGCCTTCGCCGCTGCGATCGCCGGCTGATTGGCCAGAGCAATCTCCCGACACATCCGCAGCGAGCCTGAGGGGGAATCGTCCGCGACGGATATTTTGCCGTTGCTTACGATTCCGGGCCGTAGCTCCGCCGGAGGGTCGGGAAGCGTGTCGGCGCGACTAGCCCAGGTGTGGCATAACAGAGGCAATGTCAGCACGCAACGCCAGCAAGGGATGATGAATTTCCGCATGGCTCCATCCTCGGTAGTTGCATTCCTCGCCGATACTCAACGCCGGCACGTTAGTATAGGATCGACCGTCAAGGGCGCAATCTCGAAAGAGACCGCTTCCATCGCCGCAATCGTGCCTTGCGTGTGTTCGGTCGGTCGGATTGTGCCGTCTTCGCGCAGTAGCAGGCGGAGGGGGCTTCCGTAAACGAGGGAGATTAGGTGAAATAAAACACGATTTCCAACGCGACCGGTGTCAGACGGGGATGATTGCCATGACGACGAGGTCAACAGCGACGTACCCTGGACGGCGGATCGTTATCACGACCTGGGGATCGTTGGGGGATCTGTACCCGTACCTTGCTATCGGCCTGGGCCTGAAGGCCCGGGGCCATGATGTGATCATCGGTGCGGCGGAGTGTTACCGGGAAAAGATTGAGAAACGGGGGCTTGGTTTTCGGGCCGTGCGTCCCGACTGCACCTGGTTAGAGAATCCTGAGATCGTACGCCATACCGCGCATCCGCGTTGGGGCATGATCCGCGCTGCTCGAATGGTGCTGATCGCCTTGCGCGAGTCCTACGAGGATACCTTGGCGGCGGCCCAAGGTGCAGACCTGCTGCTGAGCAGTCTGGCCACCCTCGTCCCTCGTCTCGTAGCGGAGAAGAGAGGCATTCCGTGGGTTTCCGCCATGCATGTTCCCACGTTGTTTTTCTCGGCCTATGATCCCCCGCTGCTCCCCGGCTTTGCGGGCCTTTCCAGAACACTCCGTTTCCTTGGCCCCGCTTTCTGGGGACCGCTGGGACGCTTCCTGATCTGGGCGACCCGTTGGATGGCCAGGCCGTTGTACCGCTTGCGGCAGGAGATCGGCCTTCCTCCGGCTAACGAAGTCAATCCGCTTGTGGAGGGGTACTCGCCAGGGTTGCATCTGGCCCTGTTCTCGAAACATTTCCTCGATAAACAGCCCGACTGGCCCACGCAGACCCTCGTCACTGGCTTTCCCTGGTATGACACGGACGCGAGCACCGGATTGCCCGCGGCATTAGCGCAATTTCTCGATGATGGCCCTCCTCCCATCGTATTCACGCTAGGGACGGCGGTGGCCGCCGACGCCGGCACGTTCTACGAATCCAGTGTGCGGGCCGCCCGCTTGCTCGGCTATCGAGCCGTCCTCATCCTGAAAGATCCGCGCAACCGTCCCCCTCTCTTGCCCGATGGCGTGGCAGCCTTCGAGTACGCGCCTTTCACCCAACTGTTTCCCCGGGCGGCGGCTATCGTCCACCACGGCGGAATTGGCACGATCGGATTGGCGATGCGGTCGGGGCGTCCGATGCTGGTCATGCCCTGCGCGTGGGACCAACCGGACAATGCCGAGCGTGTGGCGCGCAAGGGCATTTCCCGAACCATTTCCCGCCATCGCTATACCCCAGCCCGCGTGGCAGCCGAGTTAAGGCGCTTGCTCAATGATCCAGCGTATGAACGGCGCGCCGCGGAAGTCGGCGAGCAGATGCGACAGGAAGACGGCGTGCAGGTCGCTTGCGATGCCCTGGAAGGAGTGCTTGAGGCAACCTCTCAAAAGCCGCGTTTTCGATAAAACGTCCTGGATGGCTCTCAAGCGGAGGGATGTTCTGCAATGCTTCCTGAGTTGACCCCGGCTGTCGCCCGTGTCCTGGAGACGGCCCAGCTTCATGCTTCGCTTCTTGGTCTGTCCGAATTGTTGCCCATCTATCTGCTGCACGCTCTGCTGGCAGAGGAAGAGGGCCGAGCCTGTTCGTTGGCCGTCGCCGCTGGACTGGACGCCGCCGCATTTCATGCCAGCCGTACCATCCCGGCGAGCGGGGGGCGTAAGCCCCCTGTTGCGCACCAACAGGGGGCTTACGCCCCCCGCTCGCCTGTGCCGCTGCACCCGCTTACGCGCTCGGCGCTTTTCGCCGCGCGTGATCTGGCCCGCGAATTGTCCGGCGAAAGCACAATCTCCAGCGATGCGCTCCTCTTGGCACTGCTTCGCAGCGACGAATCGCTGCCCGCTGAGCTGGCCTCGTTCGGTCTGCGCGTCGATGAGTTGGAGGCGAGTATGCTGGCACAGCGCCAGCCGCCGCCGAAACTAGAACAACCGCTGCATCTGGGCACGCGCACCGAACGCATGGACACGGCACGGCTTCTCGATGCCTGTGCCAACCGCGCCCGTGAAGGTCTGCGCGTCTTGGAGGATTATTGCCGCTTTGTCCTCGACGATGCTTTTCTCTGCGGCACCTTGAAGGAATGCCGTCACGATCTGAGAGCGGCCCTTTCCGAGCTGGTGCCAAGCTTACTTCTGGAAGCGCGCGATACGCTCCACGATGTCGGCACGGAGTTGTCCACACCGTCGGAGCAGTACCGTACTTCGCTGCGCGATGTGGTGCAGGCCAATTGCAAACGTCTGCAAGAATCGCTGCGTAGCCTCGAAGAGTACGGCAAGATCCACAGTCTGAGCCTGGGTCAGGCGCTCGAACAATTGCGTTACCGCGCCTATACCCTGGAGCGCGCCCTGGTTCTCGGCATCAGCGCTCGCCAGCGTCTGCAAGGAGCGCGGCTGTACGTGCTGCTGACCGGCTCGAAATGTGAGGCGACACTGGATTGGGTCATCGCCGAGGCCGCCGCCGGGGGAGCGCATATTGTGCAGCTGCGGGAAAAAGATAAAAGCGACCGCGAATTGCTCGAACGTGCCCGCCAGGTGCGCCAATGGACGCGGCAAGCCGGCGTCTTGTTCATCGTCAACGACCGCGCCGACATCGCTCGTCTGGTCGAAGCAGACGGCGTGCATCTGGGCCAGGACGATTTGCCGGTGCGAGAGGCGCGGCGCATCCTCGGACCCGATGCGCTGATCGGCGTCAGCACGCACAATCTGGATCAATTGCGGCAAGCGATCCTCGATGGTGCCAGTTACGTCGGCATTGGCCCGACCTTCCCTTCGACTACGAAAGAGTTTGGCGACTTGGCGGGTCTGGAATTTGTGCGTCAGGCGATGGCCGAGACGACGCTGCCTGCTTTCGTGATTGGCGGCGTGAACGCGCAAACCATCGACGCCGCTGTCGCCGCCGGCGCGCGGCGCGTTGCCGTCAGCGCCGCCATCGCCGGGGCCGACGATCCGCGCTCGGTCGCCGCTATGCTTCTCGGCGCGCTGCCCGAGTAGAACGACGGAAGAGGCTTCAACCGGATTGCTGCGGCAAGCAAGGATCGTGATAGAATGAGGACATGAAACCGAAACGCCGCCGGTCGAGCTCTGCTGTTGCCCGCGTCTACCGCTCGCCGAACATTCCGATGGCTGTGATCCGCCGCTACGCGCGGCAGATTGCGGAGCGCTTTCGCCCGGATAAGATCATCCTGTTTGGCTCTTACGCATACGGCCAGCCGCACGAAGACAGCGATGTGGATATCCTCGTCATCATGCCGGCGCGGAATGAACTCGATCAGTCGTTCAAGATCCGTTGGCAACTCCCCGCTCCTTTTGCGATGGATCTGCTCGTTCGAACGCCGAAGAACCTGAAATGGCGGCTTGAAGAGGGCGATTCTTTCCACTCGGAAATCACATCGAAGGGCAAGATCCTTTATGAAGAAAAGCACCAGCAAATGGGTGCGAAAGGCCGAAGCCGATTACACCTTTGCCGAGGGGGCTGAGATGATGTGCCTCGAGGAATCGTCGGTGCTGAAACTCTCCTTTCGTCATACTTTCAACGAAATAATGGAGCTAAATAAGTACGCACCGGAGGTGCGGTTCAAAGCGAAACTGGTTCTTTCTTTCGCCGTGATTTCAATGCTGGTCGGCTCAATCACGCTTCTCCTTAATCGGGACGACTCGAAATGGATACCACTTGTTGGGAGCGCCGGATTCTGGATTCTAGTAGGGTTGATGGTAACACGGATAGCCGGCTTCGGAGCTTGGATTCGGAGTAAGCGTCCTCTCTTGAGCATTGAATTCAGCAAAGCCACGGTTTCAGTAATGATCGATAACGAGACGATTGATCTGGGATGGGAAAACTGTGGGTACTTCTATGAAACCCCGAAGCTTATCGTTCTGCGTGTACCCCCAGGGCAAACGCACCAGCAACCCCTTGATTCATAGGGAGTTGCATTGCTGAGCAAGAGATTTTTTCGCTCTTGCTCAGCAATGCAACTCCTTTAATAGAAGTAGTTTAGATAATGCGT
>Ga0070739_10007351_pt1 | contig 11730 bp, 7 predicted proteins | sample Coa_R1_7_FD_66445 | JGI IMG/M metagenome (GOLD analysis project Ga0070739, IMG submission 66445) | Surface soil microbial communities from Centralia Pennsylvania, which are recovering from an underground coalmine fire - Coalmine... | ecosystem: Environmental > Terrestrial > Soil > Unclassified ... | reverse complement strand
GACGTTTGGCGCTATCAACGGAACCCAAGTGATCACCGGGAACGGAGATACGAACGTGATCAACATCGCTTCGCTGCATAATCCGACCCTGACTCTGTCCGGCGGTCCAAACGATGTCTTCATTATCAATGTTTCCGGGTCGTTTCAGACCAATCACCCCGTCACACTGGTTGGGATCACACCTTCCCAGATCCTGTGGAACTTCACAGGTACGGGGACCGTGCTCCAAACCTCGGGCGGAGCTGTCCTGCCCGGTACGTTTCTGACAACGCACGGCGGACAATTCAATCTGGACAATGTGGATGTGATGGGTGCGTTGATCAACGCGACCGGAAACATTACCTTCGTATCGGGTGCACATCTCGAGTTTCTGCCATTTACGCCTCCCGAGGAAATTCCGGAGCCCGGGACTCTGGCCCTGCTCGGAGCGGGATTAGCCACCGTTGTTGGGGTCAGGCAGCGCAGCCTGCGCAAGTAGCCGCCACTGCCGGTCGCGGTGATCGTGACAGAACGATGGAGGGCCTGCCAACGGCAGGCCCACCCCCATGGCCACCTCAATCCTAGTTGCCAAGATCGGGTTTTGGGCGTGCGCCACCCTGATCCTCTACACGTACCTCTTCTATCCCGTGCTGCTGCTTTTTGCTTACAGTGTGGTCCAACTCAAGCGAGATCTTGTTTACGTTGCTGCACGCCAGGAGCGGAGAGTCAGCGGAATTCCTCGGAGCGAGCCGCCGAGTGTCAGCATATTGATCCCAGCCTTCAACGAAGAGGCGCATCTGCGGGATAAGCTGGACAATCTGGCAGATTTGGACTATCCGGAGGACAAGCTCGAGATCATTATCGTTTCGGACGGGTCCAGCGACCGGACCAATGAAATTCTTCAGAACATCCGGACGGCTCACACACACGTGCTGTTGCTGCCTGAGCGGCGGGGCAAAGCGAATGCGCTGAACCTGGCGGCGGCGGAGGCGAGCGGGAGCATTCTGCTCTTTTCGGATGCCGCCACCTTGCTCCCTCGCGATGGCGTGCACAAACTGGCGCGGCACTTCAGAGATCCATCCGTTGGGGCCGTCTGCGGCTCGCTGGAGTTCGCCGGCTCGAACGAGTCGAAGCGGACGGAAGGCGTTTACTGGAAATACGAAAGCGCGCTCCGCATTATGGAGGCGCGGTTGGGCGCGACATTGACGGCCAGCGGGGCATATTATGCGATTCGGCGCAGTTGCTACCAGCCACTGAAGAGCACCGCGATTCTGGACGACTTTCTGATTCCAATGAATGTCCGGAAGCAGGGGTATCGGGTCGTATACGATCCGGAAGCTGTGGCGCAGGAGTTCTCGGAGGCGTCCGTCTCGGGCGAGTTCCGGCGCCGTGTCCGCCTGGCTGCGGGAAGCTTTCGCGCCCTGCCGGAACTGGCGCGGACGCCGATGAGGGGATTCACAGGCGTTGCATTCCTCTCGCACAAAGTGTTGCGGTGGATCATGCCGTTTTTGTTCCTTGGCATGCTCGGCAGCAACATCCCGCTGATCGACGCCGGATTGTACGGCTGGGCATTTGCGTTCCAATGCATGTTCTACCTGCTCGCGGTGATGGGGATGCTTTCGGCGCGGCACCATCTGCGGCTGCCCGGCCTGGTCTGCTATTTCCTGTGCGCGATGAATCTGGCCTTTCTTATCGGTTCCTTCCGCGCGTTGAAGCGGAACAGCACTGGCTTATGGGAGCGAGCCGATACCTGAATGGCGAGCGGCGAGGGACATAGCAGGTGCTGACGGCGCGGGAGACCGAGCGCATCCGTCGCGGTGCGTTCCGGCTTGGGGCGTTTCTGCTTTTCCTGCGCGTCAGTTATCTCCACGAGATCGAGACGTACCTAACCCGGGTGAACCTGAGACTGCTGTACATCTTCGGCATGCCGGCGATATTGGGGATTGTAATCGCCGGCGGGCTTCGGCGCGCACTTCGGGGCTGGCCAGCCTATTGCTGGGTTGCGTATGCCGGCTGGATCGCGCTGTCCATTCCCTTCAGCTCGTGGGTCGGCGGATCGTTTCGCGTAATGGCTGTCTTCGTCAGAAGCGATCTGTTGATGTTGTTCGCCATTGCAGGGCTTGCGATTAGCTGGCGGGAGTGCCGTTCCATCATGTATGTGATCGCATCGGCAGCGGTGGTGAATCTGGTGAGCGCTCGTCTGTTCGCAACAGAAAACATGGAGGAACGGCTCAGTCTCGAGTTCGGTTCCATCAAAAATGCGAACGACTTCGCTGCGCACCTGCTGCTGGTCTTGCCATTCCTGCTCTGGACAGCGCTGAGTTCCAGGAGCTGGTTGTTGCGGCTCGCGGCCCTGCTCGGCGTCGGTTATGGGCTGTACCTGATCCTCAGTACCGGCTCTCGGGGAGCCGTGGTGGCGCTTGGGCTCGATGTCCTCGTCGTCCTGATTTGGGGAACCACGCGCCAGAGGCTGGCCTTGTTTACTCTGGGACCGCTCGCGCTCGCAGCGATTCTGACCACCGTACCCAGCCAGGCTCTACGCCGGAGTGTGTCTTTCTCCGGGGGGACTGACGCAGTTTCGAATGAGGCCGAAGAATCGGGCGAGGTCCGCAGATATCTGTTTCGGAAGAGCGTAGAATACGCGATTCACCACCCTCTCTTCGGTATCGGCATGGGCATGTTCGCGAACTATGAAGGAGTCGATAGTGTCTCGTCCGGAAGGCGCGGGGCTTGGCACGTCACTCACAACAGCTTCACGCAAGCTGCCAGCGAATGCGGGATTCCAGCCATGTTGCTCTTCATGGCGGGTATCATTTCCACGTTGATTTTGGTGAATTCCACCTGGCGGGATGCCCGGCGGCGGCGTTGCGAGGAAGTCCAGAACGCTGCGTTCTGCGTCATCCTCGCGGTAGTGGGTTTCAGCGCCGCAATCACTTTTCTGAGCCTGGCATACACGTTCTATTTGCCCGCCATGGGAGGCTTGGCGATCTCGATCGCCTGTGCCGCGAGGGCGGAGTTTGCGGTCCGCGATCGCATCAGAATGCCACTGAAAGCGGTGGGGAGCGCCGCTTGGCGTCCTGCCGGACCTGTTGAGCCGGATGTGTTCACCGGCGCTCGCTTAACCTCAGGTGCGCCGAGTCGTTGAACGGCACAACGGAGAGCAGGATGGGAAGCTTCCAACATGCGCAGGCAATCGTCGAAACCCCCAACGTGGGCGAGGGCACCCGGATCTGGGCTTTCGCGCATGTTCTGCCGGGCGCAAAGATCGGACGGGAATGCAACATTTGCGATCACACGTTTATTGAGAATGATGTGGTGATCGGTGATCGCGTGACCATCAAATGCGGCGTCCAGTTATGGGACGGCGTCCTGATCGAAGACGACGTTTTCGTAGGCCCGAATGCGACTTTTACGAACGACCCCTTTCCCAGAAGCAGGCAGCGGCCCGCGCAATTTTCCCGCACGGTTATCCGGAAGGGGGCATCCATCGGCGCGAATGCCACCGTGTTGCCGGGCGTGACCGTCGGGAAGCATGCGATGATCGGCGCCGGTGCGGTCGTCACCGGCGATGTCCCGGCGCGCGCCATCGTGGTGGGGAACCCCGCGCGAATCCAGGGCTATGTCGATGTAAGGGCGGAGCATCCGTTTCAGGTGGGCGAAGTGCTCTCGAGCGACATGCGCGCCGCGGACGTCAAGGGTGTCGTCCTGCACCGTCTACCGCTGGTCCAGGACATGCGCGGCATGCTGTTGAGCGGAGAGTTTCAGCGAGATGTGCCCTTCCTGATCAAGCGCTACTTTCTGGTATTCGGCGTATCGAGCAAGCACGTACGCGGCGAGCATGCGCATAAGAGATTGCAGCAGTTTCTGGTTTGTGTCCATGGGCGCTGCAATGTGGTCGTCGATGACGGAGCACATCGGCAGGAATTCATATTGGATGATCCTGGAATTGGCCTTTATATCCCCCCAATGATCTGGGCTGTGCAATATCAATACACGAGCGATGCCGTGCTTCTGGTGCTGGCGTCGGACCCTTACGATGCGCAGGACTATATTCGCGATTATGACCAGTTCCTCGCGCTCCGCAAAGAATACACGACCGCCACTGCTGTTTAACCGCTCCGGCGAGAGCGAGGGGTTTGCGACGAGTCATGTTTTCCCTGGTGATTCCGGTATATAAGAACGAAATGAACCTGGACCGTTTGCTCGCGGCGCTCGGTGAGCTAAGCGGCAGGTTGCCGGAGGAACTCCAGGTTGTATTTGTTGTGGATGGCAGCCCGGACCGCTCCTTCGAGATACTCAGCCGCCGTCTCGCGGGCGTTCCGTTCCGCTCGCAACTCGTTTCATTGAGCCGAAACTTCGGCTCGTTCTCTGCGATCGCGGCGGGGCTGCGCGCCGGCTCCGGCGAGCGGTTCGGTGTCCTGGCGGCGGACCTGCAAGAACCACCGGAACTGATCGAACGGTTCGCCAAGATCCTCCTCGCCGGAGATGCGGACGTTGTGTTTGGATGCCGGGCATCGCGGGCGGACTCGATGATGTCGCGGCTGTGTTCCGGTCTCTTCTGGTGGACCTACCGCCACTTTGTCGTAAAGGATATGCCTCCAGGCGGCGTGGATGTCTTCGCATGCACACGCCAGGTGCGAGATCGGCTTCTCGAATTGAAGGAAGTCAATACAAACCTCATTGCACTGCTGTTATGGCTAGGGTTCCGCCGCCAGTTCACCAGCTATCAACGCCTTCCCCGCATGGCTGGGGAAAGCGCATGGACTCTGTCGAAGAAGTTGCGCTACGGCCTGGACAGCCTTTTTAGCTTTACGGACCTTCCGATTCGGATTCTGTTGTTCATGGGAGTTGCGGGCCTGGCGGTCGCGAGCGTCCTGTCGGCGGTTGTATTGGCGGCCAAGCTCTCGAAGGGAATCCCGGTGCCCGGTTATACCCCAATCGTCCTGGCCATTCTGTTTTTTGGGGCATTGAGTAGTCTCGGGATGGGGATTCTCGGACAGTACTTATGGCTTTCCCTGCAAAACAGCCGGGGCCGGCCCGGTTTTATCGTCGCGTCCAGCACGGAATATTGTGTGACACACATGGCGTCTCAATCGCCATCCTCCCCTCGTTCGAGTGGATCCAGTGGGGTTCCGGCAGCGGCGTCGCGCTGAGGGCGCGGTCTCTAAATGGCGACAACGTCGAATCAACATTACCCACTCGTCAGCGCCATTCGTCCCAGTAAGGGACGGTATCCGTCTGGTAATGAGACATATCGCCAGGTGGCTTTGTGGTTGTTGTACATGAGCATCGTTGTCGCTTACCAGTGGTTCAGTCAGGCATATACCCTCCCATTCGGCGGCGACTCCGACGAGCCGGCTCACTACGTGACGTCCCTGATGGTTCGTGATTACATCCGGACCGGATTCCCCCAAAGCCCGCTGGCGTTCGCAGAACAGTTCTACGTCCACTATCCAGCGGTCGCATTCGGAATGTGGGGGCCTATGCTGCATGTAATCGGCGGTGCATGGATGGCAATATTCTCCGCTTCCAGGGTCTCGATCATGTTGCTGATCGCAACACTCTCCGCGACGTTCGCCTGGTCGGCGCAGTGGGTGAGCCGCCGGGCGTTCGGTTCGCTCGCGGGCCTCCTGGTTGGACTCGGCGTCTGCCTGATTCCGGCGTTTCAGGCGTACAGCACAATGGTGATGGCGGATATCCTGACTGGAACGTTCATGCTCTGGGCAGCGTATTGGTGGAGCCGATATCTCGAAAACGGGCGCCTCTCCACGTCAGTCGTATTCGGCGTTCTGGCGGGATTGGCTTTGCTCACAAAGGCGAATGCCGGGGCGTTAGCTCTGATGCCCCTCCCCGCCACAGTGCTTGCGGGCAGGAGCGACCTGCTCCGCCGCCGCTCATTTTGGATTCCTCCGGGGATTGTGGCGGTGCTCGCCGGGCCATGGCTGATCTTTTACGCCAGTTTAATGGCACACGTGACGCGCGTTCCGACGACGCCGTCAATCGCCTATCGATATCTACTGCATTCGTTTGGAATATTTGGCGTCCTTACGATCCCGTTTGTCCTCGCCGGCATGGGAGGCCTCCTCTTTGGTAAAGGAGGGGCGCCAGGCGGGCGCCCGCTATGGGCCGTTTCGGTGAGCATGTTATTGGGGTTCATACTATACCACTGCCTGGTGCCTGGAGGCTTTGAGTCGCGTTATGTGCTGATGATCGCCCCATGGGTCGCGGTTCTGTTGATTTCCGGCGCCGCGTTGAGCGGCCTTAGGTTGCCGGTCTTCATTCGCAGCGGATTTCCGGTGGTTTTGCTGGCAAGTGTCGTAGTGTATGGCGCTGCGACGATTCGGATTCCGGTCAAGACGCAACTCCCGTATTCGCAGGTAGCCGCGGACCTCGTTGGCCGGACGAATCTGCCGCAAAGCGTATTCCTGTTTTCGTCCGAATCGGCAGTAGAGACGGCCTTTGTCGCCGAAGTAGCCATGCGGGATAAGCGCCCGAACCATTTCGTACTGAGGGGCTCTAAAATGCTGGCCCGCATGAATTGGAATGGCAACCGATACGAGAACCGAGCCGGCGACGAGACCCAGGTGCGCGAGAGGCTTGGCGCCTGGGGTGTCAGCCGGGTCATTATTGACACGTCGCCGGGCGCCACTCCATGGCCGCACCACCGCCTACTGAGGAAGGCGGTCAGCGAGGCCCCGGAATGGCGGCTCACCCGTCGCTATGGCAGTTCGGTAGAGGTCTACGAATTTCTCGGAACAGCAAAATTGCCCGACCGGATTGAAGTCGATGTTCCGTACACGCTGCGCCGTTCGTTGACAGCCCCGGTAATGCGGCGGCCATGAAATGGAGGGCATTACGAACCGGCTCCCTTTCTATCTCGTACTATTATTGCCCGCATTTGGGGAGATTCCTCCGCACACGAGTCATCAGCCGCATAACGGCAATGCGATCGTCGTGTATGGCGCGATCGGGCTGGAACCACCGAATCTGCGTGCACGGATCGCATCGTGGCTCAACCAGCGGTTTGAGTGGACCATCGGTGGCGACGTTCGAACGAATGACGATGCTCCGGGCAAGACGTGGTGGCCCGGCTATGTGGACTTCACCTATCTCTACCCGTACCAGATGTGGGATCTGCAGAGGACCGCAGCCCGCAGCGGGTTCGTAATGGAATCCATGCTGCTGCACGCAACGATTGACATGCGGGTCAACAGCAGCGACGGCGCTCAGTGGACCAACATGCAGCAGTTCGATGCGTTCGAGCCAAGAGTGTCCGGGGCTCTAGTCGGCGGCATCATTCTATCGGACGGGAAATCCTATCAGGACGTAACGCACCAGAGCTGGTACGGATCGCCGATGACTACGATATCCAACACGCTCTACGTGGGGTATATGGAGCCCTTCGATCAAGTCAATTTCACGATTGTCGCGCCGAGGGTTGGTGGTGCGATCGAGTATCAGTACTGGAATGGATCAGGCTGGACGGACCTCGCAATTCGGTCGGATCGCACCTCAAGCCTAGCCGAAAGCGGAGCGGTAAATTTCTACCCTCCGAGGGACTGGGTGCAGGTTGCCGTGAATCGATCAAAGCCGAAGTTTTGGCTGAGGCTGGTCGTGAAGGGTGCAACCCGGAAGCCCATATACACCAAAGTGACTGGAGACGACTGGTCGGTCGCATCCGCCGGGAACAATCTTCGCGGCTGGAACGGCAGAGATCCGCACCGGATCAATATCGGGACCCGGGTGGAGTACAACCCGACGCCTCCAGCCGATGCCACGGCCAAATTCCGATACCAGGCGCGCATGAGCAATGTCAACAACTCGACTTTTGGAAATCCTTCCGATGTTCAGCGAGGGATCCGGACGTGGAGTAGATACCTTTCCGATGCTGCTGATGCCGCCATTCTGCCGGGCACTGACGGAGTGATGTTCGATGATTTCGGTGCCTCCCCAACGCGGGTTGCATCTCCGAAGACGTTCTGGCCGTATACGGATTTCAAGCAGACGACTAGCTGGGAAACGGAGGTCGAGGCGACCTACGCCGCGGTTGTGGAACGGCTGCACCAGGAGCACGGTGCGGCCATTCCAGGAGCGAGTGGTTTTCAAGTGGGGACAAACGGATATCTGGGTAGCGGCGAGTGGGCGCTCTGCGAGGGGTGGTGGTGCAACGTTACGACGAATGCTTCGGCTAACTCCATATACGCGTACCGCGTCAAAGGAGCGACGCTCACGTACGATCTCGCTCTCGCGGTCAACAATCCGAGGCACGGCAAGGTTATCATGACTTGCGTCGACCCATTTAAAGACTGGAGTTCGGTGCCTGGGCTGACCCAGTGGCATTACGTGGATCGAGCCAACCGTACGCCGATCGAATGCCTGGCAATGCATTACCTGGGATGGAATCCGGACACTCTATTCGCATACAACACTACCGGTTATTACTATGGGACAACGGACGAGGTGGATGTGTATGCGCCTCCCACGACCGTGACAAGCAGCGTGGAAGCCGATTCGTCAGAGATGCCGAAGCGGGTACGTCTCGCTAACGCTTCGGGATGCAATGCCACCGTGGAATGGTCCGGCGGGAAATACGGTGTGCGGCTCGGGTCGCCTGACTTCGGTGACACCGTGTCGGGTACGCTCACCGGAAACGTCCTGGTGACGACTGACCCGATCCATTCCACACACCCGGCCGGGAGTTCCGCATACTGCATTCAGGTCCAGCATCTCAGCACGATTCCGGAACCGCAGGTCTCGAACGTGTACAAATGGGTGAACTGGTTTCCAGCGAGGGCAATGGATTTGGGGCTTCCTGATCCGAATGGATATCGCCGCGGAGCGCGGGCCGTGACCGAACCTGGAAATACGCCATGGAAGACGGGCGGCGCGCCGGATTACATCTCGGGGCAAACCCGCAGTACATGCGACGCGAAGCCCGGCGGGTGCCCGGATGTGTGGCGCCGGGATTTTACGAATGCCATCGTATTGTTGCGGGCGTGGAATTACACCATGATCGAAGCGGAATTGGACACGCCATCACGGCCGATTCCGCTTGGTGGAACATACTATCCCCTGAAAGCAGACGGCACGACAGCGCCCGCCGTAACCAGCCTCAGTTTGCGGGGAAATGAAGCAGCGATCCTGATGAAGAGTCCGATTCCGGCCTCGCCTCGGCCCTTACGGCCGGAACGGCAAGAGTAAGCCCCAGTATTTCATCGCCTGGACTAGATGCCAATGCGGATTCTATACCTGCATGGCAGCGTGATGCCGCCCCCCAATGACCTGAGCCTAAACAAATTTGCGTGGCTCTCGGAGCAGTTGGAAGGCGACGTTCTCCAGCAAGTCTGGTTCTCCAGCCCTGGAGAATTGGAGGAGACTGTCGGGCCTGGTTCTTATCCGATCCACCTCGTGAGGCGGTTCCGTTATCACTTCCTGCTGATGAAATCCCGTAACCGCTTGATAAACAAAATGGCGTTAGCGTGCTTCTTCATTTCTGAGGGTTTAAAGGTCTATCGAGATCAAGGGTTCGAGTGCATCGTTACTTACGCCCACACATTGACCGCACTTTGTGGGGTAGTTCTGAAGTGGCTTACAGGGGCGAAGCTGATTGTGGAAATTGTCACCCAGCCGGATAAGGCGTACGTCGTCCAGAACCCGACACCTCGGCCGCTGGATTGCCTCATGCAGTTGTACTCGAACATTTGCGTGCATCTCTCGCTCTGGTCATGCGATCGGGCCCACCTCCTGGCGCCGACCCTACTGGCGGGGTACAAGCGGCTACAGAACGTGCGGGCGAGCGCGTTTTTCCAGGGGGTGCCGGTGTCGCAGATCCCAAGACACCATGAAGCTTCGGAGCAATATATTCTGCTGGTCGGGGCGCCTGCGAATGTGAAGGGAGTGGATCTGCTCATTGCAGCTTTTAAGAGGCTTGCTGCCGACTTCCCGGACGTAAAGCTCAAGTTGCTGGGCTACTATCCGGACCGCCAACGTCTGGAGGAAATGGCGGATGGCATATCGCAGATCGAGTTTTTGGGGCCGCGCCCGCACCCGGAGGTGCTCGGGATCATGAGCAATGCGACCATCTTCGCGCTTCCCTCACGGAACGAAGGGGTGGCGACGGTAGTCATCGAGGCCATGTCCTCTGGCGTGCCTCTGGTTGTCTCCGACGCTGGCGGACTTCCGACCGTGGTGCGCGATGGTGAAAACGGGTTCCTGGTGCCGGTGGGAAACGTCGACATGCTCGAACTGCGGCTCCGCCAGTTGCTGTCGGATCCGGAACTGAGGCGGAGGATAGGGAGCAGCGCATATGAGACGGCGCGGAAGCTGTACAGCGAGCCGATGTATGTCCGCCAATTCAGTCAAATGATTAGAGAGACGGTTGGCGCCGCCGCGAAGGACCCCGGGGAGGGGCGAGACCGGCCGGCGGGGGCAAAACACAGAGAAGTGGAAGGGTCGGCGCGATGACCGTCCCAGCTCCTACTGCCCAGGTCGATACGATATCGGTCCGGTCGCCGTTCAGGGACATGCTGCGCGGCAGCGGCCTCTACTCGGTCGCATTCTTTGCACCCAATCTTGCCAGCATCATTCTGGTTCCGGTGATGACGCGCGCGCTCACCAGCGCCGACTATGGCATCACCGATCTGTTATCGCAGGTCGGCACGGTATTGCATCTGCTGCTTGGAGTGAATTTTTCGGCTGCCTTGGGATACTTCTACTTCGCCGAGCAGACGGCAGAAAGGCGCCGCGAGGTGGTCAGTACGTCGATTGTGGGTTCGGCGGTGGTCGGACTGGCTGCGGTACTCGTATGTCTCCCATTCGCCGCCCCCATGGCCCGGCTTGCTTTTCCTCATGTCGATGCGGAGCGTTTCCTGATTCTGATTATCGCTTCGATGCTGCCAGCCTTTCTGTTGGAAGCGCTGAACAGCTGGCTGCGCGTAATCAACCGGCCCGGAATGTATGTCGGCATATCATTAGTCCGGCTCGCCGTGACCATCGCCGGCATTGTCATCCTGGTGGGCGCACTCGGCCTTCGGGTCTGGGGCGTTCTTTGGACCGGCGTTGCAGCCGTGCTGGTTCACCTGGCGTTCCTGCTCGTGATCTGGCTCCGGAGTGCGCCGATCTCCTTCGACCGGCATCTCTTCATTCAAATGCTGAAGTACGCATTTCCGCTCGGCTTTGCCGGCCTGGCAATGTTCGTCCTCAATTTCGGCGACCGCTTTATTCTGCCCCATTACCGCTCGTTCGACGACCTCGGGATCTATGCGCTCGCGTGCAAGGCGGGGGCGCTGATGAGTGCGCTTTACGGTTCCTTTCAGGTCTACTGGAGCGCCCAGGTGTTCGGAATTATGAGACGAGAGGATGCCGACACGCTCTTTCCGCGAATTCTCACGTATGTCGTGGTTGCCACCTCGTTCTTCGGCCTGTTCCTCTGCGTGTTCGCGCAACCAGCAATACGCATTCTCACAGCGCCATCTTATTACCGCGCAGCCCCCTTGGTGCCAGTCCTTGTGGCGGCATTTGTCTTGCGTTCAATCGGCGATTTTGTGCGGTCCCTGTTGCTCGCGGCAGGGCGGCCGCAAGATTACGCCATCTGCAACTGGATCGGCGCGGGAGTATGCATCGGTGCCTATGCCGTGCTGATCCCCATGTACGGAATTTGGGGAGCGGCCGCGGCGACGCTCGGAGCATTCGGCGTGATCGGATTCGTGTCGGCAGTCTGGAGCTACCGGGCCATGCCGTACCGGGTGGAAT
>Ga0070739_10007348_pt1 | contig 11734 bp, 15 predicted proteins | sample Coa_R1_7_FD_66445 | JGI IMG/M metagenome (GOLD analysis project Ga0070739, IMG submission 66445) | Surface soil microbial communities from Centralia Pennsylvania, which are recovering from an underground coalmine fire - Coalmine... | ecosystem: Environmental > Terrestrial > Soil > Unclassified ... | reverse complement strand
CAGCCGAGAGGCTGCGCGGTCTGGGATGCGGACGTGTCATGCGGAACCCCGCCGATCATGGCGGCATGCGGGACCGTGCACGGTATGCCCCATCCCCTTATCCGTTCCGTTCAGCATGGTCGTTCGTTCGCACCGCGTCATACCGGCGCTACGTCATTCACGTCGATCTCGACCGCGGCGGCTTGCTGGATCAACCGGACGCCGATCACGAGCCGGTGGCGCCGGTCTTTGCGTAACAGGATACCCTTGACGCCTTGCAGAGGCCCTCGGATCACCTCAACCGGCATGCCCTCCCGAAGATAGGGGTGCGCGTCGTAGGGCAGCACGCTGGTCATGAGCGTCCTGAGGGACTCGATCTCTTCTTCCGGAATCGGTTCCGGTCTGTTCCCGCCGCCCACCACATCGACCACGCCTGCCACCTTGAGCACCGGCAGTTTTTCCCGAAGCGAGAAGCGAACGAAGCAATATCCGGAAAACAACGGAACTTCGATCTCCTTTTTCCGATCCTTCCACTGGCTCACCCGTTTGACGGTCGGCAGCAGCGGCTCCAATCCCTGGCCGGCCAGCCGGTCGCGCACCAGCTTCTCGTGCCGGGACTTGGTGCGAAGGGCGTACCAGCGGGGAGAATGGTCTGTCTGGTTCATCTGGTTTGTCTGGTCTATCTGGTCTATTTGGTCTGTCTGGTAAACTGAGCGCCGTGCTTCTTCCGCGGATACTTTATGAGACCGGAAATGATTCGGCTTGTTTTCTCCGCTTGTCCATAAATTGACTCAAAAGTTTCCTTAGACAAGTATCCTTGATCTAAAGCGATGTACAGATGGCTCTGCACTTCGGCTGCCGAAGACATGGCCACAAACAAGAACTGAACAAATTCTTTGTCAGAATGCCGAGCAAATCCTTCGGCGATGTTCGCCATCACCGAGCCGGATGCTCCCTGAATCTGCCCGCACAGACGAATATCTCTTTGCCAGGCCCGACTCTCGCCTATTGCTTCGTAAATCTGTCTCGTCAATTGCCTGGATTCTTTCCAACAGTCGAGGTCTTCAAATCGAGAGAGCTTCATCAGTGATTTCTGGTCTATCTGGTCTGTCTCGTCATTGAGGCCTAACTGGTCTTGGCCGCGGAAACGATTGACCAGAAAGACAAGACAGACATTTTCGACGAGATAGACCGCTTTTGAGACAGCTCCGCCCTCTCACTTACAGGTTCCATCTGTCCGATGGAGCCTGTGCGAATGCGTGGTCTCCAGAACAGTACCCCGCGAAGCCCGCCGGGGCGGCCGGTCGACCGGCCTTCTGGAAACTCCTATGGTCAGCTACAGCGGAGACGCCCCGCGCCTCACCGAAGCACCCGCTCACGTAGCGCTCGATCGTCGAGACAAACTCGTCCGCTTCCCGGTTTTCACCAGCAACAAGCCGAACAGCGTCACGACGCCCTTATGGGTATCGGCGCGTTGCCCCTCGGTCAAGGGCGCCGCCTGCGCTGCGTGGTACCCGTTGCTCCGGGAATGCAACGGGTCCCGGCAGCATAGTACGCGCGAGAAATCGCGTCGTCCCATTCGCCCTTGGCGCACAGGTCGCGGGCTACTCGGGCCTTTTCGCGCGCCTTGGCGAGATAACCCCGGATGAGTTCCTGTTGCGCCTTATCCAATGAGGATTCCCTCTTGACTCACATGCTCCACAAACGGCGTCTGCAACGCTTGCAACCTGGCAAATTCCTGTTCCGGAAACACTTTCAACGACACCAATCGCCCGTGCTCCAGCAGGACGTCCATGACCGCGTCGTAAAGAACATCGAGCAGCGCCTCATCCTTCTTCGACACGACCAAGAGGAGGTCGCAATCCGAATCGGGCCGATGAGTTCCCCGAGCGCGCGATCCGAACAGCACGATCCGCTTGATCTGCGGGCGGACGGAAGCGATCTTTCCCAAGAACTCGGTGAGAATGGGATCGGTGGCGGTCGATGGATTCACGGGCTGTCTGGTCTATTTGGTCTGTCTGGTCTGTCTGGTCTATCTGGTCTGTCTGGTCTGTCTGGTCTATTTGGTCTATCTGGTTTGTCTGGTTCGTTTCGTGTCGCACGATGCGGATCCGCTATCCGCTGCTGGGACCGAGGCTCAGAATCTTCTCCTTGGCGATCCCTTGCCTCGCCAGCTTGGCCTGGATTGTTTTGGCGTTCTCCAAATCGGCGATCAACAGCGCATCAAATTCCCATTCGCTCAAGGATTCGATCGGCCACACCGGATACGATAAGAACGTGCGCGCGCCCCGTTCATCCACGAAGCCGACCAGTGTCAGATTCATTTCCCTCAGCGAGAGATAGGCCAGTTCGGCCAATTCTCCCGTACCGCACATCGCCACTCGCTTCACCCCGGCCTGCGACAATCCGGCCAGCGTTTCTCTCAACCGATGCCGCATCTCCCGGTAATACGACAGGGAATACTGCATGTATTGGTACGTGAGGCGGGATTTCTCAGCGATCCCCCGAGGAGTCAGCAAATAGCGGATGCGATGTTTGGGGATGGTGGTGATCTTGATATAGCCTTTGCGCGCCAGGCGCTTGAGATAGAGGTTGGTCAGGCCGAGGGCGACACCGAGCTTTGTCGCCAGCGACCGCTGTGTGACTTCCGCGTCTCGCTCGACCTCGGTCAGCAAAACAAGGTCGCGTTGGCCTTGTATGTCCATGCAGCGGCGAGGGTCGAAGGAATGTGTTCAGGATTTGAACACAAGCCGACCTGTCCGTCAAGGAGAAAATTCCGCGCACGCCGGGATTGACAGCCTTTCCTTCATTTGATAGATGCGCGACGAGCGAGACTGGCGAGACCGGTGTGATCTCTCACCGGAAGCGCTTGCTTCGCGTTTCGCGCATGTCGCGACCGCCACTGCTTCTTCCGAGGAGAATCGATGCCACGAGTCAGCGTGATCATTCCTGCGTACAACGGCGTCACTCGGTACTTGGAGCAGGCGATCCGGAGCATGCTGGCGCAGACGTACAAAGACACCGAACTGATCGTCGTCGATGATGCCTCCACCGACGACACGGCTCGGCTGGTGCTCCGTTTCCCGCAAGCCCGGTATTACAAGCGGGCAACCACCGGCGGCCAAGCCGCCGCCCGCAACGACGGCGCACGGCTGGCCAAAGGCGAGTTTCTGGCGTTTCTCGACCAGGACGATCTCTGGGAGCCGACGTTTCTCGAGGAAACCTCAGCCGTGCTGAACGCCCATCCCGAAGCCGCCCTCGTGCACTGCGACGGCTATCAGGTCAACGAACGGAACGAGATCCTCGAGTACGACGCCGCGATCAAACACACCGCCAGTGTCACCCAGATGTTGCGGGGCGGTCACGACGTGGCGACCTCAGGCTCGTTGTTCCGCAAACAGTGTTTCGACGCGGTCGGCGGATATGACGAGACCCTTCCCGTCTGGGAGGATATCGATCTGGCGATCCGACTGTACCAGCGCTTCCGCATCGTGCACCTGCCGAAGCCGCTGTATCGCCATCGCCTCTACGGGCACAATGTGTCGCGGGACATCCCGTCGGACCGGGCGTTGCTCGGCCGACGGCGCTTCCTCGAGAAGCACGGCCCGGCGTGTCGGCCGGGCACGCCCGAAGCCCGCGCGCTCGCCCGCGACTGGGCGCAGTATTATGGCGACCTCGGGAAATACCTGCTCCAGACCGGGCAAACTCGTGACGCCCGCCGCGCGCTGTGGCAGGCTGTTCGTTATGACCCGTTCAACCATAAAGGCATTCTGAGATTGCTGCGATCACTCATCCAAGCGTAACGGCTGTTCCCCTACCCGCTACCCGCTATCCCTCTCCGCTCTACGCCTTCTCTTTCACCGCGTGCACCGTGATCTCGGTTCCGTAACCGAGACGGCCCGCGATCAGGCAGAACGGCCGCGCGATCAGCTTCTCGATCAACCGACGAAATGGAAGGGCGCGGCCAAACCTGTGCATCCAGAACCGTTCCAAGCTGGCCATGAAAAAGAGCGAGCCCACTCCCGTCCGCATGCGTTGGACGTGGAAGCCGGCGTGTTCGAGCATTCGGCTCAACGTGGCCTTCTCGAAGTGGAAGAGGTGTCGAGGCAGTTCCCAAGGAAACCACCACCGTCCGAACAGCCGAGCTTCCAGGCTTCCTGCGTTGGGCACGGTGATGACGACGTGTCCGTCCGAGTCGAGAATTCGCCGGACCTCCTTCAGAACCGCCGCAGGATCGAACATGTGCTCCAGTGAATGACTGAACACGACGACATCGAACTCCCGATCGTGATACCCGGCCTGATCGAGATGGCCCAGGCGCACCCGATCACCGAAGCGCTCCCGCGCATAGGCAACGGCCACGTCGCTGGTGTCCACACCGTGAACCTTCCACCCCTGTTCCTGAAACATCGCGAGATTCGTCCCGGTCCCGCAGCCAACATCCAACAGGCGGCCCTGGCCGACCCAGGGCAGGATGTCCTTGCCGCGCAGCACCCGCAGCATCCAGTCCGGCCACACGAGCCATTTGCGGATTCGTGCCGGCAGGCCCGATGAGGTCGTGGACGGATACCCATAGTACGCTTCCATCACCCATCGCTTGACGCGGTTCACCTTGCGCGGCACGGGAGGAGGTCCAAAGTACGCGGAGGGATAGAACTTGCCGATTTCATCCGGACTCGGCCGGGGGTTCGTATACAGGAGCCCGCACTCCTCGCAGCGGACGACCGTGAACTCTTGGTCGCTCATCCTGTGGGTGAGGTCGCGTTGGCGAACGACCTCTCGCGCATGATGCGCCCCGCACAGACCGCAGGCCACCGTCTCCATCGTTACTCCCTTGTGGCGCAGCCGGCCATACCCAACACGTCCCGGGCGATCAATTCGGCGATCGCCCGATGTCCGTGCTCGTTCGGATGGGTGTCGTCCCGCCACCAGAGCAGGTCGCCGGTGGTCTCAAACGTCCGCCGAGCTTCCTCGACTAGATAGGGCCTCGCATCCAGACAGCGGAGCTGCGCCCGCTCGCAGCTCGCCAGCACAGCCTGGGCGAATCCCGAAGGCCCCGCTTCCCACTGCGCCGAAGGACGCTGCGCCAGCAACCAACGGTAGATTTCGCCTTTTGTCGGAAGGATCAGGAGGACGACCGGCACCCCGCGTGCGCCGGCGAGCGCCTGCATCGCCGCGAATGTTCGTTCCAGCTTGGGGAAATTCGCATGGCGTTCTACGTCAGCGCGCGACTTCATCCCCCAGACCTCATGCGAGGAGAGAAACAGCACGGGTCTCCCGTCCGGCTGCCGACGCACCACTACGCCTCCCGCCGCCCCGCTCCACCGCGCCCGCCATCCTTCCATCAGTTGGTTCAGCGGCGACCGGTTCCGAAACGTGCGATACCGGACGATCCACTCGCCCGCCCCCTCTCGCCACGGCAGCGCCGACAGATCCCATACCTCCCCTCCTGCGTCGTCTAAGTCGTTGCCGGTGTACAACGTCCAGACCAGTGTGGTCTGCGGGGCAATGGGCAATCGAGGCCATTCGATCGCGAAGTTCACAAACTGGTCATAGGGGCCGCCGGGGTAGGCGAGGTTGTACACTGAGCGGCCGCATCGGGCCTCCAGCACCCGCGCGAAGATCTTGTCCTGGCTCGTCCCCGCCCCTGCCGCGAACGAATCGCCGAGGACAACCAGATCAATCGGCTTCAGGCCTCGCTCATTCCGAAAGCCCGCTTCGTCCGTCCGGAAGTCGATCCGCCGCGGCTCGCGAAGAGCGGGATCCTCCAACAACGCCGCCAGATCACCATAGACCTCTCCCGAAAACGTCACGTTCGGATCCCATCGTCCCACGATCGGCAACCGCGGCAACTTCCTGGCAAAGAGGTTCGTGGGCGTGTAATGCAGACGCGGGCCGAGTACGGGGCGCAAGAGGAGATCCGCGACGGACATGGCGAGGCACAGCGCGGTCAGGCTCAGCACCAGATTCTCAGTCCATGCCGGGGGATCGGAGAGGAAAAGGAAGAGCACGACCGGCGCGAGCAAGACGACCTCGATCCAGCCGTTTTTGAGCACCCCTTCGGCGAAGAGCAACGCCGTGGCGCCGGCAGCGACGAGTGCCAGACTGAGGCGGCGTCTCATACGTACGATCGCACCAATCGAGACAAACACCGCCAGGCGGTTTTCCAACTATGGGCTTCGTTGACGCTGAGCGCGAACCCGTGGACGAGGCAGGACCGCCCTTGCGTTCTCTCGCCCATGTTGATCAACTGCTTGCCCCGATCCGCCAGATAGGACGCCTGTTCCCGCAACAGATAGCGACGCTTAACCGGATCGTCTCCAACCCGCGCGAGCAACGTCTCGATCAACAACGGCCGATGGGCGAGGGCGACATCCGCCGGCTTGATTTCCCGGTTGCGGTGATAGGTCAGCGGTTCCGCGATGTTCGCAATCTCGTAGCGGGCGGCGATTCTGGTCCAGAGTTCGTGGTCGTCCAGGCCGGCGGAGTGGAATCGTTCATCGAACCCGCCCACCGTCTCCAACACCGATCGCCGGATCATCGCCGCCGAGGGGGTCGGCACAAAACCGCGCACGAAGAGGCGGGCGAACGTTTCGGAAGGGTTGTACCCGGCTCCGATGACGCCCATCGGCTTTCCCTCGCGATCAAGATGGGCGACATCGGTCACGACCATGCCGACTTCCGGCCGCCGATCGAGCACCGCGACTTGTTTGTCCAGCTTTGTCGGATGCCACAGATCATCGTGATCCAGGAGGGCCACGTATTCGCCTGTTGATTCGGCGATCCCGCGGTTCCGGGCCCGGGCCACGCCGCCGTTCTCCTGCCGGACATAGCGGACCCGCTCTCCGAACGACCTGACGATGTCGCCCGACCCGTCCGACGACCCGTCGTCCACCACCACGATCTCACGGTCCGTCCAAGTCTGGGCCAGCACGCTCTCGATCGTCTCCCCGATCACGTCGCGGGCGTTATACACGGGAATGACAACGCTGACTTTCACGGAATCGCTCTATCAAGCACCGGCTCAGAACAGAGCGAGCAGCTCGCAGCTTCCCCCCTCCCCTGAAATAAGGGGAGGGCTTTGGGGCAGATTCTGAACATGAATCAGTCAGGCTTTGATCGCCTCCAAGATCACCGTCATTTCCTCGCACACGTTCCAGAGGTAGCGGCGGCAGCGTTTTTGAAAATACTCCGGCAGGAACTTGAACGGCTTCCGCATGTGGTACTCGATGGAGATCGTTCGAAAGTTGGTTTTCGAACCGTAGTAGTTGGGAGACTTGAAATACTCGAAACTCTCTTCGGTCATGAACCGGACATGGGTGGGATCGACGAACGCCTTGCGCGACGCATAGTACGGCGTCTTGATAGAGACCTTCGCGCCAGGCGCGCAGATCCGATAGAGTTCCTCCATGAAGGAGATCAGATCGCGCATGTGCTCGATCGAGTGGATGGAGTAGGCGCCGGCCACGCTGTTGTCGCGGAAGGGCAGGCCATGTTCAAAGTCGCAGATGACGTCCACACCCGGAAGCCGTCTTCGATCGACGCCGATCGTCCCCGGCTGTTTGTGCGCGCCGCAGCCGATGTCGAGCCTGACGTCCATCACAAGAAGGTGCGCACCAGGCGAGCATAGGTTCTGAATCGGAACGGGGCCTTTCGAACAGCGTTCGCGTAGCAGCGACGCGATTCGGAAAGGTTTCCCGACCGTTCGGCGAATCCACCACGCAGCAAATAATAGTTCGCCCACTCCCGGTCCAATGCGGCGCGCTGCTCCCGGGTCAACGGCTGCATCTGTTCGAGCCGAAGCAAAAATCGCTCGCGGCTGTTCAACACTCTCTCCTTGTGGGTGCGCTCATCGAACGCCCTATCGCGGTAGCCATGGCCCCGCTGAAGCTTGCGGACCAGCACGCGGTCGACGCAGCCGAACTCGGTCGCGCGATAGAGGCGGATCGTGAGGTCCGAGTCTTCAGACCCGTACAGCTCAGGGTCCAACGCCCCGACCTGGTCCAACACGCTCTTCCGGATCAGCAGCGTCGAAGGCAGCGCGGTATGCCCCCCGGCGAAAGCCCGCACCAAGGGTTCGCGGCTCTGGCGGGCCCGAACTCGCTCCTCCACCGTTCCGTCTTCATAGACGACTTCATAATCCGTATGAACCAGGCCCACCTGCGGCCTTGCCCGAAGAACAGCCAGTTGCGCTTCCAGCTTGTCCGGCAGCCAGACGTCGTCGCAGTCCAGGAGCGCGATGAATTCGCCCTTCGCCGCCTGAATGCCGTCATTGCGGGATCGGGCCGGCCCACCGTGATCCCGTTGAAACCACGTGATACCGTCGGTTCGTTCGAGCCGTCGCAGCACCTCCTGCGTCCCGTCCGTGGATCCATCGTCCACGACCAGAATTTCGACGTCCTTCACCGTCTGCGCCCGCACGCTCGCGACTGCCTTGGCCACGAATGGCGCCCCATTGAAGACGGGAATGACGACACTGACGAGCGGCATCACATCGTCTCCGTGCCTTGTGGCCCCGGCTTGTCCCTGGCTCTCGTTTCGCTCTCCCGCGTATCCAACGCCGATGGGCTTGATGACTCTTCCAAAGCCAGCAGAAACCGATCGAGGTCCCCCCGATAGAGGTCTTTTACTTTCAGCGCGTCGTCGAGGACGAGCCTGACCATCCGCTCATCGAGCTCAGCGGTCAGCTCCGCCCGAAGGAGCGCTAGCTTCGCCTTGTCCATCGGAGTCCTTCCTTCCTGATCTTGTCCGACAAACGGTGACCCTCGAGTTGGATCACGTCCACCTCCCGGCCGAGCTCCCGCGAAAGCCATGCCATGGTCGGAAAGAAGTCTTCATCTTGAAGCCCCACGAATGCCACATCGACATCCGAATCCTCTTGGAACCGCTTGCTGTTGAGCACTGACCCAAACACATAGGCCTCTTCAAACTGGATGCGCGCGGCCAGCCGAGGCAAGAGTTCCCACATGTGCTTCAGCACCGCCTCCCGCTGCGCTTGTCGCTTGATCCGACGAGCACGCTGCACCACGTTGAGAAGGTCACAGGAGAAAGTTCGTGCCATCGGTGTGACTCCCTTGTCCCGTTCTCCCCTATCGCCCCTTACCCCGCCGCCCCTGGCCCCTTCCCCCGCAGGCCCCAGAGCCTCATGACCGCCTCGCACACTTCGTCCACGGTAATGAGCCGCATGCAATTGCCTTCGCCGCGCCGGCAGGTGGGATGAAAGCAGCTACGGCAATCCAGTCCCTTGTAGATGACTTCGCCGGGCCCGCGCGGACCCCATTCCTGCGGATTGGACGGGCCGAACAGCCCCACGACCGGCACCCCGAGCGCCGCCGCCATGTGCATGGCGCCGTTATCGTTCCCCACATACAGGGCGCAGCGTTTCAGGATGGCGGCGAACTGCAACAGGCTGGCGCGGCCCGCCAATACGACCGGCGCCGAGCGCGCCTGCGCTCGAATCCGCTCCGCCGTCTCACGGTCACGGTTGTCTCCACCGATCAGCACACGACAATCCCAGATCTTCGTCAAGCGATCCGCCAGGTCGGCAAATCGTTCGATCGGCCAGGCCTTGAACCAGTAGCGGGCGCCCGGATGGAGCATGACAAGTCGCGCCGAAGACGACGGCGCAACTCCGGCTTCCTTCAGGATTCGATCCGCCGCCTCCTCGTCTTGAGACGGCACAGTTAGCACCAACGGCCGAGCTTTCGGCTCAAGGCCCAGACATCGCAAGGCCGACAAGTCCCGCTCGACACGATGAACCTCCTCCACTCTCGGCTTGGCCACGGCCGTGTAGAGCAATCCGCGCCAGCGATGCTCTTCATTGAACCCGATCCGTATAGGCGCACCGGAGAGCCGGCTCAGAATCGCCGCTCGATCCCCGTCCGTGAGATCGATCACGCAGTCGAACCGGCGGCGACGCAGTTCGGCCACGAACCGCATCTGCTCGCCGAGCGTTCCCTTGGGCACCGCCAGCACTTCGTGAAGGTCCGGATTCCACCGCACGATGTCCTCCGTCCCGGCGTTCACGGCCATTGCGAGCCCGGCGCGGGGAAAGGCTTCCCGCAACGCGCGCAGCACCGGCGTCGCCAGCAGCACGTCGCCGATATACCGGAGCTTGATGACGAGAATATTCTTCATGCGAACTTACGACCGCTCAAGCACCCGCCGCGCCACATCGACCACTTTGACCGCACCGTCGTATGCCTGCTGGGCATCAGCCAGCGAATATTCTTCCGTCGGGATAAAATCTACGTCTCCATAAAACGCCAGCTCTCGATCCTCCCGGAGTCTTTTGGAAATCGCGGCCAACTCTTCCAGCCGACCGGCGACATCGCCGGGGAAACGCTCTCGATGCTCCAGAAGCAAGTCGCCCACATCGTGCAGTTTCGGCGGCTCGATACCGACCGCCCTGAGCATGCCTTTGAGGGCCAGTTCCACGATTTCCTGCGCCTCTCGCACGACGTCGGAGTACGCGCCTTTCTTCGTCAGCACCTCTAAGATATCCAGACGGTCGGCGGCCTTTTTCACATAGCTCCGCGCGAGAGACTCGTTCGTCACAGCTCAAACACCTCGCCCGGTTGATAGTCCGGTTTCAGATCCCAATACCACACGTTGCCTCGCCAGATACGTCGCGCGCCGAGTTCTTTCAGCCGTTTTCGCAAGCGGTCCAGTCGCCGTGCAAAAAACCCGTCCCGATCATAGAGAATCCTGGCATCCTCGACCATGTCGAGAAAGAGCGGCGATCCGATCTCGGCTTCCTCGGGCGTTTTTATGACGGGTGTCAACGCGGTATTGATCCCGCGACTCTTAAGCGCTCGGAATATGCCGCTCAATGCGTCCTCAACAGCGCAAAAGTCCTCACGCCGCTTGCGCCGTCCTTGCGGCAGATCGCGCACGATCACCAGCAGGTCGACGTCCGAATCGAACCGCATCGTGCCCCTGCCGACCGATCCATACACCGCGATGGTGACCAACCGATCACCATAGTGACGCTGAATGGCGTCCAGCGTCGCGTCGAGCAGCTCATCGAAGGCTTCTTTTAGCACTCCGCACACACTTGTTTATACACCGCCAGCATCTGCCGCGCCGCCCGTTCCCATCTGAACTGTTTCGCGCGTTGGAATCCCTTTTCCCGCAAGGAGGCGCGCAAGGATGAGTCATGGATCACCCGCGCCATCGCGTCCGCCAGCTCCTCCGGCTTTTCCGGATCGACGAGTACGGCAGCATCGCCGGCGATCTCCGCCAGGGCCGTCGTGTTCGACGTAATCACCGGCGCGCCGCAGGCCATGGCTTCCAACACCGGCATCCCGAAGCCCTCGTACAAAGATGGAAAGACGAACAGATCCGCGTGCGAATACAGGAGCCGCAGCTTCTCGATCGCCAGCCGTCCCGTGCAGACGACCCGGTGCTCAAGGCCGAGCGCCTTCGCCGTCTCAGCGTAATTTCCAAAACGGTGGACCGGATCGCCGACCAGCACCAGCATGCGGTTTCCAAGACGATCCAGCCGACGAGCCGCGGCCTGGAGGAACGTGCGGTGATTTTTCCGCGGGTCCGCCCCTCCGACGAACAGGATGAACCCGTCGGCCGGCAACCCAAGGCGCCCCCGCAGTTCCTTCATCGCCGCATCGTCGCGGATCGGATGAAAATCGTCGGACACACCGTTATGGATGACGGCAATCCGCTCCGACGGCAGGCCGTAGAGCGCACGGATCTCGCCGGCGGAAAACTCCGACACGGTGACCACTTTCCGCGCGCG
>Ga0070739_10007346_pt1 | contig 11736 bp, 7 predicted proteins | sample Coa_R1_7_FD_66445 | JGI IMG/M metagenome (GOLD analysis project Ga0070739, IMG submission 66445) | Surface soil microbial communities from Centralia Pennsylvania, which are recovering from an underground coalmine fire - Coalmine... | ecosystem: Environmental > Terrestrial > Soil > Unclassified ... | reverse complement strand
CCCTCGATGACGACTGAGCTGGGCTTCTCGGTGCTGGTCGTAAATCCAAAGATGCCGCACATGCTGTCCCTTCCTCAAATACCGATATCGTGGTAACGCCCAATAGGCGTTCCGGCAAGAGCGGAGGGACCGCGAAACGAGTCGACATCCTGCGGAAGCAGTACTGCTTCCGGGCACCTGGATGGCCTTTGTCAGCTCATTACTGCGCTGGTTTGCTCCATCCATGACGACCTGCCGGGCCGGGAGACCATCCGCCGAGTTGTTCGATCGGCCTCCACCTCGTCATCCGCCGGAATCCGGCGGACCTGGCGCTGAGACTACAGTCTGTCAGTCGCTTGCTTCCGCGGCACCTCCAACTCTCGAGCTTACTCTATCAGTTTTCTCGCGAAAATTTCCTCTCAGGAAGCTCTCATACTGACTAAATAGACTGAAGCTGAGGCTATCTCCTGGAGGTTCCAGTCGAAAGATGGGGTTGATGCGTGGCCTTGTGCCGCTTCTCATCAGCGTCGTCATCGCCTTGGGCATGGCCGGCTGTGGAGGGTCTACGGCCTCCGGCCACAGCACCCTGACCATTTGGTACTCGACCGACGACCCTGTTGAGAGCAGCTGGTCACGAGGGCTTGTCAGGCTGTTCGAGCGCAGGCATCCGCACGTTGCAGTGCAAATGCGGGTCTACGGGCTCGACGATTTCAACACCAAGATGCAAACCGCCCTCTCGGCTCACGTCCCTCCCGACCTGGCCTATGCCACGCCGCGTGCACCCGGTATCCCCATTTACGTCGGAGCCCATGAGCTGATGGATCTCACCTCGATAGCACGGAGCAAAGGATGGCAAAGCCTCCTGCGGCCGGGATTGCTGGCGCACTACAACGATCCGTTCACCCTCTATCGATCCCAGAAAGCGCAATCCGGAAACGCCAGAACGCCCATTTATGGAGTGCCCGACGCCGTCGCCGCGGTCGGTCTCATGTACAACCGGGCGCTTCTGGGCCGCCTGCACCTCGGTCTGCCCCGTTCTGAGGGGCAGCTCGTCGCCGACGCTGCCATCGCCAAACGCCGGGGATACATTCCGTTCGGTCTCGGCAACGCCGACGGATGGCTGGGAGACGATTGGTATCTCACGCTGGTCAACGCGCTATACCCGCCCAGCTATCTCGGCTCTGAGCTTCGCCTGAGCCGCACATTTACCTTCAGGCGCCCCGGGTTCTTCCAGGCCTCCCGCACGCTCGACCAGTGGGCGACCCAGGGCTACTTCACGCCCCAGTTCGGCAGTCTCGACGCGCAATCAGGGATAGACTCATTCTTCCAAGGAAAGACTCTCTTCCAGCTCATCTCCAGCACCGAAGACGCACAGATCATGAAGGATCAGTCCACCACCCACATCCCCATCGGCGTCACCGCCTTCCCGGCGATCGGCGGTCGCGGGGTGATGCCCTACAGCGGGTACGAGGGCTGGATCATTCCCAAGGCGACCAAGAACCGCACCGCGGCGATCGAGTGGATCGACTTCATGCTTCACCCCGAGGCCAAACGGTACCTGCTGCGGCACGGGGTGCTCCCGGCGATGCCCACTGCCCCAAGTCAGGGCACGACCGTCTGGCAGCGGTCGTACCTCAGCAGCCTCAACACTGCCCGGCCCGGTGTCTATATCGACGCTGCTCCGGTACCGAATCTCAACGCGACCATGGAAGCAAATGTCGCCATCCTGCTGCAACAGGTTGAGCCGCCCTCGACCCTCCCCGATGCCATGCAGCAGGTGTATACCTCACACGGCACCAGCCACAACCGCGTCGTGGCCATCGACGGAGAGTTCTGAGGGTGAGCCGGACGCTGAAGGTGGATGAGTCATAGGGGAGACTGCGGCTAAGTCGACTCTTGGGGTGCCTGCCCTCGGGCGGCCGGTGGCTGGTTCGGACTGGCTCCAGCGGCAGCTGCCGCTGCTGTGGATGGCGCCCGCGCTGCTTCTCGTCGGGCTCTTCCTCCTCTGGCCTCTGACGGAGCTGGTCGGCCTTTCCTTCACCTCCTGGGACGGCTACGGCGCTATCACCTTCGACGGCTTTCGCACTTGGACTTCTCTATTCGGCGATCCGAACTTCCAGGCCGCCTTCCGTCACACAATGCTCTGGACCGCCCTCTGCGCGACATTGCCCGTCGTGGGCGGCTTCCTCCTGGCGGTCGCCTTCAGCCGTGCCGGTCGCGGGGTCGGAGCGGTCGCCAGAGCCCTGGCGGTGGTGCCTCTGCTGCTGCCGCAGACCGTCGTGGCCGCCACCTGGCAGATCGTCTATAACCCGCTCTATGGACCACTGGACGGCACTCTGCGGGCGATCGGCCTGGGCGGACTCGCGCTGGGCTGGCTCGGAGGATCGCGCCTCTCGTTCTGGTCGCTGTTCGCGGTGGCCCTCTGGAGCTCCACCGGCTTCAGCGTCTTGATATTCACCGCCGGTATCCGCACCATCGACCGAAGCTTCTTCGACCTCGCCCGAGTCGAAGGCGCAAACGTCCGGCAGGAGATCGTCCACGTGCTGATCCCGGCGTGCCGGCGAAGTGCGGCCCTGGCTCTGGTGATCACCGTGGCCACCACGTCGAACGTGCTGGATCTGCTGCGGGCCCTTACAAACGGCGGCCCGGCCAACGCCACCATCATGCTTCCGCTCGACATGTACAACCGGTCCTTCAGTGGGGGAAATGTGGGCCAGGGAGCGGCGGACGCCTGCATCGAAGTGGCCATCGGGCTGGGGCTGGCGATCGTCGTGCTGCTGCTGGCCCGGAAACACGCGGCACTCGGCGGAGAGGGCGAGTACGGCGAAGCCGGGACACGTCCGGTGGCCATGGTCGCGGCCCTCGTAGCCGCGTTTGCGCTGATCCTCCCGCTGCTCTGGGATGTCATGGCAGCCCTCACCCGCGGCCGTACCGTGGCGATCGAACCGCTGAGCGTCGCCCTCCGGCACCCGAGCCTCACGCCCTTCCTCACCTCGTGGCAGGCCGGCATCGGGACCGGACTGTGGGAGAGTCTGGCGGTGGCGTCGGTCGTGGTGGCGTTCAGCCTGCTGCTGGCGCTTCCGGCAGCTTTCGGTTTATCCAGGCTGAAGGGCCGGCCCCTGCTCCGCGGCGTGTTGCTTACGCTGCTGCTGGTAACCATGCTGCAGCCCGGCGAGACCTATATCATCCCCCTCTTCTATCTCCTCCTGCAGCTCGGTCTCATCGATACGGCCACCGGCTTGGTGCTGGTCGAGGTGAGCCGGACGCTGCCCTTCACCATCATCCTCCTGTGGCTGACCATGGAATCTTTGCCAGGCGACATACTAGGGGCAGGAGAGATCGACGCCGGAGGTGGTGTCCGACTTCTGCGGAGCGTTATCGCTCCACTCACCGCTCCGGTGGCTGCCGCGGCAGCTCTGTGGGTATTCGTCTCCAGCTGGAGCGACTACTCACTGCCGACGCTCCTCCTTTCGAATTCCTCATTGCAGACGGCACCCATGGCACTGACCACCTTCATCGGCACTCACGACACCCAGTTCAATCTCCTGGCCGCCGGGACATTATGGCTCGTCGCGCCCGTCATCGTTGCCCTGGTCGTGGTGTACGGCCCGGCGGCCCGCGGGTTACGCGCCGCAGGCAGGGCCCTGTCGTCGTGAGGAGAATCCTTCTCTGGCCGCTCCTCTACCTCGCGCTGGCCGCCCTGCTCCCCACGCTCTCTCCCGTGGCGCAGGCGGGGACAGCGGCGTCGGCCGGCCACGCCTCTCCAGAGGCCGCGGCGCCACATTCCTTCTCAGGGAAGTTCACGGGCAAGGTGATCTACTTCAGCCCGGCGGGGTTTGAGCCGGACTTTGACCTCATCAACCGGGCCATCTTCGAGACCACGGTCACTTCCAAATCCCTCCCGCCCATGACTCTGATCCTCGACGCCTACCTGGAGAACTTTCAGGTGGACACGACGCCGGTTCTGCCCGATCTCATCCATCCCAAGAAGCTCGTCAGCAGCAGTCTCGGTGGATTCTTCTCAGGCAAGGCGATCATAGTCGGACCCAAGAATAGGGCTCTCTTCGTGGGGACCATGCTGGCCGAGGCCTTCATCCGCCCTCAGGGAATCCAGCACATGATCCTGGTGCAGCTGACCGGTCAGGGATCTGCCGCCGGTGGTTCAGGCAGGCTGTACAGCGTCTTCAGCGCCTACAAGAACTTCGGCGTCAACGGAACCCTTTACGGCACGCTGAATATTCCACGCGCAGCCGTCGCGGCCCTTCATCACGGCAGCAGCCGCCTGACCGCCAAACAGGTACTGACCGACTTCCAGGTTCAGAAGCCGGCTCAGAGGGGCACCACGGCTAACGGGACCAGAAGCAAGGGCTACTGCTTCCAAGGCCATTGCACCAACCAGAAGCCGGGAACCCACCACACCGGTAGCCGTACCCACACCGCAAGTGCCGGAGGGCGTCCGGCTTGGATGACGATCTTGGGCATAGCCCTCATCGTCCTCGCGTTTGTGCTGTTGGGGATCTTCTTCCTCGGCCCGAGGCTCACGGGGCGCGCGGGCGCGGCGGCCTCCGGACCCGGCTGATCGGTCGAGGCCATTGGCCGTCGGGTCACGGGAGCGGATACGGGGCAATGTACACGATCGGGGCATCGACGGCGTGAACGCCTGGACTACGCAGACCCGCCGGTCGCGATCAGGGAGATTCCGTAGGCCACAGAAAAGCAGCGGCGAGGCTGCGTGCACTCACGGTACGGGGCAGCGTGCACGATCGGAGCATCGACGGCGTGAACGCCTGGACTACGCAGACCCAACGGTCACGATCAGGGAGATTCCGTAGGCCACAGAAAAGCAGCGGCGAGGCTGCATGCAGTCACGATACGGGGCAGCGTGCACGATGGGAGCATCGACGGCGTGAACGCCTGGACTACGCAGACCCACCGGTCGCGATCAGGGAGATTCCGTAGGCCACAGAAAAGCAGCGGCGAGGCTGCGTACACTCACGATACGGAGCAGCGTGCACGATGGGAGCATCGACGGCGTGAACGCCTGGACTACGCAGACCCACCGGTCGCGATCAGGGAAGTGCCGTAGGCGGCAGCAGCCACTGAGGGAAGGGCCGTAGGGGGCGGCAACTGCTCAGGGAAGCTCATGTAGGCGGGAGAAAGCGCTGCCAGGCCTCGTTTGCCAGCGGCACCATGTGCTCACGAAGATAGACAACGTCGCCCTTGCGCTCCAAGAATCCGAGATCCACCAGGTCCTCGATCACCGTTCCGTACACCGACTCCAGAGTTCGGCCAAACCGCTCTACGAACACCCGTCCCTCGAGCCCGTGCTTCAACAGCCGCAGACGCATGGCCGCGGTCTCGAATTGCTCGTCGGCTGGTGCCACCAGCTCTCGCTCGACGATGACCGATTGGCCGGCCCTCATGCGCTCGATGTAGCTCTTGGTGCTCCGGACTCGACGGGATCGGTATGGGCGCAGGTAGTCGTAGGCGCCGACGCCGGCGGCGAAGAATTGCTCATCCAACCAGTAGATGCAGTTGTGGCGCGCCTGCCTCCCCGGCCGCGCCCAATTCGCAACTTCATAGTGCTCATACCCGGCGTCCTGAAGCAGCCGGCAGGACAGCTGATACATATCCACCACGTCGTCGTCGGGAGGGAGCGTGAGCCGGCCCTGCTCCTGTTGACGCCAGAAGCGGGTGGCGGGCTCGACAATCAGCGAGTAGAGCGAGATGTGGTCGGGACCGAGACCGACCGCGCGCGTGAGCGTCCGCTCCCACGAATCGATCGACTGACCGGGCGCGCCGTAAATCAGGTCGAGGCTCACATTCTCGAGTCCGGCATCGCGTGCCTCCCGGAAGGAGCTGATGGCCTCCTCCGGTGTGTGTCCGCGCCCGAGTGCCCCCAGCTCGGCCACGTCCAGCGTTTGGACGCCGATGCTCAGCCTGTTCATGCCGGCCGCACGCATTTGGGCGAGGTCCTCCCGGTTCACAGTGTCGGGATTCGCCTCCAGAGAGATCTCGGTGTCGACGGCCAGCCCGAATGACCTGTCCACGGTACTCAGGATCTGGTCGATCTGGGCCGGGCTCAACATGGTCGGGGTGCCACCGCCCAGGTAGACCGTCTGTAAGGGACCGTCGCCCGGCGATATCCGCTCGATCTCGTGGCAGAGGGCTTCCACGTACGGCGCCACCAGCGATGGGCTGCCGACGTGCGTGACGAAGTCGCAGTAGGCACACTTGTACGGACAGAACGGCACGTGAAGGTAAAGGCTTGACGGCGGCTGCCAGCCGGGTGCTTCCCGGCCGACCTCCACTACCGCGGCGTCATCGACGGCGGTCATGCTGAAGCGTACCGTTTCCCCCGATTATTTGGAATTCTTCGTGAGATTGCTAGAATAAGCTCGAATCAGGATCACCGCCTGAGCGGTGAGCTTACGGGAGTTTGGATACCTTGCGCACCCGCTGGCTGACGTGGCTCGGAACTCTGCTCCTCCTCCTGGGGGTCGGAGTAATGATCGGCGTCGGAATCTCTTATGCCCGCTCGAATGATGCGGCCCCCGCGCACAGCGTGGTCAAGAGCTGGAGTGCCAGGCAAATCGATCAGGCGCGTGAGCTTTCCAAGAAGATCGGTTACCAGAACAGCCACCTGTTTGGTCACGTCAAGAGCGTCAAGATCAGCCTCGGTGAGCCCGCCGTCCGGATGCGCATTCCCAAAATCGGCCTGGATGCACCCGTCGTCACCACGGCCGTCGTGAACGGCGTCTGGCAGGTCGCCGACTGGGCGGTGGGGTGGCTTCAGGGAACGGCGGCTCCCGGTCAGGTCGGCAATATGGCCTTTGCCGCCCACGACGACATCAAGGGCGAGATATTCAAGCGCATCTGGCAGCTCTCTCCGGGCGACAAGGTGTTCCTCTACACGCGTCACATGGTCTTCACCTACGTCGTCGACGGGCAGCAGACGGTCAGCCCCAACGACAACTCCGTCCTGGGCCCATCCAACCAACGAGAGTTGAGCATGATCACCTGCACGCCGTACTGGGTGGACACCAACCGTCTGGTGGTGACGGCGAAGCTCGCTTCCGCACACCCCATCGCCTAGCCCGGCCCGACGCCCGGCGATGAGCTCAGCCGGGCCGGCACCTGCTACCATCCTCGTTCCCTTGCAGCGAACGACGGTCCGTGGCCGGAAGAGCTTGGGCCAGCACTTCCTACGCGATCGGGGCGCACTCAGTGCCATCGTCGATGCTCTCGACCTGGCCCCTGCCGACCGGGTGTTGGAGATCGGCCCCGGCACCGGTGTTCTCACTCACGCGCTCGCCGGCCGGACCTCGCAGGTCGTTGCCGTCGAGCTGGACGGGCGGCTGGCGAGCGATCTGCGGGATGCCTTTGCGGCTGAGCCCTCGGTTGAGATCCTTCAGGGAAACGCCCTGGACATCGATCCGTGCACGATATTCGACGGAGCCTACAAGCTGGCCGGCAACCTGCCTTACTACATCACCGGCCTGCTACTCCGCCACTATCTGGAGATGGTGTGTAAGCCCTCGGTAGCGGTATTCATGGTCCAGTTTGAGGTGGCTCAACGGATGACGGCGAAACCGGGATCTATGAGCATGCTCTCGGTTGCGACCCAGTTCTATGCCGACGTTTCCATCGTCCGCCGGGTGCCGGCCGGCGCCTTCTCGCCCAAACCGAAGGTCGACTCGGCAATCGTCAAGCTCCTCCCCCGCCCCGAGCCTTCCCATCCGGTTCCCGACGAGAACACCTTCTTCCGTGGCGTCCGTGCGGGCTTCGGTGGCCGCCGTAAGCAGCTCGTAAACTCGCTTGCCACGGGACTCGGCATCTCCAAGGGCGACGCGGCCGGTTTGCTCGCCGCTGCGGAAATCAGGCCTACCGACAGACCGCAGAACCTCGGCGTGCGAGACTGGTCTCGGCTCGCGCTCGCGCTGGCAGCACACGATGCTCAGGGGTAAGCGGGTTTCGAGTTTCGAGTTTCGAGTTGGGATGGGTGGTTGCGGTGAGCGACTCTCTGGGTCTGACGGAGGGATGCGTGGCAACGGTGCGAGTGAGTCGCTCCGCTCTCCAGAAACAGGTTCTCTGATGGCGCAATCATGAACTCTCTGCTTGATTCGATATCTCGACAGTTTCGCCGTCGAGAGGCGGCACCTGCGCGGGCGCTGGTGGTAGGACTGGGAAACCCGGGGGCGCGCTATGCAAAGACACGCCACAACATCGGCTTCATGTGCGTAAACCGGCTGGCACACATTCATGGCCTCCAATTCCGGTCCTCCTCACGCGATCGATCTGATGTGGCCCAGGGCATCATCGGCGGCATACCGGTGGTTCTGGCTCAACCGCAGACATTCATGAACGACTCCGGCCAGGCCGTGGTCAGATTGTGCCGCCACCATGGGGTGACGCCGGAAGGCGTCATTCTCCTCTACGACGACCTCGATCTGCCCTTCGCGACCGTGAGAGTCCGCGCCGGCGGGAGCGCCGGCGGACACCGAGGAGTCCAGTCGGTGATCGACCACCTCGGGTCGAGGGAGATCCCCAGGGTACGAGTGGGAATCGGCCGCGGCCCCGGCGACCCCATCGACTACGTCCTGAGCACGTTCAGGCCGGAGGAGGTCGCGGAGCTGGAGAGCCTGTGCGATTCGGTGGCCGGCATCGTGGAGTTCATACTGCGGGAGGGCGTGCAGGCGGCCATGAACCGCTACAACGGCTCGGCGCCTCGAGCTCGGGCGGCTCCGTGAGACTCGTCCCCCTGCTTGACCGCTTTCACGAAGCCCCGGCGCTGGCCGGCTTGCTCGACCAGCTGAGAACCGGCCGGGCAGAAGCAGCCGTCATCGAGCCGGCCCGTCCGGCCGTGAGTGCCTTCCTCTGCCGTCAGCTGCAGTCGACGCTCATTCTGGTGACCAGCCACCCGCACCGCGCCGAGCATCTCGCCGCCGAGCTGGCTCCCTGGCTCGAGATTCCGACGGCCCTCTTTCCGGCGTTCGAAAGCCTTCCCTACGAGCGCGTGGCGGTCGACAAAGAGACGCTCGCCCGGCGCCAGGACATCGTCAACCGAATCGGTCGGGAGCCGCTGGCGGTGGCCACCTCGATTCGGGCCCTGCTCCAGACGGTAAGTCTCCAGACCGGCCGGCGAAACATCGAAACGCTGCGGGTCGGCGACCGATTCGAGGTCGACACGGTGCTGGCGGGGTGGGCCGATCAGGGATATGAAGCCGCGCCTCTCGTGGAGGAGGTGGGTACCTTCGCCCGGCGAGGCGGAATCGTCGACGTCTTCCCCGTCGGGGCCACCGACCCCGTGCGAATCGAGCTGTTTGGCCCGGAGATCGATTCCCTGCGAACCTTCGATCCGGTCAGCCAGCGCTCACTGGAAGCCGTTGCCTCAGTCGAGATCGCGCCCATGGCTTTCCTCGGTCGTGACGCGATTCGTGAGACGGTCGAGGGCCTCGACAAGCTTGACACTTCCAGCCTGAGCCCCGAAGGCGGCGACCGCTGGCTGGAGGCGCGCGAGGCGTTGGACTCGGGAGCCCTGGAGGATGCTCAGTTCTTTGCCCCGGCGCTCAACCGGGGCGCGACGCTCCTCGACGCCGTCGGTGAGAGCCCTGTCCTGGTTTCGCTCGACGACGCGGATGAGGTACGGCGGGCGGGTCAGGACCTGGTCGAGCAGGCGGCGGAATTCCAGCGCGACCTGGTGTCGGCGGGCGAGTTGCCGCCCGGGATGCCACCCGCTCTGGCCTCGATAGACAGCCTCGAGCGGCACCTCCAACAGCTGCGTGTGGTGGAGTTTCAACGGGGAGGGTCGGCCGAAGCCGTCGAGTCAAGGGTGTTCACCCGGCCGCCGGAGTTTGGGGGTCGAGTTCGCGATTTTCTCCACTCACTCGACCCTTCAGCGGCTCACCCGCAGCACGAGGGAGGGCCGACGAAGTCCCGAGCCCTGGTGATCACCAGCTTTCAGCACGGGCGCCTGGCTGAGCTTCTCGCCGCCGAGGGGCTGACGGTGACGGTCTGCGACAACATTGATCAGCAGCCGGAGCCGGGTCAGATCACGCTGGTCAAGGGCTCGCTGGGCGAGGGATGGATCGCCCAGCCGCTCGGCCTGGACCTCTACACCGATCACGAGATCTTCGGCTGGTCCCGCCCACGAGTGACGCCGCGGCGGAAGCGAGCACCACGAGAGGCCTTCCTCTCCGACTTCAATCCGGGGGACTTCGTCGTCCACGTCGAGCACGGCATCGGAGAGCTGACCGGAACCGCAACCATGGCCGACGGCGGCGCCGAGCGCGAGTACCTGATCGTCCAATACGCCGGGGCTGACCGGCTGTATGTGCCGACCGATCAGCTCGACCGGCTCACTCGCTACGTCGGCATCGGCGACGCCAAGCCGCAGCTCAGCAAGCTGGGCGGCGCAGATTGGTCACGAGCCAAGACTCGGGCCAAGAAGGCGGCTGAGGACATGGCGGAGGAGCTCATAGGGCTCTACGCGCAGCGGCAATCGGCCGGCGGCCACACCTTCTCTCCCGACTCTCCCTGGCAGCAAGAGCTTGAGGCCTCGTTCCCCTTCGAGGAAACCGCCGACCAGCTGCAGGCAATTCGCGACGTCAAGAGCGACATGGAGGAGGGCAAGGTCATGGACCGCTTGGTGGTCGCGGACGTCGGGTACGGCAAGACCGAAGTCGCGGTGCGGGCGGCCTTCAAGGCGGTGATCGAGGGCATGCAGGCAGCAGTGCTGGTTCCCACGACGGTCCTGGCCATGCAGCACTTCGAAACCTTCACCGAGCGGCTCGAGGCGTTTCCGGTCCGCGTCGAGCTGCTCAGCCGCTTCCGCTCACCGAAGGAGCAGCGTGCCACTCTGGAGAGACTCGCCGACGGTGAGGTCGATATCGTCATCGGCACTCATCGCCTGCTGAGCAAGGATGTGCGTTTCAACAACCTGGGACTGTTGGTGGTGGATGAGGAGCAGCGCTTCGGCGTCCGTCACAAGGAGCGGCTCAAGCAGCTTCGAGCTTCGGTCGACGTGCTGACGCTCACCGCGACTCCGATCCCGCGCACGCTGCACATGTCTCTGGCCGGAATCCGGGACGTCAGCATCATCCAGAGCCCCCCGGAGGGCCGTCTGCCGATCAAGACCTATCTCCAACCCTACGAGGACCGGTTGGTTCGGGAGGCCATCATCCGCGAGCTGGAGCGGGAGGGCCAGGTCTACTTCGTCCACAATCGGGTGGCGGGGATCGAAGCCGTCGGCCAGAAGTTGCGGCGGCTGGCGCCGGAGGCCCGGGTGCTGGTGGGGCACGGCCAAATGCCCGAGGACCGGCTGGAGCAGGTGATGCTGGACTTCTCCCATCACCGGGCCGACGTCTTGCTCTGCAGCACCATCATCGAAAGCGGGCTCGACATCCCCAATGTCAACACCATAGTGATCGACCACGCGGAGGCGCTCGGTTTGGCGCAGCTCTACCAGCTCCGGGGCCGCGTCGGCCGGGGAGTCAATCAGGCCTACGCCTATCTGCTGTACCCGAGAGACGCGCGCCTGAGTCGCGAGTCGGTCAAGCGGATGGAGGCGGTATTCGAGGCCACCGAACTGGGGGCGGGGTTCAAGATTGCGATGACGGATCTCGAGATCCGTGGCGCCGGCAACCTCCTCGGGGCCGAGCAGAGCGGTAACGTGGCCGCGGTGGGCTTCGATCTCTACACCAACCTGCTGAGGGATGCCATAGACCGCATGAGGGGCCAGGTGCGGGAGGAGAAGCC
>Ga0070739_10007344_pt1 | contig 11738 bp, 1 predicted proteins | sample Coa_R1_7_FD_66445 | JGI IMG/M metagenome (GOLD analysis project Ga0070739, IMG submission 66445) | Surface soil microbial communities from Centralia Pennsylvania, which are recovering from an underground coalmine fire - Coalmine... | ecosystem: Environmental > Terrestrial > Soil > Unclassified ... | reverse complement strand
CGGAGGAGGGACTGCGCCAGCTCGACACACTCTGCGCGGCGTACATCGTCCAGGCCTTGCGAGACTTGGGGTGGACCCCGCAGCCGGGGGAGCGCGTCTCGGTCGACGCGCTGCGCGCGCAACTCGGGGTAGTGGAGCGCTACGGCGGCCTCCTCGCGCGGTTCTTGGAGATCCTCGCCGAGGACGGCCAGCTCGCGCGCGACGGCGACGCCTGGCTGGTGGCCCGCCCCGCCCAGGCGGTCGACCTCGCGGGCCAGCAGCGCGCCCTGGCCACGGCTTACCGCGAGCTTGGGAGTGAGCTGACGCTCGCCGAGCGATGTGGCACCCGGCTGGCCGAGGTGCTCCGTGGCACGGTCGATCCGCTGGCGCTGCTGTTTCCCGGCGGATCGGTCGAGATCGCCGAGCGGCTGTATCGCGAGTCGCCGTTCGCCCAGGCGTACAACTCGCGGGTGGGCGAGGCCGTCGCCGCCGCGCTCGCCCGGCGAGCGCCCGCGGGCCCGATTCGCGTGCTAGAAATCGGCGCCGGCACGGGCGGCACGACCTCCTACGTGCTGCCGCGGCTGCCCGCCGACCGGACCGAGTACGTGTTCACCGACGTGTCGGCCCTGCTTCTCGCCCGCGCCCGCGAGAAGTTCGCTGACAGCCCCTTCGTGCGCTACCGCCTGCTGGACATCGAGCAGGACCCGGTCGCCCAAGGATTCGCGCCGCACGAGTTCGACGTCGTCGTGGCCGCGAACGTGCTGCACGCGACGGTCAACCTGGCTCAGACGCTCGAGCACACGGCGCGGCTGCTCGCCCCGGGCGGCGTGCTCATCCTGCAGGAGATGACAGGGCGGCAGCGCTGGGTCGACCTCTCCTTCGGCCTGACCGACGGCTGGTGGCGATTCGGCGACCGGGACCGCCGGCCGCGCTATCCGCTGCTCGGGCGCGACGCCTGGCTCGACTTGCTGGCCGAGCGGGGCTTCGATGCGCCGCGCGCGCTGGCACGACCATCCGGCAGCGACGGTACGGAGCCGGCGCAGAGCGAGCAAACCATCGTCGTGGCGGGTGCGCCCACCGCCCGCGATGTCGAGGGGACCCAGACGCCCCGCGCCGAGACGAGCCCCTGGCTGATTCTCGCAGACCGAGGCGGCGTGGGCGACGCGTTGGCCGCCAGCCTGCGGCAGTGCGGTCAGACCGCCTGGCTCGTGCACAGTGGGGACCGCTACGCGGCGGTAGGGCCGCACGCCTGGCAGATCGACCCCGCCGACCCTGCCCACTTCGCGCGCCTGTGGAACGAGATGCGTGCCGCATCGGGTCAGGGGGTCGCTGGCGTCGTGCACCTCTGGAGCCTGGACGCGCCGGCGTCTGACCCGATGACGCTGGCGGCGCTCGACCGGGCCCAGCAGCACGCCTGCGGCAGTGCGCTCTCCCTCGTGCAGGCGCTCGTCGGCGACGCGGTTACAATTCCCCCGCGGCTCTGGCTGGTGACCCGAGGGGCCCAGGCGGTTCAGCCGGCGGACGGCCTGGCGCCGGCTCAAGCAGGACTATGGGGCCTCGGCAAGGTGATCGCCCTCGAGCATCCGGAGCTGCGCTGCGTGCGGCTCGACCTCGACCCCGCGGCCGCCGACGCAACGCCGGACCTGTTGGCGGAGCTAATGGCGCCCGACGACGAGGACCAGGTGGCGTTACGCGCCGGCACGCGCTACGCCCCGCGGCTGGTGCGCGCGCGTCTCAACGCCGAGCCGGTAGAGTGCGCGCCGGCGGACGAAGCGCCGCCGGTGCGGCTGGAGATCGCCCAGCCGGGCACGCTGGACGGCCTATCCTGGTGCCCCATGCAGCGCCGCCCGCCCGGCCCGGGCGAGGTCGAGATCCGCGTGGACGCGACGGCCCTGAACTTCATGGATGTCTTGACGGTGCTGGGTATGCGCCCGGGCGATCCTGGCCCGCTGGGCGGCGAGTGCGTCGGACGCGTGGTCGCCGTCGGGGCAGACGTGCAGGGCTTCGTCCCGGGGGACGAGGTGGTGGCGCTGGCGTACGGCAGCTTTGCCACCTATGTCACGGTCGACGCGGCCTTCGTGGCCCGGCGGCCAGCCGGCCTGACCGCGGAGGAAGCGGTCACCTTGCCCATCCCGTTCGCCACGGCGGTCTTCGCGCTGCATCATCTGGGCCAGATGACGGCGGGCGAGCGGGTGTTGATCCACGCCGCGGCGGGCGGCGTCGGGCTGGCGGCGGTCCAGCTCGCGCAGGAGGCGGGGGCCGAGGTGTTTGCCACCGCGGGCAGCCCCGAGAAGCGAGCGTTTGTCGCCTCCCTTGGCGTGCGCCACGTATTCGACTCGCGCTCGCTCGCCTTCGCGGACGAGATTCGCGCACGGACGCAGGGCGAAGGGGTCGACCTGGTCCTGAACTCGCTGGCCGGCGAGTTCATTCCTCGGAGCCTGTCGCTGTTGCGGGCCAACGGGCGATTCCTCGAGCTGGGCAAGCGCGATTACCTGACGCCAGCGGAGATCGCACGCCTGGGTGACGGGATTCGCTACTTTGCCATCGACCTAAACGACCCGCTTCGCACCGCGCCGGAGCTCATCCACTCCATCTTGGCTGACACGATGGCCGCCGCCGGGGCGGGCACGATCTGGCCTTTGCCCCGCCGCGTGTTTCCCGCCTCCGAGGCGCCGGCCGCGTTCCGCCACATGGCCCAGGCCAAGCACATCGGCAAGGTCGTCGTCGCGCAGCCGTCGGCGCCCGCGGCGGCCGAGGCGCGGTCGACGATTCGTGCCGCGGGGACCTACCTCGTCGTCGGCGGCTTACGCGGGCTGGGGCTCCGCGTCGCGGAGTGGTTGGTCGAGCGGGGCGCGCGCCACCTGGCCCTCATGGGCCGCGCCGCGCCCACGGATGAGGCATGCGCAGTGCTGGAGCGGCTGAAGCGGGCCGGTGCTCGCGTCCACGTCGCCCAGGGCGACGTCTCGCGCCCCGAGGACGTCGAGCGGGTGCTGGCCGAGATCGCCCACACCCTGCCGCCCCTGTGCGGCATCGTTCACTCGGCCGGAGTGCTCGACGATGGCGCGCTCGTGCAGCAGGACTGGGCGCGGTTCCGCACCGTGTTGGCGCCGAAGGTCGCCGGCGCGTGGAACCTGCACGTCGCGACGCGGGACCAGCGGCTCGACTTCTTCGTCCTGTTCTCCTCGCTGGCCTCGCTCCTCGGCTCGGCGGGCCAGGGCAACCACGCGGCGGCGAACGCGTTTCTCGACGTGCTGGCGCATCATCGTCGCGCCGCGGGCCGGCCCGCCGTGAGCATCAACTGGGGTGCCTGGAGCGAGACCGGCGCGGCGGCGGAGCGCGGCGTGGGCGAGCGGATCGCCGGCCAGGGGGTGGGCACGATCGCCCCGGCGGACGGGCTCGCCCTGCTGGGCCGGCTGCTCGCCGACGCGCCGCCCCAGGTCGGGGTCACGCCCATCGACTGGCCGACCTACCTGTCACGGTACGCGCGGGACGGCGTGCCGCCCTTCCTCACGGCCTTCGCCCGCGAGCTGGCGCCGGCGCAAACGGTCGCACCGGAGCCGGTGAGTGAGCGGCCGTTGTCAAGTCGGCTCGCGGAATTGCCGGCGCGCAAGCGGCCCGCCATGGTCCTGGAGTACGTGCGGGAACGGGCGGCGCGGGTGCTTGGGATCGCGCGGGACGCGCTCGACGCGGGCAAGCCCCTCCACGAAATGGGGCTCGACTCACTCATGGCCGTCGAGTTGCGCAACCTGCTCGGCAGCGGGCTCGGGCTCGACCGCTCGCTGCCCGCCACCCTGGTCTTCGAGTACCCGACAGTGCAGGGGCTCGCCGACTACCTCTGCGACGTGGTACTGTCGCCGACTTTGCCCTCGGCAGAACCGGACCGACGGAACGGCGCCGGCCGGGCGGCGACTGACGACGGAGGCCCCGCGGCTGACTTGGAAGTGACGGCAGCGCTTGCCGCCGTCGAAGGCTTGACTGATGACGAGGTCGACCGTTTGTTTGCCGACCAGCTAAAGGGTGAGCGCTAAGATGACGGATGCACGCGCGTTCCTGGAGCGAGTGAGCGAGCTGTCGCCCAAGCGCCTGGCCTTGCTGGCGCTGGATCTCCAGTCGAAGCTGGATGCCGCCGCGCGGGGCACCGTCGAGCCGATTGCCATCGTCGGCCTCGGCTGTCGCTTCCCCGGGGGCGTGGACAGCCCGGAGGCTTTCTGGGGGCTGCTGCAGAGCGGCACTGATGCCATCCGCGAGATCCCCGCCTCCCGTTGGGACGTCGACGCGCTGTATGATCCCGACCCGGACGCGGCCGGCAAGATCGCGACCCGCTGGGGCGGCTTTATCGACGACGTCGATCGCTTCGACGCCCAGTTCTTCGGCATTGCCCCGCGGGAGGCGAACAGCATGGACCCTCAGCAGCGCCTGCTGCTGGAGGTCAGTTGGGAGGCGTTGGAGCACGCTGGTTACCCGCCGGACGGCTTAGCAGGCAGCGCAACCGGCGTCTTCGTCGGCATCTGCAACAGCGACTACTACCAGTTGCTCCTGGAGTCCGATCCGACCCTGATCGACGCGTACCTGGCGACGGGCGCCGCTTACAGTGTGTGCTCGGGCCGGATCTCCTACCTGCTCGGCCTACAGGGGCCAAGCCTCTCGATCGACACCGCCTGCTCGTCGTCCCTGGTCGCCGTCCACCTCGCCTGTCAGAGTCTGCGGCGCGGCGAATGCGACTTGGCGCTGGCTGGCGGCGTGAACGCGCTCCTATCGCCGAAGAGTACGATGGCGGCGTCCCGCGCGCGAATGATGGCGGCCGACGGGCGGTGCAAGACGTTCGACGCGCAGGCCGACGGGTTCGTGCGCGCCGAGGGCGGTGCCGTGGTGGTGCTCAAGCGCCTATCGGACGCGCTGGTCGACGGCGACCGGATCCTCGCCGTACTGCGCGGCACGGCGAGCAACCAGGACGGGCGGAGCAACGGTCTGACGGCGCCGAACGGGCCGGCGCAGGTCGCGGTCATCCGCGCGGCCCTGGCGGATGCGGGGATTGCCCCAGCGGACGTCAGCTACGTCGAAACGCACGGCACAGGTACGGCACTCGGCGACCCGATCGAGGCGCGTGCGCTCGGCATGGCGCTCGGGCCCGGACGACCGGCCGACCGGCCCCTGATGGTGGGCTCTATGAAGACGAACCTCGGGCATCTCGAGGCCGCGGCCGGAATCGCCGGGTTGATGAAGGTCGTCCTCGCGCTCCAGAACGAGGAGATTCCGCCCCACCTCCACTTCACGCGACCCAGCCCGCACATCCCCTGGGATGAGCTGCCGCTGACCGTGCCGACGGAGCGCACGCCCTGGCTCGCCGGCGACCGGCCGCGCATCGCCGGGGTCAGCTCGTTCGGCTTCAGCGGGACCAACGCCCACGTGATCGTGGAGGAAGCGCCTACCCAGCCGCCGGCACGATCCGAGGTCGAGCGGCCCCAACACCTGCTTGCATTGTCCGCCAAGACCGATGTCGCCCTCCGGGCGGTGGCCGAGCGGCTCCAGGCACACCTGACGGCCCACCCCGACAGCGCGCTCGCGGACGTCGCCTACACTGCGAACGCGGGCCGCTCCCACTTCGGCCAACGGCTCGCCGTGGTGGCCGCCGATGCCGACGCGGCCCGCGTCGCCCTGGTCGATTGGCTGGCGAATCGCGAGCCGCCGAACGTGCTGCAGGGCCAGGTGACCGGCCCCCGCACGCCGGAGGTCGCCTTCTTGTTTCCCGGGCAGGGATGCCAGTACGTGGGCATGGGCCGCGAGCTGTACGCCACGCAGCCCACGTTCCGTGCCGCCATCGATCGCTGCGCCGAGCTGCTCCGCCCGTACCTGGATCGGCCGCTCTTGTCCGTGCTCTGGCCGGACAGTGCCGGCGAGGCCGCGGACGGCTCGGCGTTGTTGGACAACACCGTCTACACTCAGCCGGCGATCTTCGCTGTCGAATACGCACTCGCGGAGCTGTGGCAGTCGTGGGGCGTCAAGCCGGCAGCGGTGCTCGGCCACAGCGCCGGGGAGTACGTCGCCGCCTGCATCGCGGGCGTGCTCTCGCTCGAAGACAGCCTCAAGCTGATCGCCGCCCGCGGCCGCCTGATGGGCTCGCTACCGCCGAACGGCCAGATGGTCTCGGTGCGCGCCTCCGAGGCGCGCGTGGCGGCGGCGATCGCTCCCGATGCCGGCCAGGTGTCGATCGCCGCCTGCAATGGCCCCGAGAGCGTGGTCGTGTCCGGGGTCGCCTCAGCGGTGGACGCGGTGGTCGGGCGGCTACAGGCGGAGGGGTGCGAGACGCGCCGCCTGGCGGTATCTATCGCCGCGCACAGCCCGCTGATGGATCCGATTCTGGACGAGTTCGAGCGGGTCGCCGCGCAGGTGTCCTACGCGCCTCCATCCGTCGACGTCGTGTCCGGCCTGACGGGCGCGCTGGTGGACGCCTCGGAGATCACCCAGCCGGCCTACTGGCGCCGCCACCTACGCGAGCCGGTACGCTTCGGTCAGGCCGTCGAGACGCTGCACGAGCAAGGCTACCGGCTGTTGCTGGAGGTTGGGCCATCGACGACGCTGCTAAGCCTGGCGCGACACTGCCTGCCGGACGAAGCGGCCACCCTGCTGCCATCGCTCCGGCCGGGCGTTGACGCCTGGCAACAACTGCTTGCCAGCCTGGGCGCGCTGTACGTCCACGGTGCGACCGTCGACTGGGCCGGGTTCGATGGCGCCTACCGCCGCAACCGTGTCGCCTTGCCGACGTACCCCTTCCAGCGCGAGCGCTACTGGTTCACGTCGGGTCGGCCCGCGTCGCTTCGGCGCCCTTCCGGGAGCCAGGTGGGGCGGGGTCACCCGTTGCTCGGCGAGCGCCTGCGCTCGCCCGCCGTCGCGGCCCCGGTGTTTGAGTCGCGCCTGAGCGCCGACTGGCCCCCGTTCCTGGACGACCACCGCGTGCACCACACGGTGGTGGCGCCCACGTCAGTCTATGTCGAACTGGGGCTGGCCGCAGCGGCCGCCCACTGGGGAGCTGACCTGCACAGGTTGGAGGACCTCGTTATCGCGGAGCCGCTGGTCGTCCCGTCCGAGGGCGCGCGCGTCGTCCAGGTGATCCTGAGCGACGAGCCCTCGGGGCAGGCCGGGTTCGAGGTGTACAGCCGAGCGGAGGCGTCCGAGGCATGGTCGCTGCATGCTAGCGGCCGCCTCGCTCGCACGACCACGGGCAACAACGGTCTGGCAGGCGCAGCGGAGGAGGGGCTCGAGGCGGTGCGCGGGCGATGCCACACGCCTATCGACCGCGACGCCTATTACGGGAAGCTCGACTGGCTTGGGCTGCGGTTTGGCGCGACATTTCGGGGCATCAGTGCGCTCTGGAGCGGTCAGGGAGAGGTGCTCGGCCAGATCGACCTGCCCGAGGCGCTCGCCGTCGAGGTGGACTCCTACCAGATCCACCCGGCCGTGCTGGACGCGGGGCTCCACGTGCTCGACGCCGGGTTGCCCGACGAGCAATTTGCCCATCTGCTCGTCGGGATCGACCGCTTCCAACTGCACCGGCCGCCGAGCGCGCGCCTGTGGGGCCATGCCGTGCTCGGCGCGGGGTTTGCCCCGGGACAGGAGACGTGCACCGGCGATGTCCGGCTCTATGACGACGCCGGCCGTCTCGTCGCTACCGCCGAGGGGCTGCACCTCAAGCGCGCCGACCGTCAGGCGTTGTTGCTCGCCGCACCGTGGCAGGCGAGCGATTGGCTCTACGAGGTGCAGTGGCAGCAGGACGGGCCGTCGGTCGGCGAAGCGGCCGCGCCTCACCGCGCGATGACAGTCCCACCGGCCGCCGTCGCCGCGGATGTCGCGCCCCACCTGGCCCAGTCGAGCGCGCGCGACGCAATTGCGCGCTATGGCGACTTGCTGCCCGAGCTAGACGAACTGTGTACCGCCTATGTGATACAGGCCATGCGCCGGCTCGGCTGGCAGGGCGCGATTGGCACGCGGGTTACCGCGGCCGGGCTGGCTGCTGAGCTGGGCGTGATCGCGCAGCATCGCCGGCTGTTCGCGCGGCTGCTGGATATCTTGGGCGAAGAAGGGGCCCTGCGGCCCGTGAGCGGGGGGTGGGAAGTCGTCCGGGGGCTCGAGCCGGCCATCGACCCCGAGCGCCGCGCGGTGGAGCTACGGACCCGCTACGCCGCTCAGCAGGCGGAGATCGAGCTGACCCGACGCTGCGGCGAACGCCTCGCGGACGTGCTGCGCGGCGCTTGTGACCCGTTGCACCTGTTGTTTCCGGGCGGCTCGCTCGCGGTGACCGAGCAGATCTACGCCGACTCGCCGTGCGCGCGCGTCTACAATGGCCTCGTGCAGGCCGCCGTCAAGGCCGTGGTCGCGCCCTGGCCCGCCAACCAGCGCTTGCGCGTCCTAGAGATCGGAGCGGGCACGGGCGCCACGACGGCGGCCGTCCTGCCCGTGCTTCCCGCGGAGCGAACCGACTACCTGTTCACGGATATCTCATCCCTGTTCATCGCCCGCGCACGGGAGAAATTCGCCGCTTGTCCCTTCCTATCGACGCGGCTGTTGGACATCGAGGCAGACCCGGTCGCGCAGGGGCTGGCGCCGCAACAGTTCGACCTACTTCTCGCCGCCAACGTCCTCCACGCCACGGCGGACTTGCGGCGCACCCTGCAGCACGTCGCGCAGCTCCTCGCCCCAGGGGGCCTCCTGCTGATGCTGGAGGGCACGACGCGGCAGCGTTGGGTCGACTTGACCTTTGGTCTGACGGAAGGGTGGTGGAAGTTCCGCGACCACGACCTTCGGCCCGCGTATCCATTGCTCTCGGCCGAAGGCTGGACAACGCTCCTACGCGACGCCGGGTTCCGTGACCCGGCTACGGTCCCGGCCGCTGGTGACGGCACCGCGCACGATGGCAGCCAGGTCGTGGTGCTAGCGACGGCGCCGTTGGCCGGCGCGTCCACCGCGTCCGCGGCGGGCGACTGGCTGATTTTTGCCGACCGGGCGGGGGTAGGCGAGCGCCTCGCCGAGCGCCTGCGCGCCGACGGCGGCCACTGCACGCTCGTGTCGCCAGCGGCGACCTACGGTGCAGTCGCGGCCGGCCGCTGGCAGATCGATCCCGACTGCCCGGCCGACTACGCCCGACTCCTCCGCGAAACACTGCCGTCCGGTGCGGCGACTACGCGCGTCGTGCACCTCTGGGCCCTCGACGCGGATGGCCCCGCCCGTGGGCCGAAGCACGATTCCCCGGCGACGGCGGCTGACGACGCGTGCCGCGGGGCGCTGTACCTTGGCCAAGCGCTGGCCGAAGCCGAGCCTGCACGGCCCACGGTGCTGTGGCTGGTGACCCGCGGTGCCCAGGCGGTCGGCGGGGAGGGAGCACGGTTGTCGCTTGCGCAGGCGCCGCTGTGGGGATTGGGGCGGGTGATCGCCCTGGAGCATCCCGAGCTATGGGGCGGTTTGGTTGACCTGGCGCCAGACGGCGCGCCGGTCGAGGATGCAACGGCCCTGGCGCGCGTGCTGACCAGCGGCAGCGACGAAGATCAGATCGCGCTGCGCTCCGAAGGCCAGTATTACGCTCGTTTGGCGCGGAAGGAGGTCGCGCTGGCGGAGCCCGTGCGCATAGATCCGGGTGGCAGCTACCTGATCACGGGCGGGCTTGGGGGGCTGGGCCTGAAGGCCGCGCGTTGGCTCGCGGAGCGGGGAGCTAGACACCTCGTGCTCGTCGGCCGCACCGGCTTGCCGCCACGCGCGGACTGGGCGTCGCTCCCCGCCGCCAGTTCCGCGGCCCACCAGGCCGCCGCCGTGCAGGCGATCGAGGCGCTCGGCTGCGAGGTGACGGTGCTGGCCGCGGACGTGGCGGACCGTGCCCGGATGGCGGCGCTCTTTGCCGAATTCGGCACGACACGGCCGCCGCTCCGCGGGATCGTGCACGCGGCGACCAAGGTCGAGGCGCGGATGCTCCGCGACATGACCTCCGAGCAACTCGCCGCCATGCTCCGGCCCAAGATCGCTGGAACCTGGGTGCTCCACGAGCTGAGCGAGGGACTACCACTCGATTTCTTCGTGCTGTACTCATCGACCACCGCGCTGTGGGGCTCGCATTACCTCGGACATTACGCCGCGGCGAATGTCTTTCTCGATGCCTTCGCCCATTACCGAGGCGCGCGGGGACTGCCGGCGCTCAGCATCAACTGGGGCGCCTGGGACGAGATACGCGCAGCTTCGCCCGCGGAACGCGAGCGCATTGCCCAGTTCGGCCTCCAGCCGCTTCCGTCCGAACAGGCACTCGACGTGCTCGGCCGGCTCCTCGGCGACCGCGCGCCGCGGCAGATCGCCGTCGCGGCGGTCGATTGGGCAACGCTCAAGTCCGCGTATGAGGCGCGCCGACCGCGCCCCTTCCTTATCGACATGGGGACGCGGGCAGACGTCCGCCTGCCACAGCCACCGGCTCGGGCGCGAACGGAAACCAGGGGCCACTTGCGGCGCGCGTTGGCTGAGGCGGCCCCCTCCGCCCGGGAGGAGCTGGCCGTGGCCTTCGTCCGCGAGCAGGTCGCGCGCACGCTCGGCCTGGCGCTGTCCCAGCCGCTCGATGTCGAACAGGGGCTGTTCGAGCTAGGCATGGATTCGCTGATGTCAATCGACCTCAAGCGGCACCTCGAAGTCGCGGTCGACGAGACTCTACCGTCCACCTTGACCTTCAACTACCCGTGCATCGCCGCGCTGGCCAGCTATCTGACGTCCCGCGTGCTCGCCGCGCCAGACGAACCCGCGAATCCGACGGACGCGAGCGACGGCCCGACAACCACGGGGAACCGGTATCACTCACCGGCCGACGCGAACGGGACACCGGTCGCGTCGACCGCGGAACTCTCCGAGGATGAGCTGGCGGCCCTTCTGGCCGACAGGCTCTCGCGGATCTCCGCACCCTGATCGAGCGGCTCGACCCGCAGGAGAGCACGGGTCGAGCCGGCGTCGCGCAGCGGCGCTAGCAGCCGAGCGCCGGGGCGAGCGCGGCGCGGATCTCGGCGAGCACGGCAGTGCGAGCCGTCTGAACGAAGAAATGGCCGCCGGGGAAGAGGCGCATCGAGAAGGTGGCCGTGGTCTGGGCCTGCCACGCCGCGAGGCCCGCCGGGCCCGATGCGGGATCCTCAGCCCCGCCGAACGCCGAGATCGGACAGGCGAGGGGCGGCTCCGGCGTGTAGGTATAAGTTTCCACCAGCGTGAGGTCGGCCCGCAGGACGGGCAGGAAGAGCTCGAGCAGTTCGGGGTCACGCAGGACCGCCTCGGGCAAGCCGCCGTACCGACGCCGCAGCTCGCCGATGAACTCCGGATCGGGCAGAGCGTGAATCGGCCGATGGAGGCTCGGGATCTGAGGGGCGCGCCGACCGGAGACGAACAGGTGCACCGGCGATCGCGGGTGGCGCTGGCGCAGGCGCCGCGCCAACGTAAACGCGATCCACGCTCCCATGCTGTGCCCGAAGAGCGCGAACGGGAGATCCAGGTACGGCTCGAGCTCCTCGGCCAATTGCTCCACGAGGGATGCCAGCCGCGTGTGCGGCTGCTCGCGCAACCGGTTCTCGCGCCCGGGCAACTGGATCGCGCACACTTCTACCTGGGTGGGCATAAGACTCGGCCAATGGTGGAATTGGGACGCCCCCGTCCCTGCCCACGGCAGGCAGAACAAGCGTAGGGCGGCCCATGGTCTGGGCTGACGGCACATTACCCAGGGGCCGGAGGAAGTCAGACTCGTCATCCCCGATACA
>Ga0070739_10007343_pt1 | contig 11742 bp, 12 predicted proteins | sample Coa_R1_7_FD_66445 | JGI IMG/M metagenome (GOLD analysis project Ga0070739, IMG submission 66445) | Surface soil microbial communities from Centralia Pennsylvania, which are recovering from an underground coalmine fire - Coalmine... | ecosystem: Environmental > Terrestrial > Soil > Unclassified ... | reverse complement strand
CGCGATCATCTGCGCGACCGTGCGCTGCGGGGCTTCAGCGACACCCTCGATCCGCGGCGCGCGCGAACCGAAGGTGTCGATCAGGTAGCTCTGCCCCATGCGCCACGGCTCGCGGATGGCGGCGTCGCCGCCCGGGAGCGGGACGTAGCGCAGGTGCGCGCGGCGCTCAAAGCCGGAGTAATCGCAAACCAGAAATTCTCCGCCCCAGATTCGGCCGTCGGTTCCGTAGCCGGTCCCGTCCATCGCCACGCCGATCACTTTTTCCCTCAGATGATGCTCGGCCATGCAACTCGCGATGTGCGCATGGTGATGCTGCACGCCGATCTTTTCGACTCCGCGCATCGCCTGCGCCATCCGCGTGCTGAGATAGCCCGGATGCAGATCGTGCGCGACGATTTCCGGCTCCACGCGAAAGAAACGCTGCATGTGCGCCAGGGTTTCCTCGAAAAAGACCCGAGTTTCGTAATTTTCGAGGTCGCCGATGTGCTGGCTCGGAATCGCATAATGATTCTTCGTCAGGCAAAAGGTGTTCTTCAGCTCGCCGCCGACCGCCAGGACGGGCGGCAGGCTCACGCCGAGATCGATCGGGTGCGGCGCATAACCCCGCGAGCGGCGCAGCACTCGCTCCCGGCCCTCGAAGCAGCGCACCACGGAATCGTCTACGCGCGTCTGGATCCTGCGATTGTGCAGCAGGAAGGAATCGCACAGCGGCTTCAGGCGCGGGGCTTCCTCATTCACGCTCACGATCGGTTCTTCGCGGAAATTGCCGCTGGTCATCACCAGCGCGAGGAAGGACTCCGGCCCCGCGAATAGCAAATGATGCAGCGGGGTGTACGGCAGCATCACGCCGATCGTCGGATTGCCCGGCGCTACCGCGCTGGAGATTTCCGCGCCCTTGCGCCTGGAGACGATCACGATCGGCCGCCGCGGGCCGAGCAGGGCGTGCCGGTCCTCCTCCGTCAGATCCGCGAGTTTTTCCGCCGCCTCCAGGTCCCGGGCCATCAGCGCGAACGGCTTGCCGCTGCCCCTCTTGCGTTCGCGCAGCCGGCGCACCGCGGCATCGTTGGCGGCGTCGCAGGCCAGATGAAATCCGCCGAGCCCCTTGATCGCCACGATTCGCCCTTCGGCCAGATCCCGGCGCGTGCGCGCCAGCGCATCGGGCGCGTCAAGCCGCGGCCCGCAGACAGGGCAGGCGTTGGGCTGGGCGTGAAACCGGCGGTTCGCGGGATCATCGTATTCGGCCTGGCAGGCTAGACACATGCGGAATTCGTCCATGGTGGTGAACGGGCGGTCATATGGGATGTCACGAAGGATGGTGTAGCGCGGGCCGCAGTTGGTGCAGTTGGTGAATGGATATTGATAGCGCCGGTTGGCAGGGTCGGTGAAGTCGGCGTAGCAGTCGGCGCAGGTCGCGATGTCGGGCGGCGCCAGGGCGAATTCGTCCCCGGCCGCGACGCTCTCGCAGATTACGAACTCCGATTCCCCGCGCGGCGCGATGTCGGACTGGCGCAGTTCGTCGATCCTCGCCAATTCGGGCGGATGCGCGGCGAAGTCCGCCAGGAACCGCTGGATGGAATCGGGCGAACCCTCCAGCTCCACGGTGACGCCGGAGGAGGAGTTCAAGACAAATCCACCCAGGCGGTGCGCCTGCGCCAGACGGTAAACCCACGGCCGGAATCCCACGCCCTGGACGATTCCGCGTACCTCCACGCGCTTGCGTAAAGGCGCTGCACTGGCTTGCGCGAACCCTGGGTGATTTGCCGCATGCGCCTCGTGGGCGGCCATGAAAGCACGATAACAGACGCAAAACTCCGCATGGCAAATGAACTGCTTATTAGCGAAGCGGTTGAAGGCAGTCAGAGGAGGCGCCTATGTCCGTCGGCTCTCGCCGGTTTACCACGACCTACGACGTGCTTCGGAGGCACGGCGTGGACCGCCGCACGTTTCTCAAATTCTGCACCACCACCGCCGCCGCCCTGGGCCTGGAAGCCACGCAAGTTCCCAAGATCGTCGCCGCCATGACCCAGAAGCCCCGCATCCCGGTGCTTTGGCTCCACGGACTGGAATGCACCTGCTGTAGCGAATCCTTCATCCGGTCCTCGCACCCCATCGCGCAGGACATCGTCCTGAACATGATTTCGCTGGATTACGACGACACACTGCAAGCCGCGGCAGGATTTCAGGTAGAAGAAATTCGCCGGAAAATCATGAAAGAGTACCCCGGCCAGTACGTTCTGGCCGTTGAAGGCAACGCGCCCACGCGCGATGATGGCGTTTATTGCACCGTCGGCGGCGAAAGCTTCCTGAATATTCTTCGGGAAACCGCCGGCGGTGCGAAGGCCATCATCTCCTGGGGCTCCTGCGCCTCGAACGGTTGTGTCCAGAACGCAAAGCCCAACCCGACCGGAGCCGAGCCGGTGAAAAGATTGATTTCCGGCAAGCCCATTATCAACGTGCCCGGCTGTCCGCCGGTCGCCGAAGTGATGACCGGGGTGCTCACCTATTTGCTCACCTTCGACAGGCTCCCCGAACTTGACCGCATAGGCCGGCCCAAGATGTTCTATGCGCAGCGGCTGCACGACAAGTGCTATCGCCGCCCGTTCTTCGATGCCGGCCAGTTCGTCGAATCCTGGGACGATGAGGGCGCCCGGAAGGGCTGGTGCCTGTACAAAATGGGGTGCCGCGGGCCCACGACTTACAATTCCTGCTCCACCGTCGGCTGGAACTGCGGCACGGGCTGGCCGGTGCGCGCCGGCCACGGCTGCATCGGATGCAGTGAAGAAGGCTTTTGGGATAACGGGAATTTCTATGAGAGGCTCGCCAACATTCCCGTTCCCGGGATCGAATCGACCGCTGATAAGGTCGGGGGCGCGCTGGGGCTGATCTCGATTGGAGGCGTCGCCGTCCATGCCGCGGCGATGGCGATCAAGCGCGCCACTCATCAACCGGGCGAGACCGCGCCCGCCGGGGAGAAAAACTAGCTATGTCCACGCGCGTCGTTGTCGATCCCATCACCCGCATCGAAGGCCACCTCCGCGTGGAGGCGATGCTGAACGATTCAAAAACCATTCAGGATGCCATGTCCAGCGGCACCATGTGGCGCGGCATCGAAGTGATCGTGCAGGGACGCGATCCCCGCACCATCTGGGCCTTCGCCGAGCGCATCTGCGGAGTCTGCACCACCGTGCACGCCCTCGCCTCGGTGCGTTCCGTGGAAAACGCCCTCGGAATCACGGTCCCCAAAAATGCGGACATCATCCGCAACATGATGTTTCTCACGCAGTACGTGCAGGACCACGTGGTGCACTTCTATCACCTGCATGCCCTGGATTGGGTGGACGTAGTATCGGCGCTCAAAGCGGACCCCGCGGCTACCGCCGCGCTCGCGCAGAAGGTTTCTCCTTCCTGGCCGACCTCTACGCCCGGCTATTACAAGGACACGCAGGCAACGATCCAGAAGTTCGTTGACTCCGGCCGGCTTGGAATTTTCCAAAACGCTTACTGGGGTCATCCCGCATATAAGCTGCCGCCGGAGGGCAATCTGATGGCGGTAGCGCATTACCTCGAAGCGCTTCAATGGCAGAAGGAGATCGTAAAGATCCACACGATCTTCGGCGGTAAAAATCCGCACCCGAACTACCTGGTGGGTGGCGTGGCCTCCGCAATCAACATGGAAGGCGACAGTGCCATCAACATGGAGCGGTTGAACCAGGTGCGCACGCTCATCCAGCAGGGCATTGAAGTGGTCGAGCACCTGTATCTGCCGGACCTGCTCGCCATCGCGTCGTTCTATCCGGAATGGACCAAGATCGGCGGCGGTCTCGGCAGCTACATGGTGTACGGCGACGTGCCGCAGAATGGCATCAACGATCCGTCGAAGTTCCGCATCCCGCGCGGGGTCGTGCTGAACAAAAATCTCGGCGAAGTTCTGCCCGTCGATCTGGCCGACGCCGGCCAGGTCACGGAGGAGATCTCGCACTCCTGGTACAAGTACCCGGCCGGAAAACCCGCGCTGCATCCCTGGGATGGGGTCACTGAGGCCCATTACACCGGGCCCAAACCGCCCTACAAAAACCTGGACGAAAACCGCGCCTACTCCTGGCTGAAAGCGCCCCGCTGGAAGGGACATGCGGTCGAAGTCGGCCCCCTGGCCCGCATGATCGTCGGCTTCGCCAGCGGCAAGACCGAGTTCAAGGATGTGGTCACTGAAGCATTAGGCGCCTTGAAGCTGGAGCCCGCCGCCCTGTTCTCCACGCTCGGCCGCACGGCTGCGCGAGGGCTCGAAACCCGGCTTGCGGTGCGCTGGCTCATGGATGAATACGACCGTCTGATCGCCAACATCAAGGCCGGCGACACGGCTACGGCCGACACGGCCAAGTGGGAACCCAAGACCTGGCCGGCCGACTGCAAAGGATTCGGCTTCACCGAGGCTCCGCGCGGCAGTCTCGGACATTGGATTCACATTCGCGACGGCAAGGCCGCGAATTACCAGGTGGTCGTGCCCTCCACCTGGAATGCATCTCCGCGGGACGCCCAGGGCCAGCATGGAGCTTATGAGTCGGCGCTCATTGGCACGCCCATGGTGGATCCGCAGCGTCCCGTGGAGATCCTGCGAACCATTCATTCCTTCGACCCCTGCCTGGCCTGCGCGTCGCACGTTCTGGACGCCGAGGGCCGCACGCTCGCCGAAGTGATCGTGCGCTAAGGAGGACGCTATGGAAGCCGCCGGCAAAATTCTCGGCGCCGGGCCGGATCTGCAATACGGCCGCAAGTACGTCTGGCAGCTCCCCGTGCGCCTTACGCATTGGGTCGACGCGATCTCGATCCCGGTCCTCATGATTACCGGCCTGTTCATCGCGCGCCCGGCGCTGGCGCCCGCCGGCGAGGCCTACCGTAATTTCTGGATGGGCCGCATCCGCGAAATTCACTTCATCTTCGCGTACGCCTTGACGGCCAGCCTCATTGTGCGCCTGTATTGGTTCTTCACCGGCAACAACTATGCGCGTTCCGGCTTCCCGCTCGTCTGGCGGAAGTCCTGGTGGAAGGCCCTGTTTCACCAGGTCGTCGATTACACTCACATCGAGCGCGGGCAGGTGCTGCTCGGCCACAATTCGCTTGCCGGATTAGCCTACTTCGGCTTTTTCATGTTGTGCGCCTTCGAGGCCCTTACGGGATTCGCGCTCTACGGGCAGGTGAACCCTGGGGGATTCTGGGATACAACTACCGGCTGGGTCATTCCCCTGCTGGGAGGATCGTTCGCCGTCCACATGTGGCACCATCTGGCGGCCTGGGGCTGCGTCATATTTGTCATCTTTCATCTCTACATCGTCCTCTACGATTCGGCCTGGTACCGGGATGGCCTGATCGACGGTATGACGTCGGGCTATAAATTCTACGAGAAAGGCGACGTCGACAGTGACCAATGGGTTAGTTGATTCGATTCCGTCGCCTTCGGGTTCCCCCCAGCGGCGGCCCATTCTTGTGCTCGGCCTAGGCAACCTGCTCCTGAGCGATGACGGGGTGGGGTTGAGGCTTCTCGAGGAGCTGTCCTCCTCCAAGGCCGCCGTTTGGGGGAAGGAGGTCGAGTTCCTGGATGGCGGAACCCAAGGTCTGGCGCTGATTGGGGAGTTCGGAGCCAGGCGGGGCGTCGTCATTCTGGATGCTGTGCGTACGGGAACCAAGCCGGGCACGGTTCATGTGTTCCGAGCCCTGTCCGGCCCGTACGTCCGCTCCACCACCGCGCACGAAGGCAACGCGAGGGAACTGATGGCAACCGCGGCGCTGTTGGGCGAAAGCCCGGATCATCTGGCCGTGGTGGGCGTAGAGCCGGGCCGGCTGGATACCGGCATCGGTCTCTCGGACTCCGTCGAGCGCGTTGTGAACGTGGCGGTCCAGCGAGCTGCGGAAGAAGTGGAACAAATCCTTGCCCAAACCTGACGCGGAGCAAACCTGAAATGTGCCTGGCCATCCCCGGACAGATTGTGGAGACCACCGAAATCGGCAATTCGCGGATTGCGAAGGTGCGCTTTGGCGACGTCACGCGCGAGACGTTCCTGGATCTCTTACCGGAAGCCCGGACCGGGGATTTCGTGATGGTTCACACCGGATTCGCCATCCGCAGGCTGGACGCCGCGGAAGCCGGGCAGACTTACCGCCTCCTGGATGAAATCATTTCCCCAGATCCTCCAGCACCCGCTCGATCAGCCGGTCGACAATCTCCTTCTTGATCGAGGCGCCGCGCGGGTCTTCCCATGCCTGAAAAATCCGGTCGGCGACAGCCTCAATGACACGCTGGCGAATCTCGCTGAGCGCGGGAGATAACGTTCGGGAGGAATTGGAAAAATAGGCTTCAAGCTGCCGCTCCAGATCGTCGGGGTTTTCTTCCCGGGGCCGGTCTGTGGTTTCTTTCGCCAGCCGGGTTCTCAATTCCTGAAGCGCGGCCGTAGTCTTTTCGGTCGCCTCCGCCAGCCTCGATTCGGATTTGCGCCCGGTCGGCACCTCGGCCATATCGCTGTTACTCAATTGTACTTAAAACCGGTTGAGTAGGACTACTTAACGTGGTACGATGGCCACAATCGATGGCGGCTAGTTCCCGCTCATATCCTCCCGCATCTGATCCATACCCGACTCGACTTCGTTTCCCGGTCACAACCCGCTATCTACAAGAATCGATGAAGCCGGGTGCGCAAAGCGTGGCGATTTCGCGGCCGCCGTCGAGCCGGGACGCCCCCGAATGGGAGATGGTGGTTCCTAAGATGACCCGGCCGCCGCAGGGGACCCCGCGCCTGCGGCACACTGAACCGGCCCAAGGTGCGCCGCCGCGGCGCTCCTTGCGGCTGCTTACTGTTTTCTGGCTGCTGATCCTGGGGTTGGCTGTGACGGCGGTGATCCTCCTGAAAATCCGATGATGACCGTCGAGGCGCTCCAACAGGCCCTGAATGCGGAACCGGATCGCGCCGAGCTGCGGATCCGGCTTGGCGATGCTTTGTTGGAAGCGGGCCATCCTGAGCAGGCGCTGGCCTGTTTCGAAGCGTGCTCCCCGGAGGATGATTCGCCTCCCATGGATGCCCTCGGCCGCGCGGCATTATTCGGCCGGGCGGCCGCCAATCAAAGGCTCGGCCGCTTTCCTTCGGCGCAGATCCTCTATGAGAGGTTGCTAGCCGCTGACCCTCAGGCGGAAGAGGCTCTTTCGAATCTGATTGCCATGCACGTCGAGCGCTTCGATTTGAGCCGTGTCGAATATTACTCGCGCCGGCTGCTGGAAATCGACCCGCGATCTGCGATCGCGTGCCAGGGTTTGGCGTTGGTCGAGGTGGAGCGCCGGGAATATCCGGCCGCGATGTACTGGCTTTCCCGAATCGCCGAATGCGACCCGCCTCCGGAGGGCATCGACGCCATCGAATACCGTCTCAGCCCCAAGGTGCAAGCCCGGTTAGCGCAGGCGTCCTTGTTGAAAGCGTGATTGGTTGAAAACGTGATTTCGTTCGGGACTCTCAGGCCGGCTGGCGGACAAACTCGTACCGTTCGAGCGTGGCGGCGAAGGCGGATTCCGCATCCTCGCGCAGCACTTTGCCGACGCACCGCAGCCTCACTTCACTCCGCGAACCCGGAGTCTTCGGGAACGTGATCATATACTCGATCGGTTCCCCCAAGGGCAGGCGCGCCCCGGCCACGAAGCACACGCCGGAGGAACTCATGTTGCGGGTCTCTCCCGAAGTGGTCATGTTGGAGCCGGACCCCACGATCTGGAACGGCAGGCGCAAATCGAAGCGCTGGTTCTTACGTTGTTCCGTCACAATAGTATGACTGTAAACTCTCGCAGGAACTAAGGTCAATAGGAAGAAGTCATAGATAGAACTACTTAATTGTAATCGTACTTCCGCCGTAATGGTGCCAATCCAACTCAGGTTCTTTCAATCACATAGGGAACAATCCACAGCTTGGCCCGGTTTTCTGTCCGGCCGAAGATCTGGCCCATGTGCTACGTTCAGGAGTGGTTGACCTCCGAACGCTCGCCTTCCCGCGCCGAAGCCATTCAGTTCATTGTCTGCCTGGGACTGGTCAGTCTCTTCGCGGATATCACCTACGAAGGCGCTCGCGGCGTCACCGGCCCCTTCCTGCGAAACCTTGGCGCGAGCGCGGCTTCGGTTGGGTTTGTGGTGGGCCTGGGGGAGTTTGCCGGCTATGCCCTGCGCCTGCTGTCCGGACGGCTCGCCGATCGTACCGGCGCCTATTGGACGCTCACAATCATTGGGTACGTCGTCAATTTGATATCGGTTCCGCTGCTCGCCTACGCGGGCAATTGGCCTCTGGCAGCTCTGTTGATGATCGCCGAGCGCACCGGGAAGAGCCTGCGCGGCCCGGCGCGCGATGTCCTGCTTTCCGATGCCGCCCAGCGAATCGGGCGCGGCTGGGGCTTTGGTCTGCATGCAGCCATGGATCAGGCCGGCGCGGTGATCGGGCCGCTGTTCATGGCGTGGGCGGCATCACGCACCCGTACCTACCGGCCGGCGTTCCTGTTCCTGGCGATTCCCGCGGCCAGCGCGCTGGCGGCCCTGCTCATGGCTCGTACCTACGACGTTACGCGCGAGTCGGCCTGCCCGGCTCGCGCTTCGGCGAAAGATCGCGCGCCGCTTCCGCGCGTCTTTTGGACTTATACCACAGCCGCGGGCCTGCTCGCGCTCGGCTACGTGGATTTTCCCATCGCTGCCTATCACTTCGTCAAAGCCGGGCTGTTCACGCGCGTGCAGATCCCGCTCGTATATGCGCTGGCCATGGCGGTGAACGGGATTACCGCGATGCTCTTCGGGCGGCTCTACGACCGGATCGGGCTGCCGGTGCTGTCCACGGGAATTGCGATCTCCCTGGCGGGATTGCCGCTCATCTTTCTGGACGGCCCGCGAGTTGCCGCCTCCGGCGTGATCTGCTGGGGCGCGGGCATGGGCGCAATGGATGCCAGTTTGCGCGCCGGAGTATCGCAAATCGTCCCCCTGGAATCCCGCGGCTGGGCTTTCGGCCTGTTTAATGCCGTCTTCGGAGTCATGTGGCTGGCCGGCAGTTCCGCCATGGGACTCCTCTATGACCGCTCCGTCGCCGCTCTGGTGATCTTCGGAGTGCTGGCCCAGGCCGCCGCCGCCACTCTGTTCTTCAGCCTGCGGCGCCACTTTCGGGAATAAATGATACGATGCGGCAAAGGAGCCGGAAATATGCGCGTTTCTGTGGTGGCTTTCGCGGCCCCGCTTTGGATTTCCCTCGCTTGGGCGCAATCGCTTGCCGGCGAATGGGACGCCACCGTAACCGCCCGTGGCGTCGATGTGCCCTGCCGTTTCGTGATCTCCGGAGACGGGTCAGACGTTCAAGGCACTTTCTTCAACGGCGACGAGCTCTATGGCTCGACCTCCGGGCGATTCGAGCGCGGGTCCCTGACGCTGGACTTCGCCTACACCACCTCCCGGCTCGACGCGACAGTCAAGGATGGCCGCATTCAGGGCATCTATCACAGCACGCTGGGCGATTACGGATTCCGCGCCGTGCCGCACGCTCCTCCCCCACCCGCCTCAGCCGGCGCCCCGTCCATCGACGGAGCCTGGGAAATCGCGCTCAAAAGCGGCAAAGGCGAGGATGCCTGGCAGTTCCTTGTCCGGCAGAACGGCGCCGAAGTGAAGGCATCGATCCTGCGCATCGACGGCGATACCGGCACGCTCGCTGGCGTGTGGAGCAATGGGAAATTCGTGCTGAGCCATTTTTCGGGCGCGCGCCCGGCGCTTCTGGAAGTCACCCCGCAACCCGACGGGAGCCTGCGCCTGGTGATGAACGTCAAAACCGAGTACACTGCGCTGCGCCCCGAAGTCGCGCGGGCCAGGGGCCTGCCTCCGCCCACCGATCCCACGCTCCACACCGGTGTAAAAGATCCTTCGCAGCCGTTCCGCTTTGCGTTCAAGGATCTGGACGGCAACCTCGTGACCAACGCCGATCCGCGTTTCAAGAACAAGGTCGTGGTAGTCAATATTCTCGGGAGCTGGTGCCCCAACTGTCATGACGAGGCCCCGTTTCTGGAAGAAATGTATAAGCGGTATCGCGCCGAGGGCGTGGAGGTGGTCGCGCTGGACTTCGAAACCGAGGATCAGCTTGGCGATCCGGCCCGCATGCGCGCTTTCCAGAGACGCTATGGCATCGAATACACCATCCTGGTGGGGGGCGCTAACACGGAGATCAATGAGAAGCTCCCGCAGCTTCGGAATTTCAATGCCTGGCCGACCACCTTCTTCCTGGGCCGCGACGGCCGCGTCGCGCACGTCCACGCCGGATTCCCGAGCTCGGCCAGCGGGAAGAAGTACAACGAAGCCAAGCAGGAATTCACGCAGACGGTGCAGCAATTGTTGGCAGTGCGCACCTCCTCGGAGCAGTAACATCCCGCGCCCTTTCCCACACGGCGCAAATCGTCCCCGTCGCGGATGCGCGTCCTGCTAACGACTTTCGGCTCCTACGGGGACCTGTATCCCTACATCGCGATCGGCCGCGAGCTTCGCCAGCTCGGCCACGACGTCTCTCTGGGAACCAGTCCCGCATACCGCGAGAAGATCGAACGCCACGGCCTCGGCTTCCTTCCGGTTCGCCCGGACGTCGCGCTGGAAGATACGGAAATGATGCGCGATTTCTTCGACCAGTACCGCGGCACGGAGCGCGTCGTCAAGTCCATCTGCTCCGTACTGCGCGAGTCCTACGAGGACACGCTCGCCGCGGCGCGCGAGTTCGACGCCATCGTCACCCACCCGATCACCTTCGCCGCTGTGCTGGTCGCGCAAAAGTTAAAGATGCGCTGGATCTCTTCGGTTCTCGCTCCGGGTTCGTTTCTTTCCTCCTGCGATCCCCCGTTACCCGCGCCGATGCCCTGGCTGGTGAAGGTGCGCTTGCTCGGGCCGGGCGCGATGAGAGCCGTCTGGAACGCGACCAGGCTCATGATCGCGCGCTGGCTCCGCCCGGTCGCAGATCTGCGGCGCGAAATCGGCCTGCCGCCGGGCGGCAATCCGCTGTTTGAGGGCGCGAACTCGCCGGATCTGGTCTTGGCGCTGTTTTCGCCGGTCTTCGCCAAACCGCAGTGCGACTGGCCGGAGCACACCGTCGCCACAGGCTTCCCGTTTCTCGATGCGAATGGCGGCGGACTTGCCCCTGAGCTGGAATCGTTCTTTCATTCAGGGCCGCCGCCGGTGGTGTTCACCCTGGGGTCCTCCGCCGTCGCCGCCGCGGGCGATTTTTATACCTCCAGTCTCGAAGCCGCGCAGCGGGCCGGCGCGCGGGCCCTCTTTCTCACCGGGCCGCATCCGCAGGGCTTGCCAGAAACGCTGCCCGAGGGCGCCTTCGCGTGGCCCTACGCGCCGCACGAACAGGTGTTCCCGCGGGCTTCGGTCATCGTTCACCAGGGAGGTATCGGAACCACCGCGCAGGCTCTGCGCTCGGGGATTCCTTCGCTGATTGTTCCGTTTGCCCACGACCAGTTCGATAATGCGGAACGCACGAGGCGGCTGGGCGCCGCCGTGACGATTCCCCGCCGTAACTACACCGGACGGAGAGCCGAAAACGCGCTACGGCTGCTGCTGTCGCAGCCGCGCTACCGGGAGTCAGCCGCCGCCGTGGGCGAGCTCATTCGCGCCGAAGAGGGAGCCGCCGCCGCGGCTCGCGCCATCGAACGCTATCTTCGATCCGGCTGAGCGGCCGCGCTGCACCTGGTATCCCCATCGAACC
>Ga0070739_10007339_pt1 | contig 11746 bp, 10 predicted proteins | sample Coa_R1_7_FD_66445 | JGI IMG/M metagenome (GOLD analysis project Ga0070739, IMG submission 66445) | Surface soil microbial communities from Centralia Pennsylvania, which are recovering from an underground coalmine fire - Coalmine... | ecosystem: Environmental > Terrestrial > Soil > Unclassified ... | reverse complement strand
GATGCAGGCCCGGCTCGCGATCGAGCACGGCAAGCAGGTCTTCCTCCTCGCCAACCTCGTCACCGATCGGCCGTGGGCCCGACGCTACCTGGACCGGCCCGGGGTCACCGCGGTCTCGGAGGTCGACGACATCATCCGATCGCTCCGTTCCCCGGCGCAGGTGGAGCAGCAGGCCCAGCAGCGTCTGCAGCTCTCCCTGGACCTCGTCTGATCGGGTGTCGACCCTGGCCGAGCTGCTCAAGAGGGTGGGGATGGCGCCGGCGGCGATCGCGGGTGGCTCGGGGGACGCCCGTGACTCGATCATCACCGTCATCGAGCATCCCGAGGTTGCGACCCGGCTGATCGTATGGTCGATCGTAGGTGGCGTCCATAGCACCATCAACTAAGAGGGTGCGCGGATAGGCGGCGAGGAAACGTAGCCAAACAGGCATCGGCCCCGACGGTCATGACGTCACTACCCATCGATGACCATTGGAGCGCCGATGCCTGCCACCCCATCATGCGTCCTCGAGCCGCTGTGGGTCCAGCTCTGCTCTTGCCTCAGCGATCGGATTCCCATTCCCTGGGCTGCCACCGCCCACGCATCCCCGACCGCGTGGTCTTCGAGAAGCTGGTCCCGATGCTGAGGTGTCGCCTGCCAGAAACTTGGGACCACCCGGAGGCAGTTCTTGCCAGAAACATGGGACCGGGTGACGGGGTGGTTGGCCAGGAACTGGGGACCACCCGGTAACCCACGCCGACGGCCCTCCGGAGGTGTGGTAGGGCAGCACCTCGACTTGCGACGTGGAGGTGCTGCCGTGGTACCGGGAGGTTTCCATGGTGGAGGTTCGGGAGGTGCTCCGGTTGTGGCTGCGGGGCCACGGCTACCGGAGGATCGCCGAGTTGGTGGGGGCGGACCACAAGACGGTCCGCCCCTACGTGGCGGCGGTCCAGCGCGCCGGCCTGGAACGCGGGGCGGTGACGAGGCGCTGAGCGATGAGCTGCTGGGGGTGATGGCCGAGCGGCTGCAGTCGGGGGCGGCCGTGGCACCGGTACGGGGAGGCCTGGTAGCGGCTGGAGGGGGAGCGGGGGTTCCTGACCGAGAAGCTGGAGGCGGGCCTGCGGCTGACCGAGGTGCATTCCCTGCTGGCCCGGCGAGGCGTGGTGGTGCCGTACCGGACGCTGCACCGGTTCTGCGCGGCCGAGCTGGAGTTCGGCGGGCAGCGCAAGACGGTGCCGGTGGCAGACGGCGAGCCGGGAGTGGAGCGGCAGGTGACTTCGGGCGGACGGGCCTGCTGAGGGACGGGCCGGAGGGTCGCCGACGCCTGTGCTGGGGCTTGGTGTTCACCGCCTGCTCTAGCCGGCACCAGTTCTGCTGGCTGAGCTTCCGGCAGACGCTGCCCGAGGTCATCGAGGGGTTCGAGCAAGGCGTGGCGCTTCTTCGGAGGCGTGTTCGCGGTGATCATCCCGGACTCGCTGAAGGTGATCGTGATCGAGGCGGCCCCCCTCACGCCGCGGCTCGACCAAGCGTTCCTGGAGGACGCCCAGGCGCGTGGCTTCGAGATCGACCCGGCCCGGATCAAGAGCCCACAGGACGAGCCGCGGGTGGAACGAGCGGTGCCGTACGTGCGCGAGTCGGATTCCAGGGCGAGGAGCAGCGCTTTTCCCAGGCCGCCGCGCTGCTCGCCGAGGCGGGGCCCGACCTCCTCGCCCGTGCCAGCTTTCCCAAGGAGCACTGGCGTCAGGTCTGGTCCAATACCCCCCAGGAGCGCCTCAACCAGGAGGGGCACCCCATCGAGGGATCCCCATCGGAGCGAGCTCCGATGGGGTGCCCCGGGACGTGTCCCGATGGGGACCCCGAGATCCGCCGCCGCACCGACGTGGTCGACAGCTTCCCCGACCGGGCCGCCATCATCCGCCTGGTCGGCGCCGTGCTCGCCGTGCAGCCCGACGAGTGGGCGGTGGCCAGGCGCCACCTCGGCGTTGAGTCCCTGGCCAAGGCCCGGACCGAGGCCACCATCCCCGGCCTGGAGGCGGCGAGCTGATGACCAGCGCCGGCCTCCTTGCCATCGGTGACGATGCCCGTGACGACCACGCCCGGGCTCACGACCAGCAGCGGACGGCCCGGTCGGTGAGCAGCCGTTCGTCGCCTCCGGACGCGCCCGCTACGGCTCCAGGGCCTGCCAGCAGCGGGCCGACCGCCGGCGCCGGCTTCCTGCCGGCTCCGACCTCGTAGCCGGCTTGGCCACGTAGCTCGGGCAGAGCGGCGCGCTCCTCACCCAGACCGGTCCGCCCAAGCTGCGAGCAGCGTCACCTGGGCGACCGCCGGTGCGACGCGTGTGGACGGTTCTGCCGCAACCTCGGCCCGGAGGCACGGCGCCGGCGGCGACCAGATCGTAACCGTCGCCGAGCTCCTCGGCCTCGACGATCCCACCGCCGGGAGGTGATGTGTACGGCCCCCGTCATCGAGGACGACCGTGGGTCCCGCTCTTCCACCACTTGACCGGACGTGGCCCATCTCCATCATCAGCGATGATTCGGCGAGACAGATGAATCCATTCGGTGATCGATGTCAATCAGTCGACGATGCGCTGTCACCAAGGCTTCTGGGTGAGTGGCATCCAGATTGGTTCGAACGACCGTAGATAGCCTCTAGGATCGCTTCGACAGCACGTTCGGGGGCTTCATGCTCCCATATCCTAACTACCATCCACCCTTGCTCTGTGAGTAATCTGTTGGTGTCAGCATCGCGCTCACGATTACGCTCGATTTTCTCACGCCACCAATCGCTGTTCCTCTTGGGAAAAGTCCCATGCTCAGGGCACCCATGCCAAAAGCAGCCATCCACATATATGGCCACCTTGGCTTCTGGAAACACGAAGTCGGCTCGGCGTCGCGTACCGGGGATCGGGGAACGATCCGCAGCGAACGCTAGGCCCAAGTTCTCCAGCCGGGACCTGATCGCCAGCTCCGGAGGGGTATCACGTCGTCGCGTAGCCTGCATCCGCTTACGCACCTCGGGCGAAGATGCCCGTGGCCTCCGCCTCTCGAAAGAGTCATCCGCTCTTCTCATCTTTTTCTCTCACCTTCGCACGTGAGCCACACGGTGTGCGAGCTCAGAGACGAATCCAAGACGACCATCAGCGACCTCCCGTACGCATTCTACTCCTCCATCGATGTCCGCCGACACCAATGGATGGGTCCATCGAGCACGCGTTCCCCCGCCGAATCCATGAAAAGTGACGGGCCAACCCGGTTGAGCAATCCGTGGCAGTTGCGCTGGGGACCAACGCAGACGGGCGTCCGCCAGGGCGCTCGGCTGCATCGGATCGGGAGAGCCGACCAAACCCCCGTGGTCACGCCTTCATTGACGATCACGATGGATGGTGAGGAATCCCGTGGATCCAAAGAGCGCAGACCTGTCGAGAAACCGATTGAACCACCGGCAGGACGGTTCCCCCAAGTGGAGGCAGGCCATGCAGGCACCACCGCCGCTATAGCAGCCGGGATCGAGCGGGCAGCGGGTTTCGCCGTACACCAGGTCGTCCAGAAAGCGATGCAAGTTCGTCTCAAAGACAGCCTGCAGCCCACCGAGCACGAATTCTCCTCGGACTGCAGCATAGACGATGAAGGATAGGTGATGGGGAAGCAGATACTCAGCAAGAGCATCACGTTCAATTCCCGCGAAGGAAGCGAGACGACGAATGGTACGGTGCGCATAGGAATGGAGGAGGGTGACGAGATCACGTCCAAGAGGCTGTGGTTTCTCTTGTGCTGGCCATGGCACATCGACAGATCCCATCAGCGAGAGACGTGCGTCGCGGCTGCTCTTGGCTGGTGGGAGGTGATGTCCGAGGTCGACGAGGTACTGGTACACTGCGTTGGGATCCAGTTGGAAGAGCAGTGCTTCCGTTTGGGTGCGCAAGCCGTAGGCTCGGATGCGACCTTTCTCCTTGAACGGGACGAGGCGAGCAGCCCCAGGGCTCGGATCCCCACGGGTGTACCCGAAGGCCAGTGTGACCACGGGGAAGCTCGAGAGCAGGTCAACGGTAACGAGACGGGCGTTGTGGAGGGCATCCGCATAGGCGCTCTCGTAGAGCGTCCGAAGCGGGGGCGTCGTTCCCTCGATCATGTCGGAGACTCGCATTCGCCCCCCGGCCACAGCGGAGGCGAGGGCGAGCGCCTCCTCGTGAGCTCGATCCCGCACCCGGTCGGGGAGGACGACGGACGTCTCCGAGTCGCTGGCGTCGACCTCACCGCGTTCAACAGCCTGGCGCGCAAAGTCCTGAGCCGTTTCCTCGGAAAGGCCAGAGCGGCGAAGCATCTCCACGAGGCCGGCAAAGGTTTGACGTCCTTGAGTCGGGTCCGTTCGTGACATATCGTCGAGGATCCATTCCAGTGCACGTGCTCCACCACCGTTAGCTCGAAGTCGAGCCGCGACCACCGGATCCGGCGGATTGACGAGCACTGTGAATCGAGGCGAGAAGACGACGGCTGCACGGTGAACCGTGATGGTCATCCCCCCGCCGCCACAAGTGCACGATTGGAAGGGAAAGCCTTGCGAGACGGTGACTTGGCACTCGGGACAGTAGAACAACAGCTCGCGTGCCCTCGCCGTGCCTGGCAGGCGGACGGCGACGGCATGGTGCTCGGGACACCGGGAGATCGTCGGCTCACGGGCGGCACCACAGTCGTGGTAGGCGACGAACTGCATCTGTGCCCATGCACGGGCACCGCACTTGCAAGCGGCATCGTCCGAGTGTTCGATTCGGTTGCACGCTTTGCAACGCCACTGCTTGGGAAACGACTCCACTCGGACTCCGCGGTCCTTGTTGAGCTGGACGACCTCGACCGTCGTTCTTGCACTGAGCTGATCGGCCAGCCCGTTGTCCCTGTGGGAGCGTGTCCACGGGATGAGTTCCCTGATGATCGCGGCACGTACCGCCTCTTGGTCTAGGGTAAGGGGGACGGGATCAACCCACGCGTCGACTCGCCAGACTCGGCCAGCCAGATCCGCGGTCTGGTCGGGTAGTAGACCGAAGAAGATCTGGGAAGTACCTCTCTCAACCCTCACCGGCTGCCTCCCCGCGAATAGACTGGGACCTGCTCCTCAACGTCGCGAAGGGATAGCATCGGTGGTCCCGTCGCAAACAACTCTCTCACCCATTCGGCTCGGTTCGTGGGATCGTAGAGGACGCCGTAAAAGTCTTCGAGGTATCGACGGAGATCATTCCTCAGGCTCTCGTCCAACGGCCCCGTAAAGGCCAGCATCTCGACGAGCGCTCTGAATTCGTCGTCCTCGCGTACCGGCAGTTTCTGGAACGCTTGCCGGACGTAAGCGGGCTTCGTGAGCCGACGGAGGCCTGCCGCGAGGGCGGCTGGTTCGTGTACCCCATAGAGACGCCCCTGGACTAGCCCAGCGAATGTTAACTCAAGCACTCGACGACTCTTGGCGGTGATCGGCACAGGGTCGACGAATCGATCCGCGTGTTCCACGAACTTCGGAAAGCTCCGATACACGGCAGCATCGCGCTCACGGCTGATCTTGTGGAGGACGATCACGAGTCCAGGATAGGTGCGACCCACGCGGGAAGTCGTCTGGATGAACTCAGCCGTGGTAAGAGGTAACCCGACCATGACCATGGTGTTCAGCCGATCGATGTCGACTCCATGCGAGAGCATGGCCGAAGCCGCGACGAGATGGAGCCTCTCGTAGAAATCATCCGCAGGATGGATGAGGCGAGTCAACGCCTCTCGGATCTCCTCTAGCGGCGTACGACTAGTCAGCGTCGCTGTGTTCAGGGGCTGGAGCTGCAATTGCGACTCGAAGGAGCGGGCAACGGCTTCGACGTCCTTGAGGTTGGAGCCATAGATCACGTCTGTACCGTAGGCCCATACGAGGTCGGAAAGGGCTTCGAGATGAACGCCGATCTCATTGGCAACGGAGACCGGATCCTTAACGGCGCGTCGGACCGCCCGCTGGAGTGACTCGCAGAGCTGATCGGTCGCGTACTCGATCGTCACACCCCGCGGAGCCAATCCAGCGAACCGTCGAGCCAGTAGCCCACTACTACAAGACCAGAACGAGCGTCCGACCTCCGGGCCTAGTTGCGGAAAGACCCGCCCTCGACGTCGATAGAGGGCCTCGACCTGGTGATCGTGTCCAGTGAGGGTCGCCGATGACGCGATGATCTTCGGAGGAAGGGAGGACTGCGTCTGAAGGTGATCGAGCAAGGCCTCGTAGTGGGCGTCGACCGCACCGAGACTATCGCTGAGCAGGTGCAGCTCGTCTTGCATCCGGATGGAGGGTGGGTACAGACGAGGGTCCTGATCGAGAGGTTGCACGGGAGTCGAGCAGCCGGGGAACAGGCACCCCGAGGGGGCAGAACTCCGAGGGGCGTAAGTGAATCCGTGGGAAGGGCAGCGGCCGAGAGGAGAAGCATAGAACCCTCTCATGGCAGCTTGCATCGATATGCTGGCAGCCTTGTCCAACGTGCCGAGAACGACCGTCGGCAATAGTCGAAAGATCTCATCATCGACGATCCGAAAAGGAAGCGGATCCCCCTGCCACGGGCAGCCGTGTGCGGTGCACACGTGGTCGAGTGCCCATCGCTGCTTGTCGAAACGCATCTCCAGTCCGTCCGACTCGCAGAAAGGGCAACGGAGTAGTACCCGATAGCGTGCCGGCATCTCGGGATCATTGGGATCTGGACCACCAGCGCCAGCCGAGTCTGGTTTGATCCTATTCGGTACCCCGTTCTGACCGACGAAGAATCCCAGCGAAAAAGGATGGCCAGCGATTCCCTCCCGTCTCCGCAAGAGTTCGGCCGCAGCGAGGACGTCGGCAAATCGTTGCGTCTGCTGGAGGGACAACATGCGTAGGGGGAAGCGGGCCCAGGAAGTGATCCCCTCACGCTTGCCGCGTAGACGATCGTTGAAGGCGGCTGTAACAGAGAAGAGCAGATACGTTTCGGTCTTACCACCGCCCGTTGGGAACCATAGAATGTCGACTACGTCCTGCTCGGTGTTCGCCGAATGGGCGGAGAGCGCCGGAAGGTTGGCGAGAACGAACCCGATCTGGAACGGGCGCCATTCCGTGTGGCGTACAGCCCGTGCTTCGACGAAAGCACGGTTCGCCAGGGCAAAGGCTCGGCACAGGTCTGGCTCCTGCTCAAGGAGCTGGTAACCGACTCGGAGGCGGTCGACCTCTGTCCAGAACTCCCGAGCCCCATCGTCTGCTTCTCGGCGCATGTGCGCATCCCAGTGCTCTGCCCGAGCTCGCTGATCGAGTACGTCACTCGACCACATCCGGCTCCCCCATCGCTCTGCTGCCTCGACCAGGGCACGGAGAGGTGGAAGGGGATCAGAGGCGAGTGCAACGAACCGGAGATCCGGCGTGGGCCCGGCTGCCTCCGAATCCCAGTAGGCAGGTCGAGGCTGATCGTGGTTCAGGACATCGGTCGTCCGGAAGGACGTCGACGAGATCCGTTCAACTCCACCGTTCACCCCGTATGCAGGCACGCGCCGGTCGTATCGGAAAGAGTCCGGCAGCCTGTCGAGGACGAAATCGGATGTATCTCCAACGTCGACCTCGAGTTCGGCCTCGTAGAGCGTCGTGTCCCAGCCCGTGAGCGTCTCCGGAGACACGTTGACGAGCGTCACCACGAGTTCCGGACCATCCTTACCCGCTTCTACATCTGCAGCGAATTCGCAAGCTAGGCCTCGGGCACCGATCCTCTGGAAGGCTAGCTCGAATTCCGGCCGTCCTGCAGTGGTGTGCTGCCCGACACCGCGCGGGGCCGGGAACGTCACCGTCACCTCGACCGGCGTGGTCTTCCGCCAACGATCGGCATTCACGTTATCTGTGCTCTTGGGCAACTCTTGCCAGACAACGACGCGACCACGGCAGGTGAGGATGCGGTTCTCCAAGCTAGTCGGTCGCACACGAACGCCGATCGCGCACGGGTCGAGTCGCTCGCCCCGCTCCCCCCGGGGGCTGTTCCGCACTACCTCCTGGGAAGCTATGCGTCCGAGCCAGAAGCGGCCTCCAGGAGCTACTTTCATAGTCGCGAACCGGTCTCCGCGAGCATCCGCCACGACCTGATCCAGTAGCCAAGCAACGAAGCGTTCGGCATCGCGCTGGTCAATCTTCGACATCGTGATCCTCCAGACGTCCAACCTCCATGAGTGGTACCTCCCGAGGCGAGGTGCTCACGAAAACCACACGTGCCTCTACAACCGCTTCTCGTAGGTCTGCGATCGAGAGACCGGTCTCTGGGTCAACCCGCGAATGGTCGCTGATCACCGTCGAACTCCGCGCCGCCTCGGCAAGTGCGCGCCCCGCGGCCCGCCGAAACCCTCGCTTACGCTGCACCGCAGCGAAGGTCTCGCGGAGTCGAACGGTGTCGAGCTCGAGCCCGAGGGCGACGTTCATTCGACGGAGGTCGATCTCCTTCTGTGGAGCGAGCCGACCATCCAACGAGACCCAGCTCCTCACGGTATCGACGCCCTTGTCGCAGCCGAGGTCGGCCAACCTCCTGCGCAGCTCGCCGACCGTGAGGCCCGATTCCTTGAAGCGAGCTCGGACTCGCCGGTGGTAGTCCTCGATGAGGAGGCTGCCAGCGAGAAGGTCTGGACGCCGCTGGCGGAGACGCTCCTCAAGAGCGTCGAGGAGGCCGAGCCGTCCACTCCTCCTGCTGAGGAGCAGGCAATCACCAAGCTGCAACTGCTGAGGGAGGGTGTCGACGATCCGAGATCCTCTGCGCACCTCCACGGGTCGGTCGATTTGGAGTGCGATGCGACCGAGTTCGGTCGTAACCTCGACAGCCGGCACGAGAGCCGACCGGCAACCCTCGTCCGATGGCTGGGCGAGCCGTTCCTCCGACCCCTCCGCCCCGATGCTCAGCGGGACCTCGCCGAGGAGCGACTCAAACGGATCGAACGGATCCGGTTCGGCAACGAAGCTTGGACCGACGGCCATCCTGATCACCGGTGCCGCGGCTGCGACGGCCTCCACCGGTGGCGGAGGCTTCGTGCCGATCAGCGAGTGCCAGGTGCGCTCGCGCACTCCCTGGCTCCCCCACCGCTGGCGAGCCTCCTTGAGTGCCTCAAGGATTTGCCTACCCTCGGCTGCGGCACGATCGCCCAGCACGAGAACTCGTACCTCACGGGCGATCCCCGAGTCGAGGTGGTGCCAGTCCCACCGCGTCGGGCCAACGGCGATTGCCTTCTCCCACGTGCCCTCGCGATTCAGCCGGCCCCAATACGCAGGGACTAGGCGATCCGCAAGCCTCTTGCTGGAATCCGCCCCGAGGACGGCCAAGAGGGCCTTTGACGCAGCCCTGCTCCTGGTGATCACAAGGGTTTCCGCTCCGTCCCTTGTAGCCTGCTCAAGCGCAAACTGGAATGGAGTACCCTTCTCGAGGGCAGCACGCAGGCCTCCGAGATCGCTGGCGAGGACACCAGCGATGTCGTTGAGGTCGGGAGGGAGCATCCTCGCCCATTCGGCGATCTCTGGTTCGAAACTCGCCGTTGATCGCGGTGCCCACGGTGGGACGCCAGCGAACCGATCGAACTGAGAGGGGGTAACCGGGAGGGATAGGAGAACCTGGAGGTGATGCCAAGCGGCAGCAACACCCCTCCTGACCAGACGAGGGGGCTCGGGGCCGGCTAGTTCACACAGGAGTCGTAAGTCTTCGCGCACGTTCTTGGCAGCCAACTCGGCGTCGGGATGATAGACGGCTTCGATCGTGATCGTGATCCCACGGGCGATCGTCTTCAAGCGATCGTATGATGCGGAAAAGGGAACGCAGTGATCGGTCCAGGCTCCGAGTATGCCATTCCTTGGCACGAGGTCTTCGTAGGACCATCCCCACATCAAGTCGTCTTCGGCTCTTCGAATGAGGCTTGGATCCAGCGGATCTGCGAAAAGGGCAACCGTGAGCAAGCGAGCGTCTCCGACCACCCGGCCAGCGAGATGGTCCTCGATGAGCACGTCCACGTTCCAGTCGACACATCTCTCGCCCAGGAGCAAGCCACGGACCTTTCTCCCGCCCAGTGGGCTCTCGCCATCTGGGCCGGTCTGCCAGCACGGGAAGACGCTCGACAGGGGCACGCGGTCTCCTGAATTCCTTATTTGCAACTGTTTCCATGTGCGGGCGGCCAGGGCTACGTCCGCTGTCACGAGCCCGACGCATAGCGACCTACGCTGCGCGAAACTGCGCAGGAGGAGCTGTGCTGCAATCAGGACAGAGATCTCGCCGGCGGGGGTGGGATAGACGAGGCAGAGGTTGCGGCGGCGGTCGACGACGAGATCGACGAGCGCGAGGATCGCTTCGTCGACCCACGCCAGGCCGCTGCGAGCCGGGCCTCCCTCGCCTTCCCGTATGAGCCGGCCCTCTCGTGCGATGCCCACCAAGCTCGCAGGGGGTTGTTCCTCGATCAGGTACGAATCCCAGGACCGCACCCAGCCCTCCCCCAAACCCATCCACAACCTCTCACTGCGGCCACAGCTGCTACCCAGCCGGGCACGTTGTGCCCCTCAAGTTCGGTGCGCCACCCCACTCTTCAGCACCGCCATGATACCTACGTCGCGTCGACGACGCAAGAGCACGATACCTCAGAAGCAGTTGCCTGTGACGACGACGCGAGTGCGATCAAGGAACAAGGCGCGGTCCAGTGACAGGGGCCACTGCAGTCCGGGGTGAGAGGATGCCGCTCCTCGATGTTCGTGCTGAATCGCCCTGAGCTTTCTGGAGGCTCCGTGGTTTGGATTTGCGCGGCAGCGGTTGCCTCGCGCTGACGATCGTATGGGATGCGGTAGGTCCGCCTGAGGGGGGCCGCTGCCGGCGATGGGAAGGCGACGACGGGAGGTGGGAGGCCCGGCTGGGCATCGTGCTGATGCGGGTCATCTCACCCCGAACCGTCTCGGTGGAGGTGCAGGGTCCCGAAACACATCAGGCACTTGAGCCCTGGCCCGCTTCCGCCACCGACGCTCGAACTCGACTGACGGCAGGTCGTAGCCGTGGCCGCGCGAGCCGACCGAACGGACAGCGCCGGCCTCGCTCAGGCGCTCGGTGTAGCGGATGGCCAGATTTGGACGCCGTGGTCGGAGCGGTGGACCAGGTCCTCCATGTCCTGGCCGCCTCGAGCCCTCAGCGCCATCTCCGGCGCGTCTAGGGTCAGCCCGGCGTGGAACGAGTCGGAGACCCGCCAACCCACGATCGAGGGGCTGAAGGCGTCGATGGTGAACGCAACGTAGACGAAACTCGACCAGGTGCTCACGTACGTCGGGTCAGCTCCCCGGAGCCGGTTCGGAGCAGGCACTCGGGAGTTCCGGTCGACCAGATCAGCGGGCCGCTCGTCGAGCTCGCCGGGCACGGTGATGCGCCTCCGCTTCCCGCGGACCACCCCCTCTGGGTCAAGCTCGCACATGAGCCGGCTCACTCGGTCGCGACCGACCCGGACGCCTTCACGGTTCAGCTGCTGCCGGATCTGCTCGATGCCGTAGACGCCGAGGTTCTCCTGGTGCACGCGCGTGGTCGCGAGCTTCGGCTCCTCGTCCGACAGCTGGCGCGCGACGCCAGCCCGTGGACCTACCCCGCTACGACGGACAACTTCATTATCTTCCCTACGCTGCCCCTGCCCAGTGCGCCGACGCCCGACGGGTCTCGTAGGCGGCGGGCGTCGGGTAGCCGAGCGTGGAGTGGAGCCGCTGCCGGTTGTAGAACACCTCCACGTACTCGAACACCGCCGGTTGCGCCTGCGC